>ERZ1669249.81-NODE-81-length-58251-cov-6.196646_pt1 | contig 58251 bp, 72 predicted proteins | sample MGYA00579293_ERZ1669249 | MGnify/ENA primary metagenome ERZ1669249 (study PRJEB41166, sample SAMN08046057) | hot springs metagenome | biome: hot spring; feature: neutral hot spring; material: thermophilic sediment; isolation source: thermophilic sediment from... | reverse complement strand
CAAGCCATCCTGGGAGAGGCGGAGGCCCGGGGTTCAAGTCCCCGCGGGCCCATTCCAAGTCCTTGAGCTCAGGGTTTTCAATGAGCAAAGATCGATTTGGATAGTATGTGAGAAAGCTTTTTAATGGATCCCGCGGGGGGGAATTGAACCCCCGGCCACCCGGTGACTGTGGTCCCACTACAGCCGGGCGCTCTGCCGCTGAGCTACCGCGGGATCCATTTTTAATCTAGATTAAGGGCTTCTTATAAGTTTTACCAGGGATAGTTTAAAACGGTGTTACCATGGGTTTTGAGCCACAGGTGTTGAGTGTTTTAAGGAGAGATATTGAGACTGTTTCTAAAATGCTTGACGAGAAGGATAAGGTTAGGGAGGAGGCGATCAGGCTTGTGAGAGAGATTGTCAGGCTGTCAGGCGATCTTATCTCATCAGTTCATGCTAAAAGAGTAGAGAATGCCGTAAAAATCCTGGAGAGCCTTAAGGCTAGGAAGGAGGAGTTTCTCGCTCTCCTATCAAAGCATCCTGACCTACTATACTCTGGGCTTTCCTATAACGCTTTAAGCGAGTTCGCGGAAGCGGTCATCGTGTATCATTTAGTGTTGGAGGGGAGAATGCCGTCTCTCGAGGAGATCGATGTACCAATACCTGCTTACCTGCAGGGGCTTGGGGATGTTGTGGGAGAGCTTAGAAGGTACATTGTAGATCTTCTCGACCGCGCACTGGTTGAAGAAGCAACGCGCTATTTAAGGATCATGGAGGCAATCTATGAGAGCCTGAAGCGTCTCGACTACCCTGACGCGATAACCCCTGGGCTGAGGCACAAGGTAGATGTTGCTGCGAGGCTTGTGGAGGATACGAGGGTTTTGATTTTAACCACCAAGAACTCTTTGAGAACGCTTGGAAACCTTTAAAACTCGGCGTTAACCTCGCTGAGAACATCTCGGCTAAGCCTCTGCAAGGCCTGGGAACGCTGGACTCAGACTATTCCTCAATGCGTCAACTCTACGTGCATCAGTCGTTACTCGCTGGCGAGAGCTTTTAAGATGGTTCAGGTTTTTCACCTTCATCTAATCCGGGTATGACGTAGGAGTATATTCAGAACGGCTCTTCCTCATCATTCCTGTGTCAGGTCCGCAATTTCCAATCATCCATAATAAATGTATTTTCTTAATGCCTGATATACTTTAAAGTGAAATGTTTCCCTGTCGAAGAAGAACGACCTGGTTCTCGCGTTCCTGCTTAATTTTTCCCACTCCTCCTTATTGCCAGCTAGTCTGCTTATTATCTCAACAGCCTCCTCCAGGGTTTCATAAGGCTTGACAATATCGGGATTGTAGTTCCCTATATCGCTCCACCCTCCACTATCTATAGGGGTAATAACGGGTGTTCCAGCCGCCATTGCCTCCACGATTGAGATCCCGAAATGCTCCCTCGGGGTTAGATGGATGTAGAGAAGGGATTCTCTATATAATTTTAGAAGCTCGCTTCTCGGGGCGTTGGGAAAGATTTCAAGAGACTCTTCGAGACCCTCGCTACTTATAGTGTTTTTTAAATTGCGATACAGGTCGTTATTGTATTCTGAGAGGGAGCCTGCTAGAACAACCTTCACACCAATCTTCTTCTTCTTCAGTAGCGATGCCAGCTCGACAGCTCTCTCGGGCTTTTTCTCAGGGCTTATTCTGGAGACTGTTAATACGTAAGGTTTTCTTTCGTAAAAGCCCAGGGGTTCCTGGATGAGAAGCGGTTTAAGGTTGGCTGGGGGGTGTATGATCAAAGGTTTTATTCCGTAGTATCTTCTGAGGAACCTTGCAGTGAATGAGGAGTTGGCCACGAATGCTTTAGCTCTTCTAAACACGAATGGGAATGCCACAGCATTTATGAGTGAGTAGGCTTTTCCAACGATTCTTCCAATCCCTTTCACCCCGGGATAGTATGTATCGTGGGGCATTAGGCTAGGGTAGTGGAAGTATATTACATCTCCGATACCTGAAATAGCGTCGCCGCTAGTGTTTACTGTTAAAACAGGCTTCCCGGGCGGCTCGCCTAGCCCGATATCATAGTTCTCCAACTCGTCAACCCATATGCCGAAGAATCCTGTGATCCTTAGCAAATCCTCAGGCTTTCGAAGGGTCCACGAGTCAATGTATGCTTCAAACCCTTTCTTCGCGAAAGCAATTGCTGTTTCTATGGTAACGTACTCGCTTCCGCCAGGCCCCATTACCATTGTGTTAATCATATGATGTTTCACTACAATGTGTTTTGTCATAAGCAGTATTCCTCAATCTGCGACTCTTGATCTCCGGGAAGCGTGACAGTGCAGTAACCCTTCTCCCTGAGGGAAGAGGCAAGCCCTTGAGGATCCCCATTCCTCGACGCATCCACTACGACAAGGCCTGGTTTAGCCGTCTCCACGTACTGGACTAGATCGTCGAAATCGCTGTGATCGCTGAGGGCTACCAGGTACGTGTAGTCATCCACCCTCCTGAAGGGCTCGCGGAACTCCCAGCCGCTTAAGACTATGTGAAGGGCTGATCCGTCAAGCCTGCGCCTTGAAGCGGACATCATGTGTTTGAACACCACGCTTCTCTCAAACCTTCTCCCAGGGCCTTCCTTGAAAACATTGGCTATTCTGAAACCGTATTTCTCAAGCGCCTTAGTGATCTCGTAAATCTTCTCAGTTAACACGAAGGGCTCGCTCACGCCTTTCTCCCTGAGGATCTTCATGGCTTCCTGCACCTTACCGTGGTACCCATATATGAACACCTGCCCGTAGTATGACAGGCCGTAGTTGACCAGCTCGTAGAGAATTCCTGGTACAGAGTCTTTGAAAGGCCTGCGATGCGTGGGATTACCGTAGGTTGCTTCTATGACTAGGACATCCAGGTTTTTCATTACAGCTGTCTTCTTGGTTAGCTTAAAATCGCCGGTGTATCCTAATCTATATCCTTTGTACTCGACCATGACCTGTGCAGAGCCTACTATATGGTCAGCTGGTAGCAGGGTTACTTTCTCAACCCCTGTTGAGAAAACCTGGTTGTACTCTAACGCCTTAGCCTTCATTTTAAACAGTGTTCTAAGAGACCTGCCCACGTATCCCAAGAGTTCAATCATTTCAATAGTAACTGGTGTGGCTAGTATAATCTCCGATTCTCTCACGCTGTCCGAGAGCTGATTTACATGGTCGGAGTGGGCGTGGGTCACTACCCTTATCCTTCTGCCTCCATGACCGTCAACGGATATGTTCTCCCCTAGCAGTATAGCACCGTTTTCGAGAATATTCACATGTTTCAGTAGTTCGCGGTAGTAGTATTGATTGAGCAACTCAGACCCCTACTCAGGGTTTTTGAACAAAGGCTTCCAAACCCTTGTCTTAGGGTCGTAGATTATGAGGTTGTCATCGTAAAGGGCTCTCCAGAGCGCGAACCCTTTCTCCCCCAGGGCCTGCTTTATCTCATCCTCCTTGTTCGTTGTAACCGTTTTGAAAAGCTTTTCTTTGAACTCCTCCCAGAAGCCTCTGTCCACGGCTATTCTCTCCCTGCTCAGCTTCAACACTACAGCCCCTTCTCTTTCAAGGTAGGAGAAGAAAGCATCCCGTTGAATCCGGGGAGGGAGAGTGCTCTCGAACAGGATTTTATCCTCGCTAAGCCTTTCAATACCTGTTTTATAAGCCCTACCCCGTTGAACAGGCGGGGGCGGTTTCGCCTCAGCCTTTTTCTCAGACAACTCCTTAACAACGCTCTCGATATGGTCAACCCTCTCGTAAAGCTCGGTTAACTGTCTCCTTAAAGAATCAATAACTGAGAGGGACTTGTTCAGCTCATCCTGGAGCCTGCGCTCAAGCTTCTGCCTCAGCTTCTCGAGCTCAACCTCTCTAGCGGCCTCAGGTCCTAGCACCTGTTGCTTAACGATTTCCTCTATAAGGGCTGAGACATCCGTGAAACCCTTCCTCTCCGCCAAAGCTTTCAGCTTCTCGTAAGTATCGCGGGAAACCCGTATTTTCAGCTCAAACGTTTCATCAGCTTCCATAATAGCATCCAAACCTATATTATTAGTTTAAACTCTCATTTAAACAAGGAGGGTTTTAAGAATTGCTGTACGCTGACTCACACCTTCACACAAACCCTCTCCAAGGCTTAGGGGCGGGCAGGGTAGCTAAGAAGTTTAAGAAGGAAGGAGGCTGGTTCATATCGCTTGTCTCTCTCCCACCATACCATTACGGTTTCACCGAGATATCGGTCGACTCCTACAGGAAGACCCTTGACCTGCTTGTAAGGGAGGCGGAGTCCGCTAGGAGTGAGGGGTTGAGCGTTGTAGCCCTAGCAGGATTCCACCCGAGCGAAGTAGACGAGTATTTGAGAAGGGGCCTCAGCAAGAAGGAGGTTTACGAGCTGGCGGTGAAGGTTCTCAACTTGATAATTGACTATGTAAGGAAGGGCCTGATCCACGGGATAGGCGAGGTTGGGCGGCAGCACTACGGCACGAGTCCGGAGAGGCTGGTATTATCAGAGACGATAATGATGGAGGCCCTGGAGCTAGCCTGTCAGCACCAAGCCCTCGTCCACCTACACCTTGAGCAGGGGGGTTGGGCAACAGCTTTCAACATTGCGAAAATACTTGATAAAATCCCTTGCAAGAGCAACAGGGTGGTGCTCCACCATGTTAACTATGAGACAGGATTGTGGAGCAGCGTGCTCGGTCTCCCGGCAACCCTCCCGGTTAAGACTAGCTTGGAGAAAATCCTGGGAACGCCTGGAATACGGCTCGACGGGTTCCTGGTAGAGTCCGACTTTATAGATGATCCTAAGCGGCCCGGGGTTTCAGCATACCCGTGGGAGATTCCCAGGTTTTTCAACGAGAAGCTTGAGAGGAGTGAGGTTTCCGAGGAAACCGTGTTCAAGCTGAACGTTGACAATGTTTCGAAAATCTACGAGGTGCCTCCTCCATGAGCAATGCTTTGCAACAGAGATGCGAGATCTGCATGGTTAACGACGCGGTCTACACATGCAGGTTGTGCGGTAGAAGGGTGTGCAGGCAGGACTTCGATGATCAGCGAGGAATCTGCAAAGTATGCTCTCTCACGCTTTGCGAGCTCTGTGGGAAACAGTTATCAGTAGGCTACTGCGTAGTATGCGGTAGGCTGGGATGTGAGGACTGTATGATCCAGGTTTCAAACGTAGCCTACATATGCCGGGACTGCTTCGCCAGGAACAAGAGTGTTAAAACTGCTTATAAATTCCTCATTAACCCTAACAGGTGGTGGTTTGATGGTTTTGAAAACCGGTAAGCTAGATTGGATGACAATGTCCCAGCTTCTTGGAAAACTACCTGTTAAAGATCCGGACGTGGTTCTAGGCCCGTCTCAAGGAGAAGATGCCGGGGTTGTAAGGCTTGGAGACGGGTTCATGGTGACTCACTCAGACCCGATTACAACCGGTGTGGAGCACGCCGGGTACTTAGCTGTTCACGTCGCGGCTAACGACCTAGCTGTGAGAGGTGTTCACCCCAGGTGGTTCCTGCCCACAATACTCGTATCGCCCGAGTTAAACATGGAGGAGCTTGAGAAGATCTTCACGGATATAGGGAGGGCTCTAGGGGAGATTAATGGTGTGGTTGTAGGCGGGCACACAGAGGTTACTCCCGGCCTCCAGCGGACCATAATAGTGATGACGGCTATCGGGTACACCAATGGTAGGGTCGTATTGACGAGGGATGCCCGGCCCGGCGATGTAGTAGTCGTGGTTGGGAAGATAGGTGGAGAGGGCGCGGGGGTTCTAGCATGGGATTGGGAGGAGAAGTTGCTGGAGAAGAATGTCCCGGTTGAATTCATCGAGATCGCTAAGAGCTACATGTACAATATCAGCGTCGTGAAAGTAGCCCTCGGGCTTAGAAACATCGTTAACGCCATGCACGATGTCACGGAGGGCGGGTTGATCCAGGCTCTGAGAGAGCTAGCGGTGGCAAGCCGTAAAAAAGTCGTCGTAGACGCCTCCCGTATAAGGTTGGACCCGGTGGTGGATAGGATAGTCTCCTCATTGGGTCTCGACCCGTTGAGAATATTGAGCAGTGGGTGCATCATTGCAACCCTGCCGGAGTCCAGGTTGAAAACAGCGGAAAAAGTAGTAGCGGAGAGCGGCAAGGAGTTTAACATTATAGGCTGGGTTGAAGACTCGGAGAAGCCCGAGGTGTTGCTGAGGAAGGGAAGCGAGACCGTTTCAATAGACTCTGATATTGTTGATGAGATTTATAAGGTGTGGGAGTTATTTTAAAACCATTGGTGTTTACTATGACGAGTGTTTCAAGCGGACTCTTGATCGCTTCAGAGACCCTGTTAAGCATTGCCGAGAAGATAACGAGTAATGTGCTAAAGGAGTCTGGCAAGATGAACCCTAAGGTTGTGAGCCTTGTTTCAAGAGTTAGGGAGGATGTTGAGATGCTTGGAAAACTTGTTAAAGCATTAGGCGAGAAAGCACAGTTGCTACAGGGGGGCGGGGAAGGCATTAAACTAGCTCCTTATCTCTATGCTTATGCTTTAAAGAATCAGGTAGTGTTCGCTAAGGCAAGCCCTAGGAGGTTCATGGTTTCCTTCAGCCCCGAAAACCGCGAGGTCTGGGTTTCAGCCGGCAGGTTTAAAGCATTGTTCTCGCCTGGAAGGATTAAAGTAATTTCTAAAGGATTCTCAGTGGAATTCGACCCTTACAATAGGGGAGACTATGTTGAAAAATACAATGACATAAAATTCCTGGTCGATGAGTTAGAAACCGTGGTTAATAAAAAACTAATCCAGAGTTTAAATGTTAAGCTTGGAAAAATCAGTGTTTAAGGATTTTAAGGAGTAGCAGTTGTTTTCGAGGCTTCTCCTTCCCCAACACCGATAGTTCTTGGAAGCTCCGCGAACCTCTCCTTAATCTTCTGCTCAGCCACAACCTTGGCCTCCTCTAACACCTTCTTAGCCTCGCCATCCAATCCAGTGCCAACCTCTATCGACAGGTCGACCATCCCTGCACCCATCGCGGTCTCAAGCTCTCTCACAGCGTATTGGAGGTCGATCCAAATGTCCGGTGCAACACCCTTCAGTATTCCAAGCGCCTCCTTCATAACACCCAGTACTGGCGCAACCTCGTTGACAGCTCCACCATATATCACGAAGGTCTCAAGCTTCAACGCAGCGTGCTCCAAGGCGTATTGAACGGTTAACAGCTGCTTGGTAATCTTCCTTATCTCGGCTACTTCGCGAGCATACATTCTAGCCCTTACTTCATCCCTTCTTGACAAAGCGTCCACGATGATTTCAAATAACTCACGGTCCCTTTCTGAGAGCTTCTCGATGTAACCATTTATCCTGCCAATAGCTGTTTTAACCCTGTATTGAGCAACAATCGCTTTCTTCTCAATCGGCTCCTTGTCATTGGTGAAGAGTCTCCTCAACTTGTCGCCAATGGTTTCCTCACGTCTGATTCCTGCCCAACTCATATTTTCCACCAGTTTAAGGCTCACTCTTCTTATCGAAGTTGAAATGTTTTTAAAGAATAGGACTCTAGACAACTGTTCAGGGTATCTGGATAACTTGTGGCACTGGGAATATTAATAATATTTTACGTAGATAACTCTAATACAAGCAGAGGGGTCGAAGCCTGCATGGAGTCTTCAAGTCAGTTTGACATTTACATTACGTGTGAGAAAGACTGTCCACTTCGATATGTTGAGGCCTTGGCAATGATTGGCTTGCTGGAAAAGGCTGAGGTTGTGGAGTGTGGAGAGGAGAGATTCAGGAAGATAAGAGGGGTGGTTGTCACCGGCAGGGTTGTTGAAACCAGGTGTTTTCTGGATGAGGAGGTTAATCAATCACTTAGAATAATCAACATCTACCTGGGCTTCGCCAGGTCAAACAAGGCCAGGGAGAAGCTAACGGTTGTCGAGCCTGGGGCCAGCGGGAGCGAAGCATTATAACCGGGGAATACTGAAAGTATAGTGAGTGATGAATGGTATTACCGGGGAGCGGTAGCGATGAACGGGCCCCAGATCTGACATCATAATCTGCTCAGGATGGAGGGTGCTGGTGTTGGAGGGTGGCTGGGTGGTTGTCCTAATAACAGCAAGCACGCGTGAAGAGGCTTTGAAAATAGGCAGAATGCTTGTCGAGGCTAAGTTAGCGGCATGCGTTAACATTGTAAGAGATGTTACAAGCATATACTGGTGGGAGGGCAAGGTTGAGGAGGGTGGAGAGCTCCTCTTAATTGTTAAGACTACTTTTGAAAAACTAGAATCCCTTATCAAGGAGGTTAGGAAAATCCACTCTTATAGTGTCCCCGAAATCATAGCAATACCGGTTGTTGCGGGCAACCCGGACTACCTGAGATGGGTGCGTGAATCAACGAGTTGAGTTCAATGGAGGAAACCCTGACAAGGATAACTCAGCCGATAAACAACACTCGTCTTCAGGACTGGGTTGAAGGCCTTGACCCGTTCTCCTACATTGCTTTGCTCATTGTTTTCACGGTTTTCATCACTTTAACCATTCTCGAGTTCAAACAGGAAGGGATTAGAAGTGCATTACTCGACCAACGGGATTCCCCGGTCAAGTGATCTTTGAGCTTTCACATAAGCCTGGAGGGGTGTCACCGCTTTACCTATACCCACCTTGAAGTCAAGCCCAAGGCTTAAAAACTCGCTAATGCTTGAAGGATCTAGCAGACCCACCGACCTTGCATCCCTGCACTCTAGCAGCAACCCTCCGTTTCTAAACATTAGCTTAGAGATTTCAGCACAATAGTACTTACTAACGTAAACGCTGAGGGCTAGGTCATTGGGAGGTAGCTCACTACTGTAATCGAAGAGCGCGATCACCACTTCACCTGTCTCTCCCGCTAAAAAGGTGAATCCAGGCTTATCGAACAAGTATTTCGAAGCAAGTAGCAGTGTAGTGTATGGTTTACTATGGCTAACAGATACGAATGAAACCCCGTGTTCAACCATCTGGTTCAACTGCTGGTAAACCATTTTCTCATCCAGCTCGCTAGCATTTCCTGGCAGAACCGTGAAGAATCCGCTCATTGTGTGAAATACGAGCCCCTCATGCTTCAGATAGTATTGAAACAGGGTTTCGCGAACCCTCATTGTCAAACCTTCAAACTCGTCATAGCCGAGATATCCCTTGGAGAGACGGATTCTATCCTCCCCTAGTATTCTCACATAAGTTACACGGGGCAACCCGCATCTTACTCCATGACGCGCTTATTGGAGACACATTGTTTCACTATAAATATGGTTATTCCTCATATATATCTTGAGGGCTGGGCATGGGCGGTATATTTGCCGCGGTTTGTAAGGAGAGAATACCTGAAGGCGTCTTGTACAATGGCTTGAGGAGGCTTGTCTACAGGGGTTATGACGGAGCTGGTGTTGCTTTTCTACGAGGGGATAAAATCGTTGTATTGAAATCACCCGGGCATTTAGAGAAGATTGCTCCACAATTAAGCTTTTTAAACGTTGACTCGGACGTCGCGGTTGCACATACAAGATATGCTAGCAGGGGCTGGCCTGTCTTAGAGAATACTCATCCCCTGCTGGATTGCACCGGTAGAATCGCCGTTGTAGGAGACGGCATAATCGAGAATTACGAGGAGTTTCGAAGAGTACTCGAGGATAGGGGGCACCAGTTCAAGGGGAGGACGGACACGGAGGTAGGGGCCCACCTGCTTGAAGAAGAGTTGAACCAGCGGGTCAACGTGTTAGAAGCGCTTCAAAACCTGAGTAGACAGTTGAAAGGGTTGTACGCTCTGGCATTTCTTGTCGAGCCGTATAGGAAGATATTCTTTATCGCGAATGGTCAGCCATTGGTCATCGGTGCAGGGGGGAATTGCTACTTCCTTTCAAGCGACATCCCCTCTTTATACGGCTTCGCTGAAACCGCGTACGTGGTTGAGGATGGAACAGTGGGCTGGGTGGATGCTGAAGGCTTCTCAGGAGTAAGGATCGCTGACGGAAGCATTATCACCCCTTCAGGGCTTCAGGGTAAAAGGGTAAAGCACTTTGCCGAGGCTGGGGAGAAAGGCGGCTTCCCCCACTTCATGCTTAAGGAGATATATGAAACGCCCGAGGCTTTAAACAGGGTTTTGCTCGCGGTAATGGAGAAGTATCTCCGCTTAGCATCAATGATCGTGTACGGTGCGAAGAATGCTTTCATACTTGCCAATGGGACGAGCCTTCACGCCGGAATGATAGGTTCTTACTACTTTAACGACTTAGCGGGTGTGAGTGTTGACCCGGTTTCAGCAGCAGAGTTTCCCTACTATGCTTTGGAAACTGTTGAGACCGGCACTGTGGTTATTGCGATAAGCCAGAGCGGTGAAACCTCCGATGTGATATCGAGCATTAAGCTTGCTAAGCAGAGAGGGGCTGTGGTTATAGGGATTACCAACAACGTCGGGTCAAGGCTTGCCTTGGAGTCTAACGTTTACCTTCCGATAGGTGCTGGGCCGGAGATAGCGGTGCCGGCGACGAAGTCGTTTACTGCGACGCTTGCGACACTGCTTCTCTTCGCATCCTACACGGGGATGTTCACAGGTAAAACCACTCGGGATGATTACCGGAGAATAGTTGACGAGGTTAGGAATGCTTCCGCATTGTTGAAGGAGAAGATATCGGAGTTTGACAAGAGTGTGACCAGTATTGTTCAGCTGGACTATGACTGGAAGAGCGCTTACGTTGCGAGCAGCGGGATAAACTACCCCCTTGCTCTCGAGGGCGCATTGAAGCTTAAGGAGGCAGCGATAATTCACGCTGAAGGATTCCAGCTTGGCGAGATGAGGCATGGACCCATGGTGTTGATCTCCAATGATTTCCCAATGATACTGATAGAGCCCGCGGAGGATCAGGCTAAACCACTGTACGTTAAGGTTTTGGAGGAAGCCCGCAATAAGGGTGCTAAACCCATCGTGATCGGTCCTGGCAGGTTTGGCGACAGCGTCACTATTCAAACACCCAGCGTTCCAAGGTATCTCTCCCCGATCATATCCAGCATTCCAATCCAATTGCTCGCATACAGGCTTGGGGTAGGGTTTAATAGACCTATCGACACTCCTCCTGGCCTCGCGAAAGCTATAACCACCTAGTATTTAAGTCTACAAAGACTTTTCTTGATCGATGAAGGCGATGAAGGATCCTAGTCCAGGATGATGTGTGATGAGGAATCTCCGGGACTGAGCCGGATCATTCATCTCTGCGGGTTTCCCCGTTTCCACGGGTTGCTGGCTTCCTGTTAAGGTTATAATGGCTTGTTAAGGATTGAAATATGCTAAGGAGGATTGTGGATGAGCGCTAGGCTAGACCCCTGGGGGCATTTCGCAATAGAGGATTATGAGAAATTGCTGGAAGAGTTCGGGATACGGCCTATTAACGAGGTTTACGGGTTGATGAGCAGGCTACACCCGTATTTCACCCGTAGAGTGGTTTTCGGGCACAGGGATTTTGACAAGTGGCTGGAGGATCTTAGGGCTGGCCGCAGGGTAGCGGCTCTCACAGGATTCATGCCGAGCGGTAGGCCTCACTTAGGCACTGCTATGGTTTACGAGGAGTTAAGGTTCTTCCAGGAGCTAGGGGCTCACGTTAAAATCGCGATCGCTGATGCGGAGGCATATGTGGTGAGGAGGGAGGATAGGAGATCAACTATTTTAAACGGTGTGGACTTCATAGCCCACGCTATCGCATGGGGTTTAGATCCGGAGAGAACAGAGTTCTACTTCCAAACCTCTATGAAGGAGGAATACTATCGTCTGATACAGATGTTTTCCAGGAAAATAACTATGGCGGAAATGGAGGCGATATATGGGGAGCTGTCCCCGGGTAAAATCATTGCTTCTCTAACGCAGGCAGCGGATATCCTGCACTTGCAGCTAGACTCCTACGGGGGGTTTAAGAACGTTCTCGTCCCTGTGGGTGCTGATCAAGACCCCCACCTTCGGTTGACGAGGGACATAGCCGACAGGTTTGAAGGAGAGCTAGGCTTGAAGCGCCCGGGATCTATATACCATAAGCTTATCCGAGGGCTGGACGGCAATAAGATGAGTAAGAGCAGGCCGGAGTTCGCTATCCATTTAGACGATGATGAAGAAGTGGTTAGGAAGAAGTTCGTAAGCGCTTTAACAGGGGGGCGGGCGACGGCTGAGGAGCAGAGGAGGCTGGGGGGTGAGCCGTGGAAGTGCACGGTTTATGAGATGTATCTCTACCACCTGCTGTATGATGATGAGAAGCTTAAGGAAGTATACGATGATTGCGTTAGCGGCAGGATTCTATGCGGGCAGTGCAAGAGGAAGGCCTTGGACCTCCTTCTCGAAAGAATAAGAGAGCACCGTAGAAGGTATCAGGAAGTAAAGGAGAGTAATATTGTTGGAAAAATAGTTAACATACCGTCCTTCTAATCATAGCCCATTTCTCTAAGTATCTGCTTAACAACGTTCTCCGGCTCAGGATTCTTAGTTATCGCGCCGCCTACCACGACGATGTCAACACCTGAGTCGATCAACGGCTTTATGTCGCCTGGCTTCAGCCCTCCAGCCACTGCTATCCTGGATGAAACAAGTCTTCTCAGCTCCCTCACCTCGTTGATCAAGTCTTTCGCAGAAACCCCGCGGGCTTTCTGAACGCTGATACCGATGTGGAACAGTAGCACGTCGACGCCGTAGTTAGCTAGCTCAATGCCTCTTTTCAACGGTTCAGGATGGTTTATCAAGTCCGCTATCACGGTCTTACCGCTCTCGTGTGCAAACCTGACCCCTTCCTTCACGACTTCGTCGTCAGCAACCGCGAGTATAGTGTAAGCATCTGCTCCAGCGCTGAAGACGGTCGCGCCTTCGACCTCGGGAACATCCATGGTTTTCGTGTCAGCCACTATGAAGCAGTCTGTTATGTTTTTCAAGGCTTTCACAGCTATCTTGCCCCAGGATTTCAGAAGAGGCGTGCCCACCTCGATCCAGATGTTCTCGCAGGTGACTGCGGAAACTATCCTAGTAGATATTTCAACAGCTTTCGTAAGCTCCAGGAGATCTAGGGCAATCTGTAGCTTTCCCGGCATCTAGACCACAACAACCTATAATTCCCACACATAATTAAATATGTGAGAGCCTGGTAGGTAGAGATGACTTTAAACATTAAGGCGCAGAAGCAGCTTATTCGGGAGAGAATCTGGAGGTTGCTAGAGGAGAAGAATGTAGCGTTGTTTCCGAGACCTGTTTACGGTAGAATACCTAACTTTGCAGGGGCTGAAAGGGCTGCTCAGCGCTTATTGAGTTTGAAAGTGTGGGAGAATGCTGAAGTCGTGAAGTCCAACCCGGACTCGCCCCAGGCCCATTTAAGAGAGCACGCGTTGAGGCAGGGGAAGACTCTTGTAATGGCGACTCCTAGACTGTTGAACGGCTTCCTAGTGCTGAAGCCTAGCTCAATAGAGCCTTCACGTATACGGCAGGCTACAACTATTAAGGGAGCTTTCAAGCATGGTAGGAGGGTCTCGCTGAGAGAAATTCCCCCAGTAGATCTTGTTGTTACTGGATGCGTCGCAGTCGACTTAAAGGGTAGAAGGCTTGGGAAGGGAGGCGGCTACTCAGAGCTCGAGTACGCTATTCTAAGAGAACTGCATCTTCTCGACGAGAAAACCCCTATTTTAACAACCATTCACGACCTCCAAATCGTTGACGAGGTTCCACTGGAGCCTCATGACTACACGGTAGACTATGTTGCGACACCGGCTAAGCTGATAAGGATTGATGGAGAGATGGTTAGACCCAAGGGGATTTTCTGGGAGTTGCTAGGCGATAAGGAGAACCTTGAAGTGGTAAGGGAGCTTAAATCAATACTGAGCAAGTAGCTTAATAACTCACCATAGTAATCAATACTTAACGGGATGATTTGATGGAAGAGTTTTCCAACCTGTTGAACTATAGCGTGAAACTCGTTGAGTCAAGGCTAAGTGAAGTTTTCAACGAGCTTGAGAGAGAAGCAGGCGGTGTAAGCCCTCATTTAAACAATATCCCGTTTATTGCGAGAGATTATACTTTACGCGGGGGGAAAAGGATTCGCGCTTTCCTAGCCTTAGTGGGCTACTGGAGCAGGACCTGGGGCTCAGGAGATGTCGAAACTATTTCAAAGCTAATGGCAGCGCTTGAATTGCTTCAGAGCTACCTCCTAGTCCACGACGATATCATGGATATGGATGAGCTGAGGAGGGGAGGTCCAACCGTGCACGCATGGTTCAGGGATGAGTGCTTGAAGGCTTGCACATCGTCAAACTGCACACACTACGGTGTTTCACAAGCAATTACCGTCGGAGACTATCTTGAAGCAACAGCCGTGGAAAACCTGGCCATGCTCAAGCTCCCTAGCGAAGCCTTCGTAAAACTTATCACCACTTACTCTAAAGGTTTGAGAATGGTTGCTTACGGCCAATACCTGGATGTCCTATACTCCAATCTGCCGTTAGCTAGGGTGGGTGAAAACGATATCCTACTTGTTCACAAGTTGAAGACAGCATCCTACACGGTGGAGTTACCCTTACATTTAGGCGCCATAGCCTCTTTAAAGTACACTGACAGGCTTCTAAACGAGCTCTCCTCTTACGCTATGCCGGCTGGAATAGCCTTCCAGCTTAGGGATGACATAATAGGCTTATTCGGAGACCCGCGCACCACGGGGAAGCCCAGTGGAAGTGATGTTAAAGGAAAGAAGAAAACCCTTCTCATTATAAAAGCATACGAGCTCTCTTCCAGCAGTGATAAAAAGTTTCTCGAGGAAGTGTATGACGAACTGCCTAGTGAGAGGATAACGGAAGAGCATGTTGAACGAGTAAGGGAGATCGTTAAATCAACCGGTAGCTTAGACTACAACTTGAAGCTCATAGACGAGTTGGTCTCACAGGCGTTGCGAGAGGTTGAGAAGGCTGTTGAAGTAAACCGTGAAGCGAAGGAGGTTTTAACCTGGCTCCTCAATAAGCTAGCCTACAGGGAGAAGTAATATTTCCTACCGCATCTCCTCACGTTCCTTACCCGTATTCGCTCTCTTAATTCTCTCCCTAACCTCCTGAGGGGTTAACGTGGGGGTTTTAAAGAACCCGTAGCCTATTAGAAAGAGAGAGGCCGCGAATATGAACACTAGAGAGTATATTGTAATTTTCAACGTAACCTCTTGGAGGCTTTTGCTCGAGAAGAATAACAGGTATGTGTAGAAACCCATGAAAACAGTTGTTGAAAACATCAGTAGTGCTCCAATAGTTCTCTTTCTCAAACAGGTTCACCAAGCCTTTTATTTTAAACTAATATAATAGTAACCCGGCTTTTAACGTATCTCGTGGTGGAATGTTGACTAGGAGGAAGGGAGAGATCGAGGAATGGTTGAAGAAGATTTTCTTCGGAGGCCGTAAAAACGATTACGTTGTCTACGTTAAATACAGGGATGAAGGGGTTGACGTTTTGAAGCCGGTGCCCGGCGAGTTTATAACTGATGTAAGAAGAGGCTACATCTTCACCGGGGAGGATCAAATACCTTTTCACAGAGTTGTAGAGATAAGGTTAAAAAACGGGAAAATGGTTTATAGGCGTGGCGAAAAGCCCTAGATCCAGCCTCTAAGCTTCATTGCTTTTACTACTCTGTCAACAGCTATGGCGTAGGCGGCAATTCTCATCGGGTATTGCGAGAACCTTTTCTGCCAGTCGTCGTAAACTCTGTGGAAGTTTATGGTCATCATTTTGTCAAGCCTGCTTAACGCTTCATCGTCTGTTAACCAGCAACCCATCCTGTTGTGGCTCCACTCAATCCAGCTCATTGTAACGCCTCCAGCGTTCGCAAGGATGTCTGGGACGACTACGACTCCTTTTTCGTGGAGAACTCTATCTGCTTCAGGAGTTGTAGGTCCGTTTGCGCCCTCTGAGATTACCTTGGCCTTAATCCTGTGAACGTTCTCCATCGTTATAACGTTCTCGGTGGCGGCAGGTATTAAAACGTCAACTGGTAGCTCCAGGAGCTCTAAGTGGTTTGTTGAAACCTTTACATCACCCTTCTTGTAATTGGTCACCTTACCGGTCTCGTTCTTAACCCTGATCGCTTCCTCCACATCAATACCCTTGGGGTCGTAGATGTACCCGCTGCTGTCGCTAACCGCTACTACTATCGCACCCCACTCCTGGGCATATTTAGCAGCGTACATTCCAACGTTTCCGAAACCATGTACAGCAACGGTTTTGCCCTCGAACGTTCCTAAAGCCTTCTTAGCCGCCTCTCTTGCCGCTAGCGCTGTGCCGTATCCTGTGGACACGACTCTGGCGTTCAACCCTCCTAGGTCCACGGGTTTCGCTGTTACAACTCCCCATGCATTGTAGCCTGCGATCTTGCTGTATTCGTCGAAGTACCATGCCATTGTCTGCGGGTTGGTGTAGACGTCTGGCGCTGGGATGTCGACGTCGGGGCCCACATCTCTTGCAATACCTGCGAAGAACTTCCTGCTCAACTCTTCCAGCTCTCTTGGACTCATAGCCTTCGGGTTCACTCTTACGCCTCCTTTACCGCCACCGTATGGTAGTCCTGCAAGCGAGGTCTTCCAGGTCATCCATATAGATAGTGCGACTACCTCACCTGGGGTAACGTTTTCACCGTATCTTACGCCTCCCTTGTAGGGTCCTAAAGCACTGTTGTGCTGGCTTCTCCAGCCCAGGTATGTTTCAAGCTTACCGTTGTCTCTTTTAATCGTTATTCTAACCTGAACAAGCTTCTCAGGGTGTCTCAGTATTTCAACATACTCCTCGGGGTAACCAAGAATATTGATTGATTCCTTAAGCTGTTTAACAGCCATCTGGTATACGGGGTCATTTTCGTATAGTGATGCAAGTGAATTCATAACTTCACCAATCGGTTTTTATCCATGTCCGGATTTAAAAACATTAATAATTGATAAATACCGTATATACTCGTATGTAAGCATCCTGCTTAAAAAACGATCAATAATGATCAGCCCTCACACGGTTCTTCATCGCCGAGAGCTCGCGACCGAAGTCGTTCATCATTCGTTAACATAATAAGATGTTACGTCTTAATATTCATATAGTGGTCACCATGAAGCCCGCCCTACTCATCATTGACATGATAGAGGAGTTTGTCCACGGGAGACTGAGAAGCCCCAGCGCGGAAGCAATAATTCCCACTATCAGAATGCTTGCTGAGAACGCTAGGAGACATGGCATTCCCGTGATCTACTTAATAGATAATCATCTTCCGTTTGACAGGGAATTATCGATATGGGGTCCTCACGCACTAACCCATGGTGAGGAGTCTGGAATAGTGAGGGAGTTGCAGCCTGGTGAGATGGACTTGGTCTTGCAGAAGAGGTCTTACAGCGGCTTCCGTGACACAGGATTGGCTAATGTGCTACGGGACCTAGGGGTTAACACGGTTGTGTTAACCGGGATCCACACGCACATATGTGTTCTCCACACAGCTATCGACGCCTTCTACGAGAGGTTCAACATCATAGTTGTTTCTGACGCTGTCGCAGCCTTCTCCGAGAGCGATCACATGTACGCTTTAGAATACATGAGGAAGGTGCTGGGCGCAAAGGTTTTAAACAGTGCAGAAGTTGTTGAAACCGTCATGGGAGGCCGTTAATGAGCCTTCAATGCAGTGATTTTATAGAAGCTTTGAGAGCTCTTAGAAACGTCCAAGGGTTCAGCGAGCTAACACTCCTCCAGGTCTTGCTAGCACACAGTTGGAAGGGCTTGGGGAGAGTTGGGGCTTCTAAAGTTTTGAAAATGAGTGAGAGAAGGGTTCGGAAAATAATCGAGTATTTGAGAGTTAGGGGACTCATAGATGACTCCGGGGGCGTGATTGAGGAGTCTCTCAAGAAACTGTTCAATACCCTTGAGATCAAAACTATTAGCAACAACAAGGGGTTTCATATAACTGCTTACGCGCCGCTATCCACACATCTCTTAGAAATGGCCGCGTCCAGGATTGTTGATCTAAGAGACTACCTGGTTATTGGGACAGGATCGTCTAGTAGTATTTGGATGATAGGCGTCTCGTTAGGCTCTGCTCGCGGCATAATTTTTCCACGCGTACCCGCCGATTACGTAAGTAAGATTCTCGAGGGAGACAGCTGGGTAGAGTTAGAGAACTCCTTGGTTGTTGTCTGGAGGGTTTACGAGGGGATAAGGTCTGACTCTGTAGTTATCCACTCTTTAGCCCAGTTATGTGCATCTCCTTAAAGAATTCACCGATACAGGACTTCAGCCGCTCTGCACGATCCTCCATTTTCACTGCTTAACGCTTCTAACCCTGTGGTTTGAAGGGGAGGGGAATCAATACCTCGTAATCCCCTACTTCAACAGTAGTAAACGGCGTGTCATATACTTCTTCAAGAACCCCCGGGTTTCGGAGTAGTTGGTCAAGGGGACCCGAGAAAACCAGCCTTCCACGGGATAAGAGCATTAAGTAGTCGCAGGTCAAGGATGCGAAGTAAGGGTCGTGAGTAGACAACACTATTGTTATCTTGTCAGACATGCTCTTCAAGAATCTTGAAAGCCATATTTTAGAGCGCATGTCTAAATGGCTCTCGGGCTCGTCGAGGAGAAGGATTTCCGGGCTTCTCACGATAGCTGAGGCTATGAGAACTTTTTGAAGCTCCCCGCTACTGAGCTCGTTAACCCTTCTACGTAGGAGGTGCTTAATACCCATGGATTCAGCGGTTTTGACTGACTCCTCCACATCTTTAATGCTTGTTAAGAATTTATCGGAGACAGGGTATCTCGAGTAAACGAGAAGGTCCAGCACTGTTACGCCTAGAAGGTCTCTAACCTCTACTGCTGACACGTAGGCGAGGACTCGTCTCAAGGTTTTAACAATCTTTCTAGCGTCTCTCCCGTCGAACTCGATTATCCCCTTGTAATCGACTAGCTGGGCTATTGCCTTAAGCAGGGTGGTTTTACCGGAAGCGTTAGGACCCATGACGCAGGACACGGAACGCTCAGGTATCACGGCGGTTACGTTTTTCAACGCGTCTATGAGGTTTTTCCCATATCTCACCGAAACCTCTCTCAACTCGATCAATGCTAAACACCTCTAAGCCTTTTGATAAGTAGTGTGAGGAAGAATGGGGCTCCAACTGCCGATGTTACCGCTCCAGCAGGTATCTCCCCTACTACTCCTGCAGCGATGGTTCGGGAAAACAAGTCGGTGACGTAGAGTAAGAGGGAGCCCAGGCCCATGGCTAATGGTGTAATCAGCCTGTTATCGCTTGTCTTTAAAAAGAGCCTAGCCATGTGCGGTGTTACAAGACCTATGAAGCCTATCATTCCAAAAATTGAAACAATCAGGCTTGAGGAAACCCCAACTATCAGTGCAGTGGTCAGCCTAACTCTTCTAGGATTAACCCCTAATTGCAACGCGTAGTCATCCCCTATCACCACAGTGTTCATCTTTTTAGCCAAGGCGAAGTAGGAGATGATCATCACTGCGGCGGGCGTGAGAACATAGGGCATCATCTCCTTCCTTGAATGCACGAAGCTCCCGGTCAGCATCAGGGAGGCAAGTCCATACCTTGGCGCAACATAATAGAGTAGGAGAATGGAGAGCCCTGAGAACATGCTTGTCACTCCAAGCCCTGACAGCACGTATGCTGCATCGCTTCCCGACATAACCTCGGCGATCCCTACCGATAGGGAGAGCGCGAGCAAGCCTCCGGCCGAGGCGGCGAGGGCGATAATAAACATGCTGGAGTATCCGTGTATGAGAATGGTTAGGTATACAGCGAATAATGCTCCTGCTCCAACCCCGAGTATGTGATGGTCTACAAGAGGGTTTCTAAAAGTTGATTGAAGCATGCATCCCGATGATGCCAGGACTATCCCCGCTAGTACCGTGTAGACTGAACGGTAGAAACGGTACGAGAGTATGATATCTGATACATCCTGGTTAACGCTTGAGAAGTACGTGTAAGCGATTGGGAGAATTATCGAGGCGATGAAGACTGAAAACGCTACGCCGGTTTTCAGCCTTAGTTCCTGTTTCAAGCTACTTCCTCCCTACATAGTACCCTATCATGAATGCTAACGCGAATCCTGCAAGCAGTAGGATGAGCGCGAAGCTCTCGCTGAGCCTTAAACCATAGGCATCGGTGTTAGTGGGTTTTGAAGAATCAAAAGCCTCCGCCAAAGCCGCGTTCAGGATTTCAGGGATTTTCACGATCATTGGACCAGGTCTCGATATAATGTCTACTTCTTCCTGGCCCAAAACAATAACGGGTACGCCTAGGTCAAATAGTCCAGCCTCCTTAACAGTTTCCTGTGTAGCATAAGACGTAGCCACTAGGATGACGTCTGGTTTCCACTCATGTATTTTCTCAATACTTACTGCACTCCACCCGTATGTTGAAGCAGCGTTCGACAGGCCAAGCCTAGCTAGTACGTCGTCGATGTAGGTTGCCCTTCCCGCAACCCATATTCCCTGCCAGAAATCCACTACTACGAGCACTTTAAGGCCACGGTATTTCTCGAGGAGCATTCTCCCCTCTTCAAGAGAGCTTATCAACCTGTCAGCGAGGGATTGTGCTTCAGCGGTTGAGTTGAAAATTTCGCCGATCAAGTAAATATCGCTTAACACGTCGTTGAAGCTTCTTGCCGAACCCCCGTTCAAGAAAACAACAGTCACATTGTAGGATTGGAACACCTCGAGAAGGGGTTTGTGAGCGCCTTTGTCAGCGAGAACTACGTCAGGATTCAAGCTCAATATTGTTTCAATGTTGACAGTGCTCCACCAGTAACCTCCAACCGAAGAAGTATTCTGCTTTTTCAACACCGAGCTTATGTTTAAATACCAATCTCCTAGCGAGAAATCGTCAACCCCTACGATGTATTGCTGAGTATTTAATTCGAAGAGGATCTCCGTTATGGAAGGTGCTAGTGAAACAACTCGTGCAGGAGGACTTGACAGTTCTATCCTCCTCCCTAACGCATCGTTAACTATTAGGGTAGTTGACTCCGCGCTTAAGGGTGTGAGGCACATGAGTATTGCAATAACTGTTAGCGCGGGGATGAGCTTGGACATTTTGTCCAACACCACCAAAACTATACTATTATCAAGTAGGATTTAATAAAAATCGCTTAGGAATTTAGGGAATTAATTATTTAGACCGGTAATTACACCGGCTAATTCTGGAAGCTTACATATAAGTATCAAGCCTTCCATCTCAACCGGGAGCGGGTTTGAAACTATTACCAGGCTGTGGGGAGGAGGCGGGAAATCGTAATTCCGCAGTCTCGGCAGTAAGTCGGCCTGAACCCGCTCATCCCTCCATGAAAGCCTGGCCACCCCAATAGCTAGCGAGTTGTCAAGCTTGTTTTCCAGCTCATCATCAAGATTCAACAGTATTTCAACCGCTTCGTGTATGGTCATGGCTCTCCCATGCTCTAGTCTCAGGTCGAGCAGGACGATTGTGTGAAGTCTTCTATTCAGGTTTTCATATATTGTTTCAATGGTTGAGTAGGGCTTGAAGTAATCCGGATACACTAGGGTCACAGTTTTACCAAACCTGTATGCTTGAAGGCCGAGCCTACTCTGTATCAGGGTTAGAACGGAGATGGAGTTAACTACTTTAACCTCAACCCCCTTCTTAATCGCTTCGACACGCAGGGAGTCGTGGGTCGTCGCTATAAACGGGTCGCCGGGTACGGCTAGAACGATGGTTTTGAAGCGCGCCTCCTCGATTAATTTGTTCATTCCTTCTCCTTCCAGATCCTTCCTAGAAGCGTAGACTACCTCGCCCTTAGTGTATTTCGCCAACTCCGCTGGGTCGTCCTCGTAGAGCGATGTGTACCTGTCAATCACTATCTTATCAGCCTTGCCCAAGTATTCCATGGCCTCTAGAGTTAGATGCTTGAGAGAATAGCCGATTCCGAGGAAGACTAGCACCGTTATCACCGGGTCTTCGCGATTGCCCAAGTTTCTTTTAAAATGTAGATGAGGTAAGCGTTGTACAGTAATGTGAAAAATATTTGGGAAACCGGCTTGCTCTGATTCAGCATAGTGAAAAGAATGTTCAGCAACGGGTTCGACCTGCACGCCTGGACTAGTGTGTAGAGGAGTGAGGAAGCGCTCGTGCTTCTTAAAATCACTTCCTCAGCGGAGACCCAGTTCAGGTCTTCAACCATAAATATTTCAGAGCTAACCACTGCTGCGGCGAACAGGGTTGTCGCGTAGTAGATCACGCTTGATATTATAGGTATTGACACGTAAAGAGTTTCAAACAAGTGGTTGCTTAAACGCGAAGCGTTTTCCATGATGAAAACAATTAGGAACGGGACAAGCCAGGTGAAGTAGTTGAAACCCCCTATCTTGTTGAAAACGAGTAAGCCTACTATCAGAGTGATGAAGTATTTTAAAAGCACTTTTCCATCATAAACCGGTTCTTTAAGAAAGTAAAGGTAAACCAGGAGAGTGTAAATCGCTAAGGGTATTATCCAGATCCATACCAGCCATGCAGGGACGGCGTTAACGTTGTACCATGTCGCATATAAAGGGATTGCGAACAGGCTTAGCTCCTGAGGGTATCTTGCAGCATGGAAGAAGAGTACTCTGTTAATAAACGCGTAAGGGTCAGCGAGCAGGAAAGGCGTGACAAATATTAAACCCACCCCGGCGGCCGTGGAAACCACGCGGAGTAATCCATTGAAATCACGGTTCTTAAGCTTAATCAGCAATGGGATAAGGATGAAGACGGCTAAAACCTGCTTTACAAGCGTTGCGAGGGTCAGGTAAACAGTGCTCCTAAGGAAATTCTTCCGGGTTAGCTCGACATATCCGAGCAGAAGGAATAGGGCTGCTATAAGGTCGAACTGGTAGCCGCTGATTATAATGTATCCCGCAATATTTACCAGCCAAAGCATGCCAGCCTTTCTCCCATATTGTTTTCTAAGGATAAAGTATATTGCGTTGAAGGATAGAATCAAGGGGAGTTTATCTATTAACCTTATTGCTTCAATGTTCCCGGTTAAACTCACAGCCACGTGGTGCGCGGAGACGAAAATAAGGACGGGTAAAGGCGGGTACGCGATTTTATCGTAAATGGATGAAGCATAGACGTATAGAAGCCTCCCAGAGGAAAAGTATGCGTACCATTCGAGAAAGTATCTCACATCGTAGTAATTCCAGCTGGAAATAGCCAGTAATACGCATATGACATTAGCAACCACTATTTCAACATGGTTTTTCAAAAACCCTGCCAGTCTATGACCCATCTCTACTCGTAACACCGTTTAATCTATAAAAACACAATGATATATTAACCTTCCCAGAGTGGTGTCGTGTTTGAACAGGGATGTGGTGTTTTTAAAAGCAGGAGGTAGTTTCATAACGTTCAAGGACAAGCCTGTATCCGTTAACTATGAAGCACTTAAAGCTTTAGCTGAAGCACTAAGGGCTACCCATAAAGAAGTAAGCATAGTCTTAGGCAACGGGGGAGGTAGTTTCGCACACCACGCAGTGTTGAAGCATGGATTAGAGAATCCTGTAAAGTTAATGGTTAAGTGCCAGCAGGCTACGAGGCTTTTGAACAGGCTGATAGTGGACTACTTATTGCTCAACGATATACCGGTTACAAGCCTGCAGACAAGCGCGGTCATAGGCTACGGGAAGGGCTCGCTTAGAGCTTTCACTCCACCATTGGTAAACCTAGTGGGCAACGGGGTTATCCCCGTGCTACACGGGGAGTGCATTCTTACGGAGAACGGATCTGTTGAAATCTTCTCAACCGAAAAAGTTTTCGAAGTCGTGGCCAATATTTTAAAGCCTTCAAGAATTCTTCTCCTAACGGACGTGGAAGGCGTGTACACTTGCGATCCCAAGAAGTGCTCAACTCCTGAACTAATAAAGCGTATCGACAGCAGTAATTTAAACGCCGTGCTGGAGTCACTGAAAAGCGATGTTTCAAGGGATGCTACCGGGGGCATGTACTCGAAAATCATGTCGATGAGCGAGCTCTCCAGGAAGACAGGTGCCAAGGTCATAGTTACCTCAGGGTTTAACCATGAGAATGTTGTGAACGCTATAAGGGGCGTGACTCCCGAGAGATCTACGGTTATTGAAATGCTTGAAGAACGCTAGCTTTAAAGGCTGAATGATCTTTGTTTAAACAATGTATATCGTGCACAAGCCCGTCAGCTTCTCAAAGTATACATCCCTTCCCCCGGGTAATTGAATATACGTCATGTCCTCTCCAATGACAATGTAGTCTGATAGGAAAGAGCCGGGGGTTAGAATAGTGATATAGTCCCCGTGAGGGGTGGCGGTAGCCTTCACTGTGAAATACCCTGTATTAACCTCGCTCTCCACATCACCCTTGCACTCTTCTTTTCGAAAACACTCAATTACCTGGTGTGAAACGTAAACAGCTCTCTTTCTTCCACGGTGGAGGGTTGACACGGAAACGTCTCCACAGCCCGTCAACGATATCATTCTTGGCCTAACTTCAAGCTCGTAGTTTCTAGCTTTCACATGGAAGTATTCAGGCGAGTACTCCCCTATTATGCATGCTTCCTTGTAGCGTAAAACCGTATGATGCAAGATTTAAATCCCTGTTAAGATTAAAATCTCTTCATTGATTAATAAGGATTGGTGAGATCATGGCTAAAAACCCGAGCGTGCTACTGGCTAGTGAGCTGGTTAAACACGGCTTCGTGCTTTTAGATGTTTACCATACCCGAGAAGGAGACTTGATCAGGGCGGTTGAGAAGATTACTGGTAAGGTTGTGCTGGTGAAGAGTAAAACACCGGTTTCATCCATTACCGGATTGAACGATATAGCCGCGCTCGTGAACGAGGTCTCGAAGCAGGCTAAGCAGTAGTCTCTAATAGAGCCTGACGCATGATTTAAACCTGTATTTCAACAGTTCTTCAACAATCTTCTTATCCCCTTTGACAACCTTGGCCTTGATGAAACCGTTTTCAAAACCCAAGTATTTCACCTTTACCTCCTCACCACTGACACACTCCTCCACCCCGATAATCTCGGGAGGCTCCTCAGCCGGGGGCTCAATCCCCATGGCTTTCATCCTCCAACACTTGTAGCCGTGTGAGAAAATGTTCGCCATGCAGGCGTAGGGGAGGAACAATAAGCCTTTCCTCAACGCATATTTCGCTATCTCTATCTTAATATCCCCAGTTCTAACATCGTATTGAACATTGTTCTCAAATTCTCTAGGGCTTCTCCCAGCTCTTTTCAACAACACGGTGGTGTCAACTCCGCACTCTTCAAGTTTTTCCAGTATCCTCCTAGTGATCCTCAGCGTCCCGGCGACAACTCCAACCGCACCGTGCTGAACAGCAGCATCTATCATATTCTTATACTCCCTCTCCGTAATACCGGGGATGATCGGCCTTAGGAAGAGGAAAGGCTTGAACCCGTGATTGCGGAGTATTTCAATGGTTTCAAATCTTTTATCAACGGGAGGGGCTCCCGGCTCCAACAACCTGTCTCTAGTCATTGTTGAAACACTGATTAGAGGAGAGAGGTAGGGGTCAATGGTTTTCAATCTTTCAACATCCCTATCTGTTAAGAACATTTTCGTGGAGAATTGGACCGGGTTCCCCAGATGTTTATTAATTGCTTCTATGTATTCAATCGTTTTCTCCTTCGTGATGGGGTGGAAGGGCTCTGTTACACTGCCTAGTGCTATGAACGTCCCGTTTGGGCCCGGGATGAAATACTTGTTCAAGCTTAAAGCGTAGACGAGCTGTATACCTGTTAAAGGATACTCGGTGATTTCAGCTTTAAAGCCCATATCGTAAATGTAGCAGTAGGCGCACTTGAAAGGACATCCTATTCCCGTGTGGACTGTTAACCCGCATGGACGGGGCGGACGCTTAGAGTGAGGGTCGCGTGAAGCCTTCTCAGCCTCTTCAACAGTCATTAACGATTTAATTTTCTCCCGTAGGTGTTTCTTGAATCCTTCAAGCTCGTGAAACCCGTTGTTCTTCATCTTTTTAACCACTTTGTTCCAATAATAAATTGTGAGAAACAGGTTTTAGAAATGATTTACTTAGCTTGTGACGGAGATGACTTATTCTGCTGGCTTGTCGAAGAGTTTCTGAGGGAGGCGGGAGCAAGCTTCGAGAAAGTTGGGCTGGAGAAGCTTGCCTCGGGGGGTGATATTCTCGAAGACAACACTACAATATACGCGGGAGGTTTAACCGAGGTTTTCCTAAGCTTTCTCAAAGCATACTCCAACACTGTTTCTGGCAGGCTAGTTGTATTTGTTAAGCCCGTGGAGAATTACCCCTATCACCTTTCCAGCCAGGTCAAGAGGTATCTCTTAAACATTCACAAGAAGAAATTACCTGTCTTATTCGTTGAAACCACGCCTGTTGAACATCAGGTTAACTCTTCCCTTTACCCGGAGTTTGAGCACGTTCTCATTCCTATATTCAACGTGGAACATATATTCGTGCGCGACACTCTCCCGAGGGATGGCGCCATAGTTACCAGGTTTGATAAGTGCAGGGTTTTAGAGGACTTAATATTGGAGTTAGGGAAAATAGGCTTTACCTCCCTGCTAATAAATGTGAACGCGCCCGACAAGCCCTGTTTCAACCCGTTCATCATAGATGTTTTCACCGAGAACCCTGTGAGCCTGTTGGAAAAGTCTATAATGGGGATCATAGGGGTTAACGACACGCTATCTAATATTGTCTTCCAAATGATGATAACCGATTCAAGGCCGGTCATAGCTTGTGGTCAGTCAGCGAAGAATACTCGATATGATCAAACAGGGTTGGTGGTGAAAGTTGATCAATGCAATGCTTTAGACCTCGCGAACGCGGTGGTGAATGTTTTCAATAGTCTCGAGTCAATGAGGAAAAAGGGTACAGCCAGGTTCGTGGACGCGTATTTTGAAAAGGGTGTTGAAAGAATTAAATCCTTCCTGGCCTAGGCAAGGATTGCAAACTACTTGTTTAATGCTTGCTTCTTAACACGTATCCACGTTGTCTCAGGCCCCTTGTCGGATAAGGTTACACCGAGCCTCCCTAGTTCGCTCCTAATCATGTCCGCTAGGTCGTACATCTTCCTGTTTCTCAACTCCTTTCTAACGTCAACGAGGATTTTAATGTAGGAGTCTACATCCTCTTCAACGAGAGCCTCCGGGGGAGTCTCAAGCACGCCGAAAACGTTGTCAAACTCCCGCAAGATCCTGAATGCAGTGTTGACAAGGATGTATTTTGGATTATGCTGTATGTCCCTGAAGACTATTGTGGTAAACTCGTTAAGAGATGCCACGGCTTCCGGCGTGTTGAAATCTTCGCTTAAAGCCGCGTGGAAGCTATAGTGGGTTTTCAAGAGGCTTCTAAGTATCTTCAAGTCTTCATCAGATGCTTTGTGAGGCTCCACAGCCTCCTTCCCCAGTTTTTGAAGAAGGCTTGAGACCTGGTTCAACCTTTTCAACTGCTCGCTAGCAATCTCTAAGGATTCCTCGGAGAACGATACAGGCTTCCTGTAGTGGCTCATCAAATACCAGTAGCGAAGAGTCCTGCCTCCCCACTTCTTTACAACCTCTTTAATAGGTACAATGTTTTTCAAGCTCTTGCTCATCTTGTCGGCTCCAACCATGAGCATTCCAACATGCATCCAAACAGACACCCACGGCTTACTCCCTAGCGCTGACTCGCTCTGGGCCCTCTCGTTCTCATGATGTGGGAAAATGAGGTCGGTTCCACCTCCATGAATATCGAATCTTTCACCGAGATACCTGGTGCTCATGACGCTGCACTCGATATGCCATCCAGGCCTCCCCTTGCCCCACGGGCTTTCCCAGAAGGGTTCACCCGGCTTAGCGGCCTTCCAAAGAGCGAAATCATACGGGTTCTTCTTCTCAGACAGGAAATCGGGTTCCTGGCTCCATGCCTCCTTTACCAGTCTTCCCGATAAGCGCCCATAATCCTCGTAAGTGTTTACGTCGAAGTACACGCTCCCGCTGGGTGTAACGTACGCATGCCCTCGCTCTATAAGCCTCTGGATGAACTCAATGATCTCGTCAATGTGTTGTGTAACCCTTGGGTGATGGTCTACTTGGACGTTGAGGCTGTTCAAAGCTTCCAAGTACTCTTTAGTATATGTCTCAACGATCTCCGTCCAATCACGGTTTTCATCCCTCGCCCGGTTGATAATCTTGTCATCGATATCGGTAATGTTCATGACGTGGATGACGTGGTATCCCCGCGAGTTTAAGTATCTTTTGAAAACATCGTACATGACGTATGCTCTTCCATGCCCTACATGGGTTGAATCATAAACTGTTGGTCCGCACACGTACATTTTCAGTAATCCTGGCTCAACCGGCTGAATCCTTTCCATGGTCTTAGTAAGGGTGTTATAGATTTTCAACTCGGGCAGCATAATCAGGATTCACCATAATACTTGTTGAAAACCTCCATTAAGACTTGGGCAGTTTTCGAGAACTTATCAGCAAGCTCCGCCGTGGTCAAGAACACGGCGTTAGGGTCTTTCCCGTGGAGTACGTTGCTAACCACTACAACACACCCTGTTTCCCACCCTCTCATCCATCCGAGGGTGAAGAGACCGGCTGCCTCCATCTCTACTGCGAGAGCACCATACCTGCTCAACCTGGAAGCCATTTCAGGGCTTTCAGCGTAGAAAGCATCGCTTGTGAACAAGGGGCCTTTCTTAAAAGGAAGCCCTGACCCCTCCAACTCCCTGATAATCCGGTATGTTAGCACGGGGTCCGGGGATGATGCTCCACAGTAACCCGGCATGTACTGGGCTAGGCCGCATCCCCCGTTAACATACATTGCCCCGGTTGCAACCACTACATCCCCTATTCTAACGTTTTCATGCAAACCCCCTGCTGTGCCTAGCCTGATTATTCTTTTAGCCCCGAGTAGACCTAGTTCTTCAAATACTATGTTGGCGCTGGGACACCCCATTCCATGCGTTGCAATGGTTACTTTGGCATTCTTGTAGTGACCGGTTACAACGATCAATCCTCTATGCTTGTTGACAACCTTGGGGTCCTCTAACAATGTTGCGAGAAGCTCAACCCTTCCCGGGTCTCCCACAGCTATGACGTTTTTACTGATATCCCCTGGTTTAGCATTAACTATGTGGGGGAGGCTCATTTTTCTCACCTTTTACGTGTCTTCCTTCTTCTACTCTTCTTCTTTCTACGCTTTTTAACACCGCTTAAGGCTTTACTCTTCCTCATCCTAGTCGAGCTTCTCCTTTTCCTCCTGGTTTTAACAGATTCTTTCACAGGTGGTAGGACGATTTCGTTTGGAAACATCGGCCTCCAATCCTCGGATGTCTCCACCACTATGAAATCGTAGCTCATAGTTGCCGGGATTGAGACGAATCCATCATATACGAAAACCTCGCCGGGAGGCTTGTACTCATGAACCAGTACAGGCCTCCCCTCCTGGTCCAACTTATACAGCCTGACGGCTTTCAACGTGGTTGGCTTAGGAGATATTATTGTCTCAGATGAAGCCGTCTCACCCTCCCCAAGGGTTAGTAACAGCCCGGGTGATTCCACGGTTACGAACAAGTAGTTGTTCTCTGGTCTATGCTTGACTATAGTGTTCTGGGCTACTTCAAGCATCCTATCCATTATGTTTGAGCTGCTGACCTCCTGCTCTACTTCAAACCAGTCCTCGTTAACGAGATTGTAAACTCTCAGCTTTAAAAAATCATCCCCCGTTTCAACAGGGTTTAACTGGTTGAGCTTGACGATAAATTTCAAAGCAAGACACCCTTAAATCTTGCGGGCTGGGTTTAACAAGTTTTATGAGATTAAAAGTTATTAAGTATATAACGTGGTGTTGAAATGTCTGCCAACATACGCCTCGTAACTGTTAAAATACCTGAGGGAACGAACGTTATAATCGGCAGAAGCCACTTCATTAAGACTGTCGAAGACATTTACGAGGCCTTGGTAACCTCGGTTCCGGGAATAAGGTTCGGGGTAGCTTTCAACGAGGCAAGCGGTAAGAGACTCATAAGATACGAAGGCAACGATCCCGAGCTCGTTAACCAGGCTATTGAAACCTCTAAAGCTATTGGAGCGGGACACACTTTTACCCTGTTTATTAGAAACGCGTACCCTATAAACGTTCTCAACCAGTTGAAAAACATTCAGGAGATTGTGCAACTCTACGTTGCCACGGCTAACCCTGTCCAGGTAATAGTCATGGATACCGATCAGGGGAGTGCTATAATAGGCGTGGTTGACGGGTATTCCCCGCTGGGTGTTGAAAGCGAGGAGGATAAAAAAGAGCGTCACAGCTTCCTTAGGAAGATTGGCTATAAAAAATAGTTTTTAAACACCCTGCTTTTCCAATCCGCAACGGGTTACGTTATCCTCGAGAATATTCTCTATCCTCTCCCATTCTTTCTCAACGTATTCCTTGAGGTAAGCTACTGATTTATCATTGGTTTTAATGAGGTAGAAGAGGTAGCGGGATTCAATAAGTATTGCGAAAGAGTAGCATTCGTCTTCCTCTACTTCTTCATTCTCATACAATACTTGATAGTCATGCTTCCTCACTAGGAGATCTCTTATCTTCCACGCTACTTCTCCTTCAACGGGTTCTCCAAGCCGGAGAATGCTGGCTTCTTCCACACCTATCTTGCTTGATATTGTGAGGAAGGGATCCCTGCTCCTAGTATGTTTCATCAGCTTCACTCAAAGTCTCAATGATCTCGGCGTAGGCTGTATCGCCCGCTACCCTTGAGATTCTGACCTTGACCTTTGACCCCAGGCTGGCCCCGTAGACGATGATCTTTGTATCTTTTAAGGAGACTATGCCGTTTCCTTTCTGATCCACATCGTTTATGTCGACTGTTAGGATCATTCCAGGTTTTAATGATTCATCCTTTGGTTGTTGAATCCGCGGGTATATGCTGAACCTCTGCACGTCACTTGTATACGGGTTCCAACTATGCTTTTTCTGCTGTCTAGTCAAACTCTAATCCCATTCCCAAGCTATGAACTGTATTTTCTAATGTATTAAAAAGGTTTATAATATTATCTTTCACGGTGGATTAATGAGCGTTGACTTCACAAGACACATAGTTAACCCCGTACTAAGCAAGGTTATAGATGTTAGGAAGAGCGAGCATGTCAAAATATTGGATGAGATAAGAAAAATCATACATGATTGCGAGGAAAAATACGGTTTCAGCATTTATGGCGGGGATGTTGAGAAATTAGCTGAATTCTTAATGAGCGATGACTTCAATAACTTGGTCAAAGTTTTCGATACATATGGTCTTAGAAACGCGCTGGTGAAAATACTCGAGGAGGCGTTGGAAGCTTACCGCGACTATGTCGAAGTCTCAAAGGCTTTGGAGTCGAGGATAAGCATGTTGAAGAATAATAAGGCAGGTAGTCATGGAAAGAATAACCGGGGTCGAAGCATAGGGGAGTTGATTACATTACTGAAGTCTAAGTATCCTAACATGGAGTCGGATCCTGATAGGAAAGAGGTCAGGGTTGAGCTAGGAGAGGGCAGGTTTGCGAAGATCAAGTTTTACAGGAAAAAGATCGTGGTTAACATGGTTATCGAGCTCAAAGAGGACGATCCCAGCCTCTTGTCCAGGGATTTGCAGAGTATTCTCGAATGCCCTAGTTCGCGTTAGATCTGTAATCATTAATTACCCTTAAGCCAGATGATTTTAAAACGGTGATAGGTAAGTTATGAAGCCCCTAGTGGTTTTCGACTGCGACGGTGTCCTAACCGAGAACAATAGTAGTTGGCGGGTCCTACACGAATTCTTCGGTAGCCGTGACAACTCGTATTTCGCTGAACTATACGAGAAAGGGTTGATAAGCTATCTAGACTGGATGAAGATAGATATATCACTGATGATACACAGCTTCGGCTCCCCTATCAAGAAGCACCATGTGGAGGAGGCTTTCTCAAAGATTAAGCCTAAGAAATCAGCGGCTAGAGTTGTAGGTGAACTGCTCAGGAACAACTACCCTGTCGCCGTGGTGAGCAGTGGCATAGGCATCCTCGTCTCCCGGATCTGCAGGGAGCTCGGGGTTAGCGACTGCTTATTCAACGACGTGTTATTTGTTAATGACGAGCTGGTGCCAGGGGGTGTTGCCAGGGTTCCTTTAAAGGAGAAGTGGCTTGTAATTAAAAAGCTCGCTGAATCCAAAGGGTATAGAATGGAGAGTGTGGCTTATGTTGGAGACAGCAAGTGGGATATCCCTGTTTTCAAGCAAGTAGGCATCTCTATCGCTGTCAAGCCGTGCGGGATTGCGTGTGAGCATGCTAAATATGTTGTGGAAGATCTCGAGGAGGTATTGAGTCTTCTAATCAGGTAAAAATATTGGTTGGAGAAACTACTTAATTCTCTCCAAAATTTCAGTCTTACCAAGCCTGTATGCAAGCTTGCCCAACATATCCTTAACCATGGCTTCAAAACTCCAGTCAGGGCTCCAGCCCCACTCGCTTCGCGCCACACTATCGTCAAGCGATTTAGGCCATGAATCAGCAATCTTCTGGCGGAAGTCAGGGGCGTACTCTACCTTGAAATCCGGAATGTACTTCTTGATTTCAAGCTCTAGCTGCTTCGGAGTGAAGCTGAAAGCTGCTACGTTGTAGCCGCTCATAATCGTCAGCTTGCTCCTGTCAGCATTCATTAGCTGAATAGCTGCTTTCACAGCGTCAGGCATGTACATCATTGGAAGCATTGTATCCTCCCTCAGGTAGCAGCGGTACTTTTTCCCTTCAAGAGCGTAGTAGAATATTTCCACAGCGTAATCAGTGGTCCCACCGCCTGGAAGGGCTTCACTGCTTATAATCCCGGGGTATCTCACCCCGCGGACGTCAACGTTGAACTTGTACGCGTAGTATCTTGTCAACAGTTCACCAGCATACTTTGTGATCCCGTACATTGTTGTGGGATCCATGATGGTTACCTGGGGGGTGTTGACTTTTGGAGAGCTTGGTCCGAAAGCTGCTATGGAGCTCGGCCAGAAGATCCTGAAACCATACTCTCTCGCCAGCTCGAGCACGATATATAATCCATCCATGTTAACCCTCCAGGCATGCTGAGGGTTTTTCTCCCCGGCAGCTGACAGGATTGCAGCCATATGGTATACTTCGTTGATATCGTACTTCTTGATAGCTTTTTCGACAGACTCCCTGCTCAGGACGTCCACCTGCTCTATAGGGCCTTCTGTCAGCTTGCCTGTGGGCGGCTTGCTATGGTATCCAGCCACCACGTTATCGTTCCCGTATAGCTTGCGTAGAGCTGGAACCAGCTCGGTGCCGATCTGTCCTGTTGCGCCAATAACCAGGATTCTCTTCATAGGTTGCGTCACCTAGATCAGTCCGAGTTTTCTACCGGCTTTCTCATAGGCTGCTAAAGCCTTATCTAGGTCTTCAATCGTGTGTCCAGCGTTAACCTGGTTTCTAATTCTCTCTGTCCCTCTCGCCACCATTGGGTACACTATTGGGACCACGAAGATGCCATCGTTCCAGAGCATTTTCGCCAGCTCCCTCGCCTTCTTAGTGTCTCCGACTATCACGGGCACTATTGGCGTTTGGCTCTTACCAGTGTTGAACCCCATTTCATCAAGCCTTTTCTTGAAGTAGTTCCTGTTGTCCCACAGCCTCCTGATTCTCTCCTTCTCCGTCATCACTATCTCGAGAGCTTTCAAGTTAGCTGCTGCCACCGCTGGAGGGAATCCTGTGCTGAGGAGCCATGTTCTAGCCTTGTTTCTAATGAATTCTATGACCTCATAATCCCCTCCTATCATGCCGCCCGAGGATCCAAGGGCTTTAGAGAACGTGCCCACGTGGAAGTCTACCTCCTCGTCAACGCCGAAGTGTGCAGGGCTTCCATGCCCATCTCCTAACACTCCTTCACCGTGGGCATCGTCAACGTACACCATTGCGTTGAACTCCCTGGCCAGCTTAACTATTTTATCGAGAGGCGCTATGTCGCCATCCATCGAGAAGACGCCGTCTGTGACTATGAGTATCTTGTTATACTTCCCGTGAACCTGCCTAAGCTTATCCTCAAGATCGCCCACGTCGCAGTGCTTGTACACAACTTTCTCAGCCCTTGAAAGCCTTATCCCGTCTATGATGCTTCCATGGTTCAGCTCGTCGGATAAAATAACATCTCCCTGCTCCACGATTGCTGGGATTGTGCCAGCGTTAACAGCAAAGCCTGTTGGGAAGACAAGCCCGGCCTCTGTTCTCTTAAACTCCGCTATCTTTCTATGGAGTTCGTCCAAGAGTTCATGATAACCTGCAATAGCCCATACAGCCCCCGGTCCCCAGCCATACTTCTCCATCGCCTCGACGGCTGCTTTTTTCAACCGCGGGTCATTAGCTAGGTTCAAGTAATTATTTGAGGATAGAATGATCATTTCCCTACCGTTCACAAGCGCGCGGGGGCCTGTGGGGCCGTTCAACCTCCTTATCTCCCAGATCTCCCCCCTCTCAATCATTTCTTGAAGCTTTTTAGCATAGATTTCTCTAACCCAGCTCTTACCCATAAATCCATCACCATATAGTATATACATGTCGTTAAAGTATAAAGAGTTTTAAGAGGGTGGTACGCGTGGAGAATGAGGAGTCAACCACTAGGGAGAGAATACTCACCCTCCTGTATAAGGCTTCGAAGCCTTTGAGCGTGGAGGAGATCATCAGCCTCCTCGGTTTAGAGGACTTAACCCCTAGAGATGTTTATGAGCACCTGGAGCATATTGCGAGAACAGTTAAAGCCCGCTCGAAAGGGAGAGAATACCTTGGTATGGAGCCTCCTTACTGTAGGAAGTGCGGGTATGTTTTCAAAGATCTCGACAAGCCTAAAAAACCCTCCAGGTGCCCGCGCTGTAAAAGCGAGTGGATCAGCCCGCCTCTATTCACGATTTTGAGAAAAGATTAGATGAGATTTACAACCCTGGCAAGCTTCTCAACAATTTTATCAGCTGGTTCATCCATTATAAGGATCTTCTTCAACTTTTCACGCTGACCGTACACTATATCGATCTTTGAAACAGGAATCTTAAGCTCCCTGGACAAGTACTTTATCAACGAAGCATTAGCGCGTCCCCGCTCAGCAGGCTCGGAGGTTTTGAAAACCAGTTCATCAGACTCTATGGTGAAACCCTTGGGCTCGGAACCGGGTTCAACCCTTACTTGAAGAATAACCCCTTTTGAGGATTCTTCAATGTTTTTGCGAAGAGTTTCCATAACTTTTTGGAGAACAGGGTTCAAAACCCACCCCCACTATGATTATTGGCTTGGAGAAATAATAAAATTGTTTTAAAACTCTTTTTCAAAGAATTCTCTATGGGGATGACCTAAGGTTTTTCAGCCTGAAGGATGAAGAAGCTGGGCGCTGGCAAGACCCGCTTTCCTTGGATATACGAAGCCTTTCTCGTATAGCTCAATGATTTTCTTTGAAAGGGTTTCCTGAGTTAACCAGGAGCCGTAAGCCTTTCCAGCACCCACGAGCCTGCTCCACTCTTTTCTAACCTTGACAGGCAGGGGAGAGGGGTTTTTCAACCCTAACGGTGTTCCAGGTAGGGGGATGTAGTAGTGGAGATGTATCTTAGCTCCTTTACCAACTAATTTTTCAGCCAGTTTTAAAGTGGAAAGCATATCTTCCTCGGTCTCGCCGGGAAACCCTACTATGAAGTCCACGCTGGGCGTGAAGCCTGTTCTCAACGCTGAGTCTACAGCTGATTCTATTTCACCAACTCCGTGGCCTCTTTTAACCAGCTTGAGCATTCTCTCACTCCCTGATTGCCCTCCGATGATCAACTCCTTGTTGGCAACATATTTTCGTATAATTCTTAAAACATCTTCCTGAGCATGCTCTGGCCTAACCTCGCTGGGGAAGGATCCGAAGAATATTCTTCCCCCGTATTGAACGGTTTTAGCGTGAAGGCTTTCCATTAAAAATACGATCTTCTCCATGTTAACAGGGTTTGTTGAATACGGTGAGCCGTAGGAGAGGCTGTCTGGGGAGATGAATCTTAAATCTTTTAATCCAAGCTTCATCGAAATCTCAGCATAGTTAACTATTTTCTCGACACTCCTATGTCTTAGAGTGAAGCCGTGAAGGTAGGAGACTTGGCAGTAGAAGCATCCGAATGAGCAGCCTCTCGTGATCTCTATAGGGTTCACGATACCTCTCCAGTATGGGAACGGGTCGTAGTCATCCAGGTTTACGGATTTCCCTCTACCGGTGAACGAGACTTCTCCGGTTTCACGATCCCTGTAGGCCAAGCCTTTCACACTGTGCACGTCGAGATTGTTCTCTAAAGCGCTGAGAAAGTCCGCAATGGTTTTCTCACCTTCACCTATGAAGGCGAAGTCGAAACCCAAGACTGATAGGGACCCGTAAGGGTCTCCAGAAGCGTGTGGACCTCCCACGATCGTTAAGCACCCCTTCTCACGGATTCTTTTAACCGTTTCAACTAGGTTTATCAAGTAGGAGTCGTCGGCGAGCATGGTTGTGAGAAGGGATGTTGCGTAAACGCATTTCTCTCCTCTCGGGGGTGAGGAGGCGTGACGCAGGCTTTCATCAAAGGATTTCGATAGTAAAACCCTGGAGACTCCAAGCTTGTCAATCGAGGCTAGGATCGCGTTCAAGCTGTACCTGACTCTCTTATCATACTGAAGTATGAGGTTGATCAACCGTTCCCGACCTGTGGGCAATAACATTTATACGGTTGTTTAATTTATAATTTAAAGCTGAGTCGAGAAAGGCTTATGGTGTTGGAATTGGGCAATATTTCAATAACTCAAGAGGAGATAGAAGAGCTGGCTCGAAGAGTAAGGTTGAAAATACTTCACGAGGATGACGACATCGTCTTGATGACGGCTCCGAACGAGGACCAGCTTGCCTCGATAATCAAGGAGCTTATTTCGATTAAGCCTTTAAACCTCAGGGAGATCCACGCTATCTTATCCGGGATAGCCAGCGAGGACAAGATCAGGAGGGCTTTAAACAATCTTTTGGAATCAGGGGAAGCATACATCAACAGTGAGGGAAGGTATCTCAGCACATGACATGGTTGAGAGAGGAGAGGTGGAGGAGTACATCGTAGAAGTCTTTGGCCACGAGGCTTACTCCTTTCTTTCTCATTAATCCTCCTCTCACCTCACTTTGATTAACCCCTATGAAGTAAACGCCGCTCTTCAAGGCGCTGACGTAGTCTGTGATGTAGTCTCCGAGAAAAACCGTCTGACACGGCTGCACCCCGTGCTTTCTCATGACGTAGTTTATGAGCCAGGTTTTGTCGAAGAGTGATTCCTCCACCCCGTTCAGGTAAACCAGATCCTGCAGGGTGTAGACTTCATCTATGAACTCATCAACCCCCAGCCTCCTCAACTCCATCCATATAAAACTGGGGCTCGACTCCCTTCCAGATATTATGACCGTCTTAGTGTGATATTTGGTTTTCAAAGCGATCAATGCTTCCCTACATCCTTTCTTCAAAACCCCGTGCCTGGAAACGTAAAGCCTTCTAAACAGTCTCCAGAAGTCATCCTTACTTATCCCCGCTGGGACGCTATCCTCCAGCATATCATGCTCCAACATCTCCATGAACTTGTCGAAACCAGGAGGCTCGCACCCATAGGTTTTTAAAGTACTCGAATAGGCCTCGTAGAAGTCCACGTAATTGTCCACAAAGGTTAAGTCGTAGTCGAGTATAACGAGTTTAATACCCATCTGCTTCACCATCAGGTATCGGGAGACACCACATCAATGTTTTTCGGGTTTCGGCAAACTCATCATCTGGGTCTAATAAATAATTCTGTAAACAGGATTTAATAGCATGACGAAACTTACACGATGATACAATAAGTGAGACCGTGCTCCCATATTGCAGGGAGCTTCCACCGCTAACCCCCTTGTTAAACAACGTCTCTTTGAGAACCAGCAGGGCTTATTAAGGGAGAGGTTTAAGGTTTTAAATCCATAATTGGAAAATACTAGTGCTTGAGCTAATGGTGAACCCATGCTTATTGACATGCATGTTCACTGCAACGAGCTAAAAGACTTGGACCACTACTCTGGAAGCCACTTGTTTGCATGTGTTGCAGAGGACGTGGAGACAAGTAAGGCTACCATTGAGCTTTCCAGGCGGTTCCATTTCATCAAGCCCTGCGTCGGGATCCATCCATGGAATATTGCTCGTTCAAGCGTTGAAGAGGCGAGGAGCCTCATGGAGATAGCTGTTTCAAACAATATTGAGTGCTTAGGTGAGGTGGGGCTTGACTCTAGGTTTGTCCCGGAGACGCTTCCACGTCAACGAGAGGTTTTCAAAATCTTCCTAGATTATGCCAGGGAGTACGATCTAGTCCTGAACCTTCACACAGCTGGGACGCACAGGGAGGTGTTCCAAATGCTTAAAACATGGCGGGTTGAGAAAGCATATTTCCACTGGTATACTGGCCCCGAGGATCTTATCAAGGAGTTGATAGATAGCGGGTATTTTATCGGTGTAAACCCTTCATGGAAGATCCAGGAGAAGCATTACAGGATAATCTCCAAAACCCCGTTAAGCAACTTGTTAACAGAGAGTGATGCTCCATACCAGTATAAAAGCCTTAGCTTAAACCCCGAGCTGATCAGTGATTCGTTAGACCTTTTAGCAAGGCTTCACAACCTGGATAGAGGAATCGTTGAGGAAAAGATTGAGGAAAATTTTAGGAGACTCTTCACGCGGTGACGATTGCGCCCTGGTTTTGAGTACTCAGTACACTGTCCTTTAGCGATGCAAAGACGAGGATTCCTTTCGGTTTAAACACTATTGTTATCTCATAAATGTTTGCATCTATTACAATGCTGCGGGGAAGGGGACGTTTAAGCTCTTTCGACAAGAACAAGTGAGATCTGACAACATCCTTCGATGCTTCAACAACCTCATCCATCTCCTTCTTAGATATGCTGGATAAGGGGTAGATTTCCACTAGTTCTCCATTATAGTCGAGTCTTGCAACTACTATTCTCAAAACAACCCCTAATGCTTATCAAACCATTAATGTTTAAAAACCGGCGGACTCTAACAGCTTTTTCAACTCTCCTATAAGCCTGGTCAATGATTCCAGCTTGTTCATTAAATCCTGGTTCTTGGATGAAAGAGCTTTGTTCTGCTCGCTTAGATCAATTATTAGTTTTTCCTTCTCACTAATCAAGGATTCGAGTTCCACTATTCGCTTCCTAGCCTCTTCTAACTGGGATTTGAGCATTGTGTTCTCCCTCCTTGCCTCCTCTAGCTCAGCCTCCAGCTTCTTCACCCTCTCCTCCTCGATTTTGAACCCGCTCATAAACGGGAACGAGAGCTTCAACTCCCCGGCTTTCAGCTTCTCATATGTTTCCGCCACAAGTTTTCCAGCCTTAGTCTTCCCTGATAGGTGAGACCTAATGGTTGTCTCGCTCCTACCCAGTTCCTCGGCTATTTGAGGCACCATGATCCCCGCCTTGCTCCTGGCCAGCGCTGATGCAGCAATAGCCAGGCTGTCAACCCATGTAGCCCTCTCAACAGGGTCTTTTAACAGCTCCATTATCTCTGGACGGAATAACGTCCCTATGATTAAAGCGGTCTCCAACTGCTGAATCTCCTTCTTCCCCACCGGCTTCACTGGAATATTGGACAGGTCTACAATTACCTCCACGGGTCTCCTCGCTTCCTGGATTGGCTCACTCATAGAAACCCCTGTGATTATATTTTGTATCTAGGAGAATAAAACCTTTCCTTTAAAAAGGATTTTAAAAGGATGTTGAATGGGGAGTGTGAATTGAAGGTAGAGCTGATTGTTTCCAAGAACTTCCTATCATTGTTTACCGTAGAGATCGTTAGCCAAGCCGTAAAAGCGTTCAGCAAAGCCAACTCCGCCAAATTGGAGTTGAAAATTGTTTGGGAAAATGAGGTCGAGTTTCCTGTTTTGAAAATAGCAGGGTTTCCCCCTATAGTTGTGAAAACACCTCCAAGCCTTAGCGAAGTCTTGAACATGTTGACGCTTGCTCTAGATCTCAGCGAGCTCTCGCAAGCGCCATACGGGATTGTGAGCGCGTGGGAAGCCGACACAATCGTTTAGTGGCGTGAGAATCAAGGTTTAGTTTTGAATAATGAATGAGCCCTGTTTAAAGTGATCAGCCCTGCTGTAGCAGGATGGGTTTTCAACTAGGCTTCTCCAATATCGGTAGGGGCAAGCCTATTTCTCACTGGCTAGCGAGAGATAGGGGCATGTCCTCCACAGCTCTACGCACTTTGACACGCTGTTTCTAGGGATGTATTTTTCAATGGCTTTGCAATATGCTACACAATCCTCTTCTCCAAACCTTTTAACTAGAAAGTTAGGGCATTCGCTGAACACGGTGCAGGCTATCTTGTGAATGATGGGGTAAACCTCTCTCGGAGCCTCCTGCTCCGGGGGGTCGGCAAAATAGCTGCACTCTCTATAGTTTTTAGTAGTGCATGTTTCCTGTTTAACCACGACGCTGGAGGGCCTCCCGTACGTTGAAACCACCGAGGGGTTATAGCATAAGCCATTGTGGTAAAACGGGCAGCTCACTCTTTATCACCAAGCTTACGAGTCTGTTAATACGTTCTGGAAGTTTTAAACCGTTTTCACCCGTTTCCCTGAGCCAGCTCCCTAGCGGCAACAACGAATCCTATTAGGATTGTTGAATAGTAGAAAAGAGTTCTGTAGCTAACAACGATGGATGGTGGAAGAATGATTGATAAGCCGTATTCTGAAGATATGCTTCCACCGGGCGTGGGTATTGAACCCATGCTCATCATGAAGTAGTATGCTATAACGCCTTCTAGTAGGTAGTTGCCACCTGCCAGGAAGAATATAGCTAAGCCCCAGGTTGTGTTATAAGCTATTGTCAGCGCAACAAGCACGAGCACCCCGGTGAAACCTATTTTAGACGATATCTCCCTGTATCCGTTTGAAAACTTCACAAACCTCTCATAGAATGCGGGGAGTCTTGCGGATATTTTCAGCAGGAGTGAATTATTTGAGCGCCCACTATTCCGTTTAATAAAATAACTCATTGCCAGCCATGAGGTAACCATGAAGGATGCGACAAGTACTACCGGGATTGAAACCGGGATGTAGAGGAGGGCTGGTATTAGGGCCACTGTGTTGACAAGTATCACGTCGTAGTAGACCTCGTAGAGAGCTAGCGCGTACAATTCCTCTATATCCTTACCCATGATTTTTCTAAGGAATGCAGCCCTAGCCGGCTCCCCGCCTATGGCTGATGGGGTGATGTTGGCAACTAATCCTCCTAGTAAGCGGGCTTTCAGAGAAGCTTTAAGGCTAAGCCTGTAACCGTAGATTTTTCCCACAAGATATTTCAGCCTCACCGCTGAGATAAACCAGCCTGCCATGAGAACCGTGAAGGATGCCAACCCTTTCCACGAGACCAGGTCTTTAAATCCTTCGTACCCGGCTGTCAGGATACTGTAAGCTAGTATTACAAGGGTTACCATTAACAGCGTGGCAATGATTTTCCTCCAGTTAGCCGCCAGCGTTGAGGGCAATGCAGCAACCTTTAACCTATTAGTTATCGTTACGTATTTAAAACCTGAAATATATACGTTCGTTAAGGTGTTCAAGGGATGAGTCTTTAGCTATAGTGAGGAACAGCTTGAATCAATGCGCGTGGATAAGCAAAAGCTTAGAGAAATAGTTAGGGAGCTTAAAAAGTGGAAGGCACATGCTACAATCCTGCTCAGCCTGTACGTCCCTCCTGGAAGACCCGTTAGCGATGTCTTAAACATGCTGAGGCAGGAGCTATCCATCACAGACAACATTAAGCTGAAGAAGACCAAGTCTGCTGTTCAAAGAGCTCTCTCAATGGCTATAGACAGGCTCAGCAAGATCCCGAAGATCCCGGACAAGGGGCTGGTGTTGTTCGCCGGCGAGAACCCGGATACCGGGGAATCAATACTGGTAATGCTGATCCCTCCGGAGGAGGTTCCAGTATATTTCTACAGAACCGATAAGCACTTCCACACAGAGTTTCTCGAGGAGATGGTTTCCGAGTCCAACATCATTGGGCTTCTCCTCATAGAAAGGGATGCGGCAACGATCGGCATGCTTAAAGGAAACAGGCTGAAGATTGTCGAGGAGCTTGAGGACTACATCCCTGGTAAGCATGAGAAGGGTGGTCAGAGCCAGCGGAGGTACGACAGGATTATTGAGCAAATGGTTGAAGAGTTTTACAAGAGGGTTGGAGAGCATGCTAACAGAGTCTTCCTACCACTTCACGAGCAGGGGAAGTTGAAGGGGATTCTAGTAGGCGGCCCAGCCTATGCGAAGTACGACTTCCTGGAGAAGGACTACCTGGATTACAGGCTGAAGAAGATTGTCCTGCCGGAGCTGATAGATGTAGGGTATCAGGGTGAGGCAGGCCTCAGGGAAATGATCTTGAAGGCTGGAGACCTGCTGAAGGAGCAGGAGTATGCAGATCTTTTAAAATACATTGAAGAGTTCAAACTACACCTCGCAAAGGACGACGGGCTTATCGTGTACGGTGAGGAAGAGGTTAGGAATGCTCTGGAGATGGGGATGGTTGCAGTGCTGATTATTAGTGAGGAGCGCGAGGATGTTGAGCAGTGGCTAGAGCTGGCTAAGAAGGGCGGGGCTAAGGCGCTGGTTCTCAGCAGTGATGTTCCGGAATCAGAATGGTTTAACAAGACATTCAACGGGTTAGCAGGTATTCTCCGCGTAAGACTATACAGTTAAATGGTAACACGTCCTCGATAACGTTATTAAGTTTCAAAAACCATTATATTAGTAGGTGTCTCCTACAGTGGGTGAGCTAAGACTCGATCCTTCGTTCAGGAGAGAACTCATCTCTCTAATAATCAACGCCGGCCTCGAAGAAGACTTCATCGAATGGCTGAAGACCCAGGGAAGGACTCACATAATAGGAAAGATGGATAACGTGCCGGACGAGCTACTGCTGGTTTATATTAGGGAGAAAAAGCTCACTGTTGAAGAAGAAACGGTCATACCGGAAAGGGTTGAGGCCGGCCCCGAGGACGACTTGTATATTAAAAGCAGGGAAGGGAGAAGATAGCCTTTTCTAGCTTACGGTGATTGTTTTTAAACCGTGATGTTCACGGCAAAGGATTGAGGCCGGGAGTGACCCGACCCATGCTCACTCTTCCCCCGGTACTCGGGGGCGTTGCATGGGCACCGGGGTCACACGTTGAAAAATATTCTCTCGGGGAGTTTTAAACCTATTTAACCTCTATCTCGGGTGATTTAGAAGCTTTAATGTTCAGGGAAGCCTCAGCTATTCCATTAGAGTATCTTACGATCCTTCTTAAACTGTCGCATACCATTACTAGGAATGCTTTCTCACGCTCCTCCATTTTAGCCGGGATTATATCCTCGTATAGAACCTTGTCTATCTGCTCGACAACCTCTTTCGCGCCCTGGATAACTTCTTCAGCACCTCTTCTACTCTGGCTGTATAAAGCCTCCATTGCCTTGTTGAATATTTCCAGGGCCTTGTATGAAATGTTTTCAACCATGTCTACTCTAGCTATTTTCTCAGTTCTCAATAATCTTTTAGCAATGTTGGTGGCGTGATCAGCTATTCTCTCAAGGTTCCTGGCTATAATCCTATAGTTCATTGCTTCGATAATGTTTGAAAGGCCTAGTTCGTGCTGGACTCTGACATCGATTAAAGCCATTGACAGCTCCCTAACTATCATGTGATGGAACCTGTCTGCCTCGTCATCTCTCTGAATGACTGCTTCAGCCAGGTTCCTGTTATTGCTCAGTAACGCCTCCACCCCGTCCTGCAGCATATTGTTCACAATTAAATGTAGCCTGCGGAGAGCACTCACTATTGGGAGCTCCTTAATATTCAACAGTATTTTGAAAGTTACAGCGTTGTAGGATTCCTCGACAACCTCGACGCCTGCGAGCTTCACCCTTGCAAGGTTCTTTATATCGCTGACTCTCTTTGCGAGATTGGGCAAGCTGGGGTCGAAAAGTATTGTAATATTGCTGTAGCCGGATAAGTAAGCCGCGACCAGCATTCTGAAAACCTGCTCCGTCGGGATGTCTGCTGAAACCTTGATTGTTGACTGTGATTGAAACACCTCCATTTCAGGCGGTATTATTACGAGCTTCCCCTCGTACTCGTAGACATATACGTGATCGCCGCTTTTCAGCTTAACAGCGTCAACCCACTCTTTTGGAAGTGTGATTATAAACGATGATGAGCCTGTTTTTTGAACCTTCCTTCTCTCTATATTGGGCATGAGTATATCACCACTTTTTTAATACATTTGTAATTATCATACAATATTTAATTTATGTACAAAACGTTTTTATATATTTACCGATAATCTAAGTGAAAAATAAGTACATGCTATACGAGTAATAAGAGTATTAGGAATCTTATACGTAAAAGTTAATTAATCCTTTAACATTAATGTAGAATTGAGCCGGGGTGGCCGAGCGGTCTAAGGCGGCGGGCTGCAGGGCTATTAAGCGCTCAGGGTTCACGGACACCCGTTTCACCGCGGGTTCGAATCCCGCCCCCGGCTCTCATCAACCTGTGAAACAGCTTACTGCATCATTACGAGATGCTCCAGCTCCTCCGGTATTCCATTAGTTCTCGCTATCTCACGGAACACTAGAGCGCTAGGGCGGAGATATCTTTTCTTTGTTTTAAAGTCGACCATGACTAGTCCAAACCTCTGCCTGAACCCCTGGGCCCACTCGTAATTGTCTGTCAGGCTCCAGTGGAGATAGCCTTTCACAGGTATTCCCTCGTTTACTGCTTTCCACACGTTGTAGACGTGGGAGACAAGGTATGCAGGTCTTAACGCATCCCTACTATCTGAAACCCCGTTCTCAGTCACGATCAAGTCGACTCTGTAACGGTTGAAGAGTTCTTTCAACAGTAGGTAGAGTCCTTCAGGATAAGCCTCCCATCCGAAATCGCTGCACGGGTTTCCAGCAGGGCTGTATCCTCTGGGAGTGCAGGTGTAACCGTATCCGGGTTTTAAAACCGGCTTGCCGTTGACGAATTGGAAGACTACACGACTGTAGTAGTTAACGCCCAGCCAGTCGAGCCGGCTAGCGAGATCTTTCCTGTATTCCTTGCTAACGTGGGAAACACCCTTGGTAATCATGTCAGTGAAAACGTATAGCCTAGTATTCTTCACGCTCTCAGCCACTTCCGGAGGCCCACCGAACAGTTCGAACCAGATGAAAGAGTAGATTAGTCCGACAGGCTTGCTGCTGAACCGTTTAATATTGTCGTAAGCACGTGCATGCGCCTGTATCATGTTTCTCTGCGCTCTCTCAGCATCGGCGAGGCTCAAGTAGCCCGGGGGGAAGCCGCTTTTAACATACATGTAGCCCTGCTCGTACACAACGTGGTATGGCTGGCCGTCGATAAACCACTTGATGTACTCGCTCGTCCACTCTATGGCGAAGACATGGTAGTCCTACGTGAAATCATGTTTTCAGGCAGCTTGAAGCTTGACCCGACTCCTCGGCCCCCGTAGCAGAAGGGTGCGTGAACGGTTCCGTATACGATGGTGGGGTCGCTCCCGATCAGCTCCATTATGTCTATCTCTCTGCATGAAGGCCATGCTTTAGTATTATTGAGGCTCCACTCCTCCCCGAGCATCCAGATAGCGGGCCACAACCCCTTCCCCGATGGAAGCTTAGCCCTCACCTCAATGTAACCGTATTGAATCTTGAACTTACCGACGGTGTCCAGCCTCGCTGATGTGTAGTTGAAGACTTTCCCGGTTGACTCGTCTACAAAGATCTCTCTTCTGGCTTCTATGACGAGGCTTCCATTCTCTATGAAAGCGTTCTCACGCCTGTAGTATTGGAGCTCATTATTCCCCCAGCCGCACAACTCGTACTCGCAACCATCCCCGATGTTGAAATTCCACGTTGACTCATCGATCACGCCTTCCTCAAACTCCTCGCTCCAGACAAGCCTCAACCCGCTTGAATATTCCTCGGCAATGCTTTGCTTCAAACCGCTGGATCCATCATTAAACAAGCCGAATGGCAGGGTTAACAACAATATGATCAGAAAGACCGGTATTCTCAAACCGTTTACCCCCTCTAACCGTTAATCTAGCGTTTCAAAGGATAATACAATCCACATGATTCGAGGCCGATGGGGTTTTTGAAGGAAGATGGTGTAATATGACTTAACGTATTAAATAGTAAAGCTTAATATAGAATGTTTAAGAGGAGTGGGGTGTTTTGAGCGTTTTAATCGCGAGCTTCGGCTTCGACATAGACTTTATTGTTAAAAGAATAGCTTCCAAGAAGTATAGTAAAGTAGTGTTGATCGCCTTGAAAACAGGTAGCGGTTTCAAGAAGGTTGAGAAAGCATATGACACGCTCAACATACTTTGCAACTCTCTCAACATAGCCTGTAGGCTGGAGCCGGTGACCCCGGAGGCGTTGTTTGAATCTGTTAGGTCAATACTGCTGAGGGAGGTGAGTGGGCCTGGCGAGGTTGAAGTATACTTGACCGGTGGTCCGAGAATGCTCGTGGTCGCACTACTACTATCGCTCCTCACCCTTCCACTAGAGTATGTTTCAAAAACCAAAGTAGTAGTTGAAGGAGAAGGATTCGAGTGCTCACTGCTGGCAGACCTGCAACTGCTAATAGCGTTGCTTAAACTAGATGAGCGAGACAGGATAATAGTCAGCAACCTTGAGGGTTCAAGAAACACTCTTGCAGAGATTGCGAGGAAGACAGGAATACCCAAGGCAACCCTGTACAGGAGGCTTGAAGAACTAGTTGAGAAAAAGATAGTGGTGAAAGAAGAGTTTTACTCGGTAAAGAACATTGCAGAGGTAACATGCGTAGAGTAATGAGTTGTTTCACGTTGTGAAACAGAGTATTGGCTACGCAGTTTCAACTTATGGCTCTCCATGAAAGCAAAAAATATATACAATCTCACATAATTAATTTAGTGTGTGAGAACATGTATGACCAAATAATAGAAGTACTATCCTTTCTCGGGGCAATAGGTGACTATAGCTATCTAGACCGGTTGGGGAACGCTATCGATGAGGCAAGCATCCTAGAAGCATTAAGAGATGCTGTAAGAGCATACTATACAAACTGCTTAAACCGCCCTCCTTGTGTTGAATATGACAGGGAAAAGGGTCTTGGAATTAAATGCCCCCAGTTAAAACCTGAAGATCTCGAGAAAGAAACTTCCTACATAACAATGAACCTAAGCAAAGCCAGTAGAATTGAGATCATTAAAATGAGTCGAGAGATCGCTCTTAAAGCTTACGCTAGAATAGGAGATATTCGTGAGAAAGGGTTGTGCAGGATAGGTGAGTAGGAATGATAGTTACCTTATCCCTCTCTGCTAGAACACTTGTCAACGCGGAAGCATTAAACATGGCTGAATCGGTAGGAAACTATACGAGGCATAGGAAAGCACCAGTAGTAATAGTTACTGAAGAAGGCTACTCCGTAGTCTACGTCCCAGCCGTTAGCGGTGAGTCTCTCGCTCACAGTTATCAATCACTACTCACGCAAATAGCGAAGAGTAGAAAACTACCTGTTACAAAATTGGATGAACTAGGCTATTTCTTAAAGTTCTCGGATGATAACGTATTGAAATGGTATGAGGAAGAATTAAAGAAGGTAGGTTTTGATATAGCTAAGATCAAGTCGGGGTCTCTATCTGATGTTGAGAAAGCTATTCTGAAAACAAGTGTTGTAGCTGATGTGGGAGGATTCCTGTATACATCTAGACAGGTCAAGAGAACCTCTGCAATACGGTTCAGCTACATGCTACCAACACTTGACGCTATAGAGAAAGGAGGCGTAGCTATAACACCACAGTTGCATACTCGTTATACGTCACCAGAGCTAGCTAAGGAGGCACAGATGCTCTTCTACCTAGAAAGCGGTTCTGCTCTTTACACTTTTACAGCCGAGCTCGTAGCCAGCGATATCTCGAAGACGTTTTACGGTGAGGAGGATCAGGATTTAAAGAAGCAGAAGTTGGAGCGCATTAAAGCAGCTATAGACGCTCTCATAGCATTAGTAGACGGCATGCACTTCGGAGCTAAGAGAACTAGATCCCAGCCACTATGGGATGTTAGAAGCATGGTGGTAACGGTGAGTAAAGGACCTGTAGAGTTCTTGGCCAGTCCAGGCTTAACAAGAGACTATATTAGGAAAACCTATGAGAGAGCGGTAGCGTTAACCCAATCCATTACTGAAGAAACAGTAAACGTATATGCTTACAACGGTGAGAACCTTGAGAAACCTTCTACGACACAAGGTATAAAGAATGTAACCTATGATGATGAGGCGAAATCTCATACAGAAGCCCTTATAAAAGCCAGGGAAAAACTCCTAAAAATGATGGAGCCTCTTCTAATGGTATAACATATTGAGGAGGTATACTTGACTAATATACGCGGTTTTTATGCAAGTGCTACTCTCTCCTGGGGTTTCATAGTCAGGCATAAAGGGGTCACAGCAGCTCAACCAGCATACCCTGTCACACCTCCTACCACGGTCGTGGGCGCATTTGGCTACCCGCTTGCTAGGCTACTCGAACTTCCAATACATGTTGAAAAAATTGGTAAGGAAGAGAAAAAGCCTAAGCGAAAGAAAAGCGAGGAGGTTTACACGATAGACTGGGGAGAGGGCAAGCTGGTTTCAGAACCTATGAAGCCTTTACTCGAAGCCACTATTACAGCTTCTGCTGCTGTAGTTTCACCTCGGTTCTCTATTAGTAAATCAGCATCTGCATCACGTAGAATAATACAAGTAGGATTAGCAGTGTATCAGGAAATCGGTAAAATCGTTTCATCCCCGTATAAAAGTGGTGGAAGTTATCAAAAAGCTTTTTCTTACAATCCAATGGATTCCGAGTTTTTTACCTACTCTATCCCTACACTGCTTCCTGCACAAGCGGTTGGAGCAGTCTATGCGCCAGCATTAAAAGTAGAACTATTGTGGGTAGTAGATATTGAGAAGCTGTCAAGGGAACTAGGAGTAAGCATCGAGAAATTAGATAGTGTAGCAGGTAGGGCTGTTTACAGTGTTGTGAGAATTGGTAGTAAGGAGGGTCTGGTAGCTCTTGAAAAGGCTTATTACTTTAAAAACCCTACCGTATTGGAAGCCAAGGAGAAAGTAAGAACCAGACTATATGTTGAAGAGTCCTGCATAGAAAAAGCGCTAGATCCTTCCAGGGTTGTTAAAATAACAATGCCTAATTTGAGATATAGTACTGTAACATATCATGTTCCAGCTCTTATCGGCTCGAACAACCTTATAATACCGCTGGATGAGGAAACCCCTCCACCTAGCTTCGAAATCAAGGAGTCTTGTAAAGCAATCGCTTTACCGGGTTTAGAGAACGTTGTAGGGGTGTTTCCTTCTTGAGTGTAGAGATCAAGGTTTTAGATGAAAAATCCATAGGCAAATACTTCCAGGCAGCCGCCTTGGGCTACATTCTTGAGGATTTACCTGAAAACCTTCGGGAGAAAATATTGCGAGGTTTTACGACAGGAACTATAACTTTAAACTTAAACGAGGCGAATCAGCTTGTTAACAACCTAGCTTTGAGCTTAAACAAAATATGTAATGCTAAGGAGTCAACCCCCAAACTATACACTGCAGGAGATACATCTGATAGGGAGATCATTTCAGAAATGGCCCCTGGAACACCCTACGAGTTTAGCAAGGATAAAAAAGGACCACAGCTCTGTAGTTGGTTAATCAGCATTGCTCAGACTCTCGTGGAAAATGCTAATAAACCGGTTGATATGCCCATGTTTCTCAGAACCTATGTTTTCTCCAAGTATAGAGATTTTCGAGAAGTTGAGGGTGAAAAGGTCAATGGGATATCGCTGTATGTAGCATCTGCGGGTGCGTTAATATCGATTATCGCTAAGCAAGCTAGGGGTAATAGCAACTTTGAATTCTACCTGGTCCCGGATGCATCGGTCGAATCCTTACAGAATGCGCCCAGGATTTACACGATAACGCACGCTACCGGAAACGGGTTGGAAGGCTTAGAGAAACGTATCAGGGGTTTTCTGAGGGTTGAAAACATAAGTCTAGAGCTAACGCTACTTCTTTCAATAGCTTTACATGTGAGTGATGTTACAAAACATGTAATGGAAATGCCTCCGCTCACAGGTCTTTTCAACGTTTTCGAGAAATTCAGATTGATCAATATTGAGTGTAGTGGAAAAAGGCCGTTAGTGGTGTGGGAAAGACCTCTTACGATAACACATATTTTACAAGTATTAGATAAGAGAGGGGCGTTGGATATATTGAATATGCTTTACTACGCGTCAAAACACAGTAATATGGTTGAAAAAGCCGGGGACGTTATCTCACAGTGTATTTCAGCTTTGTTCGCCTACACCGAGACCGGGTCCCTAGACGCGGTCTTCCTGTGTGGAGCTAGTGCTCAGAGAATATCTGATCAATTCGGGGATTTGTGTAGGAAGAACAAGTCGGATGAAGCATGTAAAGGCGAACTATACTTCAAAAGATTAACCGGGAAAGTTGCTAGATTAGTGGGATTCCATCATGGGCTCTTCTAATTCCTTAATTGGATTGATAGAGTCAAGAACAGCTCTTCAGAAAGTTCTCGAAGAATATGAGAAGGGTAGGAACATCATACTTATAGCGCCTACGGGTTACGGGAAGACTATTCTCTCGTTAAAACTAATTGAAGTAGCACGTAGCCATGGGTTTTCTAATGGTTTAATACATGTCGTGCCTTACAGGGCTCTAGTGAGAGAGATTTATTCCGAGAAGTTCAAAGGTAACTATTCAAGTGTTGGTTATCAATCACTTGATGAGATAGGTGGGGATAAGTCACCATATTATCTCAGGGAACTAGTAGTTACAACGCTGGATAGCTTCATTTACAACCTGTATAAGCTGCCAGTATCCGAGATGTATAAGATTTTAAGGGGTGCGAGAACTCTTGGCCACTACTATCCTGTCCTCGCCTCTATCTTCACGTCTACAATCGTGTTTGACGAAGCACATGTTTACCTAGGGTCTGAGCTGGCGAGTGGAGAAAGCAACGAGTTTGAAACCCTGTCTTTTATGCTAGGCGCGCTAAACTTCTTAGTAAGAATGAATCAACCCCTAGTGATTGAGACCGCTACGATGCATACTAGCATAGTAGCGGAGATTGTAGATAAATTGAGATACGAAGGGAAAGATAGTGTTATCGTATACGTAGGCGGTGAGAACGCGCAGATAAAGAATCTGCGTGGAAAAGGTTTTAATCTGTTTGCAGTTAAGGATGAAACCTTTGAGGAAAAACATGGTTTTCCGTGGAAAACAGTGTTTGAAACACGTGATAATGTATTCAAGTATGTAGAAGATATCTGTGAGTCTGAGGCTGTTCTCGTAATACATAATTCTATAAAACGCGCTGTCGAAGCATACAATGAGTTGAGTAGAAAATGCAGTAATGCTGTTCTACTGCACAGTCTCATGAGTAATAAGGATAGGGAAAGAGCTCTTGTAAAAATCATGAATGAGATAAGTGGGAGAAAAGGCGTAATTGTATCTACGCAGGTTGTGGAAGCGGGCGTTGACGCTGGTGCAAGAATACTGGTGACGGAACCAGCTCCTGTTGAAAACCTTGCTCAGAGAGCTGGAAGACTCTGTAGGGAGAAATTCGAAGAGGTTTTCAAAAGGTGTAGGGAGGAGAGTGCGGAAATATACATTGTGAAAGATGATCCTGAAAAAGTGGCTGAAGTTTACAGTAAAACCAGAGTAAGCAGGACTATGGAGTTGATAAGTAAAGCTACTAGCAACAATAAAGATGCAGTTAACTGGAGATTGCTGAGCGTTGAAAGACCCTATTTGAGTTTTACCGAGATAATCGAAGAGGTTTCAACAGAGTTTCCAAAGGAAATCTTGCATAGTAGTTCCTACGACTTTGCAAAAGCATATTTAGAGAGCGATGCGCAACCTGATGTCTTAATTGAAATCCTGAATGATCTTGGAGGAGGCCTCGTGAGATCTAGCATACTAGTCAACGTGTTAATACCGCAACACAGCGGGGATAAAACAGGAGAGTTAGAATTCGTCACGGTTGATTTCGCAAGATTAGTTAGAAGAGAGATATCAGCAGACAGCAAGTGCCTGGACTACGTAGTTGAGAATGATAAATACTATTTGAAAATACTTCTCCAAGCAATCATTGACGGCCGGCTAAAACTCATAGAACATAAAGTGAAAGATGATTTGAAAACCCTGAGCGGGATTCTCAGAAACCAGAGGTTTAAACAGGTTATCAATATTTTAACTGGTGTAGGGAAAGAGTTGCCGGATAATGTTAAAGGGGTCACGGGTTCTTTCCTGGTTGCGAGAAGAGATTGCTACACCCGGGGCGAGGGTTTTGCGATCTGGTGAGAGAAGATGAGATGTCTTGAAATAATTAGGAATAGCTGGCCGGTGGCATATGCTCGATGCGGTAGTGAGCCACCCACGATAATTCCATTAGCAAAACATTTAAAGCTAACAGCCGACCTCATGGCGTTTTTATTCAAATACAGGTTTGGTAGAATGAAGAATGTTTTCACTAGAAGATTTGTCGAAGAATTCGTTGAGAGAATTAATTTGGAAGACATCGTTTATAGTATTGGATTATTACATGATCTAGGGAAAAGCTCGCTATTCTATCGGGATAGGTCTATTAGTGTTGAAGAGGAAAAAATAGTGTTTACAGGCCATGAGCACGTTATTTCATGTATACTCGTAGATCTAGCTCACAGAGATGATGACGAATTCTTCAGAGCTGAAAGTATCTTAGCAGCTAAAGTTATTTCAAGACATCACAGTGCAATGATGAAGAGGCATCCCTCAAGGTTCACTCCGCAAAGCTTTTTCTCCAAGATTACAAGTGGAATGTGTAACGATGAAGTAGTAAGCTTCATTGAGAGGCAGCTTACACCTATGTGTAAAGATGGTAGTTATGTTTTTTGCGAACGCGTGCTAGCAAGTTTGTCCCACATCCTTAAAAACAAGGAGTTCTGCGACAGGCTTGTCTGGGATAAGTGTAAACCCGATATACATGAATTCCATCTCTCCGGACTAGGTATAGATGTTCTTGATAAACGCGTCTACGATGTGTATAAAATAGTATCTGTTATCACAGGGATATTAGTGTTGGCGGATAACCTTGCGGCTACATATGAGGGAAGAGTAAGTGATGAAGGAGCCAGCAGTCTCTACGTTTCACACTGGGAGAATGAGCTAAGCCCACTTATTGTTAAATACCTTGGAAGCATGAAACACTAAGCCTAGCTCTCCACTTGTTTTTTATCTATATAGAAAGGTTTTTCCACCAAGGCTTTTGTAATAATTACTTATTCTTCCCTGCTCTCTGCCTGTACTGGTTTCACCTCTACGTGTCCGAAGCCTGTTGCCCTCCCTGCCCCTGTCCCCAGGGCTATTAAATATGCGAAGATTTCCGCAAGCCATTCCTCCACGTTTACCCCTTGCTTCTCAAGGTGTTCCAGGTATTTCTCGTCTACCCTGTAGTTTACGTAGCCGGTTAGCGCTGGTATTGGCTTATCAGTGTAGTACACCCATCTCACCCTGGCAGTGTTCAGCACGCTGTATGTTTCATTGAATAACCTATGGATTCTCAGCAACTGCTTTCTAAACAATCCTTTTCTAAGCATCCCGGTCGTGTAGAGTTTTAAGCGGATTGGTGTTGCGAACACGTTTAGGGGTGTTGGCAACATTGTCTTATGCTTCCTGCTCGTTTTCAACGGGTCTCTGAGGTGTGTTGGAGATGAGAACACTATTTTAACGCCCCGATTCTCCAGGACCCTCCTAGCTACTTCTCTTCCTTGTATACGCGGGTTTGAAACATCTATTGCCAAGGTTTCAACGCATACTTTCTGCTTGACGAATTCGAAGCACTCCTTGTAGTTTATTAACGCTGAAACTACCTCACTACTGGATGCTGTGGACTCGTGGAGTCCTAGGTAGAAGTGGTATGTAGAGTTCAGCTTAATATTTCTCGGGGGGCCGTTGCACTTAGCCATTTCCCTGTCTCTGCACGACGCGTAGCTGTATAGGCATCTGACTCCGCGAGGGGTCGTCGCGTAGAGAGGCGAGATGTGGATTAGCTTAGGCGTTGACCCGGACGCTGGCTTGAAGTGCTCGGCCAGGGGAGGATAGGCTTTAATAAGTATTGTTTTGACCAGCTTGCTCGTGTATAGGTAGCCGTAGAAGCCGGATATGTTAACGCTGGCTTTTACAGCAACAAGCTCGTCGGGCACAAGCACACCAGTAACACCTACTGTTTCAACAAGATATAAACACGCATGCTTCAGTGAAGCGGGCAGAAGCGCTTATACCAGCAGCTACTACACTTTCTCGGATCAGGCCGTGTGTGAGGCGGCTTCTCAGATGCAAGCGTTTTCGACGCCGACTCTACAATACCCTCCACGTCGTGGATTAAATCCTCCGTCAGCTCTATCTCTTTCGCAACCCCCTGCACCTCCAGCCTGAGCTTTCTAACCCTCTGCATCTTCTCCCTGGCTATGAGGTAGGATGTTGCTGCTTGCTCAACATATCTCGAGTAGTTGTGGCTTTTAAACGCTTTCCGCTCAACTATCACACAATACTTCTTCTCCTTGACTACTTCATCCAGTACTGTAGCACCTTTCCTTGTTGAAACGTATACTTGTCCCCGACCTTTCAGCTGGGTGTAGGCTTCCCTGCCCAGGAGCATGCTGTCCGTGTATGGCTCTTGTATTTTAAACCATGTTTGAATCCATGGTATTACCGGGCAGTACGAGTACTGCTTGATCGTTGAGGGGGTTACTTTCTCGACAAGCTTGAAGTTATACACTACCGGATCACCAGTAGCCTCCTGTCACCGGTGATTTCGGAGAAGGGTTTGCCGAACACTTTCATGTGCTCCAAGCTGTATTCGAGAAGGGGTATTAGGTGGATGACATCGCTCTCCGCTTCTACGTATTTAGGGAGGATTCTCTCCACGTCTCTTAAAACCCCTGGCAGGGGTTTGCCGATGAACGCGCTTCTCTGGATCCTGTCAAACCCTCTAGTCTTCAAGTAGTTGGCTAGTTTAGCCCTGGCTTCATTGCTTGATATGTCGTAGACTATTATGACGTACAATGCTACCACCTGTAGGTGAAGGCTTCGAAGACCCCTTCGCCACGGAGGAATGAGGCCAGCGAGTACGCCGCCTTCTTGATCACCTGTCTCAGGGTTATGGATGCTTCATCAATGTACTGTGCCCTGGTGTTGTCGAGGAACTCGTTCAGGGCTTCAACAATCTTTTTCCTGGATTCATAGTCTAGTAGCCCGTTGCTCATCGCTGGCCTCCACCCTTTGCGGAAAAGGTATAGTGCGGTGAGGTCGGCTGAGAACCTGAACATTTCTATGAAGTCGTACACGAGGACTGGTTTCCCAGATCTGTCGGCGTGGAGGAAGCCTGCGTAGGGGTCGAGTCCTGCGAGGACCAGGGTTTTCCAGCACTCCGAGTAGAGTATTCCGTAGGAGTAGTTTAACACCGTGTTGACAGGGTCGTCTGAGTCCTGGTTTCTCCCTTCGAAGCCCAGCTCGCCCGGGATTAGCAGGGCGTAGTTGGCCCAGTATGTTCTCGCAGCGTCAGCCTCTATGCTTCTAAGCCTTTCCCTAGCCTCTTCGAAGGAGGATTCTATCATTCTCGCCTTCAATGCTTGCTCGCTGAGCCTGGTGGAGGCTTCCTTCAGCTCGGGGGTTCTCGTGTTGTAGTAGTATTTTCTAAGTACTGCTGCCTGGTTTGCGATCTTCCCGTAGACGAGCTCCTTCATCGCGTGTAATCCTTTAACGGTTCCGTTTGAAAAGTACTGGGCTCTTCTTGTTTCAACTGTTTTGTTTATGAAGGGAGGGTAGACGCGGCCTACGGGTAGGCCTCGCGAGTCCAGGATGACCAGGTCTACCCCGAACTCTATCAGCTTGCGTATTACCTTGCTTGAGAGCCATACGCCGCTTGTTGCGATCACTACTTGCTCCAGGTCTGAAACGGGGACTTCCTGCTTGCTGTTTTTCGACTCTACCAGCAGTAGTCCTTTCCTGTACCTTAGCCTTACGCCGTAGCCTGCTATGAGGAGGGTTTTCACGGGTGGCACACCTTGTGGAGGGGGCATTTCGCGAGGCATTGTGTGTCTACCGGCGGCTCCCTGTTTTCAAGGAGCATGTCTATTATCTCGTCTCTCTCCTCGATGAACCATTTTCTCAGGTGGCTGTTAATGTAGACTGGTTTGAAGGATATTTTCAGCCTGTCCCTTACCTCGTTAACGTATATTAGGAGGCCGTAGTCGTAGGGGACTTCGTACTCTGCTTCAAGGGCTAGGGCGTAGCCTGTTAGCGAGAGCTTGTGGAAGTCTCTTGGCGCCCCGTATTTGAAGTCTACTATTACGCCCCCGTCTGCCACGATGTCTATTGAGAGGTTTGGGGAGAGCCCTAGGTTTGACCCGTCTACTTTGAACTCGGATATTATGAGTGGTGGGGATGTGTTGCTTTTCGTCAGGTCTTCGTATGAGAGCTCGCCGAGTATTGATAGGAGGGTGTACTTGTACGCCTGCTCCACTATTTTCTCGTATTCTCTGCTGTGCGTGTTTAGCTGTCGCCACTTGTTTTTAACAGCCTCGTAAGTGTCCCATGGCTTCCACCCTAGTACTATGTGCTTGTAGGTGTTGGCGATGGCTGTTGAGACGGCTTCGTGGATTAGGTGTCCCTTGATCAGTGGTTCTGTTGCCTCTGTTTTAACGCTCATTTTTCTTCTCAGCCATAGGTCTCTCCTGGTTTCACAGTATTTTGAGGCTATTTCCGAGACTCCTAGCTCTAGGTATGCTCTTGGTTTGAGCGGTGGTTTATCCCAGTTCCACCCTCTGAGCTCTTCGTCTACTGGGTCGTTTTTGGACCATTGGTAGAGTCTTCTGATTGTTCTTAGCATGAGTCTTCTGTTGATCACGGCTGGTCTCCGAGGGTTGTTTTCTTTTTACACCCTGTTATTTCACCGGGTTTGCCGTGGGTTTGCCTTTCCTTTCCTTTTCCGGGATTTTTGTATTATATGGTTTCGGGCTAGCTGTAGAGGGCTGTTGCTACTGGGGTTGCGGCTACTTTTCCCTTTCCGGTTTTAGTGATGAGTCCCATGTTTTTGAGTCTTGTGAGGATGTTTCTCACTGTTTTCTCCTTGACTTTTAGTTTTTCGCTGATTTCGTTCACGCTTATGCCGGGGTTTTCTATTACGGTTTTTAATACTTGGTGTTCGAGGCCGCTGGGGTTTTTGTAGATGTTTAGGATGAGGTGGTGTGGTGCTAGTATGGGCTCTACGCCTTCTGTTTCCGGTTCGTAGTAGATGTTGAATGTTTTCTTTGTGGCTAGGAGGGCTATTTCGATCATGTGGGTTATTATTCTTAGTCCTGCCCCGGTGCATAGGTAGATTTCCTGGTCTTTGTGCTTCTCGATGGTTTTTCTCAGTGTGCGTATTGACCCGTAGAAGTCTTTGCAGCTTAGTTCTATTAGGGTTGGTTCTGAAAACCCTTGTCTTAGGCACATGGCTTTGAGTGATTCGACGGCTCTTTTAACGGCTCCTGTTAGAGGTCCGCATGTTACGGTGTAGACTGTGTCCTCTTCTTTCACGTGTAGGTGGTTCATTGCGCGGAGGATGATGTCTTCGTGAAATCCGATGGGCATGATGAATACTCTGGATGCCCTGGGGAGTAGGGGTTTGCCCGGTGAGGGTTCCTCCCAGGTTGAACGGCTTATGCTCCCACCATCCCTTCCCCACTAATTATTGTGTGGAGGGGTTTATAACTTATTCCCTAGCTGTTACGGGAAAAACTCGGCCCGTGCGGACGCCTCCTCGAAGACCGAATGGTTCAGGAAATTGAACACTGTTAAATACCAAGAAACTGTGTTTCCTAACAAATGGCAACCTTCCCCAGCCAAACCGGGAACCACCATGATCAACCCTCATGATCAGTTTTGATCAACCCCCCATGATCACAATGGAAAAAGATAAATACCCAATACAACAAATAAAAAACCGAAGACAATATTAAAAACCCACATCAAAGATCAAGCACAGAATTCAATCAGAAGAATTGAAAGAGATCAAGATGAACTCAAGGAGCTTGTTCACTCTTTTCAGCCGAATTCAATCAGAA
>ERZ1669249.76-NODE-76-length-61221-cov-39.667430_pt1 | contig 61221 bp, 63 predicted proteins | sample MGYA00579293_ERZ1669249 | MGnify/ENA primary metagenome ERZ1669249 (study PRJEB41166, sample SAMN08046057) | hot springs metagenome | biome: hot spring; feature: neutral hot spring; material: thermophilic sediment; isolation source: thermophilic sediment from... | reverse complement strand
CGTGATGCCTCATAAGTGGCGGTTACCGAAGACCTTAACGGTGCCTCATAATTCCTGTTACTCATGAAGCCTCCTTAATTGTTCCAGATCCTTCTCGATCCGCAGCCGAAGCCCCACAGGAGAGAGCGTTCGGTAAATCTCCCGCAGCTTTTCCTTCGCCTCCTCTACTTTTGGGGGAGCAAGCACCCGCTGGAAGGGCGTCTTGGCCACATCGGGGAGCTTTTGGACCTTGCTTCCCACCCTCTCTTTCGCAAGGAGCTTGCGCACCGGCTCGCGAGTTCACGAAAAGACACCAGTCCCCATAGATCCTCTCAAAAAGCTCTTGAGCCTGGGGCGAGGTGTACCGTGCATACCCCACGAGCTTGCGCTAAGCTTTCCAGCATTTCTCCACATAGGCCTGGTCGTTCTTTAAGGGCCGAAAGCGGCAGAAGGTGATTCCCTCCTTCTGACAATATCGCAGGAGGTTGGCATTGATAAAAGCTCGCTTCCGGAGTCGATCCCCAAAAGGGGAAATGGCAGGCCCTCCCGGATCCGATCCACCGCCTCTTTTTGCTTTTGGGCCGCGGTTTGGTAACACCTCCAGCTCGCATCTTTCGGCCACATCCACGGCGGCTAGGGTGTGGAGATACTCGCCTTTAGCGCTTTCTCCAAAGTTTGCCACGAGATCCACCTCGAGATACCCGGGACGGGCACCGTCCCAGTCGGCGAAGGTCCGCACCGGGATCTTCCTTTGGAGTGTCCCGGGCTTGGTGGTGCCCCGCCTTTTCGCAGGCCTCAGCCGGTGGGTACGAAGGAGCCGGTCGATGGTGGCACGGGAGTCGCACAAGGAGGCGCTCGGTCTCCGGCCGGATCTTGAGTGCCTTCTTGCTTGAGCACGGCCACGATCTCGGGGAGAAACGGGGCCAGGCACTTGGAGAAGCTTCCCACAGGCTTCCCAAACCTCAAGGAGAGCGGTTTTCACGTCAGGGGTGTACAAGCGGGGACGCCCTCGCCGATCCAGGTGGCTTGACCGGTAGCCGTGGCGAAGGAGACGAATCGCGGACTTCCGGTGGTAGAAGGTCACGGCCACGAACTCCTCGAGGATTCGGCTTTTCTCCTTCTGGCTGGCCCGTAGATACCGAGGCCGCCAGCTTTCCACAAGCTCCCGTATACTCATCCGGGTCATCGGTTCCTCCCTCCTTTGAACTTGGTAACCCGAATTTTGAGGAATCGATGACCCCTTCGGTAACAATTTCAATGAGTCAATTCGTGAGCTTGATCAACACAGTGTAGAGGATGTATTATGGTAAATGATGCAGGTTGAAGCGGAGGAAAAATGTGGTTAAGACCCCTAACCACTTTGGTTTGGTTGGAGTTCCTTTGGTATCGGGGATATCCTCTTCGTTTTTTAAACTTGGTATTATTACCCGGTTTAATGGTCGCTCCATACCTCCTGTTTGCCCAGCTTTATGGAGCTGACGAAGGTTTCCGATCTTCCGTCGCCGTGGGTTTGATATTTTGGTTTTGGCTGTCTAACTTCCTTTGGGAAGTCGGCTATGGTTTGGAAAACGATTTGGAAGCGGGAACTCTCGAATCTCTTCTTGTCGCTCCGGTTTCTGTGCCCCTTATTCTTTCGGCGAAAGCCATAGCGTGCATTTTAAACAATTTATTCGTCACGGTTATCTTGGCCGGCTGGTTTTATTTGTTTACTTTTTCTATGGATCTTCCTTGGTTTGGACTCATTGGACTTGCCATCTTAAGTAGCTTTTCCTTGCTCGGTTTTGTGATGATCTTGGCCGGCTCAGTGCTTTTATTGAAAAGATCAGAAAGCATAGGTGCGGTTCTGCAAACAGTCCTTGGGCTTCTTTCTGGTGCCACTGCCCCTCCTCGTTTGTTCCCCCTGCCCATCCGGGTAATGTCAGGCCTAATTCCATTGACTTACGGAATAGCAGCGGTGCGGCTCATATTGCAAGGACAACGCGTAGGGCTTCCCATAGTTTTGCTTATGGTCACGGGAACGTTTTACGCGCTGATAGGCCATGTTTTCATGAGACGCGCGGAGAAACGAGTGAAAACCATGGGAACGACGGGTGAGTTCTAAAATGCGCCCAACTCTCGTATTTTTCTGGTATTCTTTAAAGTATCGGGCTCGCTACCGTGGTGATTTCGTTTGGAGTATTGTAGCTCCCGTGCTTTTCGCGCTACCCGCGATTGTTCTTGGCTATTGGGGAGAACAGTTGGGGGGCCTCCAAAGTTTCGTCGCTGCCACGGGTACTCCTCAGTATGTCTCGTACGTCCTCCTTGGGGCACTGTACTGGAACTTTGTGGAAGGGGCATGGTCTGTAGCATATTCCCTGCACAGCGCGATGCGTTCTGGGGTGCTGGAGTCCATTTTTGTCACCAAACTATCACATTTGGGAATGATCCTAGCTTGGTCAGGAGCACGCCTGCTTGGGACCACGATGCATTCAGCCCTTGCCATTGCTCTCCTGATCGGTTTGGCTGGATGGCCCGGAGGAGTAGTAATTGGTCAAATTGCGCTTGTGCTGGCTCTCTCCCTCCTTGGTTCCTATGGCCTTTCCTTCATCCTCTTCGGCCTCACCTTGCGGTTTAGGGACGCGGACAGCCTTTTGTACACTGTAAGTAACATAGCTCCGCTTCTCGGTGGGGTATTCTTCCCCATCTACATTCTGCCGAGTTTCATGCGTCCATTTTCCCTGGCGTTCCCGTTCACTTATGGCCTGGATGCCCTGCGTGCCCTGTGGCTAAGGGGAAGATCGATCCTTCCTCTGCCTGACCAGCTTGCGCTGCTTGGCGCACTAGCTGTTGCCTACCTTGTTTTGGGGTGGTGGTCCATGAAACATTTCGAGCTATTGTCGCGTCGCCATGGTCTGGAGGGCTTTTAACCACAGGCCCGCCAGCCCCGATGGTACTGGGAAAGTGCCTCCTGAAAAGGGGGTCACTGTTTAAATTTTCAATTTTGCACCATTGGAGAAGCTTGTTTAACTTCGAACAAAACGCTATTATCCCTAGTGCCTTCGTGAAGGGACAATGCCATGATCGAGCTCCGTGGAGTGGCCAAGACCTATGTGGTGCGCGAGCGGGTCGGCAGTTTCCGGCCCAGCGTCCGCCGGGAAATCCCTGCTCTCCAGGGGATCGACCTCCAAGTGCACCAGGGGGAATTCGTGGGGCTTCTTGGCCCTAACGGCGCGGGGAAGACCACCCTTCTCAAAATCGTGGCCACCCTTCTCCTCCCCACCCGGGGCGAGGTCCGGGTGAATGGGCTCGATGCCCTGAGGTACCCAGGCAAGGTTCGCCCCCTTTTGGGTGTGGTTCTGGCTGGGGAACGCACCCTGTACTGGAAGCTCACGGCGCGAGAGAACCTCCTCCTTTTCGCTGGCCTCTATAACCTCCCAAGGAAGAGGGCACGAAAAAGGGCCGATGAACTCCTTGAACTCGTTGGCCTCTCAGAGTTTGCGGACGTCACGGTTGAGAAATTTTCCACCGGGATGCGCAAGAGGCTGGCCATCGCCAAGGCCCTCGTGCACCAACCACCGGTGCTCATCCTCGACGAACCCACCGCTGGGCTTGATCCTCACGGGGTCGAGGAGGTGTGGCGGGTTCTTTTGGCCCTACGGGAAGAAGGCACCACTGTCCTCATGGCCACCCACAACATGCTGGAGGCTGAGCGCATCCCCACCAGGCTTCTCATAATTGACGCCGGGAAAATTTTGGCCGACGGGACAGCCGCGGAAATCGTGGCCAAATCCGGGGCAAAAAGCGTGGCCCTCATCACTTTGGATTCCCAGCCAGCCCTTACCGGGGCTCCATCCCTTCGGGCCAACGAGGATGGCACATGGTTGATTTCCGTCCCCCTCGAGGATCTTCCTGTCCATCTTTCCGCGCTCCAGGCACAAGGAAGGCGGATCCTAAACGTGGAGATCCGGGAATCCCGCCTTTGGCAGGCCTTTTTGCGCCTCACCGGCCGACCGTTTGACGACCTTCCCCCTCAAAAGGAGGAGGAATGAGGGCCATCTGGGCCTTGATCCGAAAGGAGCTCCTTTATCTTCGCGCATATCCCCTGGATTTCGCAAACTATGCGATCTCCCCGGCCTTCATCGTCGCGCCCTACATCTTTTTCGCCAAGCTTTTCGGCTTTAGCCACGAACTTTTGGATTCCGTGGCGGTTGGACTTCTTTTGTGGTATTGGCTTTCCACCTTGCTTGGAGCGGTGGCGTTGGGTCTGGAAGAGGACATGGAGGAGGGGATTTTTGAGACCCTTGTTGTGCACCCCATCACCATTTTTCACCTCCTTTTGGCCAAAGCCGTGGTAATGGTGCTGGAAAACCTATACATCACGGGCACAATGCTGGCCTGGTTCTTTTTCTTTGGGGTTCCTCTACGGCTTCCTTGGTGGCAATTTTGGGGGATCGTCGTTCTCAGCGGATTCGGCTTGGCCGGATTCATGTTGGCCTTAGCGGCGGTGGCGCTTATTTATAAGAAGCCGTTTGTGCTTTATGACCTTGTGCAGTGGGGGTTGGGCGCCCTTTCCGGGGTAACCAGGCCCAGCCGGGATCTGCCCCGCGCCCTTTGGCTCCTCTCCCGGGCCATCCCCCTCTCCTACGGGATCGAAGCCGCCCGCGCCACAATCCTCGGTCGCCCCGTCGAGGGGATTCCCATCCTACTCGCTCTTGGCCTCCTCTACTTTTTCCTTGGCAAGGCGCTTTTGGTGGCCGCGGAGCGGCGCATGAGGGCCGCAGGAACCACAGGGGAGTTCTGATGCGCCCGGCGTGGAACCTGTTTTTGTATTCCTGGAAAATACTGTTTCGGTACGGGTTTTACCGCTGGTCCCTGGTTTTTCCGGTGGCCATCGCCCTGCCCGCTGTTCTCCTTGGCTTTTGGGGCAAGGATTTGGGCCTGGCCACGGAGTTTCTGAATCGGACAGGCACGGCCAATTATCTCGGCTATGCCTTGCTTGGCGCCCTGTATTGGAACTTCGTGGAGGTCATTTGGTCCATCGCGTTTTCGTTGGAGCGAGCCATGCGGCAGGGAGTTTTGGAGTCCCTTCTTTGCACGCGGATTTCGCGCCTGGGTTTGATCCTGGGCTGGTCTGGGGCGCGCCTGGCTGGGGAAATTCTGCCCTCTGCTTTCGTTCTTGCCGTCTTCCTCGCCCTCTCCGGCGTTCCCCCATGGCCCCGTTGGGCCCTGGCCATCCTTGTTTGGTTGGTCTCTTTGGCCGCTTCCTATGGTTTCGCCTTCCTTCTTTTTGGCTTAACCTTGCGCTTTAGAGACGCGGACTCCATCGTGCAGATTTTGGGAAACAGCGCGCCCCTTTTGGGCGGGGTCTTCTTCTCCGTGGCCTTTCTGCCTCAGCCGCTGCGGGCTTTGTCCCTGGCTTTTCCCTTCACTTATGGGGTGGATGCCCTGCGGGCCCTCTGGCTTGGAACAAAGTCCTTTTTCCCCTTGCCCCACGAGCTTGGGCTCCTTGGCCTTTTGGCCGTCGGGTACCTCGCCTTGGGCTGGTGGGCCCTTCTCCGTTTTGAGCGCCTGGCCCGCCACCACGGCCTGGAAGGCTTTTAAAAAGGCCGCAAATTGAGAGGAGTGCGCCCGGCAGGACTCGAACCTGCGGCCTGCCGCTTAGGAAGCGGCCGCTCTGTCCTACTGAGCTACGGGCGCAGCCAAAACTATCTTATCCCCCGGATATTTCGCCCGCCACCCTAGGATCCCAGGAAAATCAGCTCCGGCTGGGTGCAGATCGTGCCGCGGAGTTTGCCCTGCAAATAACGGACCTCCACAGCTACGCCGGGCTCGGTCTTCCGATAAACCTCCTCGCTCACCAAAAAACGCTGGGTCTTCTTCACCCCGTTTTCCTCGACCTCCACGAGCAGGTAGTAAACCTCCTCGCTCACCCGAACCACCCGCGTTTCCGGTTTGGAGCCGGGGCAAGCCGGACAACCGCCCACCACCACCGTCTGCTCGCGTTCCACTGTCCCCACCGTTTTCCCTACCACCGTGCCAGTCAAAGTCACAAGCTCGGCCTTTGCGCAATCGGTCACGGTGAGATAACCCATCACCACCACCGTCCCCAAAAGGGCCAAAAGGAGGAAAAGATGAAACGGCTGCATGCCTTAAGGATAAGGGGGAACCCTTTCCCGTGCCAGGGAGCGGGGTAAACTTCTTGGGGAATGGAGATTTTGCAGGGTTTGACCGAGGAGCAGCGGGAGGCCGTGACCCATGGTCCAGGCCCTCTTCTCGTTTTGGCTGGCGTCGGGACGGGGAAGACCACGGTGATCGCCAGGCGCATCGCTTACCTCATAGCTGAAGGGTTCGTGAAAAGGCCGAGCCAGCTCCTTGTTTTCACCTTCTCCAACCAGGCCGCGGAGGAGATGCTCGACAGGGCCTTCGAATGGATCCGTTATGCTGCTTTGGACGCCTGGGTCGCCACTTACCATTCGGTGTGTGAGCGGATCCTCAGGGAGAACGCGCCCTTGGCCGGCCTTCCCCCGGATTTCAAGGTCCTGGACGAGTGGGACCAACGCGTGTTCCTCCTCGATCACCTCACGGAGCTTCCCCTCCGAAGGCTTCGCCCCCAGGCCCTGCGCCGTCCCCTTTCCTTCCTCTCCCCCCTCCTTTCCCTGATCCAGCGGGCTAAGGACGAGGCCATCACCCCAAAGGAATACCTCCGCTGGTGGGAGGAACATCGGCATTCCCTCTCCCCGGATGAACGGGAACTGCATCGGGAGCTAGCCGAGGTTTATCAGGTTTATCAGGAGCTCCTTTCCCAAGAAGGCCTGGTCGATTTCGGCGACTTGATTTTAAAATGCGTGGACCTTCTCCTTACCCATCCTTCGCTTCTCTCCGAATACCACGAGCGTTTCCCTTACGTTCTTGCCGACGAATTTCAGGATACGAGCCGCGCGGAGTTGCGCTTGGTCACCCTCCTCGCCGGGCATGGAAACGTGACCGTGGTCGGGGACGATGATCAGGCCATCTACGGCTTCCGGGGAGTCCCTTGGGATAATCTCCTCGCTTTCCTCCGGGCTTTCCCGGAAAGCAAAGTTGTGGTTTTGACCCACAATTTTCGGTCCACGCAGAAGATCTTGGACTGTGCGGTGCGCCTCATCCGGCAAAATGCCTATCGGCTGGAGGCTTTGTCCATTCGCGGGGAGATCCCCCATTCCATCACCAAGGATTTGCGCTCGGCGTTCGGCCCGGGTTTAGACCCTGTGCACAGGCATTTCCCCACGGTGGTGGAGGAGGCGGCTTATGTGGCGGAAAAGGCCCGGGAACTTCATGGTGAGGGCATCCCTTATGGGGAAATGGCCATCTTGTACCGGAATCGATATCGGCCGGAGCCATATCTGCGCGCGCTATCCGAGGCCGGGGTTCCCTGGACCTTGGCCGGCGGATATCGGGCCGGCCTTTTCGACCAAGAGGAAATAAAGCTCCTCATGTCCTTCCTCCGGGCCCTTGCGGATCCCCGGGACGATCAGTCCCTTTATCACCTTTTGGGCTCGCCCATCTACCGCATGGACGGCGCGGATCTCGCACACCTCACCGCCCTCTCCCAGCGGATGCACCGCCCTCTGCGGGCCCTTCTGGAGGAGGCGGTGGAGAAGGGGGGGTTATCGCCCGAGGGGTTGAGCACGGCCCGCCAAGCCCTCGCGGATCTTGGGCACTGCGAGGCGCTGGCGCGCAGCTCGCCCACAGGGCAAGTCCTCTACCACTTCCTCGCCGAGCGCACCGGATATTTGAGCCGGCTGGCCCAGGACATTTCCCCTCAGTCCCGCCGGGCCTTGGAAAACATCGCCGCGTTCTTTGAGGAAGTGGTTCGGCGCTTCGAGGAGGTGGCCCGCTACGACCGCGTCCCTTGGTTTGTGCGCTACGTGGAAGAGCTCCGGGAGCTGGGCTGGAACCCGATGGTTGGCGAGGCCGAACCCGGGATGGACGCAGTTCAAGTGATGACCTTCCACCAAGCCAAAGGGCGGGAATTCACCGCGGTTTTCCTCACCGGCCTCGTGGAGGACTTCTTCCCCGGGCGGATCCAGCGGCCCGTTTTCTCCCTCCCCAGGGACTTGGTTTTGGAGGATCTCCCTCCGGACGTGGCCCATGTGGAGGAACAGCGTCGCCTTTTTTATGTGGGGATGACCAGGGCCAAGCGTTACCTTTTCCTCCTTTCCGCCGACGATTATCGGCTGCCGGGGGAGGAGCCGCGGAAAAGGCCGGCCAAAATTTCGCGGTTTGTGGTGGAGGCGCTGGGCGAGGAAAACCTCGGGGCGCGGGCTCCCGCCACTTCCCCGCTTTTCCGTATAAGCCGGGCCGCCCAAACGCCCACCCCCGTTATCCCCGCGAAGCTTGCGGGCCCCCTTCAGCTTTCCTTCCGCCAGGTGGATGACTGGCTCACCTGTCCCCTCAAATACAAATACATCCATGTCCTGCGCGTTCCCATTCGCCTTCATCCCACCGTCATCTTGGGGAACGCCGTGCACCAGGCCATCCAAACTTACCATCTTGCTAAAAAGCAAGGGCGCAGCGTCTCTTTGCCCGAGCTTTTGGCGGTTTTCGAGCGGGCCTGGAAATCGGAGGGTTTCCTTTCCGCCGCCCACGAGGAGGAGCTCCGCCGCCACGGCCAGGAATCATTGCGCCACTTTTACGAGTTCGAGGAGGAGGAAGGCTCCCGTCCCACCTTTGTGGAGCAATTTTTCGCCTTTGAGGAGGAAGGGATCAAGGTCATCGGCTATTGGGATCGGGTGGATCGCCGTCGGGATGGAGCCTTGCTCATCGACTACAAGACTTCCGAGGTGAAGGTGGAAGCGGCGGATCGCCGGGTGCAGGAGTCTTTGCAGCTGGCGATATACACTTTGGCCTATCAGCGCATGTTCGGCGAGCTTCCAAGGGAACTACAACTTCGGTTTTTGACCCCGGGGGTGGTGGTGGGACGGGCCGAGCCCACGGAGAAAACTTTGCGTTGGGCCTGGGAGGCGATCCAAGAGGCCGCAGACGGGATCCGCCGCGAGGATTTTCAACCGAGACCCTCCTATTCCGCCTGCCACTATTGCGCGTACCGCACCATCTGCCCGGCAGCCCTGCCCCTTTAGGGCAAAACGCGTACAATCCGGGCTCGTAAGGAGGGAGGAGTGAAAAGGGAGCGGTGCGGCGAGCTCCGGGAAAAGGATATCGGACGCCGGGTGACCCTGGCCGGTTGGGTTCAGGCCGTGCGCGACTTCGGAAGCCTCACCTTTGTGGACCTCCGCGATTCCTCGGGGATCGTACAGCTCGTGTTCCGCGGGGATCCCCAGGCGCGGGAGCTCGGCCGCGAGGATGTAATCCGGGTCACGGGGAAAGTGGTGCCGCGGGAGAATCCAAACCCGAGCCTCCCCACCGGGGCCGTGGAGGTGGCCGTGGAGGACCTGGAGGTTTTGGCCAAATCCAAGCCCCTTCCGTTTCTCCCCGATGAGGAGGTCAAGGCCAGTGAGGAAACGCGCCTCCGCTACCGCTTTTTGGACCTGCGCCGGCCGCGCATGCAACGCAATTTGCGGCTCCGCCACAAGGTTTGCCTGGCCATCCGCCAGTACCTCGACTCCCAAGGGTTCATCGAGGTGGAAACGCCGATGCTCACCCGTTCCACCCCCGAGGGCGCCCGCGACTTCCTCGTCCCCAGCCGTTTGGAGCCCGGGAAGTTCTACGCCCTCCCCCAATCCCCCCAGCTCTTCAAGCAGATCCTCATCTGCTCCGGAGTGGAGCGGTACTTCCAAATCGTGCGCTGTTTTCGGGATGAGGACCTGCGGGCCGACCGCCAGCCGGAGTTCACCCAGTTAGATTTGGAGATGGCCTTTTTGGAGGACCCCGAGGAACTCTTTGCCCTCTTGGAGGGCTTAGTGGCCCACGTCTTTCGGGAAACCCTTGGTGTTGCGATCGACACGCCCTTCCCCCGCATCCCTTACGCGGAGGCCATGGCCCGTTACGGCTCGGATAAGCCGGACCTCCGTTTTGGCCTAGAGATCGTGGACCTCTCCCAGGTTTTTGCGCATTCCGGTTTTCAAGTTTTTGAAGGGGCCCTGCGGGCTGGCGGGGTGGTGCGGGGGCTTCCTGTGCCCGGCGGAGCGAGTTTTTCCCGCTCTGAGCTGGGGAAACTTGAGGAGATCGCAAAAAAGGCGGGATTGGGCGGGCTTATCTGGCTGAAAGCGGGGGATGGGCTCCAATCTCCCCTAACTAAACACGTTCCCAGCGGGGTTTTGGAGGAAGCCGCGCTTCAGGCCCAGGTTGAGCCCGGAGACCTCCTCCTTTTGGCCGCTGGGCCGGCCAAAACCGTGGCCCAAGCCTTGGGCGAGCTGCGCCTTTGGGTGGCCCGGGCGCGGGGCCTCATCCCCGCAAACCGCTGGGCCTTCGCCTGGATCGTGGACTTCCCCCTCTTCAAGGTCTCCGAAGAGGGGCGGATCGAATCCGAACACCACCCCTTCACCTCCCCCAAGGACGAGGACCTTCCCCTTTTGGAGAGCGACCCCCTCCGGGTGCGGGCCAAATGTTACGACCTCGTCTTGAACGGGGTGGAGCTCGCCTCTGGTTCGATCCGGATCCACCGGCGCGACCTCCAGGAGAGGGTTTTCAAGCTCCTCGGGATCGGCCCGGAGGAGGCGGAGCGGCGGTTCGGCTTCTTCCTCCGAGCTTTGGAATACGGGGCTCCCCCGCACGGCGGGATCGCCTTCGGCCTGGATCGATGGGTGATGATGCTCGCCGGGGAGAATTCCATCCGCGAAGTGATCGCCTTTCCGAAAACCGCCACCGGGGCCTGCCCCCTCACCGGCGCGCCGGCCGAGGTGGACGAAGCCCAGCTTAGGGAGCTCCATATCAAATTGGACTTGTAGCCGGGATGAGGAAGCGACGTTTTGCCATTTTCGGAATCCTTCTCATTTTGGTCTTGATCTTCCTCGCCTGGGCCCTGAATGGCACGGAATTCCGCGGCGGGCGCCCCTTCCCCGCGGCCAACACCAAAAGCGTGAGCGCGCCGGTTTCGGGGAGCCCCATTCCTGGGGATTGGGCAGTGGACCTCCTCCGGATCACCTTTTTCCTCGGCCTTGTTCTCGCTTCTTTGGCCCTCGTCCTTTCCCGGAATTTTCGAAAACACGCCCTTTATCTTTTGATTACGCTGCTCACCTTCGTTTGCGCCTGGTACCTCCTTTCGCGTCTTTCTCCTTCCCCGTCCCCCGCGCCCGTGGAAACTCCATCCGCCGGGAATTTTCCCGAGGAAGGGGGCTCCCAAGGGGAAGGGCTTCCAAAGCCACCGCATTGGGCTATATACCTCGCCGCTTTGGTTTTGGGCCTGGGGCTCTCCCTTTGGTTGGGGCCAAAATTGGCCAAAGCTTTAGAGCAAAAGCACACGAAAAAGGCTATCCAAGATGTAGCTCAAGAAGCGGTAGCCGAGCTTAAGCGCGGGTTGCCGGTGGACGACGTGGTTTTGCGCGCATGGCTCCGGATGGTGGAGATCTTAACGCTGCGCTCAGGGATGCGGGATCAGCCCCATCTTACCCCCCGCGAATTCGCTGAAAGCTTGAAGAAACTGGGGTTTAAGCACGAGGCAGTGGATATTTTAACGAAGCTTTTTGAGGAGGTGCGCTACGGACACAAGGAGAGCGGGCCCCGGCGCGAGCAAGCCCTCGATGCGCTTGCCGCGCTGGAGCGAGCTTTCGCGTAAAGCCCGGAGGGCTATGTTCATCGCGGGCCTGGCTGGGCTTTTTTGCTCCGTTTTCCTCATCTTTCCCGATTTTTTGCGCGATTTTTTTGTCGACCCGGCCATGCGCCTCTTTTTGATCCTCGATGCTTTCCCACAGGCGATCCTTTGGCTACTTTTTGTTGGCCTTTTCGCGTTCTTCGCCTTCCGTTTTCTCAGCCCATGGCCCAAGGAGGAGGCAAAAGTTCAAAAAAGGCGGCCCCGCCCTTCCACAGCCCAGGAGCTCGCTCTTCTTTTGCAACGGGCCCGTTATTCGCCATGGGCTCGCCGTGCCCTGAGGCACCGTTTGGCCCGCATTTTTGTGAACCTGCGGGTCGAAAAGGAGCGCATCGCGCCAGAGGAAGCCTGGCAGGACCTTTGGGATGGAACCTATCCTGGGGACTGCGCCCTCGGGCGATTTTTGCGCGGCGATGGTCACCAGGATTTTGAAATCTCCTTGAAGGAAGCCTTAAGAGATCTGCAACGGTACGCACAAGGGGGCGAAATTGACGGTTAGGGAAGTGAAAGAGAGAACAGATGCCATTCTCTCGGAAGTGGAAAAGGTGATCGTGGGGAAGCACGAGCCCCTCACCTTGATCCTCGCGGCGATCCTCGCTGGTGGCCATGTGCTCATCGAGGATTTCCCTGGGCTAGCCAAAACCCTGGCTGCGCGGTGTTTGGCCCAGGCCCTGGGCCTCTCCTTCCGCCGGATCCAGTTCACCCCAGACCTTCTGCCCGCGGATATCGTGGGCACCCACATTTTCCGCCGGGAGGAAGGCAAATTCGTGTTCCAGCCCGGCCCGATTTTCACCCAGATCCTCCTCGCCGATGAGATAAACCGCGCCACCCCCAAGACCCAGTCGGCCCTTCTGGAGGCCATGCAGGAGAACCAGGTCACCGTGGAGGGGACCACTTACCCCCTCCCTCAACCTTTCGTGGTGTTGGCCACGCAAAATCCCATCGAATACGAAGGGACTTTTCCCCTGCCGGAAGCGCAGGTGGACAGGTTTTTAGCGCGCGTGCGCTTCGGCTACCCAAGTGTAGAGGAGGAAGTGGAGATCCTGAGGCGCCGGGTGGCCCGGAAGAGCGAGGAGGTTTTGGTCCAAACTGTTTCCTCCCCAGAGGAGGTTTTGGCCATGAGAAAAGCGCTGGAAGAGGTTTTCGTCGATCCTGATCTTTTCAGGTACATGGCCGAGTTAGTGGCCCGCACCCGCCGTCATGAGGCTCTGAGTTTAGGGGCGAGTCCCAGGGGGACGCTTGCGCTTTTGCGGCTGGGCCGGGCTTGGGCGGCCATCCACGGCCGAGATTACCTCGTCCCGGACGACATAAAGGCCGTGGCCATCCCCGCCCTGAGCCACCGCCTCATCCTCTCCCCGGAGCTTTGGACCAGGGAGATCCGCGCCGAAGACATTGTGGCGGAGATCCTCGCCTCGACCCCTGTGCCGAAAGTCCCGGCATGATCGGCCCCAAGGCCGCGCTGGAGTTCCTCGCCTTCCTTCTCCTCCTCATCTTTGGCTTGGCCCTGCGCCATCCGGGACTTTTGGCCCTGGCCATCCCCCTGGGTTGGCACCTCGTCCTCGGCCTTTCCTTGGCCCCTGCGAATCCGGAGGGATCCCTCGCGGCCAGGCGCCTGATTCGGCCAAAAAGGTTATACGAAGGGGAAAGCGTCCAAGTCAAAGTGGAGATCGTGAACAGCGGGAAAAATTCCTTGGACCTCTTCCTCCGCGATGGGCCTCATCCAGGGCTTTCCGTGACGAGCGGCGAATATCAGGCCGCCGTGCTTTTGCGACCAGGGGGGAGTTTTTCCCTCTCCTACGAGGCCAAACCCAAGCGCGGGCTGTACCAACTCCAGACGGTCACGGTGGAAGTGCGAGATCCCTTGGGGTTAGCCCCGCATGGCCTGAAACTCCCGTGCCCCGCGGAGATTTTGGTTCTCCCCCGATACGAGGATCTTTCGCACCCGGAAGTCTCGGCCCGACGAACGCTTCCCATGCCTGGAACCGTCCGGGCTCGGCGGGGCGGAGCGGGCTTGGAGTTCTACGGGATCCGCGAATATCGGCCAGGGGATCAGGTGCGGCGCATGGCGTGGAAGGCGTTCGCCCGCCACGGGGAACCAGCAATCGTGGAGTTCGAGGAGGAGAGGGCCGCAGAGGTCGCGATCATTTTGGATGTGCGGGCCCGGGCCTATTGGGGCTATTCTCCAGAACTTTTCGAGTATTCCGTGCGGGCCGCCGCGGCCCTGTCCCAATATTACCTGCGGCAAGGCCATCGGGTAGCCCTCCTCAAATATGGAGCCGTCTTGGATTGGGTCTTCCCGGGCTATGGAAGAAAGCATGGAGAGAGGATTTTACGGGAATTGGCCCGGGCAAAATTGGGCGAATCCGAAGTTTTCGCGGAGTTAAGCCATCTTCCCACGCGGCTCCTTCCAGTGGGTTCCCTCCTCATTTTCGTCTCGCCCCTCATCCCAGGGGATGAGGAAACCCTGGGGAAACTTGTGGCCCGAGGTTATCGGGTGCTGGCGATCCTTCCGGAGCCAACCTCGGCCGAGCTCGGGGAAATCCCGGAAAAAGAGGTAGCCAAAGAGATTTTGTCCTTGGAGCGCTGGGTCCTTTTACGAAGGCTAAGGCGGAGCGGGGTCATGTTGGTGGTTTGGGACGTGCGGAATCCACTGGCCCCTCTCCTTCGCCGGTTGCGGGCGGGGCTTGGGATATGGCGCTGATTGGCGCGGTGGCGCTCATCATCCTCGCCTGGGTCGGAAAAGGGCACCCGCTTCAGCCGGCTTGGGCTTTGTCCCTTTTGCCTTTAGCTTTTTGGCTCTCCGGGCTCTTTTTTAGACGAGGGTTTCCCCTTTCCCTCGGGTTTTTCGGGTTCCTCGCCCTTTCTGTGGAGTGCGTTTTTTCGGGCTTTCTTCCTCTCGGCCTGGGGGTCCTCGGTCTTGCCCTTTTCTCTTGGGATTCGGCCGCGTTCTTTCACCAGCGCGGGAAAATAAAGGTCCTAGGGATAACCCGGAGGGGGCTTTGGTCGGCAACGATAGTTGGAACAGGCGTAGGCCTAGGATTTTCAGCCTCTTTTCTCCGACTTTCCCTCAATTTTTGGGCTTTAGCGGGCGCGCTGGCCTTAGTTTTCCTGCTCCTTCGAGCCCTTGTGAAAGAAATGGCTCAAGGGCGGGAAACCAAGGGAAACCGATCCGCATCTAAGCCCACGGGATAGGGCTCATCCCAGATCCCATCGGAATTTTCATCTTTAGCCGCAAAACCTTCCCAAAAATTCCCGCGCTCCCCGTCGTCGAACTGATTCCCGCCGCAGGATTGGGCGTGGATGCGGTTTTTGAGGAAAATATTGCCAGCTACAATATTGCCAGTGCTTTCCAGTTCAAAAAGGAGGCCGATCCCGCATCCTTGGATCAAGGATTTTCGTACCGCCGAGTTGGTCACCCCCTGAAACCAAACCCCCACCTCAGCCTTATCCACGGTGGCCCCCTCGATGTTCACGGCCTGGGAGAACATAACTCTTATCCCGTCCGGACAATTTTCGATCCGGACTCTTTTTATGGTGACGTTTCGGCTTCCCCCAAGGAGGATCCCCGTGAGGGATCCGCGGAGGACCAGATTCTCCACCACGAGGTTCTTGACGTTTTGTACGCGAAGGGCGGCGATAGACGCGCCATATACTTCCAAATTGCGCACAATCAAGGGGCAGGAAATGTTAGCGATAAGGATCCCAAAAGGATCGCCATTGGCATCCACCCGCAAATCCTCGATGATGAAGGGTGCGGCGGCCGTGCCGAAGCCGGAGGCGAGGCCATAAATGTCCTCCACCGAACGGATGAGGATCGGGCCGCGGGACGCCGTAGGGCTCGCCAAGCCCGGCAAGCCTGGGAGGAAAAACCCAAAGAGCACAAATAACGCCAACCATCGCATTCTCATCATCAGAACAAGCATAAAACCTTGTGCCGACCTGGGCCAGGGCCAATGTCCCCTGCCAAGGTAATTTGGGCTACCTTGAGGACGTGAGGGCCAAGCGGGCGAAACCTATGGAACGCGCGTCCCTCTTCCTTTGGTCGGGCTTCCTTGTCCCCTTTCCAAGCTGGTCCCTACCCTTGGATCAAAGGAGTCATCCTAAGGAGGCGAAGGAACGATGCGCAGATTACTTTTGTTGGCGGTGGCGATAGGAGCGATCTCCGTTTGGGGCTTCACTCCGGGGTTGGCCGACTCCGGCATAGTCGGGGGATCTTTCGTGGACGTTCCCAAAAATCACCCGGCTTATTCCGCCGTGCAGAACCTCCTCTCGCGGGGGATACTCGTGCCAACCTCCAGCGGGCAATTCATGGGGGACCAACCCCTTTTGCGCTACGACGCGGCGGTCTGGCTGGACCGGGCCATAAAGAACGTCGAGGCCAAGATCTCGGCCACCACCGACCTCACCCCCAGGCTCACCACCTTGGAAAACCAATTCCGCAGCCTCTCTTCTGATCTCAACAAGCTCAGCGCCGATCTTTCCGCCCTTTCCGCGCGGGTCAACGCGATCCAACAGTCCCTCGGCCAAGGCGGGGAGGTGGCCCAGAAGGCCCAGCTCGGGGTGGTCCTCGGGCTCACCGGGGTGATCCTCGGCCTCGCTGCCCTGGCTTGGCTCATCTTTTTCTGATTTTATTCCTATCCAAAAAGGAAGAAGCTCCCTTCCTCACGGAAGGGGGTTTCTTTTTCCTGGGCGCAGGTGAATGGGCAGGCCCTCTTGACAGCGGGGGCAGACGTTGGCCTGGATGTGGGGAGAAAGGAGGCTTAGGCCGTCCCTTTCGATGAGAAGCGCTTTGCAGCTAGGACAATAAGTGTTTTGGCCGGGATGCCCCGGAACGTTTCCCACGTACACGAAGTGAAGCCCTGCCTCCTCGCCTATCTCTTTGGCCCTCTCCAAAACGGAGATGGGCGTGGGAGGGGTGCGGAATTGATGGGCGGGGAAATAACGGGTGACGTGCCACGGCGTCGCGGAACCGAGCTCTTCCACTATTCGCTCGGCCAAAAAACGCAAAGTTCCCTCGTCATCGTTCACACCGGGGATGATCAAAGTGGTGATCTCCACATGCACGCCATGGTCCTTAAGGATTCGGGAATTCTTCACCACTACCTGAAAGTTCGCGCCGCAGAATTTTTGTACCGCAGCCGGCCCACCCTTCCAGTCCACGTTCGCTCCATCCAGCCCAGCCGCCACTAGGACCTCCAAGGCCTCCTCGGTCATGTAGCCGTTGGTGACAAAAGTTGTGTGCAGCCCGGCTTTTTTGGCCAAGGGGAAGAGCTCCACCGCCCACTCCAAAAGGAGCGTGGGCTCGTTGAAACTCAAACTCACCCCCTGGCACCCCTCTTCCTTCGCCATACGGACGAAGTCTTCTGGCGGGACATAACCGAACCCTTGATCCGGATCAGGCGGCCGCTTGGAGATCTCCCAGTTTTGGCACCAAGGACAGGTGAAGTTGCAAGACCAGGTCCCACAGGTGAGGGCAAAGTCCCCAGGATAGAGGTGATAAAAGGGCTTCTTCTCCATGGGGTTGGCGGAGACCGCGGAGAGGAGGCCGTAAGTGAGGGTGAAGATTTTACCGCCCCGGTTTTCCCGGGTTTTACAGAATCCTTTCTCCCCTTCGGCCAGGAGGCAACGGCGCGCGCATGTTAGACAACGGGCCTTCCCTCCGGGAAGTTTTTCCTGCAGGAGTCCCTCACGGACCCAGGGCTCCATAGGCCCTCCCCAGGATAGATTACTTGCCCACCCACCACCTTGGCGAATGGAGGAAGTTCATGTTCCACAGCGCGTCCCAAATCCAAAACATGGACAACCTTGTGCCCATGGGCCAAAAGCCAATCCGCCAAAAGCCGGCGATGACAACGCCACCAAAATCGCTCGGCACAAAGGACCGCCACCTTCTTCCCCGCGCTCAGCCGCAAAAGCTTTTCCACCCCGCGTTGAAATTCCCGGCTCAGCATGTGGTCCGCATAATTGCGGAATCCCTGGGAATCCCAAGCCTTGTTGGGGGAAGCCTCGCCCAGACCCTTTTTTCGATATCCCCCCAGTTCCCGTCCAAGCCAAACGTAAGCTATGCCCGCTTTCTCCAGTGTTTGGGCCAGAGTTTTTTGGGCGAAGTGGGGATGGTGTTTTGAGCTTGGGAAAGCCCGAACATCGGCTACCACTTCGATCCCGTAGGCGGAAAGGAGCTGAAGGAATTCGGAGAGGCCGCGGTTAGAGTGCCCTACTGTGAATAAGGTCGACACAATCGAACTTTAACCGAGGATGGGGATGGTTGGCAGGGAGGGGGCAGGAGGGCTAAGATTGGCTCCAGCGGAGCGTAGCGCAGCCTGGCAGCGCGCTGGCATGGGGGGCCAGAGGTCACCGGTTCAAATCCGGTCGCTCCGACCATTCAATCCCGTGGGAGAAAGAATTCGTCCAGGATTTGGTTCTCCGGTATGACTTTCCCCCCTTGGACCTTAGCTACACCCACTACCCGCACGGAAATCCCCTGAGGATCGGCGCGGACGGCCACATAAAAATGATGGTTTTCCACACCCACCACGGAGCCCGGAACCCGCTCGTCTGCGAGGCGATAAAGATTGGCCCCGCCTCCTCCCACCACGAGATAACTTATTCTGTCCCTTTCAATCCGCTCATAATTGTGGGCGTGGCCGCTCAGCACCAAATCCACCCCAAGCTCCGCGAAAACTGGATGCCACAGCGTTTGTAGGCCCTCGGAGCCCGGGCCGTAGCTCGCATCGGAGGAGAAGATCGGATGATGGAAGATCACGATCTTGTGCGGTTCAGGACCGGAAAGGTGCTCCCTCGCCCAAGCCAACTGTTCGACCAAGTCCTGGGGAGTTTTGGCGTTCGAATCCAAGCCCACCACAACAACGTCGCCCCAATGGAGCGCCCACCAACGCTTTCCTAGACGGCCACCGCCCGGCGGGAGGTTAAAATGTTGATAGTAGCTGAGGCTATCACGCTCGTGATTCCCAAGGACGGGGATGAGGGGGGCCCAGCGCAGGATGGGCGCCATGGACTGAAAGAAAAATTCCCAGTGCGTGGGAATGGGGGTCTCCACGAGATCCCCGCCGTGTAAAACGAAATGAAAAGCCCAAGGGTCTTGGACCATGGCCTCGGCCACCATCTCGATTCGGTTGGGCTCCGTCCATTGCCACTGGGTATCGGAAATGATCCCAAAAGTCACGGGCTCACCGGGTTCGGGTGCAGTGCGGAAAGTTCCGATGGGACTGGCATCCCCGTCGGAAAGGACCAGCTTATAAACGTACCAAGTATCTGGCTCCAGGTTCTCGATCCTAAGGTGAGCGATCTCCTTGCTCGATGGGGTTTGGGGGTTATATGTGGCCACCAAGGGGAGCTCCCCCGTGGCCAGATATTGGGAAAGCGGGGCATAGTAGACCTCAGCGCGGAGGCTCGGTGCCATGGCCCAGCTCACCGTGATGCTTGATGCCGCGGGAGCTCCAGTCCATGGACCATAGAGGAGGGCCCCACCGAAGGCCGCGAGCCCCACCACCATCGCCAACGCCAAAATAAACCAACCTCTCATCGCTCCCCCTCCAAAATTTCGCACTGCTCAGGGAAGAAAACAACGATGCGCGGCCCGCCCTTCAAGCTATCCCATTGCAGCTCCCCCGTGACCACGATCTCCTTCCCCACCAATTGCGCGGGGTCCCAGGGCCAGTCTTGCCACCCCCCCTGGCAAACGGTTGGGGAGAGAATGGCCCGAAAGCCATAGCGGCTTCCCTCAGCCCACAGGGACCATCCGTATTGGTCCTGCCCCACCCGGGATACCCGAAATACCACACTAACCACCGTGAGGACATAGCGCACGGGATCGGCCTCTAAACTCCCAAGGCCCAGGGGCGCGGGAAAAGCGCTCCAAATCCCCAGCTTATCCAACTGGGCCAATGTCAACGCCCTGAGGAAACGACAATAATATTTCTCCAGCTCCGGATAAAACACCAAAAGGCGGGCAAGGCCACGGCGCAGGAGGGCCTCGTTGACCAGGACCCAACCTTCTTGGGTCTCCACCCATAGGTAGGCAAGGAGCCGGTCATGGACATCGCGGCGTTCCACAAGGCTCAGTTCCACGTATACTGTTTTTCCCATGGTCAAGGTCCGAAAATAGTTCGTGGCCTCATCCGCAAAAGGCTCGCCTACCTCGGGAGCATTGATACCCAAAAGCCGTACCGTTTCGTATTTGCCCACAAAGCTTGGAGCCCCGCCAAGGATACGGATCTGGGCGGTGTCCCCATCGACCCAACGGGTGATGCGTGCCGGAAAAGCGCCCTCGGGCGGCTGAGATAGAGCCAAAGCACCGAGGGCGATCGTCAAAAAGAATAAAAGACTAGCTCGCTTCATCCTTCCTCCTTACCGCTCGTAATGGACTCCGCGCTGGACCACGGTGAGCTGGAAGAGGGAGAGGACAAAAATTATGGCGAAGAGGATGACGGAAGCCGCCGAGGCCAGTCCATAGTGGCCGGAGTCGAAGGCTTTGGTGAAAACGTAGTAAACGATGGTCAAGGCCGATTTTTGTGGCCCAGGGCCCATAAAAAGGATCAGCACCTCTTGAAAGATCTTAAACGACCCAATCATGGAGATGATGAAGACGAAGAAGATCTGAGGGGTGAGGAGGGGGAGGGTGATCCGGCGCCAAACTTGAAAGCCGCTGGCCCCGTCAACCCGAGCCGCCTCATAGTACTCCCGATCGATCCCCTGCATGCCCGCAAGGAGGATCAACGCTTGGTATCCCACGAACCGCCAAACGTTCATGATGATGAGGGCCGGCAAAGCCAGGTTCGCATCGTTAAGCCAATCAAGGAGACTAAATTTAGCCCCAAATACCTTAGCTATGGAGGAAAGAAGATAGTTCAAAAGCCCAAAATCTCGATCATAAATCCACTGCCACACCATGGTGATGGCCACAACCGGGGTGATATAAGGGAGGAAATTCACGAGGCGAAAGAGGGCGCGGCCGAACACCGCTTGGTTGAGGAGGGTGGCGATGAGAAGGGCTAGAAGCAACGTGACCGGAACGCTCACCCCTACATACCCCAAAGTGACCCTGAGGGCCTTGGAGAAATCCGGATCGCGGAAAGCCTGGATGAAATTATTCCATCCCGCAAAATCCATGGCCCATTGGGTTTTGGCCTGATAAACCCGGAGGGCATCGCCCTCCTTGACCACAATATATTCCTGTTGAGTTCCATCGTCCTTGATGACCCAGCGCGAGCTTTGCCGAAGCCTAACCCAGAGGTCCTCCCGTGCCGCCCCATATTTCTCCAAAACCTGGACGAGATCCTCGGGAAGGCGGCCCCGGGAGAGAAGTCCGGTCCAGGCCTCGATCCCTCCCTCAAGAACATAGATCACCGGCCCAGGAACCGTCTTGGTTCTGATCTCGTATAGGCTATAAACGAAAGCGTTGACAAAGGGATAGAAGGTGAAAACGCCCAAGACCAAGAGAGCAGGAAGGAGGAAGAGATAGGCCTCCAGGGTCTCTTGCCAATAGCGCTTCTTTGGAAGACGGATCCTCATGGAAAAAAGGCGGGGGAGGGCTTTCCCCTCCCCCGCTTCCCACATCACCCCTTGATTATGCTTTCGATCTCGGAAGCGAGCGCATCCATTAGCTCCTTAGGGGTCCCCTGCCCTTTGAGGAGGAGTTCCCAGTAAGTGATAAGAACGTTGCGGATGTCCATGTATTTGGGATGGAGCAATTGGCCGAAGCCTCCGGCCAAAAGCTGGTCGGTCATGATCTTCTGCTCCGGATGCTGGGCGATATAGTCCTGCCAAAGTTTTCCGTAGATCGCGGTTTTGGTCACCGGGAGGTACCCGGTTTTCTGGGCCCAATAGACGATGTTGTCCTCCCGAAGGAGGAAAGTGATCAGTTTCGCCGCTGCCTCGATTTGAGCTTTGGACTGGTTCACCCCAAAAATGGCCAAGTTCGTGCCCTGGATCATGGAGGAGCAGTTCTTATGGCAGGGGAGGGGAGCCACGGCCAACGGCACCCCCGCGGTCCTCGCCGCATTCATGTTGTAGGGATAGCCCGCGGAGGTGTCTATCCATCCGCCAATGGGGATCCCCTTCTGGATCGCATCGGAGATGTAAGCGCTTTGGATGAGGGCACACTTGGCCAACCGGGCGGCGAACTCCGCGGCCTCGAGCCCGGCGGCGTTGTTGATGGTCACTTCCTTCCAGTCCGGGGAGAGGATGGCCCCACCGGCTTGCACCAGGAAGGTGAGGAAGATCTCAGGGTTCGGGGGCCGGAAAGCTGTGCCGAATTGGTCGAGGACGCCGTCGCCGTCCGTATCCTTGGCCAAGGAACAGGCGATGGCCTCGTACTCCTCCCAGGTCTTGGGCGGGTTGGGGATGAGATCGGGCCGATAGTAAAAAACGAGGATAGATTTGTTGAAGGGGACGGTCACGATTCGTCCTTCAAAGATTTCGCTGAACTGAGGAAGGACGTCGTCCAAAACCTGCTTGGGAACGAAAAGATCGAGATCAACCAGGGCATCCAACCACTGGGTGGTCCAGTTCTCATATTGCTGGGCTATCGTTGGCGGTTGCCCAGCGGCCACGGCCGCGATCAGCTTCTGCTGAAGGGCGCTGTACCCGCCCTGGTAGACTAGGTCCACCACGATCCCGGGGTTCTCCTGCTGGAATTTTTGGATGAGGTAAGAGAGGGCCTCGCCATGTGCCCCGGACATAGCGTGCCAGAAGCTGATGGTAACTTGGCCCACGGCCAAAACCCCAAAAGCCCCCAAAACAAACGCTAGAAAAACTCGTTTCATCCTGCCACCTCCTTTTCTGTTTTAAGCATGCTTCCAGCCTCCCTCACCGTAGCCCTGTGCGGGCTATCCCCTGAATGAACTGCTTTTGCGCGAAGAGGAAAAGGATGAGGATGGGAACGATGGCCATGGTCGCCGCCGCCATAAGCCTGGGGTAATCCGTGCCGATGTCCATCATGAAGTAGCGTAAGCCCACAGGCACAGTGCGAAGTTGAACCTTATCAGTCATGATGATCACCCAAAGGAACGCGTTCCAAGAGCCCACGAATTTGAAGAGGGCCACGGTGGCGATGCCCGGACGCACCTGAGGAACGGCGATCTGCAGGATGTACCGCACCCGCGAGCAACCGTCGAGCCTTGCGGAATCCCAAAATTCGTCGGGGATGGTGCGGAAGAATTGGCGGAGAAGAAAGATGCTGAAGACAGAGACGGTCCAGGGGATGATCAGGGCCCAATAAGTGTTGTACCAGCCAATACGATGAACGAGGACGAAGCTTGGAACGAGGAGCATCTCCCCCGGGATCATGAGGGTGCCCAAAAGGATGTTGAACAGCACATTTTTCCCGAAGAAATTCATCTTGGCGAAGGCATAGGCGGCGAAGATGGTGGTGAGAACCTCCCCCACTGTGGTGGTAATGGCGATCAAAAAGGAGTTAAAGAAATAGCGGGCGAAAGGTGCGGCGTTCCAAGCGGCTGGATAATTTTCCCAGTAGGCAGGGTTAGGGATCCATACTGGGGGTATTTTCAAGGCCTGATAAATGTCCTTGAAGGAGGTGGTGACCATCCAAAAGAAGGGCAAGGCCATGATGGCGAGGGTGAGGAGGAGAAGTAGGTAAACCGTGAACAACCAAAGGCCGCGGCGCACCCGATAAACCGCCGTCCCCTTGGCCCAAGACATCGAGCAACTATACAATCCCACCCCAAAATTCGCAAGAGCATTTCCAGGTTGCAAAACACCAGACAGCAGTTTTAGCACGCTAATAAAGAACCGGGCAGGTTTCCCCCGGCAACCTTATTCTGCGCCTACGACTAGAAAGAGAGGCTCCAGCCCACGTCAAACCACTCAAAGGGCGAGGCTTTGGAGGAGTCCCACGGAGCCTTGCAAAAGAGGGTGATAGTGGAAGTTATGGGCACTTGGAAGTTAAAGCGGAACCGGCGGAACCCAAAGAGATAGGTGCCGGATCCAAACCATCCCTCAAGATTGAAAGTGACCTCACCCCCACAAAAGCCGGCCATGCAGACCTTGGCGTTGAGGTATTCGAACTCGCCCAGGCGGAAGAGGCTGCTGTAATAAGATGGTTGCGTCTTGCTGGCGGCAATGTTCCCAGAATCATCGATCCAGAACTCGCCGGGATCAAAGGCCGTCAAGGTTCGAAAATAGCCGCGAGTTGGATAAAAGCAGGTCACAATGAAGCCCCAACGCTCAACCCCTTGCCAGGTGTGAGCGGAGAAAAGAGCATCCCCGTAGACGCTGAAACAGCCGGAAAACCCGTACCAGAAAGGTTTGAGTTCCACCTTTTTACTTGTGGGCGTGAGCTCCAGGGCGATCTTCGCCTTCAGCCCGCAGCACAGGGAAATATCACTCGAAGTCAAAAACAATTTTTCAAAACCGGATTTGGTGAAAGAAAGTGTGGCATCGAAGAAAATGCCAAAGCAGAGGGGAAGTCCAATGACATCAGCTTGGACCATACGGAACGAGATTCCGGTACAGCAATCGCCGAAATCGATGTCGACCGTGTAGTTATCCCAAGTAAGGCTGTACCGCCCGTTGACGAACGGTCCCACAGCCACCGAAACCAGCGTGGGCTGACAAGCACCAACGTTCAAATCGCTAAGCTTATTTGGAGATTGCGAAAGCACAATTTCTGGGTTGTTCACACCTGAGGGTGAGGTGTAATTTTGTAAAGTACCAAACACACAAACTTCCTTGCCTACGACCTCACCCCAGAAGAAACTCCAAGGCAGGAAAGGACGTCGCTAGCTGTAATGGGCGGCGAAAAATACGAAAACCGGATGTAAATGATGAACCGTTTGTTGGGATGATTTGCGACCAGATATAGGTGGAGGAAGCGAAGGGTAGTAAACCACGACGGTCCCATGCACATAATATTTTTGGCCGTGCCGTGAATCGGTACTGCCAGTCCAAGTGTTTACTAATTCGTTTGCTTCAATCACGGGGAAAGCGGCCACAAGTTGATAGCAAGGCCAAGCGCCGAACACGTCCCGATCGGAGGAGGTATAAGCGCTGGGCGTAGCCCAATGGTTAAAGGAAAGGCGGGCTGTAAGGTCGCCGAACTTAGTTTCCGCGTTAACCCACATTTTTTGGTAGCGGATGTTTTAGGCATCGAAATAAATTTTTTCCCAGACCCCTATATCCCCAAGGCTTCCGCTTACGTAAAAGTTCTGATAACGGTAAACTCCACCAGAACAGAACTTCGTTTCACTCTTAACTCGGCAGCCAAGAGCAAAAGAACAATCGGGAACCAAAGTGCTTTCATAGATTTGCACCGTTGGCATTAGCTGAACCGTCATGCCCCAGGTACCCCAAAACCGTAAGCTTTGAGCTGCCACCACAAAGGAAACAAAAACGAAGCCCAAAAATAGAACCCTCCCCGTTGCCCCCTTCCTCGCCATTCTCCCCATCAGAAACTATCAACCCATTGGCCGCTTGTATAGCGAAAAACTTCGTTGTGTCAAGGGTTTGTGGATAACATAAAGAAAAATTTAAGCACTACTTCGCTAAGAGGAGCCGCGCCGGCGCGGCAGAATAAACTGAAATGGCCTCCTCGGGAAAGGTTCCCGAGAAGGAGTGGGGGCCAGAGAGCCTGTTGCCCTGCCATACCCCCGGAGATCCAGATTGCGCCTAATCCACAAAATAATGGTCCAAAGCTCGCTGAAAAAGGGCTGGGCGGGGCTAAAATGCCAAAGGTATGGTGGGGAAGCTTGAGGTCATCACCGGCCCGATGTTCGCAGGGAAAACGGATGAGCTCTTGCGGCGGGTGGAGCGGGCCAGGATCGCTAAAAAAACCGTGGCCCTTTTCAAACCCGAATTGGACACCCGCTACGCTTCTGATCGCGTGGTGGCCCACAACGGGAGGAGCCTCCCTTGCCACTTGCTCCCCACCAACCTCAGCCCCGCAGTGTTCTCCGCCTTGATTCCCAAGGAGTTGAGGGAGACCACGGAGGTCTTGGCCTTCGATGAGGCCCACTTCTTCGGGCCAGAATTTCCCGAGCTCTGCGAACTCCTGGTGCGCCAAGGGAAAAGGGTGATCGTGGCCGGGTTGGACCTGAACTTCCGCGGCGAGCCCTTCGGCCCAATGCCGCGCCTTTTGGCCTTGGCCGATGAGGTCCTGAAACTCACAGCAGTGTGCACGATTTGCGGAAACCCTGCGACCCGCTCGCAACGCCTGATCAACGGGAAGCCCGCCACCGAGGGACCAGAGGTCCTCATCGGCGGGTTGGAAAGCTACGAACCTCGCTGCCGCGAGCATTTCCTCGCTCCGTGATCAAAGCTTTGGAACTTCGCGAGCTTTGCGCAGGTTTCCCCACCCCGAAGGGTTTCCTTCCCGTTTTAGACCGGCTCTCTTTCTCTGTGGAGCGCGGGGAGTGGGTGAGCGTGGTCGGGCCATCCGGCTGCGGAAAGACCACGTTATTGCGGATCTGCGCCGGCCTCCTCAAGCCCCATTCTGGATCGGTTCAGGTGTTCGGAAAACCGCCCCGGGGCCAAGCCGCTTACATGCCCCAAGGTGATTCCCTCCTTCCCTGGCGGACGGCGTTAGGGAACATTTTGGCGGCGCGGGAGGCCGATGGCCGGCTTGAGCCCGAGGCTAAAAAGGAAGCGCTCGCTTTGCTTGCGGATTTTGGCCTAGCTGAGTTTGCCCAAAGCTTCCCCAACGAACTTTCCGGGGGGATGCGCCAAAGGGTCGCCCTTTTGCGCACGTTCTTCGCTAGGCGCGATCTCCTCCTTTTGGACGAACCCTTGGGCGCTTTGGATGCCCTAACCCGGGCGGAGCTCCAGGATTGGCTCCTTGGGGTTTGGCAGAGGTTTCAAAAGACGGTGATTTTTGTGACCCACGATGTGGAAGAAGCCGTGATCCTTTCCAATCGGGTCCTCGTCCTCACTCCGCGGCCGGCGCGCCTGGCCGCGCTCTTCCCCGTGGATTTGCCCAGGCCCCGGGAAAGATCTGACCCGCGGGTGCAGGGAAAAAGGGAGGCCATTTTGGGAGCATTGGCCTCATCCCGAGTTCCATGAAAGGGAAAACGGAAATCCTCTGGGCTTTGCTCGTTGTGGCCGTGCTCCTTGGGCTTTGGGAACTTTGCGTGCACCTTCTTCAGCTTCCTCCTTACGTGTTGCCCCCTCCCAGTCGGATATTTCTTGCTTTCGCTCGGGATTTCCCGCTCCTTTTGCACCACGCTTTGGTGACCCTGGCCGAAGTTGGATTGGGACTAGGCATTGGTGTGTTCCTTGGGGTAGGGGTCGCGGTTTTGGCCTTCTACGTGCGGCCGGTGGGCCGGGCCCTGACCCCGTTTTTGGTGGGTTCCCAGGTGATCCCGGTGTTCGCCGTGGCCCCGCTTTTCGTCCTTTGGTTCGGCTTCGGGATCTGGCCCAAAGTCGCCGTAGCCGCGATGATCGTGTTCTTTCCTGTGGCCGTGAACTTCCTGGATGGGCTGAGGTCCTTCGGACCGGAATTGGTGGAATTCTTTCAAGCTTTGGGAACGCCGGAGCACCGGATTTTTCGGATGGTGCGAGTTCCTGGAGCTTTGCCATTTTTCTTTTCCGGCTTGAGATTGGGCGCGACCTTGGCCCTCGTGGGCGCCACCGTGGGGGAATGGGTTGGAGCCAGCCGGGGCCTCGGCTATTTCATGATCCAGGCCAATGCCCGCTTGCGCTTGGACCGGGTGTTCGCCGCCATCCTCGTCCTCGTCTTGTTAGGATTGGGCCTGTTTTGGGTAGTGGGACTGGGGGAGCGCCTCCTTCTCCGCCGCCGGTAAAATATTTGCGCCATGCGCCGAATACTTTTGGCCCTTGTGATGGTGAGCGCAAGCTGCCTTGGCGGGACTTTTAGGATCATTTTGGACTTTTATCCCAACCCCAACCACATCCCCCTTTACGTGGCCAGGGAGCTGGGGTTTTTCCAAGAGGAAGGTGTGGAGGTGGAGATCCTCGTGCCCTCCGATCCCAGTGCGCCAGCAAAACTCGTGGCCACCCGCACGGTGGAGATGGGGATCACCCCCCAGATCAATTTCTTCCTCGCTGTGGACGAAGGTCTTCCCCTCCTGGCGGTGGGAGCCCTCATCGACGGAGCCCTGGGTGGGCTCCTCAGCCTCCGCGAGTACGGGGTGGAGAAACTCCCGGATCTCCGGGGAAAGCGCATCGGGTATTCCCTGGAGCCCCTGGAGCCAGTCCTTTGGCGGACGATGCTCGCCGCGGTGGGGGTGAAGGAGGGGGAGTATGAGCTCATCTACACGGGGATGAACACGGTCCCCGCGCTCCTCAGCGGAGCCGTGGAGGCCATCGGGGCTTTCCGCAATTACGAACTAATTGCTGTGGAACTCCTTGGGAAAAATCCGGTGTTTTTCCCCCAGGAAGACTACGGCGTTCCCAATACCTACGAGCTCCTTTTTGTGGTGCATCCTGCGCTCCTCGCGGAAGAAGAAGGAGCCGTACGGGCGTTCCTCCGCGCCACGGCCCGGGGGATTCTCTATGCCCGCGCCCATCCCCAAGAGGCCTTCGCCCTCTTTGCCCGGGTCTTCCCGGAATTGGACGACGAGCTCAACCGCCGAAGCTTTCGGGTGACTCTTCCCCTCTATGCCACAGGCTGCCGCCACGATGGGGAGGCCCGCTGGGTGGCCATGCAGGAGTTCCTGGTGGCCACGGGGATGATCCGCCGCGGCCGGGCCCTCTCCGAGCTCTACACCGTCTCCGCTTTGCCCTAGCGAACCGCTTGAAAAGGGGCTAGTCTTGTGGCGGAGGAGGTCACGTTGAAGAAAGCTTTGGTCGCGTTGGTCCTGGGTTGGGTTTTGGCGAGCGTTGCCGTGGGCGCCCCCGCGGCAGTGGGGCGAGTCGTTTCCGTCCTGGACGGGGCCACTATATCCGTTCGCTTGGAATCCTTCCTTCTTCCTGCGCCCACCGGCCTCGCCGCGGGAGCCGAGGTGAAAGTGCGGTACATCGGGGTGGCGCTGCCCCCTAAGCCCGAAGAGGCTGCACTCGTGCGGGGCTGGAATGCCATTCTGGTGGAAGGAAAACAGGTATTTCTGGAGTTCGACGAGAAGCTGCGCGACGAGGAGGGCCGGGTCCTCGCTTACGTCTTTCTTGACCGGGAAGGAAAGCTCATGGTGAACGCCATCCTCATCGCCACGGAGCTCGTGGGATTTACCCCCGTGGCCGGCGCAGGCCGCTACGACCGAGTCCTCTCCCATCTCGATCGCACGCCCTGGCTCGTCCCGACCCTGGCCTGCCCCGTGGTTTACCCCTGGAGCGAGGCCATAAAGCACGTGGGGGAGAGCGCCTGCGTGGAGGGGCCCGTGGCCAGCGTGGGCACAAGCCGGGCCGGCGACGTCTTCCTCAACCTCGGCCGCCCCTATCCCGATCCCGGACGGTTCACCCTGTTCATCCCCGCCCGATACGTGGGCAAATTCGAGGCCGCCTTCGGCCCGCGCTTTTGGAACAACCTCCTTGGCCGTACGGTGCGGGCCTTCGGCGAGATCCGACTCTACCAGGGGGTGGCAGAGATCCAGCTTGCGGACCCGGCGAATCTTTTCATCCCCTAAGGAGCTCCTCGAAGATCTGGGCAAGCCGTTTGGGATCGGCCCGCCCCTGGGTCTTCCGCATCGCCTGCCCCACGAGGAAACCCAGGGCCTGGCTTTTGCCCGCGCGGAAATCGGCGGCGGCCTGGGGGTTGAGGGAAAGGATCTCCGCGGCCAGGGCCCGCAGCTCCCCCTCATCCCGCAGGACCTCGCCCTCCGCGGCCTGGATGAGCTCGGGCAGGTTTTCCTTGGCCTTGGCCGCGCGCTCCAAAAGTTCTTTCGCTTTGGGCCGGGTGAGAACCCCCTCCTCCACCTTACGGATGAGGAGGGCGAGATCCTGGGCGGGGACGGGTGGCTCCTCGTCGGTCCAATGGGGCCAAAGCTCGGAGAGGACCCAACCTACGGCAGCCTTGGGGTTGGGGATGGCCTTTGCCACCTCTTCAAAATAGTTGGCCCGCACGGGCTCGGAAAGGAGGGCCTCAGCCTCCCGCTCAGGGACACCGTATTCCTTGGCCCAGCGCGCCAATCGCTCCCAAGGAAGTTCCGGCATCTTCGCCCGCACCTCTTCCAGCCACTCCTCAGCAAGAACAAGCGGGACCAAGTCTGGATCGGGAAAATACCGATAGTCATGGGCCTCTTCCTTTACGCGCTGGACCAAAAGCTCATCGCGGCTATCGTCCCAACCAAAGGTGACCTGGTCTATCCGCTCTCCGCGCACGATTTTTTCTTGCTGATACTCGATGGCCGCGGAAAGCGCCTTCTCTACAGCCCGGAAACTGTTTAAGTTTTTGATCTCCGTCTTCGTCCCTAAGCGGCCATCCGCAGCCAAGGAAACGTTGGCATCGCAACGAAGCTCCCCTTTTTCCATGTCTGCGTTGGAGACCCCAAGATGACGGAGGAGGGTACGCAAAGCGCGCAAAAATTCTCGGGCTTCTTTCGGCGAGCGTAGGTCCGGCTCGGTGACGATCTCCACAAGCGGCACCCCGCTGCGGTTGAAATCGATCAAAGTTTTGGATTCGGTGTGGATGAGCTTTCCCGCGTCCTCCTCAAGGTGCATTTCCCTGATCCGCACGACCTTCCTTTGCCCTTCGACCTTGAATTGAAGCGATCCGCCTTTGGCCAAGGGGGCCTCGCGCTGGGTTATTTGATAGCCCTTGGGGAGATCAGGATAAAAGTAGTTTTTGCGATCGAATTGTGAAATTTTTTGGATTTCGGCGCCCAGGGCCAAGGCCACCTGTAGAGCCAATTCCACAGCGCGTTTATTCAATACAGGAAGGGCGCCGGGGAGCCCCAAGCACACCGGGCACGTCAAAGTATTTGGTGGAGCCGCAAAATAGTCGGCCCGACAAGGACAAAAAAGCTTCGTGCGCGTAAGAAGCTGGACATGGATCTCTAAACCGATGACGACTTCCATGGCTTTCAAGTATAAGCGTTGCGGTGAACCGGACATTAAGGTATGATTTTTGGTCATGGCCATCATGGCGGTTCAGGATCTACACGTGCGGGTGGGGGACAGCCTCGTCCTCCGGGGCGTGGATTTTCAGCTTTCCCCTGGACAAATCCACGCGCTCATGGGCCCCAATGGCTCCGGCAAAACCACCCTGGCTTTAGCTTTGGCCGGCCACCCCGCTTATGAGGTGGTGCGCGGGCGGGCCACCCTGGATGGGTATGATCTTCTGAGCCTCCCCCCTCATGCGCGAGCTCGGGCCGGACTTTTCGTGGCTTTTCAGAGGCCAGCGGAGGTGGAGGGCGTGCGTCTGCGGGAGTTTTTGCGCCTGGCCTGTGCTGAGCGGGGCAAAGGCTTTTGTGAATTCCAAAGGGCTTTCCCTCAAGCCCTGGCCCGGCTCCGCATGGAGGAATTCGCCGATCGCGAGCTAAACGTGGGCTTTTCCGGCGGGGAACAAAAGCGGGGCGAGCTTTTGCAGCTTTATCTTTTGCAGCCGCGGGTGGCCATTTTGGATGAGCCCGACTCCGGCGTGGACGTGGATTCCCTAAAACTCATCGCCGAGGTCATCGAGGAGATGGCCGAGAGGGGGACCGCGGTTCTCCTCATCACCCACTATCCCCGCCTCTTGGAATACCTGCCCCTCGCTGAAGTTTTCGTGCTTTTGGATGGGCGCATCGTGGAGCGGGGCGGGCCGGAGCTGGCCCGGGCCGTGGGGAAAGAGGGGTTTGAGGTGATACGAAGATGAAGCGCGTATCCACCCGCCTTTCGCAAGAGTTCGTAAAAAAGCTTTCCGGGGAGAAGGGCGAGCCCGCCTGGATGTTGGAACACAGGCTAAGGTGCCTTGAAATTTTTGAGAGGCTTCCCATGCCCCGCTTCGGCCCTGACCTTTCGGAATTGGATTTGGGGGATCTCACGTATTATGCCCGTCCGGTGCAACCAGCAAGCCGCTGGGAGGACCTACCCGAAGAAATTCGCCGCACTTTCCAAGCTTTGGGCCTTCCCGAGGCGGAGCAACGGGCCCTGGCCGGCCTGGGAGCCCAGGTGGACTCCGAGGAAGTTTATCGCTCCCTCCTTGCACAACTCCGCGCCAAAGGGGTGATCTTCACCAGCATGGAACAGGCGGTGCGCGAATTCCCCTGGGTGCGCGATTACTTCATGAAAATCATCCCACCCGAGGACAACAAGTTCGCCGCCCTCCACGGCGCGGTTTGGAGCGGCGGGACCTTCATTTGGATCCCAGAAGGCGTGGAGGTGGAAATCCCCCTACAGGCTTACTATCGCATGCAAACCGAGGGCGTAGGACAGTTCGAACACACCCTCATCATCGCCGAGCGCGGAAGTTCTGTGCACTACATTGAGGGCTGTTCTGCACCCCGCTACAGCCGCCTAAGCCTCCATTCGGGCATGGTGGAAATCTATGCCAAAGAGGAAGCACATGTACGCTTCACCACCATCCAAAACTGGTCGAAGAACGTGTACAACCTCAACAACAAGCGGGCCTGGGCCTATGCTGGGGCCAGCGTGGACTGGGTCTCCGGCTCCCTGGGAAGCAAGGTGACCATGCTCTATCCCACCACTGTCCTTTTGGGCAAGGGCGCCCGCACGGAAAACCTCTCCTTCACTTTCGCCCAGGAGGGGATGTGGTTGGATACAGGGGCCCGGGCCATCCACCGCGCGCCGGATACCTCTTCCCGCTTGGTTTCCCGGTCGGTGGTTCAAGGTCGAGCGAAGAGCGTTTTCCGGGGCACAGTCTATGTCGCCCCCGAGGCCAAAGGGGCAAAGGCCCATGTGGAATGCTCCACCCTCCTCCTCTCTCCAGAGGCCCGCGCGGAGACCATCCCCGTCCTCCACACGGAAAACAATGATGTGGAGCTCGGCCATGAGGCCACAGTGGGCCGCGTTTCCCAAGAAAAACTTTTCTACCTCATGTCCCGCGGCCTCGATGAGTCCCAAGCTTTAAGCCTTATCGTGAACGGTTTCGTTTCCCCCATCCTCAAGGAGATCCCCTTGGAATACGCCGTGGAGCTTCGCCGCCTCTTGGAGATGAGTTTTGAAAGGGCCACGGCATGATCGACGTCGCCAAGATCCGCGCGGATTTTCCCATCCTCGGGCGCCTGGAGAATGGAAAGCCCCTCATTTATTTAGATTCCGCGGCCACAAGCCAAAAGCCCCGCCAAGTTATTGAGGCTGAGGCCCGTTTTTATGCGGAGCGGAACGCCAACGTTCGCCGGGGCCTTTATCTTTTGGCCCACGAGGCCACCGAGCTTTATGAGGCCGCAAGAAAAAAGATCGCCGCCTTCCTCAACGCTTACCCCGAGGAGATCGTGTTCACCCGCGGCACCACGGAGGCTTTGAATCTCGCGGCTTGGGCCTTGGGCGAGACCCGCGTCTCCGCCGGGGACAAAATCCTCGTCACCGAGATGGAGCACCATGCCAATCTCCTCCCTTGGCAGGAAATGGCGCGGCGCAAGAACGCCGAGCTCCTAGCCATCCCCATAAACAAGGAAGGGGAGCTCGACCTCTCTGCCTTTCACAAAGCGCTCGACCGAAGGACGCGGGTGGTGGCCTTGGCCCATGCCTCCAACGTCCTTGGGACGATAAACCCCGTTCAGGAAATCGCTGAGGGGGCGCACAAAGTGGGCGCGGTGGTGGTTTTAGACGCGGCGCAATCCGTGCCGCACATGCCCATTGATGTGAAGGAGCTCGGGGCCGATATCCTCGCCTTTTCCGGCCATAAAATGCTCGGTCCCACCGGGATCGGCGTTCTTTGGGCGAAAGGCGATCTCCTTGGGGATTGGCCCCCATTCCTCACCGGCGGGGAGATGATCCGGGAAGTTTGGCTGGACCGGGCCACCTGGGCCGATCCCCCGGCACGGTTCGAGGCGGGGACCCCGCCCATCGCTCAAGCGGTGGGGCTCGCGGCGGCCGTGGAATACCTGGAGACCATAGGGATGGCGGCGGTGCAGGCCCACGGCCAAGAACTCACGGCTTTGGCCCTGGAGGGCCTCCTCGCCCGCCCCTTTGTGGAGATTTACGGACCACGGGATCCCCAAAAACGCGGGCCCTTGGTGGCCTTTAACCTCCGCGGCCTCCATCCCCACGATGTGGCTACCCTTCTAGATCAGGAGGGGATTTGCATTCGGGCAGGGCATCACTGCGCTCAACCCCTCCACCGAAAATTGGGGATCCCCGCATCCTGCCGGGCCTCGTTTTACTTGTACAATACCAGCGACGAGGTGGAAGCTTTGCTTGCGGCCCTCGGTCGCGTCTGGGAGAGCATGCGATGAGCCCCTATGAAGAGGTGATCCTGGACCACTGGAAGAACCCGCGCAATAAGGGGAGGCTAGCGGATCCGGACCTCGTGGGGATGGAAGTGAACCCCCTCTGTGGGGATGCGGTGCGGCTGGAGCTCAAAGTGAAGGAAGGTCGCGTGACAGATGTGCGCTTCGCGGGAGAGGGCTGTGCCATCTCCCAAGCAGCGGCCTCCCTCCTCACCGAGCTCGTCTTGGGACGCACCCTCGCCGAACTCCGGGAGATGAAGGATGAAGAGCTACTTTCCGCCCTCGGAGGCGTGATCCCGACCCGCCTGCGCTGCGCGCTTTTGCCCATGCAGGCCCTGCGTAAAGCTTTGAAGACTAGCGCTTAGCCCGCTTTTTAGTGCGCGCCGTCTTGGTGCGCTCTTTTTTCTTCTGCGTTTTTCGGGCGGTCTTCGCGCGGCTCTTTGTGGAGGTTTTGGCTTCTCCGGCTAGGGCAATGACGTCGGCCAAGGTGAGTTTTTCCATATCCTGCATGAATTTGTCCTCCAAACCCTTCCAAAACGGATAGGTGGGGCAACTAGGGTCCACCGGGATTAGGTCGCGCCTGACCCGGCCCAAAACCAGTGCCGGCTCTTTTTCCAAAATATTCGCCAAATCTGCGATTTTTATGGTTTGCGGCTCTTTTATGAGTTTAAAGCCGCCGGCCCTCCCCTTTTGCGCCTCCAAATACCCTTTGGCGCGGAGATCCAGAAAAATGCGGCGCAAAAAGGGCTCGCTCACCCCGCAGGACTTGGCGATCTCCCGCACGGCACTCCGGCGCTCCGGCAAAAGGGCAAGCTCATAAAGGGCACGAATCCCGCTCGCTAACCGCATCCCCACTAACATGATTCCTCCTTGCCAATTTTGGCCACCGATGATAACAGGCATGGGGTTCAGCTGTCAAAAATGACAAACCTGGGAGAAGGCGGGGCGATCAGCATTAAAGCCGTTAGAGTTCAAAGCTTTTTTCATCCGAGCTACAGCGTCCCCTAAGCACACGGGAGCGCAATTGCCCGCACCCGGCCTGGATCTTTACCCCTTTAGAGCGGCGGACGGTGACATCGATCCCCTGGGCCAGAAGTTCGCGGCGGAACAACTCGATTTGCCCATCGTCCGGCCGCTCAAAAGGGAGGCCTGGGGCGGGATTGAAAGGGATCAAATTCACATGAGCCAATTTGCCCCGCAAAAGGGAGGCCAAAGCCCGAGCATGTTTGAGGCCATCGTTTACCCCGCGCAAAAGCACGTATTCGAAAGTGACGCGGCGGGCGGTTGCCGCGATGTAGGCCTCCGCAGCGGCGAGCACCTGAGAAATGGGCCAGCGGGCGGCTAAAGGCACGAGCTCCCCTCTCAACTGGTCGTCGGGCGCGTGGAGGGAGATGGCCAAGTTGTACTGCCGTCCCTCTTGGGCAAAACGCAAAATCCCTGGAACCACGCCGATGGTGGAGACGGTGATCCTCCGGGCACCAAGCCCAAAGCCGCGCGCATCGTTCAGATTGTTCAAAGCTTTTAGCGTGGCCTCATAGTTGAGGAAAGGCTCGCCCATCCCCATGACCACCACATGTGTCACGTGCTCGCCCTGAGCTTTTAGCAAGCGCGCGAAATACAAAACCTGGGCGGCGATCTCTCCCGCGCTCAGGTTGCGAACAAAGCCCATTTGCCCGGTGGCACAGAAAGCGCAGCCCACTGGGCACCCAACTTGCGTAGAGATACAAACCGTGCGGCGGTCTTCTTCCCGGATCAGCACGGCCTCCACGCTCGCCCCATCTGGGAGGGCAAGGAGGACTTTTTCCGTGCCCTCTTCATCGGATTCCCTGGCAAGCACCTCGAATGGATCCAGAAAAAAGCGCTGGGAGAGCTCTTCCCGCAGGGCGAGGGGAAGGTTGGTCATCGCCGAAAAATCGAGGCACAATTTGCGCCAAACCCAGTCCCAAATTTGCTCCGCCCGGTAAGATGGCTGCCCCCGGGCCGCGAGCTCTTTTGCGAGTTCCTCAGGGGAAAGATCCAAAAGCAAGCGCTTTTCCATCCCTAAATTATCCCCTCCCTTGGCTTTGGGGCAGCGGGGTCGTTAATCTTTGGGCATGCGGAGCTTGCTCATTTTAGGCGGAAAGGTGGTCACATCCCACCGTGTTGGACCAGCCGCTATTTATGTGGAAGGGGAGAGCGTCGCCCGCGTGGGAAAGGGCGGGCTTTTCCCATCGGAAACTTTCAACGCCAAGGGCCTTCTCGTTTTCCCGGGGGTGGTGGACGCCCATGTGCATTTCGCCTTACCTGTGGCGGGCACGCGCTCTGCGGACGATTTTCGAAGCGGATCTTTGGCGGCCGCCGCAGGTGGGGTGACCACCTTCATCGACTTCACCGTGGGCCACCCCGCGATCCCCCTTCCAGAGGCTTTGGAGCGAAGGCTCAAAGAGGCCCGAGTTTCCGCCGTGGACTATAGTTTTCACGTGGAAATGGTGGGATGGGAAAGCCATCGGCTGGAGGAGATCGCGGCGGTGGGGGAACTGGGTGTGCGCTCGTTCAAGTTTTATTTGGCTTATTCAGAATCCGGCCGCCGCACAAGCCTTGGAGTCCTCAGATCCGCCATGGAAGCCATCGCAAAAATAGGGGGCGTGGCCATGGTCCATGCCGAAGCCGATGAACTGGTGGATCCAAAGGGCGGGCCGTTTCCTTGGGCCAGGCCGGCGGTGAGCGAGGAGGTGGCCATCGCGAGCGTGGGGATCCTCGCGCGGGAGACCCGGTGTCCGACGTATATCGCCCACATCTCTTCAGGGCAGGGGCTGGCGGCCCTTTTGGCGGCGCGCCGGGCCAAGGCCCCGCTCATGGGCGAAACTTGCCCCCATTACCTCCTTTTGGACGAACGCGTGTATAGCCGGCCCGACGGACACCTTTTCTCTGTGACCCCACCTCTCCGCACCCCGGTTGACCAGAAAGCTTTATGGCGGGCCCTGGCCCGCCGGGAGCTCCAGGCGGTGGCCACCGATCACTGCCCATTCACCCGCGCTCAAAAGGACCCTTATCGGGAGGAACCGCAGAAACTCCCGTCAGGCCTTCCGGGGGTGGAAACCTTGTTTATCCTCCTTTTCTCCGCCGGGGTGGGCGAGGGCCGGTTGCGCCCCTCTGACCTCGCTTGGCACCTCGCGGAGGGGCCGGCCCGGGCCTTTGGCCTTTGGCCCAAAAAGGGCGGGATCCAACCCGGCTCCGATGCTGACCTGGTTTTCCTGGATCCCAAAGCTACTTGGACGATCCATGCCGAAGATCTCCACATGGCCACCGACTTTTCCCCTTATGAGGGGTTTTCGGTGCGCGGAAAAGTTGTGGGGGTTCTCTCCCGGGGCGAGTGGGTTTATCGGGACGGGGAAATTTTGGCCAAGCCTGGCCGAGGAAAATTCGTAGCTTGGCAGGGATGAGGATCGTCTTCATCCGTGGAGCTGGGGACGTGGGAACTGCGGTGGGGATAGTCCTGCGTAGCCTGGGCTATGGAGTCGTCTATTCAGAGCTTCCGCAGCCGACCACCCTTCGCTGGGCTGTGTCCTTTTCCGAAGCGGTTTACCGGGGGATGTGGGAGGTGGCGGGGGTCAAGGCGAAGCGAACTTCCTCCTGGGAGGAAGCTCGCGCGCTTTTGGAGAAAGATTTCGTCCCAATATTCGCTCCCGAAGGAAGAAGTTTGCAGGAAATAGCTCCAGAGATCCTGATCGATGCCCGCATGGCTAAAAGGAATTTGGGCACCAATATCGACGAGGCGCCACTGGTGATCGGGCTTGGGCCGGGCTTCACCGCCATGGTCGACTGCCACGCGGTGGTGGAAACTTTGGATGGGCCAAATCTGGGCCGCGCCCTTTTGCGAGGAAGCGCGGCCTCCCCCACGCACCGGCCCTGTGAAGTGGAAGGCTTGCACGAGGAAAGGGTTATCCGCGCTCCCTGTGGGGGCCTTTTCTTTCCGCTTCTGACCATCGGCGACCTCGTGGAAAAGGGGAAAACGGTGGCGCGGATAGATGGGAAGGAGCTTCAGGCCCCCATTTCCGGGGTGGTACGGGGCATCCTCCACGAAGGTTTGCCGGTCCGGCCGGGCATGAAGGTCGTGGAAATCGACCCAAGGAAGGATCCCCAAATCCCTTTCGCTTTGGCTTCTCGCTCCCTGCGGATCGCCGAGGGCGTGGTGGAAGCTATTTCCCTCCTGCGTGGGAACGCCAAACCGCTTTGATCTCCCCGAAGAAGAGGGTGTGCAGGTTCCCCTGCCCGTAATACTTGCTTTGCACCTCTGTGGAGATTATCCGCCTTGGGTCCAGATCAACCTGGGCGAGGATCCGGCACTCGTAGATGAGGTCGCAATCGAGGAGGACCGGCACGGAGACCTCACGTCCCCTCTCCCAGCGCAGCCCGAGTTCCTGGAATTTGTCCACCTCACGCCCTGATTTCTCCCCGCAGAATTCCAGCTCCTTTTGCATCTTGCCAAGGGGGACGTTCACCGTGAATTCGCGGGAATGCAAAAGGCAAGAGTGGGTATAGCGGGAGGGGCGGACGAAGACGAGGAGGACCGGGAGATACCAGAGGGTGCCGAGGAGGGCCCAACCGATGGTCATGGCATTCGGCCGGCCGTTTTTGTCCACGGAAACCAAAAAAGCCCCGCCCTCGTGAAGTTGCCTTTGCACTTGGGCAAAGCCTTCCCACGGCTCAATTTTGCGAAAGTCCTGTTCTAAAATATTCATCCGCGCCTCCATGTGGCCCGCTCAAACGGGCTTGGATAGTAACCGGCGAGGATGCCCCCGCCGATGAACTCCCGGAAGATCGAGGTGGCCGGAATTTCCTCCCCCGGATAGGGGGTGAACCAGCGGAGCATCGACAAAAGCCGCTCAGCTTCCAGGCGCAAGCGGGGGTGGCGCACCTGGAGCAAAAGGGGCTCCGCCCGGCTGCGGAGGACGTTCCACTCGTAAACCAAGGCGGAGTTGAACATCACATCCGCTTGGCCTTGGTACGGGAAAACGAAGCGCTTTTCCCCGCGCCGGACGTTCCCCCAAAGGGCCAGGGTTTGCTCTGCGGAATACCCGCGAAACGCCGAATCCCGCACGATCCGGCGAATCAACCGCGTGTCAGTGGTGGAAATTCGGACATGATCGTCAAGCTTCAGCTGGGTCAAAGCGGAAACGTATATCCGGAAGACCTTCTTTCCCAGTTCATCTGGGATCACCACGGGGTTTAGACAATGCAGCCCCTCCACCAAAAGGAGGGCCTCGCTATCGAGGCGCAGGGTCGGGCCTTTTTTCCGGGTGCCCGTGGGAAAATCGAAGTGCGGCAGGGTCACCTCTTTTCCGCAAGCCAGATCCATCATCTGCTCCTGAAAGAGCTGGAGATCCACGGCGGAAATATCGTCGAAGTCGTTGAGGCCTCGGCGGACCATCTCCTCCCGGGGCAGGAAATAGTCATCCAGGGAAATGGGGTAGGGCCGAAGTCCCAGGGCCAAAAGCTGCACAGCCAATCTCTTCGTGAACGTGGTCTTTCCTGAGGAGGATGGTCCAGCGATGAGGACAATTTTGGGCTCGCGTTGAGCGATGGCTTGGGCGATCTCTGCGATCCTCTGCTCGTGCAAAGCCTCGGAGACGAGGATCACCTCGGTCATCCGCCCGGTGCGGATGGCCTCGTTCACGGTGAGGACATCGTAGACACCGAGGAGTTCCAGCCAGCGGCCGTATTCCTCGAAGACCTGCCAAAGGGGCTGGTAGTCCTCCACCGGAGCTAGTTCCGTGGGGCGCTCCCGCCGCGGGAACCGCAGGATGAAACCATTGTGGTAGGGGTGGAGCTGGAAATACCGGAGGTATCCGGTGGAGGGGACCATCGGGCCAAAAAGATACTCCTGAAAATTCCCCAGGCGGTAAAGGGGGATGGTGAGGGCGTTTTGGGAGGAAAGGAGGGCGGCCTTCCGGGCAAAGCCCTGCTCAGCCAACCGCCGCGCCGCTTCGCCGGCGGGAACGAGCTCCTTTTCAATGGGCCGATCCTCTTCCACCCACTGACGCATCAAATTCTCGATCTGCAAAAGCTCCGACGGGGAGAAGGGGGGCCTCCCCATCACCCGACAGTAATAACCCCCGAAGGGCACGGAGTGATCGATGATGAGGCGGGCCTGGGGGAAAAGTGCGGCCACCGCCGCGGCCAAAAGGAAGCTCAGGGAACGCGTGTAGATCCGAATCCCCTCGGAGTCGGTCATGAAGATCGGCCGAATTTCCGAATCCCGGCGCAAGGGCTCGGAGAGTTCCCGAAGCTCCCCGTCCACCAGGGCCGCCACCGCCGGGACGGAAGGATCCGGATAGGCCGCGGCCACGAACTCCGCAAGCTTTGTCCCCACCGGGCCTTCCAGGATGCGCCCGTCGGGAAAAACGGCTTGCACGGTATCCCTGGGCTTCCCCTGGCGAATCATGGGGTGCAATTATACGCGCTCGAGCTCTTCCAAGGCCTGCCGATATTCGGCGAAATCCGCGGGGGAAAAGAGGACGAACCTGACCTCCTTCAATTTCCCCGGGTTTTCCCGAAGGAAATCCCGGACCGCGCGCAACGCCACCCGCGCCGCCTCAGGCACAGGATACCCGTAGGCTCCGGTGGAAATGCTGGGGAAGGCCACGGTTTTTATGCCGTGCTGCACGGCCAAGGAAAGGCAGGATCGATAGGCCTTGGCCAAAAGCTCGGCCTCGCCCCGATTTCCCCCGTGCCATACCGGGCCCACGGTGTGGATCACATACTGGGCGGGGAGATTTCCGCCGGGGGTGAGGACGGCCTCTCCAGTGGGGAGGCGGCCCCGTTCCTTTCGTATTTTCGCAGCGGCTTCGGTGACCACGGGCCCTCCGGCCCGATGGATGGCCCCGGAAACCCCTCCGCCCGGGGTGAGGTCCGGATTGGCCGCGTTCACAATGGCCTCCACCTCCTGTTTGGTGATGTCCCCCCGCACAAGGACGAGCTTTGTTCCCGCAATCTCCCTCTCAACGCGCTCCATCTTCACCTCCCAAAACGAGCCCCAAGAGATTTTCCAGCAGGCGCACAGCGTTTGCCGCGTGCTTATTCCGGACCCGGCGGCAGGGCGGGGCCAGGCCAGGATCGCCCATGTCCGTGTTCACCTGCTCCAGCCTGGCCAAATCCCGGAAGCGAGAGAGGAGCTGATCATGTCGAATTCCGCGGAAAAGAAGCTGGGAAATCCCCTCGGAGACGAGCGTTTCTGGATCTTCATCTTTCTCGATGAGGAAGGCCAAAAGGGCGCGGTAAGCCCCGGTGAGAGCGATTTCCAGGGCCCAATCGTGGCAACCCTGGGCTAAAAGGGCCTTGGCGGCGAGCAAATCGTGGGCGGCCTGTTCGCGGTAGCGCCGGCTTTCATGCCGGCGTTTTTCCGCGGACCAGGGAAATCCTGCCCCGGCCCGGAGCTCCTCGGGCATCCCCTCCTCAGGGAACCCAAAGCGGTGGGCGAGTTCGTGGAAGACGGTGCGGCGGATTTGATCGCGCAGCTCCTCCTCGCTTTGGCACCACTCCTCCAGGGGCCGGCGGAAGAGGACGACCGTCCCGGGAAAATCCCGGGGATTTTCCGCCTCCAAAAGGCTTGGCCCCTCATACATTCCAAACGGATAGTTTGGCGGCCGCAGGCCCCATTCCTCCATGAGCTCCTCGTCGGGATAATCCTCCACCCGGATCTCCAGGCCCTGGAGGTAACCCCGAAATTCCTCGGGGAGCTCGCGCAAAGCCCCTTTTACGAGCTCGGCAAACCTCTCTTCCCCCACCCTCACCGGCATCGGGGAAAATCCTAGCCGCGGCGGAAGGTGGTCTCACCCGTCCTTGGACTTGGGGCGGCCTTGGATAAAGTGAAGGCCATGCGCGTTGGATACGTTCAGTTCTCCCCGGAATTCGGGGAAAAGGAGAGGAATTTACGGCGCGTCGAGGAGCTTTTGGCCGGGAAAAGCGCGGATCTCTGGGTCCTCCCGGAGCTTTGCACCACGGGGTACCAGTTCAAGGGCAAAAAAGAGCTCGAGGAGCTAGCGGAGCCCATTCCCGGCGGTCCTTCCCTGCGGATAGTGGAAAGGCTCGCCAGGGAAAGGAAGGCCTACTTCGTCTTGGGATTGGCGGAGCGCGATGGGGAAAGATTTTTCAACAGCGCTGCCCTCATCGGCCCCGCGGGCTTCGTCCATTCCTACCGCAAAGTCCACCTCTTTTTCCGGGAGAAACTCTTTTTCGCGCCTGGGGACCGCCCCTTCGAGGTGGTGAAGGTTCAGGACATCCCCTTGGGAATCCTGATCTGTTACGATCACCTGTTCCCCGAGGCTGCAAGGGTTTTGGCATTGAAGGGGGCCTGGCTCATCGCGCACCCGGCCAACTTCGTCCTCCCCGGTTTGGGCCAGCTCACCATGCGGGTGCGGGCCCTGGAGAACCGGGTCTTCGTGATCACCGCAAACCGCGTGGGCCGGGAATCCCGGGACGAGCCAGCCCTCGTTTTCACCGGGATGTCCCAAATTTGTTCCCCCGCAGGGGAAATCCTCGCTTCCTCCTCGGAGTCCGCCGAGGAAGCGGTGGTGGTGGAGATCGATCCCCAAAAAGCTTTGGACAAGAAGCTCACCCCTCTCAACGACCTCTTTCAAGACCGCCGGCCGGAGTTCTACCGGGCCCTTGTGAGGGGGTAGAATTCTTCGGAGGTTTTTATGGCCTTGTTCAAGGTGGCCACTTACAATTGCAATTCCATCCGAAGCCGCCTTCCTTTGGTCCTCTCCTGGCTTTCCCGGGAAAAGCCCGATGTCCTTTGTCTTCAGGAGACGAAGACCCCGGACGCCGAGTTTCCCGCCTTGGCTTTTCAAGAAGCCGGCTACCACGTGGTTTATCGCGGGTTCAAGGGGCAGGCGGGGGTGGCCGTGGCCACCCGGGAGGAGCCCAAGGACGTCCATTTCGGCCTCGACGACGGAGGACCGCCCGATGAGGATCGGCTCATCCTCCTTTGGGTGAAAGGGATCCCCATCGTCAACACTTACGTTCCCCAAGGGCAATCCGTGGATAACCCCATGTTCCAATACAAGTTGGAGTGGCTTTCTCGGCTGAGGAATTTCTTCGCCCGCCGTTTTTCCCCGCACGAACCCCTCCTTTGGTGCGGGGATTTCAACGTGGCCCCGGAGGAGATCGACGTGCACAGCCCCGATAAACTCCGGAACCACGTGGATTTCCACCCCAAAGTCCGCGCCGCCTTGGAGGAGATCCGGAGATGGGGGTTTGTGGACGTCTTCCGCAAGCACCATCCCCACGAGCCCGGCCAATACACGTTTTGGGACTACCGTGTGCCCAAGGCGTTGGAGCGGAACTTGGGCTGGCGGGTGGATCACATTTGGGCCACGGCCCCTTTGGCCGAGAAATCCTTGCGGGCTTGGATCGATCGGGAGGCCCGGCGGGCGGAAAAGCCCTCGGACCACACCTTCCTTGTGGCCGAATTCGCCCTTTAACTTGCCTCAAGCTCGCGGAGAAGGACCCAATAGGGCCGGCCTGGCCCGCGGTGGAAGTAGAGTTCGAATATGCGGCCCTCGGCGGTGCGGACCTTATACCAATCGCGGTGCCGGCGCTGCCACCAAGCCCGCTTAAAATCCAAAACCCGCCGGTGCTCCAAAATCTCCACGATTTTGTGCTCCCTCCCCTCCCAGAGGAAGCTCGTGGGCGGGCCCGGCTTTTGCGCAAACTTCACCTCCACTTCCACATCGATAAACCGCCCTGCCATCCTTTTAAGTGTACGATATCCTTCCCCCATGGAATTCGTGCGCTATTTGATCCGGCCGGAGCGCTGGGAGACCCTCCCCCCGCGGTGGGCGGAGATCTTCGGAAGAAACGCACCGCTTGGCGTGGAGATCGGCTTTGGCAACGGCGAATTCCTCTTGGAGATGGCCAAAGCTCATGCGGATTGGAACTGGGTAGGGTTTGAGACGAGCCTCACCTGCATCGTCAAAGCCGGGAAAAAGTTGGCCCAAACGGGTGTGGGGAATGTCCGCCTCGCCCTCGTGGATGGGAAATTCGCGCTGCGCGAGCTTTTCCCCGATGGAAGCGTACATCGGGTGTACGTGAACTTTCCCTGTCCCTGGCCGAAAAGTCGCCATGCTCACCGCCGGCTTGTGGACGAAGGTTTCGCCCAGATCCTGTCGGCGGTATTGGCCGCGGACGGCGCATTTTCCCTGGTGACCGATGCCCTTTGGTATGCGGAAGAGGCCAAAAACCATCTGAGCCGGGCCGGGCTCGTCGTGCAGGGGCCCGATCCCCTCCCCGCGGGCTGGCCAGGGACCCGCTACGAGCGGAAATGGCGATCCCGCGGGCTTTCCGTTTGGCAGGTGGTCGCAAAAAAGGCCCAAGCGGGTAAAGTCGAGCGGATCGCAGGAGGGCCCATGCCTCATGCAAAAGTTTCTGTGCCCTTTGAGCCCGGGAGAATTGCGGCCTTGGCGGGCCTCAAGGAAACTTGGCAAGATGGGGCCTTCGTGGTGAAAGAAGTTTTCTTCTCCCCCGCGGAAAAAATCGCGCTTCTCCGCGTTTTTTCCACCGACCAAGGTTTCGCCCAGCATTTTTTCCTCAGCGTTTCCGAGCACCACGATGGTGTGATCGTGCAGCTTGATGGGGCTACCGTGCCTTTTCGGACCCCGGCGGTGAAGCGGGCCGTGGCCGCAGTGGCCAGAGCCTTGGGGGAAACATGCTCTTCCTAGCCCTGTTTGCTTTTTTGGCCCAAGCCGGGGAGTTCGGGATGCAGCTAGCGGGACCAGGGCCAAGCGGCACCCTTTGGCTCGAACAAACCTGGGAATTTGCCAATTGGAGCGTTTTTGCCCGCGTTGAAGGCTCCCTACCCTTGGGGTTCCGCCGCGCAAATTTAAAGCTCGCATGGAACGCTGGAGGACTGAGCCTTTCCCCGGAGCTCCTCCTCTTGGGAAACGTGCGCCTTGACGTCTTCCTCGCGAGCTCATTTCAACTTAGCACGACCTGGCAGGGGGGGACCGCAGGCTTTCAAGTGGGATCGAAGGCTGGCTTGATCGCGCTAAACATAGCCCCCACCCCGCTCCTCATCGCCTGGGGAGCCCTTCGCTGGGAAAAAGAAGAATTCGCGGTGGAATTCGACCTCGATGGCCCCTCCCCTTGGCGCCCAAGCTTAACGCTCGATATAGGTCCCCTAGCCTTGAATTTTGGCTCCACTCTTTCTTTGACCTTGTCCCAGGAGGCCGGAGCCTGTGCGGGGACTTCGGGAATCCAAATTTCCCCTGATCCCCTCCAGTTCCACAGCCTACGCTGGTCCTCCAGGAATGCTCAGTTCCAGGCCTTTTTGGCTAGCTCCGGCCAAGCTTGGTGGAAGGTTCAGGTAACAAAAGACAATTGGACGAGCTCGGCCTTTTTCTCCTTTTCGGCGGGGGCGATCAACCAAGCCGTTTTCGAACTGCGTTTTGCGTTTTAGAGTTTTGGGAAATGGAGGGGCAGGGCAGCCGCGCCCAAAAGCCCCACATCGTCCCCGAGTTTTGTGAGTTCCACCCGTGGTCGGACCCGGCTCATGGTTTGTAAACCCGTCACCACCTTGGGGCCCAGGAAATCCCAGGAATTGGTGAGGCCGCCGCCGAAGATGATCATTTCGGGCTCTAAGAGCTCGGCCACGATGGCCAAGGCCTGGCCCATGGCCAGGCAAGCACTGTCGATCAGGCTCAAAGCGCCTGGTTCCCCCTTTCGCGCGCGCTCCACCAATTCCTTGGCGGAAAGCCTCTGTCCCACACGTTCCAAAGCCCGGTCGCCCAAAGCTGCTCCGCCGGCGATGGCCTCCAGACACCCGCGCTTCCCGCATCGACAAAGGGGGCCATTTGGGTCCAAAGTTATGTGGCCGATTTCGCCGGCTTGGCCGGTGGCTCCCCAGACCACCTGCCCGCCGGCCACTATCCCCCCGCCGATCCCCGTGGACCAGGTCACGTAGAGGAAATTGCGGGCTTTCCAACCGTGGACGAGCTCACCCAGCGCCGCGCAGTTCGCATCGTTTCCGAGAAAAACTGGACAACGGAAGGTCTCCCGTAGCCCCTCCACCACGTTCACCCCGTCCCAGTGGGGGAGATTGGGGGCATTGAGGATGAGGCCTTGCCGCATATCCATGGGAGCTGGTGCTCCAACCCCGATGGCGTCGGGTTTCTCCCAGCCCACCTCCTTGAGGAGCGCGGCGATCGCTTCTTTGACCTCGGCCAAGCCGCGGGTGGGGAAAACGCGCCGGGCCAGAACCTGGCCAGCCCGGACTGCCCCCACCCGCGTGCGGGTCCCACCGATATCCACGCCGATGAGCCTCTCCACGAGCCCGATGGTAGCCGAAGAGGGCGGCTTTGCACCGGCACGTTAAAATTGGGAAAAATGCGCGTCGTTGACCTGATCGAGAAGAAGAGGGATGGAGGGGAGCTCTCCCCCGAGGAAATCCGCTGGCTCATAAAAGGGTACGTGGCCGGGGAAGTTCCCGATTATCAGATGGCCGCCTTCCTCATGGCCGTGTACTTCCGGGGGATGAGCGAGGGGGAGACGGTGGCCCTCACCCAGGCCATGGTGGAAAGCGGCGAACGCCTGGACCTTTCGGCGATCCCCGGGATCAAGGTGGATAAGCACTCCACCGGTGGGGTGGGCGACACCGTCACTTTGGTCCTCGTCCCCCTCATGGCCGCGGCGGGACTCGTCATGGCCAAGCTCTCCGGGAGGTCCTTGGGCCACACGGGGGGAACCATCGATAAATTCGAGTCCATCCCCGGGGTGCGCACAGAACTTTCCCTGGCGGAGATCGTGGAGCAAGCCAAACGGATCGGCGCGGTCATCGCCGATCACACCGCGGAACTCGTTCCGGCGGATCGCCTGATCTACGAGCTTCGAGATGTGACGGGCACCGTGCCCTCCCTTCCCCTCATCGCCGCCTCGGTCCTTTCGAAAAAGATCGCGGGCGGGGCGGACGCCATCATCTTGGACGTGAAATGCGGGGATGGGGCGTTCATGCGCACCTTCCCCGAGGCCCGCCAGCTCGCAGAGACCCTCGTTCGCGTGGGAAACCGTTTGGGGAAGAAATTTGCCGCTTTGATCACCGCCATGGACCAACCTTTGGGCCGCCTGGCCGGAAACGCCCTGGAGGTGCGCCAGGCGATCGAGGTCCTCCGGGGCGAGGGCCCCAGCGATCTGCGGGAGATCGTGTTGGCCCTGGGTGCGGAGCTTTTGGTCCTGGTGGGCGAGGCCCCTTCCCCAAAGGATGGGCAAGAAACACTTTCTCGCCTTTTGCACTCGGGGAAAGCGTTTGCCAAGTTTCGGGAGCTTGTGGCTGCCCAAGGTGGGGATATCCGGGCCGTGGAGGATCCGGAGCGCCTTCCCAAGGCGGCCCAGGTGGTGGAGGTCTTGGCCAATGAGGCTGGCTACGTGCAAGGGGTGCGGGCGCGGGCCATCGGTTTGGCCTGCGGCCTTTTGGGCGCCGGTCGGGAAGTGAAGGGGCAGCGGGTGGATCCCGCCGCGGGCGTGGAGCTCCTCGCTAAAACGGGGGACAAAGTGGAAAAAGGGGAACCCTTGGCCCGCCTCCACGTGGGCCGGCCCGATCGCCTACTCGAAGCCAAGAAACTCGTGGAATCAGCGTTTCTCATCGGGCCCACACCTCCACCGCCTTCCCCGCTCATTTTGGATCGCATCGTGTAAAATCCGCCCAGGAGGTGGTCTATGGCCTACGTGACGAAGAAAGAGCTCATCGACAAGATCAAGCCGCTCCTCTCCGAGCTCGCCATGGTTCGGGAGGAGCTGGAGTCCGCGTTCGAGCGGGTCTCCGACCTCCTGGAGAAGATCGAGGACGCTGTGGAAGAGGCGGAGGACAAGGACTGAGAAGACCTTTGTCCCCCTGGCGCCGCCCGCGCGGCGCCTTTTTCTTTTTTGCGGGAAAGTAGCCTAGGGGAGGAGGCCAAAATGTGGTTCTTGGCCCAGGCAAGCCCAGGTGAAACGAGCTCCGCCTGGCAGGGAGTTCTGACGTTCGTCCAGTCCATGGCGACCTTCATCGGGCAGGGTTTGGTGAGGCTTTGCAACCTCATCCTCCCTCCCAGCCGGCCCTTGGGGGAGGACATGGTCCTGCCCTTGGGATATCTTGGCCTTCTCACCGCGGTGCTCCTCGTCTTCGATCTCCTTGCGGCGGCCCGGAAGGCGATATGGATCGTGGTGGGAATTGGCTGGCTGTTGCTGATCCTCCGCATCGTCCTTTGGGCGTTGGGGATTCAATAGCCAAGGCCGCGGCGGATCATGTTGGCCGCGGAGTAAAAAAGGACCAAGGAGAAAAGGCGCCGCAAAGTTCTCTGGGGAAGACGCACAGCTATAGCTGGCCCCGCTTGCGCACCGATCAGTATCCCCGCGGACAAAGGGAGAGCCAGATCCCAATGGGTTCTTCCGGCCAAAGCGTGCAAAGAGGTGGAGAGGGCGGCGGTGGGGACCATCACCAAAAGGCTGGCGGCCACGGCCTCAACCATGGGAAGCCCAAGCCAAAGGAGGGCGGGCACCATGATCACCCCTCCTCCGATCCCAAAGAGGCTGTTGGCTGTGCCCGCTAACACTCCCACCAAAGAGGCCAACCAAACCGAATGACCCCGGTGTCCGCGAGCTTTGACCAATTCCTTTGGCTCTTTGCCCAGAAGCAGGACAGTTGCCGGATAAAGAAGAAAGAGACCGAAGGCCAAGGCCAAAGCCCCTGACGATATCCTTCCCGTCAAAAACGCGCCGAGGTAGCTTCCTCCCAATGCCCCAGGCACCAAGGCCAAGCTGATCCGCCACGGATTTTTGCGGCGGAGAAAATAGCCGATGGATCCGGAGATCCCGGTAGCCAAGACTCCCACAATGCTTGTGCCCGTGGCTTCTTGAGCGGTGGCCACAAGGCCGCTGAGGAGGAGAAGTGGGACCATGAAGATTCCGCCGCCAATTCCCAAAAGGGAGCCCAAAAGCCCTATCCCAATCCCGGCCAGCCCCAAAAGCGCATAGAGCATAGGAATTAAATTCTAACCGCGCCCTGCTATGCTCCAAAGGAACACACCAGCGAAAGTTTTTCACCTGGTTGACGCCCGGGAAACTTTTCACCTACGGGCCTGTTTATGCCCCGTTTTCTGAAGCCTGACTATCCGGGCCAGCTTGAGCCACAGCCGCAGCCTTTTCGAAGGTTACCTTTTCCCCGTTTTTATCGTAGCGGACGCGAACGCGCTCACCCCGGTTGAATTGGCCGGAAAGGAGGGCCTCAGCAAGGGGGTTCTCCACCTCGGTTTGGATTTTTCGGCGCAGCTCGCGGGCCCCGAACTCCGGCCGATACCCCACCTCCGCCAAATGTTCCACCAAGCTTTCGTCGAACTCGAGCTCGATCCCCTGCCCTCTGGCCATCCGCCGCACCCGCTCCAGCTGAAGCTTCACAATCTCTTTTATCTGCTCCTTGGTGAGGGCATGGAAGACGATGATCTCATCGATGCGGTTCAAAAACTCCGGCCGGAAGTGCCTCCGCAGGATCTCCATCAATTTTTCCTTGAGCTCCTCGTAAGAGAGCTTTTGCCCAGGTGGGGCGGTGAGGTTGCGTTGGATAAGCTCGCTTCCCAGGTTGCTGGTGGCGATGATGATGGTGTTGGAGAAGTCCACGGTGCGGCCTTTTCCATCGGTGAGGCGGCCGTCGTCGAACACTTGGAGGAGGATGTTGTGCACTTCGGGATGGGCTTTTTCGATCTCATCGAGGAGGATCACGGAATAGGGCCGACGGCGCACGCGTTCGGTGAGTTGACCCCCTTCCTCATAGCCCACGTAGCCGGGGGGAGCCCCGATGAGGCGGGAGACGGTGTGGCGCTCCATGTATTCGGACATGTCGATGCGGATGAGGGCGTCCTCGTCGCCGAAGACGGCCCAGGCCAGGGCCTTGGCGAGCTCGGTCTTCCCCACCCCCGTGGGCCCGAGGAAGAGGAAAGTGGCGATGGGTTTGTGCTTTTCCTTGAGACCGGCCCGGGAGCGGCGCACCGCCGCGGCCACCGCCCGCACCGCCTCATCCTGGCCCACCACCCGCTCGTGCAATTTCTCCTCAAGCTTCAGGAGGCGCTCCCGCTCCTCTTGGGTGAGCTCGGAAACGGGGATCCCCGTGAGGCGGGAGATGATCTCCGCCACGTGCTCGGCCCGCACCTCCGGCACCTCCGAGGCCACCGTCTTCTTCCACCGCGCCGTGGCCTCCTCCAAGGCCTTCTCCGTCTCCTTTATCTTGGCCTCGAGTTCCTTGGCCCGATCGAATTGTTTTCGGCTCGTGGCATAATCGAGTTCCCGCTTGAGCTCTTGAAGCTCAGCCTCGAGTTCCTGAACCTCGGCGGGGCGGGAAGTGGCCTGGATGCGCACCCGCGCCGCGGCTTGGTCGATGAGGTCGATGGCTTTATCGGGGAGGTACCGGCCGGTGATGTAGCGATCGGAGAGCTCCGCCGCGGCCACGATGGCCTCGTCGGTGATCCGCACCTTGTGGTGGGCCTCGAACCGATCGCGCAAACCTTTCAGGATCTGAATCGTCTGCTCCACGGTGGGCTCGGCGATGAACACCGGCTGGAAACGGCGTTCCAGGGCGGCGTCCTTTTCGATGTATTTCTGGTATTCGTTCAGGGTGGTGGCGCCGATGAGGTGGAGTTCGCCCCGGGCCAGGGCGGGCTTGAAGGCGTTGGCCAAATCCATCCCGCCCTCGGCCTGGCCAGCGCCCACGATGGTATGGATCTCGTCGATGAAGAGGATCAGCTCATCCTGATGGGCGAGGATCTCGTCGAGGATGGCCTTCACCCGCTCCTCGAACTCCCCGCGGTATTTTGTTCCGGCCACAAGGCTATTGACGTTTAGCTCCACCAGGCGCTTGTTCCTGAGGACTTCGGGCACCTCGCCCCGCACGATCCTTTGGGCCAAGCCCTCCACGATGGCCGTCTTCCCCACGCCGGGCTCGCCGATGAGGACGGGGTTGTTCTTTTTTCGGCGGGAGAGGATTTCGATCACCGTTTCTATCTCTTTCGCCCGGCCGATCACCGGATCGAGCTTCCCTTGGCGGGCGAGCTCCGTCAGGTCCCGGGAGAATTTGTCGAGGGTGGGGGTGGAGGAACGGCGTTCCACTTTGCCTTCTTCGGCACCGCGGCCCACCACCTTCACCACTTTTTGGCGCACGGCTTCCGGGGTGAGGCCGTATTTGCGCAAAAGATCGCCAGCAAGACCATCGGGCTCCTCGATGAGGCCGATGAGGATGTGCTCCGGCCCCACATAGGAATGGCCCAATTCCCGCGCCACCTGGAAAGCCGTCTCCAAAACGGCCTTCACCCGCGGGCTCATCCCCACCTTCACCGTCTCGCCCTTTTCCGCTTTAAAAGAGCCGCGCGGGGCGTTGTGCTCGATGTAACCGCGGATGTCCTCGGGGGTTAGCTTGAACTCCCGCAGGATCTCCCGCACCACCTCGCTCTCGGTGAGGGCGTAGAGGACGTGTTCCGTGTCCATCTCCTTTTTCCCGTAGTCCACGGCAATACGGGCCGCCCGCTGGAGGAGCTCCCGGGCATGGGCGGAGAGGTACTCTCCGATGTCCAGGGCCTCCCGGTCCCGCCAGCGCCGGGGGAAGAAGAACTCCTCAAAGAGGGAGTCCCAGGGCGAGAGCCAGCCGCCGGCCCGGAGGCGGGCGTAATCCCGCTCGCAGAGGTGAAGGATTTTCCTCTCCCCGCCTTCCACCACCTCCACTTCCACCGTGGCCGGACGGATCCCACAGATGTCGCACATCTTCATTTGCTCTCGCCTCCGCGGGAGGGCTGGCCCGGCGCATAGGGCACGGGGATGAACTCCACCCCGGGCCGGCGCTGGGGCGCCTGAGGATAAAGCTCCATGAGCTCGTACACTTCCCTGGGCATCTCCTCGCTCACGGGAAGCCCCATGGCCCTAAGCTCCTCCACGGTGATGGGATAATCGTGGGTCCAGCGGCCCTCGGAGAGGAGCCGCGCCACCTCCTGGGCCCTCTCCTCGGGGAGTTTGTCGCGCAAAAGGGCGTACACCGTCTCGTAGACCTGCTGGATGGCTTTGCGGGCGATGTCCCCAAGGATCAGGGTCTGATCTTCGCGGTTGGGGTTGGGCTGCTCCAGGGCTTTGAGGACGGAGGCCGCGGGGATATAGCCTTGGCCTGTGGCGAGCTGCGGGTCCACCGGGCCGAGCACGGCATTGGGGTCCATCACGATCTCGTCGGCGGCGAGGGCGATGAGGGTCCCGCCGCTCATGGCGTAGTGGGGAATAAACACGGTGACCTTGCCTTTGTGGCGTTTGAGGGCGCAGGCGATCTGTTCGGCTGCGAGCACAAGGCCCCCGGGCGTATGGAGGACGAGATCGATGGGCATGTCCGGAGGGGTCATGCGGATGGCGCGGAGGACCTGCTCGGAATCCTCGATGTCGATGTAGCGAGCGAGGGTAAAGCCCAAAAAGCTCACGGATTCCTGGCGGTGGATCATGGTGATGACCCGGCTTTTCCGTTTCAGCTCCAGGGCCCGGATGGCCGCTTTCCGCCGGAACTCCAGCATCCGGCGCTGCATAAAAGGCACCAGGGCCTGGAGCAAAAGCAGGAAAAACAAAAGGCTTACAATATCGCCAATCATCTCCATTCCTCCTTGACCCCTTCCATTTTAGCAACGCCCACTGGATCGGAAAAAGCGGGGGAGGGGGCCCTCCCCCGCTGGCCCGGATGAGCCTATTCGATCTTCACCTCAAAGACGCCCTCCGTCTCCGGCACCCGCTTCAAGGGGATCTCCACCCGGAGGACACCGTTCTCGAACTTGGCCCGGATGGCCTTCTTGTCCTCGACCTCCTCGGGCAAGGGGAAGACCCGGCGGAAGGCGCCGTAGCGACGACCCATGCGGATGTAGTTCTCGTCGCGAATCTCCTCGTAGCGCTTGACCTCACCGGTGATGACCAGGCGGTTGTCCTCCACCCGGACCTGGATGTCCTCCTTGCGGGCACCGGGGAGCTCCGTCTCGATCACGAGGGTCTTGTCCTTGAGGTAGATGTCGGTGTGGCCGAAGCCGGGGAAGACGTCGAGGTCGAGGTCGGCGAAGTCCGAAAGATCGATGAAGTCCCGGAAGAGCTCGTCGATGAGGCGGCTCATCCGGGCGGTGATGGAGAAGGGATCACGCCAAATTGCCGGGAGCCTTGCCATACCCATCACCTCCTTTTTAGCAGTCTTTTGCTTCGAGTGCTAATTATATGGGATGGGGAGGCGGGGTCAAGGGCCGGGCTTCCCCTCCCCGGCCTTTCCGGATAGGATGAATCGATGACCAGCGGGCTCTTCACCGACCTGTACGAGCTCACCATGGCCCACTCCTACTTCCGGCGGGGCCTGGATAACCCCGCCACCTTCGCCTACTTCGTGCGCGCCCCCGTGCCCAATCGGCGTTTTCTCCTGTTCGCCGGCCTCGACCCCCTCCTTGAGGCCCTCCAAAACCTCCGCTTCACCGAGGAGGACCTGTGCTTCCTCGCTTCCCTCGGCCTCTTTTCCCGGGATTTCTTGGACCATCTCGAGAAGTTCCGGTTCAGCGGGGAGGTCTGGGCCATGGAGGAGGGGGAGATCTGTTTCCCTGGCGAACCCCTGCTCCTCCTCACCGCCCCCCGCATCGAGGCCCAGCTCGTGGAGACCTTGGTCCTGAACCTCCTCAACTACGAGACCCTGGTGGCCACGAAGGCGGCGCGGATCCTTTTGGCGGCCGGGCCGGAGGCGGTGGTGGTGGACTTCAGCCCCCGGCGCGACCACGGGAGGGAGGCCGCCCTCCACGCCGCCCGCGCCAGCTTCCTCGCCGGCTTCCACGGCACCTCCAATACCCTGGCGGGAAAGCTCTACGGGATCCCGGTGGTGGGAACCATGGCCCACTCCTACGTCATGAGCTTCCCCGACGAGCTTTCCGCGTTCCGGGCCTTCGCCGAGGACCACCCCAACCCCGTCCTCCTCATCGATACCTACGATCCCATTCAGGGCGCGCGAAACGCCGCGAAGGTGGCGGGGGAGCTCGCGGCCAAGGGGAAGAAAATCGCCGCCGTTCGCCTGGACTCCGGCGATCTCGTTTCGCTCTCCCAGGAAGTGCGAAGAATTTTGGATGATGCAGGCTTTCCGGAGATCAAAATCTTCGTCTCGGGAGACCTCGATGAGTACCGAATTCAGGAGTTCCGGAGGCGTGGGGGCATTGCCTGGGGCTATGGGGTGGGAACTAGGCTCGGGGTCTCCTGGGACCTCCCCGCCCTGGGCGGGGTCTACAAGCTCGTGGAGGACGAAAAAGGCCCGCGGATGAAAACCAGCCCCGGGAAGATCTCCATTCCCGGGAAATGTCAAGTTTGGCGGGAGGAGGGTTTTCGGGACCTCGTGGCCCTGGATGAAGAGGGAGGGGAGGGAAGACCTCTTCTGCGGCGGGTCATGGCCCAGGGAGAGAGGCTCATCCCGCCCCTGGACCTCGCCGCCCGGCGGGAGGAGGTCCGACAAACGCTCTTCCGCCTCCCCCCAGGGCTTCGGGACCTCTCCCCGGAGGAAAACCCCTCCTATCCCGTGGCCTATTCCCCGGGCCTTCGCTCCCTCGTTGACACAGGGAGGTGAACGTGGAGATCCCTGAGATCCCCTGGACGGAGAGGGCTGCGCTTTCCGCGGCCCGCACGGCGCTCCTCGTGGTGGATATGCAGAACGATTTCGTCCATGAGCGGGGGGCCCTGCGGGTCCCGGCCTCCGCGGCCACGGTGGAGCCTATACGTGCCCTCCTTGAGCGAACGCGGAAGGCCGAAGTGCCAATTATCTTCACCCAAGATTGGCATGCGCCCGATGACCCGGAATTTAAAATTTGGCCTCCGCACTGCGTGGCCGGGACCTGGGGAGCGGAGATAATCCCGGAGCTCTGCCCGCGACCCCAGGAAATCGTCGTGAAAAAGACTTCCTACGACCCTTTCTTCCGCACCGAGCTAGAAAAAATCTTGCAAGATAAAGGGGTGGAGACGCTCGTCATCGTGGGGACGGTGGCGAATATTTGTGTGCTGCATGCGGCGGGTTCGGCGGCCCTGCGGGGGCTGAAAGTGGTGGTCCCCAAAGACGGGGTGAGCGCCCTAAACGAATTCGATCTCCTCTTAGCTTTCCGGCAGATCACCTTTCTCTACCGGGGGCTGGCCCTGCCCTCCCAGGCTGGGATCTCCTTCATCTGAGGCGCTGGCCTTCCGCACGGAACGGGTGGCGATCAGTCGGGCTCCCGTCCCCAAAAGATCGGAAAGGATCTCCTGTCCAATGCTTACCGGTGCGTCCACCGCGAGCTTTCGGATCACGGCCATGGCCTGGGGGATGAGGCGTTTGGGGATGGGCCGATCCGTGCGCACGGAAACCAGAGGATAGTCCCCACCCAAAACTTTCACGCTTGTGGCCAAAACCCTCTTGGGATCAGTGACCTCCTCCCGGGCATAGGCCTCCCCCCGCGGACAACGATGTCCCTCTATCCGAATCACCCCCTCCCCGAGCTCCACGCGAAGAAGACACCCCAAGGGACAGGAAACGCAGGGGAATTCCCGGATCATTGGGGACAAACCTCCACCAATGCTTCGTTTTTACCCGCCAAAGCCGTGGTGGCCTCGGCCGGGAGCTTTATTTCCACCATTTCAGCGGGGCGGAGGTATTTGTGATTCTTCTCGTAGACCCCGCCAACGCGGATCACGGCTTGATCCATAGGCTTCGGAACGCGTAAAAAGAGGCTCACCGGTTCCCCGGGTATGCACGCCTGGGGGACAAGTACCGCCACGTTCTCCCCCCCGCGGAGGGGAAGAGTGGAAACCGGGGGCAGATCCCCAAGCGCGTAGCGGGCGGCGTTCCGGCCGGCTTCCTCGCCCACCCGGGCCACGGTGTCCACGAGGTCGAACACGGTGAGGGAATTCCCCGCCAAAAACAGCCAAGGCGCCGCTGTTTGCCAAAAGCTGTTGACCCAAGGCCACCGGCGGGAATGGTCCCAAACCAAAAAGTGCTCCACCGGGCGGAGCTCGGGGATGAGCCCCACGGAGAGGACGAGGGTATCCACGGAGAAAAACTTTTCCGTCCCGGGCAGGAGCTGGCCGCGCTCGTCCACTTCTACCAAGGTTACGCCCGAAAGACGCTTTCTTCCGTGGACTTGGGCCACGGTATGGCGGAGGAAAAGGGGGATCCCGAAATCCTCCAAGCACTGGGCCACGTTGCGCAGGAGCCCGCCCGGAAAAGGCCTTATTTCGGCAACCCCCACCACTTCTACCCCTTCCAGGTGGAGCCTTCTGGCCATGATGAGGCCGATGTCGCCCGAGCCCAAAATGAGGGCACGCCTTCCGGGAAGGAGGCCATGGATGTTCACGAGCTTTTGGGCCAGTCCGGCGGTGAAGATCCCCGCCGGCCTTGTTCCCGGGATGAGGAGGGGGCCGAAAGGGCGTTCACGGGCCCCTCCTGCCCATACCAGGGCCTTCGCCTGCACCCGGAGGAGCCCCTTTTGGTTTGCGCAAAGGAGTTCTGGCCCGGGCTGGACGGAGAGGACCGTGGTTCCTGAAAGCACTTCCGCCGAAGTCCGCGCGAGTTCAGATAAAAGGCGGTAAGAAAATTCTGGGCCGGTGAGCTCTTCCCGGTAGCGGTGGAGGCCGAACCCGGGATGGATGCACTGGTCCAAAACGCCTCCCAGGCGCTCCTCGCGTTCCAAAAGGAGGGTTTTGGCCCCGGCCTCCGCGGCGGCTTTGGCTGCGGCCATCCCCGCCGCGCCCCCGCCCACCACCGCCACGTCCACGGAGATCCTCATGGCCGCACCTTTCCCCAAACCAATTCCGAGCCGCGGCCCCGCAGGGAGATCTCCTCGGGACCACGCCCGAGCTCACGGGAGAGGATGGCGAGGATCCTCGCCGTGCAGAAACTGCCCTGACAGCGGCCGAAGCCCGCGCGGGTGCGGAATTTCACGCCGTCCAAGGTGCGGGCCCCCCGGCGGATGGCCTCCACCACCTGGGCCTCCGTCACCTGGTTGCAAAAACACACGATCCTTCCCCAGCGCGGATCTTCTTTGATGAGGCGGTCCCACTCCTCTTCCGTGAGCTCCTCCACGCGGGGGATCGGTGGGCGAACGGGGTTGAACCGGGATTTACGGGCAAGACCGAGATCCGTGGCGATGGCCTCGGCAAGGGACCGAGCGACCGCCGGGGCGGCGGTGAGGCCTGGGGAACGCATCCCGGCCGCCTGGTAAAACCCCCGCACAGAGCTTTCCCCCACCACGAAATCCCCGCCTTCGGGCTCCGGCCGCAGTCCGGCAAAGGTTTTGAGGGTTTCCGTGAGGGGCAGCTCCGGCACCAGTTTCCGTGCGCCCGCCAGAACTTGAAAAAGCCCTTCCCGCGTGGTCTCCGCAGCTTCTTTTTCTTCCGGAGGCAGGTCCTCCGCGGTGGGGCCGAGGAGGATCCCCCCATCCACGGTGGGCAGGACCAGAATGCCCTTGGAAAGAGGGTTCGGCGTGGGGAAGAGGACGGAACTCACCAACCCTTCGGCGGTTTTGTCGAGGAGGATGTACTGGCCGCGGCGGGGGCGGATGGGCGGGAACGGGACCCCGGCCATCATTGCCACCCGGTCCGCATAAAGCCCGGCGGCGTTGACCACTGCGGACACGGGATGAACCCCTTTTTCGGTCCTCAGGGCCTCCACCTTCCCTCTCCGCACCACGATGCCCAAAACCTCTTCGCCGAGACGAAGCTGAGCGCCGTTTTGTGCGGCGTTTTCCGCGGCGGCTTGGGCCAGGGCCCAGGGCTCGGTGATCCCCACCGTGGGGGCCCAGAGGGCCCGCCGCACCTCCGGGTTCACCCGCGGCTCCCTCGCCAACGCCTCCGCCCCGGAAAGGAGCATGAGTCCAGGGACCCCGTTGGCCTCGCCTTGGTCCAAAAGGACGGAAAGCGTGCGTTCCTCCTCGGGGGTGAAGGCTAAAACGAGGGCCCCCACCCGCCGGAAGGGCACGGAAAGCTCCGCACAAATCTCGGGGTAGAGGGCGTTTCCGGCCACACAGAACCGGGCCCGCATGGTTCCGGGCTCGTCGTGGAAGCCGGCGTGGACGATGGCGGAGTTGGCCTTGGTCACCCCAAACCCCGGTTCGGGCTCGCGGTCAAAGAGGAGGACTTCGGCCTCGTAGCGGGAAAGTTCGCGGGCGATGAGCGCGCCTACCACCCCAGCTCCAATCACCGCCACCCGCACCTAGACCCCCTTGGCCCAGCCCTTCGCCCGCTCCACCGCCTTCTTCCACCCGAAAAGGAGTTTTCGGCGCTCCTCTTCGGAAAGCGTTGGGGAAAAGCGGCGCTCCTCTTGCCAGAGTTTTCGTAGGTCGGAAAGGCTCCAAACCCCCAGGGCGCAGCCACAGGCGAAGGCGGCACCCAGGGCGGTGGTCTCCAAAAACTTCGGCCGCACCACGGGTTTGGCCAAAATGTCCGCTTGAAACTGGCAAAGGAAATTGTTTTTGGCCGCGCCACCGTCCACGCGGAGTTCAGGAATCCCGCCCGGGAGGACGGTCTCGAAAAGCTCCACAAGGTCGTGGGTTTGGTAGGCGATGGCTTCTAAAGCCGCGCGGACGAGATGGGCCCTGGTGGTGCCGCGGGTGAGGCCCAGGATGAGCCCCCGGGCATAGGGGTCCCAGTGGGGCGCACCGAGGCCCACGAGGGCCGGCACGAAGTAAACGCCCTCGTTGTGGGGGAGGCTTTGGGCCAAAGCCTCGCTTTCCTCGGCGCGGCTTATGAGGCCAAGTCCATCGCGCAGCCACTGGATCGCCGCCCCGGCGATGAAAATCGAGCCCTCCAGGGCGTAACGTATGAGCTTTTCCCCGGTATAGGCCACGGTGGCCAGGATCCCCACCGGGGGCTTGGGCACCTTTTCCCCGGTGTTCACCAGGAGGAAAGCCCCGGTGCCCCAGGTGATCTTGGCCTCCCCCTCCCCAAGGCAGGCTTGGCCGAAAAGCGCGGCCTGCTGGTCCCCCATGATCCCGGCCACTGGGACCTCCGCCCCAAAAACCTCTTTTCGGGTGCGAGCGAAGATGCTCAGGCTTGGCCTCGCCTCGGGGAGGGCGTTTTTGGGGACGGAGAAAAGTCGGCAGAGATCCTCATCCCAGCGCAGATTGCGGATGTCATAAAGGAGGGTGCGGGAGGCATTGGTGGGGTCGGTGGCGTGCACTCCGGAAAAAGAAAAAAGGAGCCAGCTATCCACTGTTCCCACCAGGATTTCCCCTTTTTCTGCCCGGCGCAAAAGGTCGGGATGGCGGCGGAAAAGCCATTCCAGTTTGGTGGCGGAAAAGTAAGGGTCGGGAAGTAAGCCGGTCCTTTTGCGGATTTCTTCGACTACTGTTGCCTCTGCGCGCAATTCTTCGCAGCGGGCGGCGGTGCGGCGATCTTGCCAGACGATGGCCGGCGCAAGTGGCTCCCCGGTTTTTCCGTCCCAGACTACCACCGTTTCCCGTTGGTTGGTGAGCCCAAAGCCGGCCAAGCCCTCCGCAGGCAAGCTGAGTTTTGCGAGGGCTTCTTGGATCACGGTGAGGGCGGCCTCCCTTAGTTCGCCGGGATCCTGCTCGACCCAGCCCGGCCTTGGGTAGCGCAGGGAGAGCTCGCGGTAGGCCGAGGCGAGGGGCCGGGCTTCCTCGTCCACCACGAGGAACCGCACCCCCGTGGTGCCCGCGTCCAACGCCCCGAGGAAAACCTTGCTTTTCATTGCTATATTTTGCGATTATAGGCTAAAGTTTGCTTAAATGAAAGGGTGGGGGCTGATCCCCAGCTCTTGGGCCAGACGGCCGAGGCCCTCCCGCAGGGGTTGGTCTACGGGAATCCCTTTTTCCCGATGTTCCTGTTCCCGCAGGTGAGCCTTTTCCCCAGCGGTATAGATCTTTTCGGCGCCCGGCGCCTTCGCTGAAGACCTAAGAGCGCGCAGGATCTCACCCGCGGTGCGCTTGAATTCCTCCAAGGGGAGGAAACGCTGGATGTCCAGGGCCAAAAAGAAATGGGCTAGCCGCGAGGGTTTCGGGCGCCCTTCCTCGTCCTGATCGGAAAGGTCTTTGAGGAAAGGCCCGCCAGCGAGGGCCGAGGTGAGGATCTCCACCATGGTGGCCAGGCCATAGCCCTTGTGCCCGCCCAGCTCCTCCCCAGCTCCCCCCAAGGGGAGGAAAGCGTAAAGATCTTTGGGGATCCCGGCGAGGATTGCCCGCGAATCCGTGGCCGGCTTCCCCTCCCGGTCGATCACCCACCCCTCCGGCGCGGGCTTGCCCAGCCGGGCCAAAACCTCGATTTTTCCCCGCTGGGAAACAGAGGTGGCCGCATCGAAGCAGAATGGGAAAGGTTCGTCCGTGGGGCACGCGAAGGCAATGGGGTTCGTGCCGAGCATGGGCTCCACCCCGAAGGTGGGGGCCACGCTGGGCCGGGCATTGGTGAAGCTCATCCCGATCATCCCCTCCTTTGCGGCCATGAGGGCGTAATATCCGGCGATCCCGTAGTGGGAGGAGTTTTTCACCACCACCGCACCAAGCCCAAACGCCCGGGCCTTGCGGATGGCCAGCTCCATGGCCCGATAGCCGGCCACCATCCCCATCCCGTTTTGGGCATCGAGCACAAGAGTGGTCGGCCCTTCCCGCACTACCCTCAGCTTCGTTACGGGGGAGAGGGTCCCATTTCGGATGCGGTTCACGTAAAGGATGAGACGGCTCACCCCGTGGGAATAGACGCCCCGCAAATCCGCGGCCAAAAGAACATCCGCGCAAATACGCGCGTCCTCCGCCGGTACACCCAAGCGAACGAAGACCTCCTCGACAAAACGCCGTAATTCGTCGACCGGCACCCGGATTTCCCCGTTCATGCTGCACCTCCGATCTTTTCATCCAACGCGGGAAGCTCGGCCAAGCTCGGAAGAACGTAGTCCGGCTTGAGCGGCGAGTGTTCCAAGTCCTCGGGGCGGGTGACCCCGGTGAGGACGAGGATGCCTATGAGGCCGTTTTCCTTGGCCATGCGGATATCCGTTTCCAGGCGATCGCCCACCACGGCACACCTTTCCGGAGGGAGTCCCAGGATCTCCAAGGCGGCCTCCACCATGTACCGGGAGGGCTTTCCGAAGACCTTCTCCACCTTGCGGCCGGTGGTGGCCTCCAAAGCGGCGATCACTGCGGCCGCGTCGGGGACTTCCCCGTCTTCCACGGGGCAGGTACGGTCGGGGTTGGTGGCGTAAAAGCGGGCTCCCCGTCGCAGCGCTTGAAAGGCGACGTTGAGTTTCCGGTAATCGAAGGTGCG
>ERZ1669249.74-NODE-74-length-62943-cov-6.413258_pt1 | contig 62943 bp, 62 predicted proteins | sample MGYA00579293_ERZ1669249 | MGnify/ENA primary metagenome ERZ1669249 (study PRJEB41166, sample SAMN08046057) | hot springs metagenome | biome: hot spring; feature: neutral hot spring; material: thermophilic sediment; isolation source: thermophilic sediment from... | reverse complement strand
CTATAAACCCCCGCCTCATAAAAGGGGCGGGGGTTTATTTTTAGCGTTAACCCCGCCAACCGGCGGGGTTTTTCATTCAGCGTTCATCGAATGGTTAAACACGTTCACCGTGTTGGTTTATATCTAAACCCTCGGCTTCTTCTTCTTCTGTGACACGCAGGCCTATCGTCATTTTCAGCACCATCAGGATCGCGAAGGTGACCACCACATCATAGACAATGGTGAAGCCCACGCCTTTGGCTTGAATGAGGAACTGAGCCAAAATGCTGCCGTTGGCGTTGGCCGATACACCCACGCCGCCGAATGCCACGGCTGAGAAAATACCTGTCATGAGCGCGCCGACAATGCCGCCGACGGCATGCACGCCAAACGCATCGAGTGAATCGTCGTAGCCCAACAGGCGCTTTAAGTAGACTGAGGCGAGGAAGGGGATGATGCCGGCCGCAATGCCGATCGCGAAGGCGCCAATGGGGCCGACAAAACCGGATGCGGGGGTAATGGCCACTAAACCGGCTACCGCGCCCGAGGCCATGCCAAGCAGGGTAGGTTTACCGCGCATCATCCATTCAATCAGCATCCAGGACATCGCCGCTACCGCCGTTGCGATTTGGGTTACGGCCATCGCCATGCCCGCTGCTTGGTTGGCGGCAGCCGCAGAACCCGCGTTAAAGCCGAACCAGCCTACCCACAGCAGGGCTGCACCGGCCATGGTGTACACAAGGTTAACGGGGGGCATGGGTTCTGTGCCATAGCCTTTGCGTTTGCCCAACATTAATGCGGCCACTAAACCGGCCACACCGGCGTTAATGTGCACCACGGTGCCGCCGGCGAAATCTTGCACGCCATCGCCCATTAACCAGCCGCCGCCCCACACCATGTGGGCAATGGGCGAGTACACGAGGATTGACCAGGCCGCCATGAAGATCAGCAGGGCTCCGAACTTCATCCGCTCGACAATGGCACCAATAATGAGCGCGGGGGTGATGATGGCAAAGGTCATCTGAAAGGTCATAAACACCGATTCAGGAATGGTGCCGGTTAGGCTGGTAAAGCCCATGCCTTTTAAGAATACGGCGGAAAAATCGCCCACATAAGTGCCCGTGCCTTTGAAGGCCAGCGAGTAGCCAATAACAGCCCAAACCACGCTGATTAATGCGGTGGTGGCAAACGTTGCCGCAGCGACCGATAACAAGTTTTTACGCCGCACCATGCCGCCGTAAAATAAGGCGACACCGGGAATGGTCATCATCAGCACGAGCGCCGTTGAGGTGAGCATCCAGGCGGTATCCCCTGAGTTCAACACGGGGGCAGGCACATCGGCATTAGCCGCTACCGAAAATACCATGCCCAAGATCGCCATTAGCCCCAGATAAATGCTGGGCATTTTCTTAATCTTACTCATTTTATTTGCTCCTTAAAGCGCTTCTGGGCCGGTTTCACCGGTACGGATGCGAATGGCTTCTTCGATGGTCGAGACAAAAATCTTGCCATCCCCGATTTTGCCTGTGCTGGCGGCTTTGGTGATGGCATCAATCACTGAATCGACCGTTGCGTCATCCACCACCATTTCAAGCTTTACTTTGGGTAAAAAATCAACCACATATTCCGCGCCGCGATACAGCTCGGTATGCCCCTTTTGCCGACCAAAGCCTTTAACTTCGGTCATTGTGATGCCCTTCACGCCGATGAGGGAGAGTGCTTCACGCACGTCATCAAGCTTGAAGGGTTTAATAATTGCCGTCACCAGTTTCATAACGTTCCCCTTGGGTTTGATTGGGCGATTAGAAGCTTTTGCTTAATGAGAGAACCGCCGTTGGGCCGCCTAAATATTTGCTGCCTGTACCCCCGGTGTAGGTGTAGGCCGACTGTTTTGCGTTGGTATCCACGTACGCCAAGCTAACCGCCCAACCCGGTGCAAAAGTGCCGGCCGGTAGGGTGTAGGTGGCGCCGAGCAACCAATCGGTGTAATTGAGCTGGCTATTGCCTGTACCTTTCACCCATTGATGACCCGCATGAGCATTTAATGTGACCGTATCGGTGAGCGGGTAGGCGGCATCTAATTGCAGGTAGGTTGAGCCTTTGCTGTCAGTCGCGCCAAAGAAGTTATTGGTGGTCACGTTATATTTTGCGGTCAACCATTTATAAGTGGCGGCCGCGTGCAGCTCAAAAGTGTTGTATTTAGTGCCCGTATCAACCCCGCTGCTCACAATTGATGAGCCTGGGTAGAAGTAATACAACCCGCCCACATCAAACGATAAATCGGGGTTTACTTTATAAACGTAACCACCGAACCAATCGGTTTCCATGCTCATGCCGTTATCCAAGCTGTTATACACGTTGGTCGATACGTTTGATCCCCAAAAGCCGGCATAAAACCCAGCAGGCAGTCCTAAATTAATACCGACTTGAACCGCCGGTTTTTTGTAGGTTTGCGAAATACCCCGAAACCGGTAATCACTCACCACCGCCGCGCTGCCCGTCAGGCTTACCGCAGGCGCCGCATCATCGGCATACACAGCGGGCATCGCTAAACCGGCCAGTGCGGCAGCAACAGATGAAGCAATTAGGGTAATTTTGAATTTGTTCATAAAACCATTCCTCATAAAAATCAGATTGTGCGAGTTGCATTCGAGTCATATCAGGAAGCGTGCCAATTAATTAACTAATTGATTTGTAATATTTTTTCTTGCGATTGCGCATTAAAGAGTGAAGCTATGCTTATAATTGGTGCATCAAACCCCACTCAAAAGCGCCATAATGGTGCATAAACTTGCCTTGCAAGAACCAAGGTAATCCCCAAGAATCAAAGCTGCCGATAGTGACGTTTATTCAAGAGGTTAAATACCATGTCTTTCGCCCACACCATTGAAGAGTTATCGCAACGCATCGAACAAGCGCTGCCGGAAAGTCTGAAACAAACCAAAAGCGAGCTGGATAAAACCATCCGCCAAGCAGTTATGAATGCGTTTCAAAAAATGGAATTAGTCACGCGAGATGAATTCGATATTCAAACTCAGGTGTTAGCACGCACGCACGCAAAGCTTGAGGCATTAGAGCAGCGCGTGGGCGCGCTTGAATCGACAAAATCAGCCCCGTAATAATTCCAATAACCGGGTAATCGCCGCAAAATAAGCGCCCCATGCAAGCGTAAGATTCAAGGATTTTCATGGCCATCGCAAAAGTATTCAGCCGCGCCCAAGTAGGTATTGATGCCCCCCTCATTACGGTTGAAGCCCATGTGGCCAGCGGCTTACCGGCCATTACCATCGTGGGTTTGCCTGAAACGGCGGTGCGTGAAAGCCGCGATCGGGTGCGCGCTGCTATTTTATCCTCGGGCTTTGAATTTCCACCGCGGCGGCTCACCATTAATTTAGCCCCCGCCGATTTACCCAAAGAAGGCGCCCGTTTTGATTTGGCAATTGCAGTGGTCATTTTGGCCGTAACGGAGCAAATTCCCGGTTTAAATACTGAGGCGGTGTTTAATCGGCTGCGAGATTATGAATTTCTCGGTGAATTATCGCTTGATGGCAGTGTGCGTGCGGTAGCGGGCACCTTATCAGCGGCCATTGCCGCGCGCGATGCCGGCCGCAGCATCATTGTGCCCACGCAAAGCGCGGATGAAATTGCGGTTATTCAAAATATACGGGCATTTAAAGTGGAAAGCCTTGCCGCGTTAGTTGCTCATTTAGCGGGGCAATTGAGGCTTGATGAGGTGCAACCGCAAACAAGGCAACCGATTAATTTCACGCAAGAGGGCGATTTTGATGAAGTTCGCGGCCAACCGCGCGCTAAACGTGCGTTAAGTATTGCGGCGGCGGGCGCACATAATTTATTGCTTATAGGCCCGCCTGGCGCCGGTAAAAGCATGTTGGCGCAACGCTTGCCCGGCATACTCCCGCCGATGACTGAAGCCGAATCGATTGAATCGGCAAAAATTGCCTCGGCATCGCACGCTGGGTTTAAAGCCGCCAACTTTGGCCTGCGCGCCTTTCGTAATCCCCACCATTCCGCCTCGGCGGTGGCCATTATTGGCGGTGGCTCAAACCCAAAGCCAGGTGAAATTTCGTTGGCGCATGGCGGAATTTTATTTCTGGATGAATTACCTGAATTTGATCGCAAAGTACTCGAAGCACTGCGCGAGCCGCTTGAAAATGGCAAAATTACCATTTCACGCGCCGCGCAACAGGCTGAATTTCCAGCGCGGTTTCAATTAATCGCGGCGATGAATCCATCACCGCAAGGGGTAGAAATCAATTCTATCGCGGCCCAGCGGTACCGCGCTAAATTATCTGGACCCTTACTCGATCGCATTGATATGCACTTAGAAATTCCCCGGGTGCCGGCGGCCGCATTATCTGAAGATACCCATGAAGAACCATCCGACATTATCCGCCAACGGGTATCCGAGGCTCGAATGATTATGCTCAAACGCCAAGGTGTGGCTAATGCGCATTTGTCACCCAAACAATTAAGTGATGTCGCGATACTTAATCAGAAAGATCAATTATTTTTAAATTTAGCGATCGAAAAGCTCAAACTCTCTGGACGGGCACGCAGTCGTATTCTTAAAGTGGCGCGCACTATTGCCGATTTAGAACAAAAAACCGATATCGATACCCAAACTTTAAGTGAAGCAATTGGCTATCGTAATCTGGATCGATTATTTAGTACGCCTTAAAGCATTTATTTTTTATTGGCAATTATAATAGCGCGTAGCGGCGAAGGATAACCTTCGATGGTTTTTTTGGAATCAGTCGTATCTAAAAAATCAATCAACGAGGGTTTAAAATCGGTCCATTCTGTTGCTCTTTGCTCATTAAATGATGTGTACTCTAAACTCACCACTCGGATATGAGTGTAACCCGATCGCATAAGCCAAATTTGAAGCAATGGAATGCTCGGAATAAACCAGACATTGCGCATGGCGGCGTATCGATCCTCTGGCGTTAATATATTTTGATTGGGACTATCTATAATTAATGTTTCAAGCACTAACTCGCCGCCGGGTCGTAAACACGCCCCCAATTCTTGAAGATGATCAATAGGGCTGCGACGATGATACAAAACACCCATTGAAAACACCGTATCAAAAATAGGTTGTCGTGTTGTTTCCTCTAACGTGGTGGGAATTATAAGCGCGCGTGATTCGCCCAAAAGATGCGCAACCGCATAAAATTGCGCCACAAAGGTTACGGTTGGCTCAATACCTACCGCACAATGCGCACCTGCGCCAAGTATACGCCATAGGTGATAGCCACTTCCGGTACCCACATCCAGTACCCGCCTTTCGTGCAAAGGCGTAATGTGGGGCGCGAGTCGATCCCATTTTGCGTCTGATCGCCATTCGGTATCGATAAAAATGTCATACAGGGAAAAGGGGCCTTTTCGCCAAGGAGATAACTGTTTAAGCAGAGGATATAAGTGGCTATGATCAAAAAGAATGTCACTTTGTACGCTGACAACGGCTTGGTTTAAGTTGCAGTTTAACTCATTGGGTATTTCTGGTAACTCGGATAATATTTTTTTTAACTGAGGCCAATGCCCATGGTTAATTTTTTCAAAATGTATAAGATTTTTTTCAATCCATTCGCTTAGGTTTAAATTTTTATTGGACTGAATATAAGCTAAAAAATCATTAATTTTTTTTTGAATTCTCATGATTTAATAGCTAACCAAGCTGCAAAGCAATAATTTTTAGCGATAAGCGATATATTTTTGAATCCTACTTTTTTAAAACGATTGACATGATCAATTTCCGTTTCTGTAATGAGCACATTTTCAAGTGCTTGTCTTTTGTGTGCTATTTCTAGTTCAGAATAACCATTGCGTCGTTTAAATTCGTGATGAAGTTCAGTGATTATATTTTGCATGATATTGTTTGTATCGTGGATTTTTTCTATCACGATTAATCCGCCACCAGGATTTAACCCTTGGTATATTTTTTCTAATAAATAATTGCGATGCTCAGGCAAGATAAATTGAAGGGTATAGGCCAAAACTACTAAGGATGCGTGTTCAATTTTTGTATCGATCACATCTTCACAGAGTAAATAAATGGGTATTTTGGGTTGAAATGCTGCGATATGTGCTCGTGCGCGTTCCAACATAGCCGATGAAGAATCAATTCCGTAAATGGTTACATTTTGCGTGTTGGTGGTCAGCACGCCAGCGCGTAATGCTAAGGTAATCGTGCCGAGCGAGCAGCCTAAATCATAAATATTTGAGTCGGGTTGGACTAAATTGCGCGCTATGTCTGTGATCATCTCTAAGCAGAAGGCATATCCCGGCACGGATCTTGAAATCATATCGGGAAATACGGCTGCCACCGCTTCGTTAAAGCAAAATGCGGCTGGCTTTTCTGAGGTGTTAAAAAGCTGATCTCGTGCGCTGGGTAGATTCTTATTCATAGATAAGTGTTTTATTTCTGTTGATATTGATGATAGTTAAGCCAAGCTAAATTCACTTGCAAGCGTTATAAATTTTTAAAATTCATCGTGTTATTTTATTTTCAACCTGTGCGCCGTGTTAATTTTTAACTGTGGGTAACTTCTTTGCTGTTGTGGATAACTTTGGTGTTTTTTTTCTTCAACAGGATAGCCATGAGTTATACCGATTGTTCTTGTAGCCATGATCGCACAGCCTCTGTAGGGCCAATAAATTGGATTCGAGCTATTTTTTTGCTGATTTGATAGTCATACATGGGGTCGTAGTATTCGGCTAGCATCCGTGCAATTAATAGGTTGAGTTTTTCGACGTTATTATTTAGATAAAATTCGTGTATGCCTTCGCTTGCCAACGTTCGATACTGTCGGTACCGCTCATCACCGAGTCTGCGTTGAATTTGGCTTAAGCTTTGAATTAAATCATCGTGTTGTTGCTTGAATACCGTATTTTCATCAACAAAGCGGCACCTTAATCTTTGTCGTTTAAGAACGATATATTCGTTCAAAACCCGGGTTACTCGCTCCTCGATCGGAGTTTGCAGAATGATGAGTGGGGCGTTTTGCATGCGGCGCCACAAACTTGTAGGTAGCCTGCGTGCGCCTATTTTGGCGCTTTCATCTTCAAGCACAATGGCAGCGTGTTTATTTTTATCATTCAGGCGTAGCAATTGAATCGATACACGGTGATCAATATCAATTTGGCTCGGTTGTGGATCAATCTCTTGGCCAAATGCTGATCCTTTGTGATTTGCCATTCCTTCGAGATCAAGTATTCGAGGGCAAGATTGAATCAATTCGGTTTTACCACTCCCTGTACGGCCACCGAGTACGATGAAATTTGTCCGCATTGTTTCAAATTCAAGCGTATTGATTAAAAATCGCCGCATTGCCTTGTAGCCGCCACCGAGTCTTGGCACGGTGATGCCGACCTCATGGGCGAGCATTGCCTGGCTTAAACGTGATCTGAGTCCGCCACGAAAGCAATAAAGCATGCCAGTGGGATTTTTTTGGAAAAAATCCTGCCATTGAGTCAGCCGATGCTGTTTTTTTGCCTCATCGACTAATTCATACCCCAAGGCGATGGCGGCCGCTTGCCCTTGTTGTTTGTATTTTATGCCGACTAAATGTCGCTCTTGATCATTAAGCAATGGGATATTAATGCTCTTAGGAAATGCACCTGCGGCAAATTCGACGGGCGCCCTGACATCGAGCAGAGGAATTTGCTCTATAAAGAGGCGAGCAAAATTAGTTTCGACAGGTAACTCTAACGGCATTATTGACCACTTATGGTGATTATTGGCTCATTGGCTATACGCGCTTGCATGTAACCGATGGGTTGATCGAAGCAACCTGCTGCGTTCAGCATGTGCTGCACTTGTGCGGCACCCTCAGGGCGTACAGCAATGAGTAAGCCACCCGAGGTTTGAGGATCGCAAATAAGGGCTTGCGTTGCTTCAGGCATAGCGCTGATTTCTTTGCCATAGCTTGCAAAATTACGATAAGTGCCGCCGGGTATTTGTTTTTGCGCCAAATAAAATTCAACGCTTTCAATGAGGGGGATGTTTTTTAAGTTGAGATCTGCCCGGGTTTGGCTGCCACGGCACATTTCAAGCAAATGTCCGCCGAGGCCAAAACCGGTCACATCGGTCATAGCGGTCACGGTGGTTAACGAGCTTAATTCAGCGCCTATTTTGTTGAGTTTGCACATCACATCGGCTGCTTTTTGTGCATCTTCTGGGCGTAAAACGGCGTCTTTTTGCGCGGTAGTTAATATGCCAATGCCCAAAGGTTTTGTGAGAAACAAAATATCACCGACTTGCGCCGTATCATTGCGTTTTAACGCAGAAAGCTGTACGCGGCCAGTAACCGCGAGCCCAAAAATAGGCTCGGGTGCATCAATCGAATGCCCCCCGGCGAGCGGGATACCTGCTTCCTTACAGGCGTATTTGCCGCCATCAATCACTTCGCTTGCCACATGGGCGGGTAGCTTATCGATAGGCCATGCAAAAATTGCAATGGCCAGCAAAGGCGTACCGCCCATAGCATAGATGTCACTGATGGCATTTGTTGCGGCAATGCGGCCAAAGGTGAAGGGATCGTCCACAATTGGCATAAAAAAATCGGTTGTACTAATAATGGCTGTACCGTCGCCTAAATCGTAAACGGCGGCATCGTCACGGCTTTCATTGCCCACAATGAGTTTGGGATTAGCAGCGGCGGATATTTTACTGGTGTGCAAAATTTCATCGAGTAAGGCGGGTGAAATTTTGCAGCCACAGCCTGCGCCATGGCTGTATTGGGTTAAACGTATTTGATTGGCAGTGCTCATGGGTTTTACCTTTTGATCTGTTTTTAAATTTAATTTAATAATGTTTTTAATTCTGTTGATATTTTTGATGATTAGCTTTGTGTATTTTGACCTAAAAGTGTTAATTTTTCTTTATTTTTAGCGGGTTATCAGGTAACCAACACTGTGGATATCATCGCTTAAGGGTGGATGGATGGCTCGCCAAGTTGGGGATAACTTTTAATAAATTCATTATACCCAGTTATTCCTCAGGTTTTGGTTTGAGTAGGCGTACAGGGGCATCCATTTACGTCGTACAAATTTTTTGTTCGCGCAATGGTCCAGATAACGGGGGTTATTTGCCAATACAAAAGGTGCTGAAAATTTCACCGAGCAAATCATCAGCGGTAAATTTGCCGGTAATTTGATCGAGTGCCATTTGAGCACGACGCAACGATTCAGCCGCCAGTTCGCCAGCTTTTTGATCTGTGAGCGCGGTTTGTGCGGCTGCAATTTCTGCTCGTGCTTGAATTAGCGCATCGAGATGTCGGCGCCGGGCAATAAATTGCCCGCCTTCGGTGGTTTTAAATCCCATCAGTTGTTTTAAGTGGCTGCGCAATTCAGGTAAGCCCGCCCCGGTTTTAGCGCTGATATTTAGGATACGCCGCTCGGTATTAAATCCGGCTATGCCGCCAGTGAGATCAATTTTATTGTGAATTTCAATAAGGGGTTTGGCCGGCATTTGCGCGCGAAGTGCTTTGTCATGGGGGCTGTATTGCTCTCGGTCATCGCGAAGTAATAAAATTACATCCGCCTGTTCGATTTCTACCCAAGCGCGCCGAATGCCTTCTTGCTCAATGGGATCATCGCTTTCGCGCAACCCGGCGGTGTCAATAATATGAACGGGCAAGCCATCGATTTGAATTTCTGCGCGCAATACATCACGGGTGGTGCCGGCAATATCTGTGACAATGGCTCGATCTTCGCCGGCTAATTGATTGAGTAAGCTCGATTTGCCCGCGTTAGGTTTGCCAATAATAGCGATACGCATGCCCTCGCGCAGCAAAACGCCTTGCTCGGTCTCGGCAAGCAGAGCATCAAAATCGTGCAAGAGTTGCTGATTTTGTTTGGCTATTTGTGGATCGGATAAAAAATCGATTTCCTCTTCCGGAAAATCTAAAGCCGATTCGATTCGAACACGCAGGCCAATCAGCGCGGTGGTTAAGGGCGAAATGCGTTTTGAAAAACCGCCCTGCAAAGCCCGACTCGCCGCTTGTGCCGCCGCTTGGTTTCCTGCATCAATTAAGTCGGCCACGGCTTCAGCTTGGGTTAAGTCAATCCGGCCATTAAGAAACGCCCGTTCGGTAAATTCTCCCGGGCGGGCTAAGCGGGCGCCTAATTGCAAAAGGTGGTGCAGTAAGCGATCTAAAACCACAGGGCCGCCATGCCCTTGAAGTTCTACCACATCTTCACCGGTATAGGAGTGGGGTGCGGCGAAAACAAGGCAGAGGCCATCGTCAATCACATCTTGGGTGTTGGGATCAATAAATACCCCATGCCGTGCATAACGAATGGGCGGGAGTTTGCCTGTGATGTGTTGGGCAATGCTCTGTGCCTTAGGGCCGGAAATACGAATAACGCCAACCCCCCCTCGACCGGGGGCAGTGGCAATGGCGGCGATGGTATCGCAAGAAGTCATTCGTTTTAACCCACGGCGTTAAGGGGTGCGCGCACCTATTCAAGTAGGTAAACCCAAAGGCTTTAATCTGTTTTTGCTAAAGCCATTTGTTTCTCAATTTGCCGCGTAATAGTGTATTGCTGTGCGATAGATAACAGGTTATTAACAAACCAATACAGCACTAAGCCGGCGGGGAAAAATGAGAAAAATACGGTGAAAATCACGGGCAACCAAGCGAAGATTTTTTGCTGCATCGGGTCAACGGGCGCAGGGTTTAATTTTTGCTGAATAAACATGGAAATCCCCATCAGCAAAGGCAGAACAAAAAACGGGTCTTTTTGCGATAAATCATGAATCCAAAAAATCCAAGGGGCTTGTCGCAGCTCAACGGATTCCGCCAAAACCCAATAAAGTGAAATAAAGACCGGTATTTGAATCACAATGGGTAAGCAGCCACCCAACGGATTAATTTTTTCCTTTTGGTATAACTTCATCATTTCTTGCGAAAGTTTTTGGCGATCTTCACCAAAACGTTCTTTTAATTGCTGCATTTTTGGTGTTACTGCCCGCATTTTAGCCATGGAGCGATAACTAATGGCAGATGGCCACAAGAAGAAGATTTTGATCACAAGGGTGACCAGTACAATAGCCCAACCCCAGTTGCCTACCCATTCATGAAAATGTTTTAGTAACCAGAAAATGGGATCTGCAATGACGGTAAAAATGCCGTAATCAATGGTGAGATTCAACCCTTGTGCCAATGGCGCTAAGTTGGATTGAATTTTTGGCCCCACATATAAGGTGGAGCTGAGTTCACCTTTTGAACCTGCTGCAATGGTATCAACAGGAGATGACATACCAATTGTATACAGTGTTTGGTTATTTTTACTTGAAACTAAAGTATAAAAATTATTCACTTGCAGCGGATTTGCGGGAATCCAAGCGCTCAGGAAGTAATGCTCGATAATCGCAACCCACCCGTTGCTTAACGGCTTGTTGAGCTTGGTTTTTGCCATATCCTCAAAGCTGACTTTCTCATAAGCCAAGCGATCCTTGCTCCCCGGTACATCACCGGCGTACACCCCGCCGGTGTAGGTGTGTACAAGTTGGGTTCCGGGGGTAGTGCCCAGCCGAGTAAGCTGGCGATACTGGCTGGCCTGCCAAGGTTGGTTTGATGTGTTATCAATTTGGTATTCAACTTTAATCGCATAATCACCCCGTTTCACAATGAACCATTTGGTGATTTTAATACCCTCTTTTTCCCACGTTAAGGGAATCCGCAGCTCGTTCTGACCGGGTTGCAGCTGATATTGGGATTGCGCGGATTGAAATTGGGCGTAGTGATCCGGGGCGGGCGAGCCTTTGTCGCCGAGCAAGCCTGATTGAGCGATATAAACAAACCCATTGCTATCGTTGAGTAAATTTACCGGCTCGGCTTTGTCTTGCTCTTGGGGATAACGCAGCAAATCTGCCGCATCAATCACACCGCCCCGAGGGTTAATTTTTAGCGATAAAACATCCGTTCGAACCGTGATTTGCGCAGCATTTGCGATCGCGTTAGCAGGCTCAGCCGGATTGGGCGTGGCGATTTTTGGCTGGGCATTGGGTAAATCTAAAGCTTGCTCTGGTATAGCCGCCGTCGGCAAAGAGGACGTTTGTGGCGCCACGGCCTGCACGGTTTGCTGTTGATCCCGGGTCCAGGCTTGCCAGAGGAGCATCAATACAAAACCAAGCGCTACAACCAAAATCAGGCGACGATTATCCATCTTTAAGACTCAATCATTTGTGTGGGGTAATAACAGGTGAACCCAAGGTGGGTGGGTTCTCGTTGACAGGCAAAACAGAATCAGGTTCAACCAGTAAAGCCTGTGGGCTATTTTGGCTATCAGTAATCAAGTGTGCCTGATGATCATGACAAGTGCATTCCGAACCGGGCACCGGATCATATCCCCCGGTACAAAATGGTTGGCAGCGACCTAATCTTTTAAGCGCTAACCACCCGCCACGCCATGTGCCGTGGATTTTTAGCGCCTCAATGGCGTAATTGGAACAAGTGGGTTCAAAGCGGCAGCTGGGTGGCAAAAAAGGGCTAATCAGGAGCTGATAACCCCGCACCAGTTTAATTAGGAGCCAGCGCATCGGGCGGCTACCTTTTCAAAGAGCTGTTGCATCATTAAGTTCAGTGCGGGAGGTGGCAATTTATCTGCGCCAGATTTGGCCATAATAACGTAATCAAGCACGGGTAATTGCGCGCGATGCAAACGAAAATACTCTCGTGCCGCGCGTTTAATTCGATTCCGATCGAAAGCGAGCTTAGCCTGACGTTTGGCAATAGCCAAGCCTAACCTAGGAGAATTGCCTGCAAACGCATTCACCACGGCCATTAATTGTTCGTGGTGAATGCGTTTGCCAGAACTTAAGACGTGCTTGAACTCATCGGGGCGAATTAAGCGCGCCTCAATCGAAAAACCAAACCGTTTTGGCGGGGCCAACATGGCTCGGTGAAGCGGCCGTCCGGTCAGTGAACCTAAATTAGACAGCGAGACGTTTGCGGCCTTTGGCGCGGCGTGCGTTAATTACAGCACGACCGCCGCGGGTTGCCATGCGGGCACGAAAACCGTGGGTGCGTGCACGGTGAATAATGCTGGGTTGGTATGTTCTTTTCATGCTAAAAATTCCTATCGAAAAACCGAGCGTAGCGGCGCGTATGGTTAAAATTTAACGCTTAAAATACCAATCACCGAGATATTTTGCAGCCACCTGCAAAATAAACCAGTGTTAAAACAAATTTAAGCGCGGCAACCAAAAGGCCAAATATTAAACCGGAAAAACAACCCGCTGTCAATCAAATACCTAGATTGAATCCTTGTGCTTTTTGGATGTAACGGCGTGTTGTTCAGTACCAAATCATTGCCACGTTGGCTGCGCTTAGAGCGAAGTCAGTGATACACTAAAAGTCTTTTTTGCGCAGGTTCGTTTTCCAGTTATGCCGACCATCACGCCTGACTTTTGGCCACAGTGCATTGAGCGATTAGCTCAAGAGCTTTCATCCCAGCAAATCAATATGTGGATTCGCCCCTTACAGCCGGAGTTTAAAGACGATCAGCTTTTGGTTCTCTGGGCGCCGAACCGTTTTGTGCTGGATATGGTGGCGCAGCAATTGCGGGCAAAAATTCTAGAGCAAGCGCAAACGCTGCTAAATCGCCCGATGTTAGAAATCAGCTTGCAGGTAGGGAGCGCGCAAACGGTTGCTCCTAAAGCCGCCGTCGCCGCATCTTCTGCACCAAGAGCCTCGACGCCTGCGCCCTCCATCAACCTTGGAAGCGAGGAGTCGGCGCATCAGGAAACGGTGTCCAATGGCGAGCCAAAAGAATTTGTAAGCCATATTAATAATCAATTAAATTTCGAAAATTTTGTCGAAGGTAAATCGAATCAATTAGCGCGCGCGGCTGCTCAGCAGGTTGCTCAAAACCCAGGTGGTGGCTATAACCCATTATTTATTTATGGTGGCGTTGGCTTGGGTAAAACGCATCTCATGCAAGCGGTGGGTAATGCAATTCTTGAGCACTCGCCTGCGGCAAGGGTGGTTTATCTGCACAGTGAGCGTTATGTTCAGCAGATGGTTAGTTCTATTAAAAATAATACGATCGAAGATTTTAAAAATTATTATCGTTCAGTTAATGCATTATTAATTGATGATATTCAATTTTTTGCGGGGAAAAATCGCAGCCAAGAAGAGTTTTTTCATACCTTTAATGCCTTGATCGAGCAGGGACAGCAAATTATCATGACCTGCGATCGTTACCCGAAAGAAATTGAAGGGCTAGAGGAGCGCTTAAAGTCGCGTTTTGGTTGGGGGCTCACCGTGGCCGTCGAGCCGCCTGATCTGGAAACACGGGTGGCTATTTTACAAAGAAAGGCAGAGCTTTCGCATATCACGTTAAGCACGGATGTGGCTTTTTTTATCGCCAAACGCATCCGCGCTAACATTCGTGAGCTCGAAGGTGCCTTGCGACTCGTGATTGCAACGGCGCAATTCACCGGGCGCCCCATTACCGTCGAATCTGCCAAGGAGGCGTTAAAAGATCTGATAGCCGCGCAAGCGAAGATGATTACGCTAGAAAATATTCAGCGTACCGTGGCCAAATACTACAATCTCAAGGTGACTGATTTAACGGGTATTCGCCGATCGCGTTCCATTGCACGGCCGCGTCAAATTGCGATGAGCCTGGCTAAAGAGCTGACTAACCACAGTTTGCCTGAAATTGGTGAAGCATTCGGTGGGCGCGACCATACAACCGTGATTCACGCCTGCAAAAAAATAGAAGAGTTACGTGAGATAGAAACCAAGTTGAATGATGATTACAACTTACTTCGGCATACATTAAATATTTAGGAACCCTCTAATTAAATCCCGCCTAAGACTTGGGTTTGCGGACGTTCCGCGTTGTTGCGGTGCTGCCGATGGGAAGAGCCATTCACAGCGCAGCGCGCCGAGTAGCTCATCTCTGAAAACCGAGTCTTTGCCACGGGGAATTTAATCAGAGGTTCCTTAATCATTAAACCCTAACAAAATCACTTTAGGACGATACATAATGCAATTTGTTGTCAATCGAGAAATTTTTAACGCCGCCATTAATCAAGTCATCGGTGGGGTTGAAAAACGTCAAACGATGCAGGTTTTAAGCAATCTATTGCTTGATGCCCGCGATGGCCAACTGGTTTTGGTCGCAACCGATCTTGAAATTCAATTACGCACGTCGTTAGATGTTACCGTTATTAAGCCGGGCGCCATAACGGTAAATGCGCGCAAATTAGCTGACATTATCAAGGCGGCGCCGCCCGAGGCGGCTATTCGTTTGCATCAAAGTGAAGGTTGGATTGATATTGACATTGGCACAGGTAAATTTCGGTTAGCCACGATCGAAGCCGATAGCTTCCCGCAAATGGCCATTGATTCGGCGCATCAAAGCACCTTAACGCTGTCGGAAAAAAACCTATTCGCGTTGATCGAAAAAACTCAATTTTCAATGGCGCAACAAGATGTGCGTTATTTTCTGAATGGTTTGCTTTTAGAGGTCAACGCGACTGAGATTATTACCGTGGCAACCGATGGTCATCGCCTTGCTTACGCACAATTGGTGCATGAAAGTGCGGGGCAAGACAAGCGACAAGTGATTGTGCCGAGAAAAATGATCGGCGAAGTACTCAAATCGCTGAATCGGGAAAGTGAATCGCTGGTTAATCTGACCTTGAGAGATAATCAAATTGAATTATTAATCGGTAAGAATTATTTAATTAGTAAATTGATTGACGGCAAGTACCCTGATTATTCTCGGGTAATTCCGCAGTTCAATAGTAAAACAATGATTGTCTCAAAATCTGAGTTAAAACTAGTTTTACAGAGAGCCAGCATTTTATCGAACGAGCGCTTTGCCGGCGCTTATTTTTACCTAACACACGATCAGCTTGTTATTGAATCAAATAACTCTGAGCATGAGTCTTCTAAAGAAAGCTTGATGGTGCAATATGCTTTTGATGATTTAAAAATATCATTTAATATATCCTACCTTTTAAATATTTTGTCGGTCATTGATTCCGATCGAGTGTGTATGGTGCTTGAAGCGCCTGAGTCCAGCGTTTTAATCACACCCGAAATTGCGGGTAGCGTTAATGTTAAATACGTTTTAATGCCGATGAAGTTGTAATTCTATTTGGCGACTATTGCATCGATTTCGGTTACAAATTTTCGCAATCTCAGTATTGTCGACTGCGAATTTTCTTCGGGTTTTAATCTTCTATCGGGAGAAAATGGCGCGGGGAAAACAAGCTTGCTTGAAGCGCTCTATTTTTTGGGCAATCTTAAGTCGTTTCGAAGCCAAACGCACCATGATCTCATCGCGCAAAATGAAGCTTGTGCCGTGGTTCGCGCGCGGGTATCTAATCCGCATTCTTCTTTTTTTATGGCGGTTGAGCGCTGCAAGGAGCGCTTTCGGCTAAAGGTGGATCATGAAGATATTCAATCTGCGGGCGAATTTGTTGCGCATTTACCTGTACTCGCGTTGCATGCGCAATCAGATGATTTAATTTTGGCTGGGCCGGAATATAGGCGCAAGTTTTTGGATCGAACCGCGTTTTACCTGTTCCCAGAGTTTGCAACTATTTTCACGCAATTTTCTCGGGTATTAAAACAACGTAATGCGGCATTAAAAAATGGCCAATCTACTCTGGCTTGGGATGGTTTGTTCGTTCAGTGCAGCACACTTTTAACCCAGAAAAGATTAGAAGCATTAGATTATATTCTGGCAACATTGCCCAATATTTTATTGAGTTTAACGCCTTATTTATCGCTCCAAGTTGACTATCATCCAGGTTATCGCGCAACGGGTACTTTGGCTGAGTCTTTAGTGCGCCATGCGGCGCGTGAGCGTGAATTAGGTCAGACTTTAAGTGGGCCGCATCGTGCGGATTTGATTTTATCCATGAATGGCGCGGCGGTGAAATCAACTGCATCACGCGGGCAAATTAAAATTATCCTTTTGGCGTTATATTTGTCGGTGGCGGGTGTATGGCGAACGGTCTCTGATCAAAGTGCCCTATTGTTATTTGATGACTTTATTTCAGAGCTCGATAATCGGCACGCAGCCCTTTTATTTGAGTTTTTATCGCATTTTGGTCATCAGGCTTTTTTTTCTACCACAGATCGTAATCCGCTCGACTTTGCATTTGATGCCAAATACAGCCTGAATGCCGGCAAGATAACATCCATGTTATAATCTTGCTTTATTTTGCAGTGCAACTGGATGCCTCTTATGAGCAATAACGCGAATTACGACTCAACGAGTATTAAGGTTCTCAAAGGGCTGGATGCAGTCCGTAAACGGCCAGGCATGTACATCGGAGATACCGATGATGGCAGTGGTTTGCATCATATGGTGTTTGAGGTGGTGGATAACGCCGTAGATGAAGCGTTAGCCGGCCATTGCGACACGGTTAGCGTGACTATGAACGCCGATGGCTCCGTGACGGTGACCGATAACGGCCGTGGCATTCCGGTTGACATTCATGCGGAAGAAGGTGTTTCAGCCGCCGAAGTGATTATGACCGTGCTGCACGCGGGCGGTAAGTTCGACCAAAATAGTTACAAAGTCTCCGGCGGCCTGCATGGGGTGGGCGTATCGGTGGTTAACGCGCTTTCCGATGAGCTGGAGCTGAATATTTCCCGCGGTGGTCGTGCTTATCATCAGTCATATCGACTGGGTGTACCTGTTGCACCCTTGGCTGATATCGGCGCCTCGGATACAACGGGTACGGCCATTCGCTTTCTGCCCAGCCCCAGCATTTTTACGGATGTTGTTTTTCATTACGATATTTTGGCCAAGCGTTTGCGTGAGTTATCTTTTCTAAACTCGGGTATTCGCGTTCACTTAGCCGACGAAATTTCAGGCCGATCGGATACCTTTTATTATGAGGGCGGCATTCGGGCATTTGTTGAGCATTTGAACAAAGGCAAAACGGCAATTCATAAAAATGTACTGAGTTTTTCTGGTCAAAAAGATGCGGTGTTGGTTGAGCTTGCGTTGCAATGGAATGATACTTACCAGGAAAATTTATTTTGCTACACCAATAATATTCCCCAGCGCGACGGCGGTACGCATTTAACCGGCTTTCGGGCGGCGTTAACCCGCACGCTCAACGACTACATGGAGCGTACGGGCATTCTTAAACGAGCTAAAGTCGCCACCTCAGGTGATGATTGGCGTGAAGGTTTGGTCGCGATTATCTCGGTTAAAGTGCCAGATCCTAAGTTTTCTTCGCAGACGAAAGAAAAGTTAGTTTCCTCTGAGGTGAAATCGGCGGTTGAGTCATTAACGGCAGAACGCTTGGCTGAGTTTCTTGAAGAAAATCCCACCGAAGCTACGCTGATTACGAACAAAATTATCGAGGCGGCGCGGGCGCGCGAAGCGGCTCGTCGGGCGCGGGAGATGACGCGCAGAAAAGGCGCGCTTGATATTGCCGGATTGCCCGGCAAACTTGCAGACTGTCAAGAAAAAGATCCTGCTTTGTCTGAAATTTATCTTGTGGAAGGTGACTCTGCGGGCGGTTCAGCTAAGCAAGGCCGAGATCGGCGCACGCAGGCTATTTTGCCGTTGAAGGGCAAAATTTTGAATGTGGAGAAAGCCCGTTTTGACAAAATGCTGGCTTCAGCCGAAGTCGGCACGTTAATTACCGCGCTGGGCTGTGGTATCGGTCGTGAAGATTTTAATCCCGACAAGCTGCGCTATCACCGGATTATTATCATGACCGATGCTGATGTCGATGGTAGCCACATCCGCACCCTGCTGCTCACGTTTTTTTATCGCCAAATGCGTGAATTGGTTGATCGCGGTCATATCTATATTGCGCAGCCGCCGTTGTATAAGGTTAAAAAGGGTAAGCAGGAGCAATACCTTAAAGATGATTTGGCATTAAACCAGTATTTGCTGCAGTTGGCGGTGGATAATGCGGCTTTGCAGGTGAATGCAGATGCGCCTTTGATTACCGGAATTGCGCTTGAGACCATGGCGCGTGAGTATTTAGTGGCGCAAGCCATTATTGATCGTCTGTCGCATCGGTATGATGCGGTGGCATTGAAGGCGGTTTTGCATCTGCCGAAGATGACAGCGTCTGCCGTTGTGGGCGGTGATGATGGCCTTGCGATGTGGTTGTCGCGTTTTATCGGTTTAATTAATGAATTTGCCGACGCGGGTGTGGTTTATGAAGTCACGCTTGCCTCGCCCGCCGAAGAGAGCGCGGGCATTCATATTCAGCGTCATCAGCATGGTGTTTCACGTGAAACATTCTTGCCCGCTTCTTTCTTTTCCACCGCAGACTACAAGGTGCTGGGAGAATTGGCCGCGCAGCTTGAAGGGCTAATCGGCACGGATGCGCGTGTGTTGCGGGGCGAGAAAACGGCGCCCATCACGCATTTCGAGCAAGCCATTGATTGGTTGATGCAGGAGGGGCGCCGAGGTTTAGGCATTCAGCGTTACAAGGGCTTGGGTGAAATGAATCCCGATCAATTGTGGGAAACGACCATGAATCCGGCCACACGCCGCCTGCTGCAGGTTCGTATCGAAGATGCAATGGCCTCTGATGAGCTGTTTACTGTCCTAATGGGCGACTTAGTCGAGCCGCGCCGTGATTTTATCGAGCGGTTTGCTTTGTCCGCCGTTAATATCGACATTTGATCTGGGTTCTTTTAACTCGATAAGAAAAAAGGAATTAATCATGGGCGTCACGTTATCAGTGTTGTTGTTTATGGTTGGACTGTTGGTGGTCTGGGCGATCATTATCTACAACGGGCTTGTGGTGTTGAAGCATAACGTGTCCCAAGCTTGGTCGAATATTGATATTTTGCTCAAGCAGCGGCATGACGAGCTACCCAAATTGGTTGAAACCGCGAAGCAATACATGCAGTACGAACAGGCAACGCTGGAAAAAGTCATGCAGGCGCGCACCGCTGTGCGTGGGGCGCAAGATTCAGGGGATGTTGACGCGTTGGGGCGTGCGGAAGGCCAGTTGCGTGCGGGTCTTGCTGGTTTTTATGCTGTGGCAGAAGCGTATCCTGAATTAAAAGCGGATCTCAGCTTTCAGCATTTGCAGCAACGAATTTCAGGGCTGGAGAACATGATTGCTGATCGGCGGGAGTTTTATAACGCATCGGTCAACATCAATAATGTTCGGATTGAGCAATTCCCTGATGTGATGGTGGCGCAGTTATTCCATTTTCGACCATTTAAGTTGCTCACTTTTCAGGCGGACGAACTTTTAGATGTTAATGTGAATTCGTTGTTTAACGCTTAAGCGGTTTGCGTGATGGCGTGGTATGCGGTTTGGGTTGGGCACTTAGATGCCAACGAATACCGAGGATTGTTGATCGCCTTATTTTTGTTCACCTTGGCGCTATTTGTGACAGGGGTTTATTTTATCCGGCGAACCTACTGGATTATCAATACACCGACATCGAAAATTCAATCCGCGCATCAAGGCTATATTGAAATTGAAGGTGTTACGCGGCTCATTGATGCAGCACCCTTGGCATCGCCGCTGACAGGTACGCCGTGTGTGTGGTACTGGGTTTCGGTTGAGCACAAAGAATCCGGTTATCAGGATACGGGTAAAAACCTCTGGCAACGGGTGTACCAGCATCAAAGTGACCACTTAATTGCGGTAAGCGATGGCAGCGGAGAATGCTTGGTTGACCCCGATGGCGCGCGTATCCACCCCGGGGTTGAGCGGCAATGGTATGGCGATACGGAAATACCAAGCGGCATCGCTGCCGGCGGCATCACGAGCCGACTGTTTGGGGATTACCGATACACAGAAAAACTACTTTTACCAAACCATGCCGTTTATGTGTTGGGTTGGTTTAAAACGATCGCGCATGATCCGTATCAAGCAGAGCAAGAAGCCATCAAAGCAATGCTGCGGGAATGGAAAACGGACCCTGAAAAAATGCGCGCTTTTGATCTTAATCAAGATGGCCAAATTAGTGAAGATGAGTGGGCACACGCGCGGCAGCAGGCTGAGCTTGAGGCACGTGCGCTGCGAGTTCCATCGAATGATCAAGAACAGCAAACCCATTTTATGAGCAATGATTTGCAGGGGCATCGGCCATTTATTATTTCGGCTCTGGATCAAGCCGCGCTGGCGCGGCGATTTCGACGTTGGGGCTTTTTGGCTTGGTTTGCGAGCTTGTTGGGATTTTTCTTTTTAATTACTGCCTATTATCTGCGCACCTAGATTGCTTGGAGCCGGGTTGAGATCAACTGCATGAAAATTGCGACTTGGAATGTAAATTCACTCAATGTTCGTCTGCCGCAGGTGGTGCGCTGGCTTGCCACCCATCGCCCCGCCCTATTAGGGTTACAGGAACTTAAACAAGTGAATGAAGCGGTGAATGCGGCTGCTATTGAGGCCTTGGGTTATCGCCTTATTCTCAATGGGCAAAAAACCTACAATGGCGTGGCCTTGGTTTATGACGCGGAGTTAGGCGAGCCGCGGGATATCGTGTGTGAAATCCCCGCACTGGAGGATGCGCAACGCCGGGTGGTGGCGGCTACATTTGGCGATTTGCGGCTGATTAATGCCTATGTGGTGAATGGCGAGTCGTTAGCGTCAGAAAAATATGAGTATAAGTTGCGCTGGCTGGCTGCATTTCATGATTGGCTCGCTGCAGAGTTGTTCCGTTATCCTAAGTTAATTGTAATGGGCGATTTTAATATCGCACCAACGGATGACGATGTTTATGATCCCCAAAAATTTCACGGCCAAGTGTTATGCAGCGCGTCGGAGCGGGATTTTTTTCAGGGGTTTTTGGATTTGGGTTTAACCGATACCTTGCGGCAATTTAAGCGAGAGCCGCAATGTTTTACTTGGTGGGATTACCGAGGGGGCGGTTTTCGGCGAAATCAGGGATTACGGATTGATCATCTTTTGGTGAGTAGGGCTGTGATGCCGAGCGTGGTGGATTGTGTGGTGGATGCGGTGCCGCGCGGTTGGGAGCGGCCTTCGGATCACGCCCCTGTTATGCTGACACTTCAAAAATCTGAGACCAAGCCGCTATAACGACGGCTCGCTCATGACGAAACTCCGCGCAGGGCGTGATCATCGGTTTCTGGAGCAAAGTGCGGTGGTGTATGGCATTGCGTAGGTTTTGAAACGCGCCAACTAGAGCCTCGCAGGTGGCTTCATCCATGAGCTTGAGGTGGGCAAGGGCGCGCAATTGGCGAATATTATCGGTGAACTGGGTGATTTCTGGCTGTGCGTGCGCATGGCGCAGTAAAAGATATTGCACCATAAATTCAATATCGGTGATGCCGCCGACACCTTTTTTCAAATGAAATTCATCGGGTTGTGTGGGTTCTTGCTCATTGCGCATTTTGACGCGCATGTCCATAACCGCTTGTTTAAGGAAGGTGGCATCTCGGGCTTGGCTTAAGCAAGCGCGCCGAATGTGTGTGAATTCTTGTGCGATGTCGGGGCTGCCGGCGATGAATCGGGCTCGGCAGAGTGCTTGGGTTTCCCATAGCCAAGCCTGCGTGTTCTGATAATGGGCAAATCCCTGCAGGCTTGAAACGAGTAACCCGCTGGCGCCATCTGGCCGCAAACGGGTATCGACTTCATAAAGCACGCCGGCCGGGGTGCGAATGCTGAGAATATGAATTATTTTTTGGGTTAGGCGGGCAAAAAATACTTGGTTATCTATGGGTTTTGCACCCGTCGTTACGCCGTCGGTATCGGTTGAATTGTGCAAAAAAACCAAGTCCAGATCTGAGCCATAGCCGAGCTCAATCCCACCAAATTTGCCATAGGCAATCACGGCAAATCCTGGGGTGTAACGCAGGCCATCGGCGCCTAGGGCACTGGGTTCACCATGTTTTTCACTCAATTGCTGATATGCCTGTGCGAGAACGGTCTCTAAAACAACTTCGGCAATCCAAGTGAGCTGATCGGATACACGCATTACCGGAAGAATGCCCGTCACGTCAGCAGCCGCCACGCGAAGCACGGCCATTTGCCGAAAACGCCTAAGCTCGTCAAATTGTCGCTCCTCATCATCGGGAAAGCGCGATAAAAAACCTAAGAGCTCTGTTTTAAGCTCTGCCGTATTGGGTTGATGGAATAGGCTTTCTGGATCAATTAACTCATCCAGTAAAATGGGTTGCTGGCGCAGCAGTTCGGCAATCCACGGACTGGCTGCGCACAGATGAATGAGCTGATTGAGGGCTTGTGGCTGCTCTATCAGTAAGGCGAGATAAACCGACCGGCTGAGCACGGCACGCACGAGCGCGAAAATGGCACTCAGAATGCTTGTGCGGGCATCAATCGTAGCCACTTGCCTGAGCAATTTAGGAATGAGTAAATCGAGTCGTTGGCGCACGGTATCGGAGATTTTGTCTTGAAGCTCATGCTGCCAATCGGTGAGTGTGGCCAGTGCCGCCGCAGGCTCCTTAAAGCCCGCTTGCTTGAGCGCTTCGAGCGCCGCATCGTGGGAAAGCGATTGATGCCAAAGGCGGGATAAGGGGTCGGTATCGGGTATTTCATCTCGCTGGGTTTGGAGCACCGCGCCAAAATGCTGATGGATTCGATCCCGATGGTGATTGAGCGCTTCAAGAAAGTCCGCCCAGGTAGCGTAGCGCATGGCATAAGCTAAGCGCGCGCGATCATCTTCATCTTGCGGCAGGGTTTGGGTTTGTTGATCGTGCATCATTTGCAGCCGATTCTCGGCGCGGCGCAGAAAATCATAGCCCGCTTTGAGCTCACTGACTATCGGGGCGGGTAGCTCTTTGAGTTCAAGCAGTACGGTTAGGGTGGTCAGGATACTGCGGGTTTGCAGTCGAGGTTCACGCCCGCCCCGTAATAATTGAAATAGCTGGCCGATGAACTCTACTTCACGGATGCCGCCCGGGCCTAATTTAATGTTTTCAATCAAACCTTTGCGGTTCATTTCTTGTTCAATGGCGCTTTTCATGTCGCGGAGCTGCGCGAAGGCGCCAAAATCTAAATACTTGCGATAAACAAAGGGTTTTAATAGATGCAATAACCGCGCACCGGCGGCAAAGTCGCCGGCAATCACCCGGGCTTTAATCAGCGCATATCGCTCCCACTCACGGCCTTGGGTGGTGTAATAATCTTCGATGGCATCAAAACTGAGTGCCAGCGCGCCTTCATCCCCATGCGGGCGAAGGCGCATATCCACCCGAAACACAAAGCCATCCCGGGTGACTTCATTGAGTGATTTGATCAGCCTTTGCCCAAGCTTAATAAAAAACTCGCTGTTGCTGATGGGGCGAGCGCCGTCGGTTTCCCCCGCATGCTCGAATGCGAAGATTAAATCGATATCTGATGAGTAATTCAGCTCATACCCGCCAAGCTTGCCCATACCTAAGATAATAAGCTGCTGCGCCTTGCCGTCTCGATCCCTCGGCGTGCCGTGTCGTGCGGTGAGCGCACGTTCATGCAAAGCCAGAGCCGCTTCTACACAAAGATCAGCCAATTGCGACAGATCATGGAGTGTTTCGGCGGTGGGGGCTAAATCATTCACATCGCGCCAAGCAATGCGCGCCATTTCAGCGCGGCGTATTTGCCGAAGGCGGGCGTCAAAATCGTCGGGTGTGCAGGCATCAAGCGCGGCGCGGATGCGATCAGCCAAGGGTTGGCTGGCATTCGATTCGCCTGCGTAAGCCAACAAGTACGGCATAATATTGGCTTGCTTTTGCACGCTGGCGGCAACAAAGGGGCTGGCAAATACCAAGCGTTCAAGCTCGGCAACCTGCGCCTGGGTCGCACCCGCCGCCTTGGCGGATTGTGCGATTAACGCAAACGGTTCGGGGGCGACGGAATCTCGCATGGCTTGGGCTCCATGGGGGTGGGTGATGCCAAGTGGGCTTGGCGCCAGGGTGTGCGCACCGCTTCGGTGTGCTTAGCCTTATGTATTTTCGCTTATCGGTTCGTCGGTGCTTTTGATTTTATTAATATAAATCAAATGCATGCCGCGAACCGAATCGGCGGGACGGAGCGCATCACGAACTTCGGTGACGGTGCCATGAACATACTGAGCTCCAGAGGGCGCATTATCATCATAAACAATCACATGATCGCAAGGCAGTACCTTGAGCAAGCCGGCTATTGTTAATTGCGTGTCCTGCTCAAAGGTCAGCACGGCAAGGCTGGGTGAGCCAAATTCACTGAGTTTTTGCACAAAAACTGGCCGAGGCGTGAAGCCTCCGCGACGATTTTGCTGTTCTTGAAGAATATATTGAGCCACCTCTTCTTGGCTCAGGTGTTGTTCGGTCTGCGGGGCGGGCTGCATGTCTGGTGTTGGCGTCATTGGATTACTTTTGAGTTGGGTTGAGCATAATCCGTTAATTTTAACCGCATTCCTGCGCGCAACACGAACAAAGCTTTCTTGAGTTTAGTGCGCATTACGGGCGAACCAAAATGTAACCCGCATCGACCAGTTCAACCACGCGAACGATACCCGCCGGCACCTTTTTAGCGACAGGATTTAATGCCGGCTCATGACCCAAGCGCTCGGTCGCATTTTTAAGTGCGTTCATGCAAGCCGAGAATCGCACGCCCTGTTGCGATAGCGCTTCAATCCGTTTGGCATGTTCGTTATTGGCAAATAAGAGGCTAATACCCGGCCCAAAAGCAACTACTTCAATATCCACATTATCGCCGTAAGCTTTAAGCAAATTGGCGGTGACATTCAATAACAGGGTTTGGCGTTGCAAATCACTTTCTGTTTCTTGCAAAACAATATGATGTTTGGCCATCGAATTGCCACCGAGCGCATCAATCGCTTTGGCATCTGCGCGGGCTGTTTGACTTATGCCGAACGCAAAAAAACAAAAAATGAGTGCAAGCATAAGCGAGGGGGTAAAGCGAACGGTGGGCATAGTGGACTCCTCGGGGTGATGTTGCTTGTTGCCGGGGATAGCAATAAGACTGCCCTACTTTAAGCGTTAAGCTTGCTTGATGCTTATCAAGGTTTTTAATCTGAGCCAAGCATGAGTTACCGCGCTAAGCCTTCGAGCGGTGACACCGAGGCGGTATCAAAACCATTTTTGACAACAACATAGTGAGGTCGCGGTGGTTCTTGACGAAAATTTATTCAGGCGCCATACTCAAAACATAATATTTCTTCCTCTGCCCGTGAACCCTTTGATTTGCGCGGCGCACCTATCTGTTGTTTAGTTGCGGTTTCGCTACGGCGGTGCCGGATTTTTAATGTACCGAACCATTTGACGCTTATTAATGACACTATTTAAACAACTCCTGATTAATTCCGGTGGCCGGGATTTTGTTGTGGGCGATCTGCACGGGAATATAAACCGCTTAGAAAAAGTGCTTGAATATCATCAATTCAAGCCAGATCGCGATCGGGTGATTGCCGTGGGCGATTTGATTGACCGCGGCACCGACTCAATGAACACACTGCGTTTATTATCTGAGCCATGGTTTTTTTCTGTGGCCGGTAATCACGAGCGGTTATTAAGCCAATATCGCCAAGGATTAACCCAGCGCCAATTAGATGCCGCCGCGCGCAAGCGTTTGGAGCAATCGGGTGCTCAATGGTTGTTAGATGCCTATGATTCACTAAATGATGATAAATGGGCAGATTTGATTACGGAAATTATGAATTTAATTGGGCAAATGCCCTTAATGATTCAAATTGGTAATGGCGTTAATGCCGTGGGCGTGGTGCATGCAGAGCTCCCTGATTGGGATTGGAATCGCAATGTCGCTCGATTAGAGCGGATTAAAAAAGTTAAATTTTGGGATCAGCCGCGTGATGATCCCAGTATTGAGCCGATTTTGTGGGGGCGCACCCAGTTTCAATCCTTAATGCGCGGCGAGCATCGGGATCGCGTCATTAGCGGCATTGCCTGGGTGATTTATGGCCACAGTATTTTGAATACGCCGCGCCGCGCGGGTAATCGGCTCTGGATTGATACGGGCGCTTATGAAAATCAGCCAGACCGGGGTTTGTCGATTGTGGAAGTGGCGCCCACATTGACTGTGACAACGCATTTTCGCGATTTACGCATTCGCACGGAGCGGTTTAATTTGAATTTACAACCCCGTTTTCATTCTGTTTTGATGAGTTGATTTCCCTTGAACACGACACTGACCACTGAATTGAACGCCCTATCCACGCGTGAGCTTGAGCAGTTAATTCAAGCGATTGCTGCAGAATTAACCCTTCGCAGCACCCAGCCTGCCAAGCCACTTGATGCGGAGGAATTCGCGCAAGTGCTGAATTTTGAGCTCAAACGACACCGCAAACAAAAAGAAGAGGTGTTTAATCCCTTCGCTTAAGGGCGTTCATCCGCCGACGGGTTGGGCGCGTTAACCGCGTGCAATCCGGCCGTTAGCTCGGGTGCGGTCAAGGGGCGCGTATCAGTGGTGATGGGCGTTAAATCGGGCAAATCTTCCCGATCGCTGCGCACCGCGCCCAAGGTTTGAAATTTGCGTGCCGAGGGCAGCACGCGCCCTTCTAAGGTGCCGACCGATTGGTTGAACGCACCCACCGCCTGATCTAAATGCTTGCCCACTTTTTGCCAATGGGTGGCTAAATTCCCCATCCTCTCGTAGAGCTCGCGCCCTAATTCTGCCATTTCTTGGGCATTTTTTGCGAGCGCCTCTTGCCGCCAGCCGTAGGCGACGGCTTTGAGCAAGGCAATTAACGTTGTGGGGCTGGCGGGAATAACCCGCATTTGCGCGCCATATTCAATCAGCTCAGGATCTTGCATCAGCGCGGCTGAGAAAAATACCTCGCCGGGCACAAATAGCACCACAAATTCTGGCGTGGGGTCGAATTGATCGAAATATTCTTTTTTGCTGAGTTGGGTAATGTGGTTGCGCACTTGGCGGGCATGATCTTGGAGCGCGGCCGCGCGTGCTTCATCTGTGGTGGCCTCCATGGCGGTTAAGTAGGCATTGAGCGGCGCTTTGGCATCGACAATCACGCGGCGGCCACCGGGCAGATGCACAATCATATCGGGACGCAGGCGGTTGCCTGTATCACGGGTGCTGACTTGTTCATCGAAATCGCAATGCGCCAGCATACCCGCGAGTTCTACCACCCGTTTGAGCTGCACCTCGCCCCAGCGCCCCCGTGTTTGGGGTTGGCGCAGCGCCCGCACGAGATCGGCCGTTTCTCGATGGAGTTGGGGCAGATGAATTTTGAGCAAATCATTAATTTGCTGCGTCATGGCGCTGTATGCGCCGGTGCGGGCTTGCTCTAAGGTGTTGAGTTTGACATCGAACTGATCCAACCGCTCGCGGATCGGCTGGGTAAGCTGCGCGATGGCTTCTTGGCGTTGATTGAGATCTTGGGTGGCTCCGGTTTGAAAGCGGCTTAAATTTTCTTGCGCTAACTTTAAAAACGATTCGTTATTGGCGCGTAGTGCATCGGCTGAAAGCGCTTGAAACGCTTGCTGTAGCTGGGTTTTGGCTTCGGTGAGCAAAGCCAGCTTTTCGCCTGCGGCTTGGCGCTCTTGGGCGAGGCGCTCGTGCAGCTCGGCCTGCTCGGCGGCGGCGAGTTTGGTTTGTTGGGTTAAGCGCTCAATGGTGTGATGGGCGAGCTCGCGCTCGGTTTGCCGTTCTATTTGGAGCGCGTCGAGGCGCTGGCTTAATGCCGCCAACGTGGCTTGGCTTGCTGCTAATTCCACCCCGCGTGCTTCGGCCTGTGCTTGCGTATGCGCCGAGTGCAGGGCTTGCTGCGTTAACTGGGCGGTTAATGCGGTGCGCTCTTGTTGAAGTCGCCCAATTTCTTGCAGGCTTTGCTGCGATTTTTGGCGCGAACCTTGCCAAAAAAAAGCGAACCCCACCGCAAGGATGGCGCTGGTGATAAGGCCAAGCCAGACCAGAATGGGGGCGATGGCAGGCAACTCATTGAAAAAGCTCATGCGTGAATTGCCCTTAATGGATGAACGGCGATTTAGTGGCGAAAGTGGCGAATGCCGGTAAACACCATCGCCATGTTGTGCTCGTTGGCGGCATCAATCACCTCGCTGTCGCGCAGTGAGCCGCCGGGCTGAATCACGGCGGTAATGCCTGCGGCGGCGGCGGCATCAATGCCATCTCGGAACGGGAAAAAGGCATCGGAGGCCATCACAGAGCCGGCCACGGGTAAGCCCGCATCGGCGGCTTTAATGGCGGCGATACGCGCCGAATAAACGCGGCTAATTTGCCCTGCGCCCACACCAATGGTTTGCTCGCCACTGGCGTAAATAATGGCATTCGATTTCACAAACTTGGCTACATGCCAGGCAAATAACAAATCGCGCCATTCCTCGGGGGTGGGCGCGCGCTGGGTGAGGATGGTCAAATCGGCGCGCGTGATGCGTGCCTCATCGTTGTCTTGCACCAGCAAGCCGCCGTTGACGCGCTTAAAATCCAACCTAGGCTCGGGGGTGGCGGCAGCCGTGCCGGTGCTGAGCACGCGGATATTGGGCTTGGCCGCCAACTCAATTAAGGCATCTTGATTGAATGCAGGCGCGATAATCACCTCCACGAATTGCCGCGCCACAATCGTGCGGGCGGTGTGTGCATCCAAGGGGCGATTAAAGGCGATAATGCCGCCAAAAGCGGAGGTGGGATCGGTGGCGTAGGCTCTGTCATAAGCGATGGTTAAATCCGCCCCGATGGCAACGCCGCAGGGATTGGCGTGTTTCACAATCACGCAGGCCGGTTCTAAAAATTGCTTAACGCATTCCAGCGCGGCATCAGCATCAGCAATATTGTTGAAAGATAACGCTTTGCCTTGGAGGATGTGTGCGCGGGCAATGCTGCCCGCCGGGGCATTATGTTCCACATAAAACGCCGCCGCTTGATGCGGGTTTTCGCCGTAGCGTAAATCTTGCGCCTTGACGAGTTGCAAATTAAAGGTGGGCGCAAAGGTATTGCCACTGACCATTTTGCCGAAATAATCGGCAATCATGCCATCGTAGTGGGCGGTGTGTTCAAAGGCTTGCACCGCGAGTTCAAAGCGGGTTTTCCCTTCAATGCCGCCGGCTTCAATTTCTGCCAGAACGCGGTCGTAATTCGCCGGATTGACGATTATCGCCACATCTTGATGATTTTTCGCGGCGGCACGCACCATGGCCGGCCCGCCAATATCAATTTGCTCGACCGCATCATCAAAGGCACAATCTGCCGCGGCCACCGTTTGGGCAAAGGGGTATAAGTTCACCACCACCAAGTCGATGGGTTGTATGCCGTGCGCGCTCATCACCGCATCATCTAGCCCGCGCCGCGCCAAAATGCCGCCATGAATTTTGGGGTTTAAGGTTTTCACCCGCCCGGCCATCATTTCAGGGAAGCCGGTAATTTCAGCGACTTCCGCCACCGGCAAGCCGGCATCGCGCAGAAGCTGCGCGGTGCCGCCAGTTGAAATGAGCGCGACACCGTTCTTATGCAAGCCTTGGGCGAAATCGAGCAGGCCGGTTTTATCCGATACGCTTAATAGAGCGCGGCGCGGCGTGGTACGGGGCATGATTTTGGGGGATGAATTCATGAAAAATCCTAAGCAGTAGCCTGTCTGAGTGGGCGCGAAAACGCGCATTTTACACGGCAAACCCGCACAATCGATGAAAAATCATGGGGCGGCGGGCGGCACGAGCTCGGCAAACAGCGCGCTGTAATCGGCATCACCAGCGCCTTGGGTGCAGGCCTGTGCTAAGCGATCGGTGAGGGCGCGCACCATCTCGATGCGGATTTGGTGGGCTTCGGCCGCTTTGGTAAATAAGGTTAAATCTTTGAGCAGGTGCTTTAAGGGAAAATTGGCCGTGGCAAAATCCCGCTCAACCATTTTTTGCAATTTTTTATCGAACGTGGGCGCATAAAGTGCGCTGGCACGCAGGGTTTCCATAAAAAGACCCACATCAACCCCCTCCGCTTGCACCAAGCCTAAGCTCATCGAAAAGGCGGCGGTAAGCGAGCCGATCAACTGATTCATCGCTAATTTGACAGCAGCACCTTGCCCCACGACGCCAAAATGCGTCGGTGTGCCGAGCGCGCCGAGCACGGTATCGGCTTGCAAAATATCCGCACTTGCCCCGCCCAAGAGAATTTGCAAGGTGCCCGTTTGCGCTTGCGGGGTGGAGCCGAGTACGGGCGCCTCAAGGTAGCGACCGCCGAGCGCATGAATTGACTGTGCTAGCGCGCGCGATTGATCCGGCGAGATGGTTGAGCCGTTAATCACCAGGCGATTGCGCCATAAAGATTGATGCTCGGGCGCCAGAAAAACGGCCTCGCAGGCTGCAAAATCCGCTAACATCACCCAAACAAGATGCGCGGGAATGACGGCTTCTGCGAGCGTGGGCACAACGCAAACCGTCGCCGTGCTGCCCGGCTGTGCCGGTGTGCTGTTCGGCCATTGATCTGGCAGCGAGCTGCGGTTAAAGCCGCGCACGGTAAAGCCAAACTCAGCCAAGCGCTGCGCCATGGCGCGCCCCATGAGTCCTAATCCCAGCATGGCTATATTCATAGGTTTTCTCTCTTACCATTTAACGAGCAGGGATAATGCCTTAAATTGTCCCCGAACAGGAATTCAACGTGTCCGACCCTGCAGCCGATAGTTATCCTTGGAATTTATGGCTCAATGCCGCCCGTCGCCGCCCGAACCTTGCGGCGCCGGCGTTATTCCACACCGAAACGCGCGCTGAAATTGAGCGCGATTATGATCGGGTGTTGTTTTCCACCCCCGTGCGGCGCATGGCCGATAAAACCCAAGTGTTTCCCTTAGATCGCGCAGATAGCGTGCGCACCCGCCTAACCCACTCGCACGAGGTGGCAAATTTAGCCCGTTCGGTGGGGCTGGATTTGGTGTTCAATCGGGGCGTGGCCGAAGGTTTGCCTGCTGCGCTGCGCGATGTGCCCGCTTTGCTTGCCACCATTGGGCTGGCGCATGATTTGGGCAATCCGCCGTTTGGTCATCAAGGCGAAGCGGCTATCGGGCGGTGGTTTGCCCAAAACGCTGCGCGGGTGTTTGGCGATGCGCCCGAGTTAACCTATGCCATGCGCCAAGATTTTCTGCTTTTTGAGGGCAATGCCCAAACCTTGCGCTTGCTGACAAAATTGCAGTTGATTAACGATGACTACGGTTTGAATTTAACGGCGGCCACCTTAGCCTCACTGATTAAATACCCCGTGGGCAGCGAAGCGGTGGATAGGACGCGGGTGACGCGCAAAAAGCACGGGTTTTTTCAATCCGAACAGGCTTTGGTGGCGGATGTTCAGGCGCGCTGCGGGTTAGCGCCGGGGCAGCGCCACCCGCTCACTTGGGTTTTAGAGGCTTGCGATGATATTGCCTACTCGGTGTTGGATGCCGAGGATGCGGTGAAAAAAGGTTTACTGTCATTTTCCGACATTCTGGCTTTTTTGCGCCACACAGCCGGCGATGATGCGATGGTGACTCAAGTGTGTGTCGCAGCGGAACACGAGCACCGGCGCTATCGCGAGGCGGGGTTATCGCCGGCAGAATTAAATGACATCTCCATGCAAACGTTTCGTATCCGCGCGATTGGCGCTTTGATGCAGGCGGTTGCCGATACGTTTTTAAGCCAGCTGCCCGCCATTGGGCGGGGGGATTTTAACCAAGAGCTGATTGCCGCCTCGCCTGCGGGCGCGCTGTTAGCAGCGCTTAAAGCCTGCAATTGGCAGCATGTGTACCGGCACAAAACTGTGCTCAAGGTCGAGTTGACCGGGTTTACCGTGATTCATGGCCTAATGGATGCCTTTTGGTACGCCATTACCTGCCGCGTGGATGCACACAACCCAGCCAGCGCGCGGTGCACACCGCTTGCCAGCTACTTGTATCAACTGATTTCAGAAAATTATCGCCGCGTGTTTGAATCCCCCGCCAACCCCATGCCCTTGCGCTATCGCGAGGCGCAGCTGTTAACGGATATGCTCTCCGGCATGACCGATAGTTTTGCCGTGCGCTCTTGGCAGCAAATACAAGAAGCCGGATTCAGTTCAACCCTTCATAGAGGAGTTCGCGCGTGAGTGCCATGGAATCAACCGAGCCGCAGAGCCATTTCTTTGCTTATTTAGCCCGCATGAAATACATCGTGCGTTGGGGTTTGATGCGCAATACCCGCAGTGAAAATATCCAAGAGCATAGCCTGCAGGTGGCCATGATTGCTCACGCGCTGGCGTTGATTGGCAATGAGCTATACGGCGAGACGAACGATATTGGCCGGATCGTGACCGTGGCGCTCTATCACGATGCGCCGGAAATTATTACCGGCGATTTACCCACGCCAATTAAATATTTTCGCCAAGATATTTTGGATTCCTACAAAGCGCTCGAAGCCCATGCCGAGGCTAAACTGGTGGGGCTTTTGCCCGCGAATTTGCGCCAAGCGTTTGCGCGGGTGATTGAAAGTGAGCACATTGAGCCCGAAGTGGCGCGCGTGGTTAAAGCCGCCGATTCATTATCGGCATACTTAAAATGCTTGGAAGAGGGCTTTGCGGGGAATTTGGAATTCAAAAAGGCCGAAGGCTATTTGCAAAGCAAGCTTGAAGCAATGCAGCAAACCCTGCCGGCGGTGGCCTATTTTCGCAGTCACTTTGTCGAAGGGTTTAAGCTCACGCTGGATGATTTAAGCCATGAATAAACGCGGATTAACGCGACGAATCGAAAGGCGTTTTGATCTGATAAAAATCCACCCGGCCACGCAAATAGTGTACGGCACCCGCCACAATTAAGCCGCCAAGCGCCAGTAAAAATAGGCTCGCCTGCACATAGCCCAGCATGGCAATCGCCGCACCAATCAAACCCAAATGCCGCCCCAATACACGGGTGGTGCTGGTTATTGCAACACTTAAAGCGGATAGCGCGCCCAATTCCAGCGCGAGAATAACCATTAAGCTCATTAAAATACTGGCAACGGCGGGGTAGATCACTGCGAGCGCCCCCAGCCCCAACGCGAACGTGAATACCGCAAACACTACGCGCTGCTGCGTGCGCGTCGGGGTGGATTGAGGCAGGTACCCATTTAACCGCAACCACAGCATTAAGCCGGCGGCAAATGTCCAAACGCCAATAAATAAGCCCACCACCGCAATCAGCCGTAAATCCCAGGTGTAGGCATCGTGATCGGTTTCAAGCCAGCCGGTTAAGCCGAGCAGTGCCACCGATAATCCGCCGCCAATTGTAATCAGCGCCAACCCGCCGAGTATGCTGTCTTGGCCGCCGGCTTCGGGTTCGATGGCGGCCTGTTCATCCACGGCTTTAGGCTGATCTTTGCGCCTGGCCGAGAGGGGCGCTGCGGCCATGCCAAGCAAAATCATGATGCCGGCAAGCAGGGTGTTGCTGCCATCAGACGTTAAAAGCACGGAGCTAAGCATCATGCCCATGGCCAAAATCAGCAGCCCCACCGCCGCCTTCGGCCAAGGCGCGCGCCCAGATTTTTGTTGGCCGCTTAAGCCCTGCACCGCCGCCAAAATAGCGATTAAGGCGAACCAACCGATGAGATCGATTTGCATGCCCACATTCATGGCAGCATCGCAGTTTTGGTAGATTTGGCTGACGATTCCGGCACCAAAGACCCGCTTTTTAGCGGATGCGTGGGCGGCATGGGGCGCGTTTTGGCTGGCGGCTCGCAGCAAATTTCCCGCCAGAGGAGCGAAAAGGCGGTTGTGGCCGATTGCGCGGCAAATAGCACTGCCAATGCGGTGAGAATCATGCCGGCCACCGAGGTGGCATTAACGAGCGCGCTGGTGGCAGCCACAAGCATAAAACCGGCCAAGGCGGCTGCCAGCAACAACCCCCGCCCCCGTCGCCGGGCATCGCCGCGCACAAACCCGGAAAGCCCGAGCGCCACGGCCAGCAAGACGGTATATAAGGCAATCACAGGATCCATGTGCTGCTCGGTCTCTTGGGGGCGGGCTTAATCTAAGCCTTCAAGATAAGTTTTGGCATCCAGCGCTGCCATGCAGCCGGTGCCCGCCGAGGTAATCGCTTGGCGATACACATGATCCATCACATCGCCTGCGGCAAAAACGCCGGGCACGGAGGTGGCCGTGGCGTTGCCTTGGGTACCGCTTTTCACCTGCACATAGCACCCGGCCAAATCGAGTTGGCCTTCAAAAATGCCGGTGTTGGGTGCGTGACCTATGGCAATAAACACGCCGGTTAGGGCTAAATCGGTGTGATGAGCGGTTTTGACGTGCTTGATGCGTAAACCCGTGACCCCCGTTTTATCACCCAGCACCTCTTCGACTGCGCTATGCCAGTGAATTTCGACTTTGCCCTCCTCGACTTTTTTCATTAAGCGATCAATCAAAATATTTTCCGCTTTGAATTTATCGCGGCGGTGGATGACATGCACTTTAGCGGCGATATTGGCCAAATAAAGTGCTTCTTCAACCGCCGTGTTGCCGCCGCCAACGACGGCAACAGTTTGATTTCTATAGAAAAAACCATCGCAAGTGGCGCAAGCAGAAACGCCTTTGCCCTTGAATTGAGTTTCTGATTCTAGCCCTAAGTATTTCGCACTTGCGCCGGTGGCAATAATCAGCGCATCGCAGGTATACGTGGCCAAATCACCCCGTAGTACAAACGGGCGCTGCGTTAAGTTCGTGCTTTTAATATGATCGATGATGATTTCAGTATCGAATTTTTCAGCGTGGGCTTTCATCCGATCCATCAGCGCGGGGCCGGTTAATTCATCCGGGTCGCCGGGCCAGTTTTCAATCTCGGTCGTCGTGGTGAGCTGGCCGCCCATTTCCATGCCAGTAATAAGCACGGGATGCAAATTTGCACGGGCGGCATACACCGCCGCGGCATAACCGGCGGGGCCGGAGCCCAGAATTAATAGCCGAGCATGGCGGGTGGTAACTTCAGACATAATTAATTCCTCACAAATGAGCGGTGTTTTTAAGGATTTGCTGCCTACAATCATACTTTGATTTTTATAGCCGTTTACAATTCGGCGCACAAACACTATTCAAAGTTAAGGATTAAGGCATGAAGTTTCAAGGTGAACCGGGTTACGCCCACGGCAGCAAAGAGTGTATCGGCGTTTTACTACTCAATTTAGGCACGCCCGATGAGCCCACCACGCCCGCCTTGCGGCGCTATTTGAAGCAGTTTCTATCCGATCCGCGCGTGATCGAGGTAAATAAATTTCTGTGGTGGCCGATTCTCAATCTGATTATTTTAAATACCCGCCCCGCCAAATCGGCGGCGGCCTATCGCGAGGTTTGGAGCCATTATGAGGAAGGCTCGCCCTTGCTCACCATTTCACGCCAGCAACAACGCGGCCTGCAAACGCGCTTGTCTGCGCTTATGGCCGGCCCCGTCAGCGTGGCTCTCGGCATGCGATACGGCAACCCATCGGTGGCCAGCGCCTTGGCAGAACTGCGCGATGCCGGCGCCCGGCGCATCGTGGTGCTGCCGATGTATCCGCAATATGCCGCGGCCACCACCGCATCCAGTTTTGATGCGGTATTCGATGAGCTAAAAACCTGGCGCTGGATGCCCGAGATGCGCCTGATTACCCATTACCACCGCGAACCGGCGTATTTAGATGCCTTGGCGGCCAGCGTGCGCGAGCATTTTGCCGAACACGGCATGCCGCAAAAACTGCTGATGAGCTTTCACGGGGTACCCAAGCGCTATTTGTTGGCGGGTGATCCGTATCATTGCGAATGCCATGTCACGGGGCGTTTACTGGCCGAGCGCCTGGGGCTTGCGTCCGAGCAATACATGGTTACGTTTCAATCGCGCTTTGGTCGCGAGGAATGGTTGCGCCCCTACACCGATGAAACCATGAAAGCCCTGCCCGGCCAAGGCATCAAAAATATAGCCGTGATTTGCCCCGGCTTTTCGGCGGATTGCTTGGAAACCATTGAAGAAATTGGACAAGAAAATCGCGAATACTTCATGGAAGCTGGCGGCGAAACCTATCACTACATCAAGGCGCTTAACGCACGCGACGATCATCTCGATGCGCTGGCGCAGCTGATTGTTCGCCACAGCCAAGGCTGGCCGGAGGTGGCGGGGTTTGATGCGCATGCCGATGAGCAAGAGCGTGCCCTCGTGCAGGCCAATGCCCTTAAAATGGGTGCGCCGCAATGAGCCCGGTGCCGCCCATCGGTGTGGTGATTATTGGCGATGAGATTCTCTCGGGGCGACGTAAAGATACGCACTTAGCGGCGGTGATCGAGCGCTTAGCGCCGCGTGGCTTGCGTTTGAGCTGGGTGCAGATGATTGGCGATGAGGAACGCTTAATTGAGTCCACCCTGCGCGCCAGCTTGGCGGCGGGGAGCATTGCCTTTTGTTTTGGCGGCATTGGCGCCACGCCGGATGATTTAACTCGAGCTTGCGCGGCACGGGCATTTAATCGGCCGTTGGCGCGCCACCCTGAGGCGGAGCGTCGCATCATCGCGCAATTTGCTGATGCGGCGTTTCCTCATCGAGTGCATATGGCTGATTTTCCACAAGATGTGGATTTAATCCCCAATCCCGTGAACAACGTGGCCGGTTTTTACCTGGAGCAGCATTTTTTCATGCCCGGCTTCCCCCAGATGGCGCACCCGATGCTTGATTGGATTCTCGCCAACCCCTTGCAAAAATTGGGCAGCGATCATTACCACGAGCAAGCGGTTTGGACGATCGGTGCATCGGAAAACGACTTATTGCGGCTCATGACTGATCTTTGCGCGCAATTTCCGAACTTAAAATTATTTAGCCTGCCCACCATGCAAGGCGAGCAACGCTTGATTGAATTAGGCTTCAAGGGCGCGAGAGCCCAAGTGGCCGAGGCGATGGCGATGCTGCAAGCGCAGTTGGATGCGCGCCACGTGCCCTATCAAGTCAACAGGCCGCAGCCGAACGTTTAGGCGCGTCGAGCGCGATGGAGCCATTGATGCGCCAAGTTAGCCTTGATAGCCCAGTGAACTAATTCCAAGGAACATCGTCAGAATCACCCTGTGGCGCGTGGCCAGCCCCACCGATGGCTGGGAGACTTAAGCTGCCGCGCGTCGCGTCACCGGAAACGATTCTTCCGATTTATTTAGCAGAGGTACCGTATGCGAACTCCAATTCTGACCCATGTGATTCGTGCCGCTCTAACACCCCGTGGGCGCGTTTTGTTATCCGCAGCTGTCATTGCCGCCCCCTTGATGGCCATGACACCTAATTTAAGTTTTGCCGACACCGCGATGCCCGATTACGTGCAGCTCGTAAAACAATCGAGCCCGTGGGTGGTGAACATCAGCACCGTCTCCAAGCCCAAAGCGCAGCAAACCTTCGATAGCGGCAACGTACCCACCTTCCCGCCCGGACCCACCGGCGATATGCTGCGCCGTTTTTTTGAGCAAATGCCGCAAAATCAAAGATCAGAACCGGTTCGATCATTGGGTTCGGGTTTTATCATCTCCGCCGATGGTTATATTTTAACCAACGCGCATGTGATTGATGGCGCAGATAAAATTACGGTTCGAATGCCCGATCGCCAAGAATATACCGCCAAGGTTATCGGCAAAGACAAACGCACCGATATTGCGCTGATTAAAATTGATGCTACCAACCTGCCCGTGGCGCCCATCGGCAACTCCGACAATATCCAAGTAGGCGAATGGGTGTTGGCCATCGGTGAGCCATTCGGGCTAGATCACACCGCCACACACGGCATTGTATCGGCGATTGGTCGTGATTTGCCGGATGAAAGTTATGTGCCGTTCATTCAAACCGATGCGCCGGTTAACCCTGGTAATTCCGGTGGGCCGCTGATTGATACCAACGGCAAGGTGATTGGCATTAACTCGCAGATTTACACAAAATCGGGCGGCTTTATGGGGATTTCGTTCGCCATTCCGATCAATGTGGCCATGAATATTGTCGATCAACTCAAAGCTACGGGCTCTGTTTCTCGGGGGTATTTGGGCGTATTAATTCAGCCGGTGACGAATGAATTGGCCAAATCGTTCGGCATGAGCAATACCAAAGGCGCACTCGTCGCTAAAGTAGAACCCAATACACCCGCCGCCAAAGCTGGCTTGAAATCCGGTGATGTGATTTTGAAATTCAACGGCAAAGAAATTAATCGTTCCGGCGAGCTGCCCATCATGGTAGGCATGTCCGCGATTGGCAAACCGTCTACTTTGACCGTACTGCGCGATGGCACCGAGCGTGAAATGACCGTGACGGTTGAAAAACTCGATAAAGCAGCGATGGAAGCCGAAGGCGGCCCGGGGGCGGCAATCGAAAAAATGGGTCTTAAAGTGTCGGAATTAAGCGCAACGGAGCTGCAGCAATTAAACGTGCAATATGGGGTTAAAGTCGATGCCGTCGGCAACGACTCACCCTTTGCAAGCGTGCTGGCACCTAAAGATGTGTTGCTTGAGGTGAACCGTGTGCCGATGAAAACCACCGAAGACTTGAGGAAAGCCTTGGATAGCGCACCGAAAGATCGGCCGATTGCCATTCGCTTGCTGCGCGATGGTCAGCCCTTATTTATGGCGGTGCAGTTAGGCAAACAATAAGCCGGCATTGAGATGGGGGCGATAGTGGGGTGGTTTGATGCTTTTTATACCCCGCCATCAAATTTTTTGAATGGAGGAGTGAACTATTCATCTCGCACACAATCTCAATAAGCGGCTCCTCAAGGATGAACCATTGCCCCGAATGATCCGGGGCTTTTTTTTGCCCGTGATTTGTTCACGGCGCGCACCACGGTACACTGCCGCCTTTAATTAACGGCTGGGGAATGCGCGATGCGGGTTATTTCATTTAATGCAAACGGCATCCGTTCGGCAGCAAAAAAAGGCTTTTTTGATTGGCTTGAAAACCAAAATGCCGATTTTGTCTGCATTCAAGAAACCAAGGCGCAGCCCGATCAACTCACCGACGCGGTGTTTCATCCCGCGGGCTACACCTGCCAGTACGTATCGGCGCAGAAAAAGGGCTATAGCGGTGTCGCAATTTATGCGCGGCGCCCGCCTGAGCGCATGATTACCGCGCTGGGCTTGCCAGAATTTGATGCCGAAGGCCGCTATTGCGCGTTTGAATACCCCGATTTAATGCTGGCCTCGCTGTATTTGCCGTCGGGCTCAGCGGGCGATCACCGCCAAGAATCGAAAGATCGCTTTCTGGCCGCCTATTTGCCTTTGCTTGCGGCCTATCGCCAAGCGCAAACCAAACCCTTGATTTTGTGTGGTGATTGGAATATCGCCCACAAAGAGCGGGATCTTAAAAATTGGCGTAGCAACCAGAAAAACTCCGGATTTTTGCCGCATGAGCGCGCGTGGCTCGACGAGTTGTTTAATACCTTGGGTTATGTGGATGCGCACCGCGTGGTGGCGCCCGATGAGGCGATTTATACGTGGTGGTCGAATCGTGCTAATGCGTGGGAGAACAACGTGGGGTGGCGAATCGATTATCAAATTATTACGCCCGATTTGGCAGGGCGTGTGGCGAGTGCAGCGGTTTACCGGGGTGAGAAGTTTTCAGACCACGCCCCGCTAATCATTGATTACAAAGATTAATCCGGCAAAGAATCTGACATTAATTGTGCCCGCTTTTTACGCATGCGGATATTCAGCGATTCCACAATCAAAGAAAACCCCATGGCCGCATAGATATAGCCTTTGGATACATGCTGGCCGAAAGCTTCGGCGATTAAAAACACCCCCACCAAAATCAAAAATGACAAGGCCAGCATTTTAATGGTGGGGTGATGCTCAACAAACTCACTGATGGACTTGGCCGCCACCATCATCACCAACACCGCCACAATAATGGCCGCCACCATAATCTCGATGTGTTTAACCAAACCAATCGCGGTGATCACCGAATCGAGCGAGAACACAATATCGATGAGCGCGATCTGCATCACCACGGTCCAGAGCGCCACTTTTTTAAGGGCGGGGCCACTGCTTGTTTCAACCTGGCCGCCGGTTTCCATCGTATCGTGCATTTCGGTTACGGCTTTGTACACCAAGAACAAGCCACCCACGAGCAGAATTAAATCGCGCCCTGAAAAGGCCAGTGCCCCAATATGCAAGAAGGGTTCGGTGAGCCCCATGAGCCAAACCAGCGAAAACAAAAGCCCGATCCGCGTCACCATCGCCAACGCCAGCCCAAAAAATCGACCCGCCGCCCGTTGGTGCTCGGGCAGCTTTGAAACCAAGATGGCGATGACAATAATATTATCAATGCCCAAAACAATTTCGAGCGCGGTTAAGGTGGCAAATGCGATCCACGTTTCGGGTAAAAAGAGCAGCTCTAGCATGGCGAACCTGTTGTATTGCTAAGGATTTTGAAACAATGCGATTCGCAATTTAGCATTTTGCGCCCCGTTTAAGAAATTTAAGTTCTGCGTGTGGCCATTTGTTTATCTTAAGCGCGAGGGCATCCTGTTTTGCCAGATAGTTTCGTATACTGAACCTGAGTTTTTTGTGGGAGAAAAATCATGGGGCTGCGAATCCTCTTACCGAGCGTTTTATGTGGATTGAGTGTCGTGTTAACTGGCTGCGCCACCCCCATGTCGGGCGATGTGTACAGCAGAAGCAACGCCATGCAAATGCAAACCGTGCAGTACGGCACCATTGAACGCTTGCGTGGGGTGCAAATCGCCGGAAGCCAATCGCCCGTGGGCATGATTGGTGGTGCCGTGGTGGGCGGTTTGCTGGGCAGTGGTGTGGGCGGCGGGCTGGGGCGCGATTTGGCGACGGTCGGCGGGGCGATTGCCGGCGGGGTGGCAGGTTCTGCGATTGAAAATAATGTCACACAGCAAAATGGTGTCGAAATTGTGGTGCGCTTGGATAATGGCCGCACGGTATCGATTGTGCAGGCCGTGGGCGCGCAGATGTTTTCTTTAGGCCAGCGGGTGCAAGTGCTAACTGCGCCTGATGGCACAAGCCGGGTCACGGCGGGTTAATGATGAGCACCGAAGGCTTTATTTACTTGAGGGTCTGTTGTGTTCGGGATTGATATTGCCGCGCTGTTGGCGCAATACGGTTTGTGGGTTTTAGCCATCGGCTGCCTGCTTGAAGGTGAAACCGTGTTGGTGCTTGCAGGCCTTGCCGCGCATCAAGGGTTGCTCGGTTTGCCGCAAGTGTTGATTGTGGCCATGGTTTTTGGTTGGCTGGGCGATCAGATTTTTTTCTGGCTTGGACGCTGGAAAGGCGATGCCATTTTGCAGCGCTTTCCCCGTTGGGCGAAGCAAAAGCCCCGATTGGATATTTGGATTCATAAATACCACGCGCCGGTCATTGTGATGGTGCGCTTCATGTATGGCCTGCGCATAGCCGGTCCCGTTTTGATTGGTCACAGCGGTTTGTGCCCTTGGAAATTTATGCTCTATAACGCGATTGGCGCCGTGATTTGGGCTGTTTTATTTGTGAGTTTAGGCTGGGTGTTTGGCCAGGCCGCAGAGCAGGTGCTGACCCAAATTGACGCGTGGGGACATTATGTTTTTTATGTGGGCGCCGTTGTGGTCTTGGTTTTGGGGGCGGGTATTTGGCTTTGGAATCGCAGGCGGGCGGCGCGTTTAGCGCGGGCGGCGCTGGCGGCACGCCAAGCGCAAGGTCTTGAGTAGATTTGAGGTAATTGATGGTGATGTTGGGGCAGTTGTTTATTATTTCCGCGCCCTCGGGGGCAGGAAAAACCAGTTTAATTAAAGCATTGCGGGCACAAATGCCTGATTTGGGCTTATCTATCTCGCATACCACGCGCCCAATGCGACCCGGTGAGGTCGCAGGTCAGCATTATCACTTCGTTAGCGTAGCAGAATTTGAGGCGCTGATCGCGGCGCAGGCCTTTGTCGAATATGCCCAAGTCTTTGATCATTATTACGGCACCTCACGCGCGGCGGTAGAGCAGGTCTTGGCGCAGGGGCGTGATTTAATTTTAGAAATTGATTGGCAAGGCGCCGCGCAGGTTCGCGCGCTGTTTCCCACGGTGCAAAGCATTTTTATTCTGCCGCCTAGTCTTGAAGCGCTGGCGGCGCGTTTGGCGGCGCGTGCGCAAGATGATCCCGCTGTCATTGCCCGCAGGCTTGCCGAAGCCAGCCGTGAAATGCAGGAATACCCCAATTACGATTACTTAATTATCAACGATGATTTTTCTCACGCACTCAGCCAGTTACGTTCCATTTTTGAAAGTGAGCGCTTGCGCACCCCAAGACAGGCGCAGATTGAGCGCGCGCGCTTAGAAAATTTGGCTATAGCCCCCAAAAAGCCGTAAACTAATTGGTCAGTTTCACTTATCCTGGGTAGAGTCATCATGGCGCGTGTCACCGTAGAAGATTGTCTTGTAAAGATTCCGAACCGCTTTGAGCTGGTTTTAATGGCCGCCCGCCGCGCCCGCCAAATTGAACAGGGCGCCGAGCCGCTGGTGCCAATGGGCAAAGAAAAGCCCGTTGTGATCGCCTTGCGCGAAATTGGCGAGGGCAAAATTGATGCCGCCCGTATTGAAGAAATTCAGTCCAACATGGTGGTGTTGCGCTCGCAGATTTCTGAAGCCGAGATTCGGGCGGAGTTAGCACAGTTTGCCGACGATGACGAAGGCGGCAGTGTTCGCCGCCCAGCGACAACGAGCGACGAGGGCTAAATTGCCCGAAGTTTCGGCTTTGCCTCCTTTGAGTGCCGCACGGGCGGCAAGCCCTGCAAGCTTGGTCTTGGCTGCCGAGGCCGTCGGAGCTGAAAAATTCTTCGCGCCTTTGGCGATGGTGTTGGCACCTTATATTGATTCAACAGGCATCTCGCATGTGCGGGATGCCTTTATTTTTGGTGCGAATGCCCACGTGGGGCAGTCGCGTCAAAGTGGCGAGCCGTACATCAGCCATCCGATTGCGGTGGCAGAAATTTTGGCTGGCCTGCATATGGATGAGGCGACTTTGGTCGCGGCCATTTTGCATGATGTGATCGAAGACACTGCGGTGGTGCGCGAGGAAATTGTGCTGCGCTTCGGTGAAGAGGTGGCGCGCTTGGTCGATGGGGTTTCCAAGCTCACCCAAATCCGTTTCAAATCCAAAGCCGAGGCGCAGGCGGCCAATTTTCGCAAAATGATGATGGCGATGGTGGAAGACGTGCGTGTCATCCTCATCAAGTTGGCCGATCGGCTGCATAACATGCGTACGCTGGGGGTGATGCGCCCCGATAAACGCCGCCGCATTGCGCGTGAAACCTTAGATATTTACACCCCAATTGCCAGCCGTTTGGGTTTGAATTCGCTGCGCCATGAGCTTGAGGATATGGGCTTTGCGGCCTTGTATCCCACGCGCTATCGGGTGCTGTCGGAGTCGGTGCGCAAAGCGCGGGGCAATCGCAAAGAGGTTGTTGCGGGCATTGAAGAGCGGTTTGTGCGTCGGTTTGGTGAAGAAGCCTTAAAGGCGCAAATTGATGCGCGTGAAAAACGCCCCTATTCCATTTACCGCAAAATGCTACAAAAACACTTAAGTTTCAAAGAAGTGTTTGATGTGTTTGCGGTGCGTATCGTGGTGCAAAATGTGGATGAGTGCTACCGCGCACTCGGCATTGTGCACAACTTATACAAGCCCTTGCCGGGGCGGTTCAAAGATTACATTGCCATCCCTAAGGCCAACGGTTATCAATCGTTGCATACCATTTTATTCGGCCCCCACGGCATTCCGCTGGAGGTGCAAATTCGCACCAACGAGATGCACCAATTTGCCGAAAGTGGCATTGCGGCGCATTGGTTATACAAATCGAGCGGTGACCAAGGTACCGTGACCCAAGCACGCGCGCGTGAATGGCTGCGCGATTTACTCGAAATTCAGCAAAAAGCGGGCAATCCACAGGAGTTTTTGGAATCGGTTAAGGTCGATCTTTTTCCTGATGAGGTGTATGTGTTCACCCCCATGGGCGAGATTATCGAGCTGCCGCGCCGCGCGACGGTGGTGGATTTTGCCTATGCAATTCATACCGATGTAGGCAATCGGTGTGTCGCCTGCAAAATTGATCGCCGCTTTGCGCCCCTCTCTGCCCCGCTAGAAAACGGCCAAACCATTGAGATTATTACAGCGGCCGGCGCTGAGCCCAACCCCAATTGGCTCTCGTTTGTGGTTACAGCCAAGGCGCGCGCCAACATTCGAAATTACCTTAAAAATCTGCAGGATACCGAGGCCATTAAATTAGGGCATCGCCTGCTGGTGAAAGCATTAAATGCCGAACAGGTTGAGCTTGAGGCGGTGCGGCCTGAACGCATGGCGCAGTTGCTGGCTGAGTATCATTTTGATGGCTTACAAGATTTACTCCATGAAATTGGCTTGGGTAACCGGATGGCGCCCTTGGTCGCGCGGTTGCTTGTGATGGAAGAGGGTGATGGGGTTGCCGCCGAGGGCGGTTTACCCGGCATGGGCGCGACCCAGCCGCCCATAATTATTAGCGGCACCGAAGGGTTAGTGGTCGATTTTGCGAAATGCTGCCATCCGATTCCGGGTGATGCGGTGGTGGGGTTTTTGAGCACCGGCCGCGGCATCGTGGTGCACCGCTGTGATTGCAGTAATGCGGTCGATGCGGGCATCCACCCAGAGCGTTGGCTGGCGGTGAATTGGGCGAGCCCACCGACCGGGGAATATCAAGCACTGATTATTGTGCATGCTAAAAATGTGCGGGGTGGTTTGGCGCGGATTGCCGGCTCCGTGGCCGAAACCGGGGCGGATATTGACGATGTGCGCTTCGATGATCGGGATATCAACCTCACCATTATCACGATTGCTTTGCGCGTGATTGATCGGGTGCATTTAGCGCGCGTGATGCGACGAATTAAGCAAGTGCCGGATGTGGTTAAGGTAACTCGTCCTTAGCTAATTTTTTATGATTAAATTTTATTTTATGAGGCCCGTGTATGGCAAACAAAACCATTATTCACACCGAGCAAGCCCCCCGAGCAATTGGAACCTACTCCCAAGCGGTACGGGTAGATAAAACCGTGTATTTATCGGGGCAAATTGCGCTGGATCCGCACACGATGAACATGGTGAATGACACCATCGAGCAAGAAATTCGCCAAGTGTTAACGAACTTATCGGCTGTTTGCGAAGCGGCCGGCGGGTCGTTGGCTGAGGTTGTAAAACTGCAGGTGTATTTAACCGACTTGGCGCATTTTGCCAGTGTTAACAGCCTGATGGCTGAGTTTATCCAAGCGCCTTACCCCGCCCGCGCGGCCATAGGAGTGGCGCAGCTACCCCGGGGGGCGCGGGTTGAAATGGATGGGGTTTTGGTGCTCAATTAATGCGGCTGCTTTAGGCGCGGCTTTTGTTGTTCAGCTGCTCAATCATTTTGCGGCGTGCATTGATCGTACCAATCCTGCGCGTACTCGGGCAGGGCGCGGCACAAATGGTAAAACTGTGCTTGATCCAGCAGCCCGCGCCGATTAAGGGCGCAAGCGATTGAAAAATATCGGGCTTCTTCTCGGCGGATATTGAGCTCGGGTGGTGGGTTGGTGATGAGCGCGATGGTGCTGGGTGACAGAGACCAAGCCTCGGCAATGCGGGCGCTATAGGCGGGCACGAGTGCCCTAAATGCGGCCAGATAGGCGGCGCTTAAGCTGGCGCCAGTTAAGGGCTTTTGACGAATCAATGCAATTAGCCCGGTGTGTTCAATCAGCAACGAGAGGTAAAGCTCGAAGCCTACATTGGCATCCATGTTGACATCCGCTGGGCTTTGATGTTTCAGCCCTTGGCGCAGCGCATTGGCCGCCCGCAGGCTGATCGGCCAAATATCGTGAATCAGCAGCGGGTGGACGCCCTCAATGGCATTGAGCTGGGCTATGGGGCTGAACATGGCGGCTGAAACCACCTCACGCATCCCCGCAAAGCCAAGCAACATGACGGCCTGTTCAAGCGAGGTGATGTTTTCACGCCGCACCCGCATGGCCGGGCTGTTAATTAGGCGCAGCACCTGGGTTGAAATAATCGGATCCGATTCAATCAATTCGGTCAGGCTGCGTATGGGGGTGTCGATATTATTCAGCGCGGTCATCAACTTGGGCAGCACGCTGGGTAGGCGCGGCACCAGCTGGGTGAGCTGGGTGGGGGTTTGACTGAGATCTTCCCTGCGCGCACGAAGCCAGCGCGCTTCGGGTTCGCTTAAGTGTTCGCTCGTGGCCGAGGGAACGGACGGCGCATTCAACAATTGTTGATAGAACGTGAGACTCACCTCGGCGGCATTGGGAAAGTGGGGTTCTTCTGGGGGGGCTTTGCTTAGATTTTTTGCGGCGGCACTCGGCGGTTGTTTTGGCCGCACGGTGGGTTTGGCGGGTTCTTTTGCGAAAAGCGTTGTAAGCCATTGCCACATAACTGATTGCGCTCGTTAGTGATTGCTGCCGGCACAATCGGGCGAGGCGGGCGCCGAACCTTTTTGCGCCCACTCAGCCGGTGTAAACGTGTGCAGTGATAAGGCGTGCATTCCGGCATCGCGCTCGGCTTGCAATAGGCTTTGCACGTGACGATGCCGCGCAAGTAAGCCCAATTCGGCAAATGCTTCGCTCACAATCACCAGGCGGTAATGGGTTTCTTCTCGCGTGCCGGCATGCAGGTGCGATTCGTTATCAATTTCAAGATGGGTGGGAGCCAGTTCAGATTGAAGTTGGCTGCGAATACGGTCGGCTCGGTTCATGGTATGTTTGCTCTGATTAATTAACTTGATGAATCATAACAAGCCGACGCCCAACATGGGGTAAATTTCTGCGGGTAAGCCGGGGCGACCAATCAAATACCCTTGAAAAGAATCGCAGCCGAGGGCTTCGAGCAAATCGCGTTCGGCCGTAGTTTCAACCCCTTCGGCCACCACCTCTAGGCGTAACGCATGCCCCATGGCGATGATCGCTTTAACGATTTCAAGGTCTTTGGGGTCATCGAGAATATCCCGCACAAAGCTTTGATCGATTTTTAGGCGATCAAAAGAGAATTGGGTGAGATAACTTAATGAAGAATAGCCCGTGCCAAAATCATCCAGTGCTAACTGCACGCCTAATGCTTTGAGTTCAGCCAAGGTGTTGGCGGCGGTGTGGGGGTCATTGACGAGCGCGGATTCGGTGAGCTCAAGCTCAAGCAAAGCGGGCGGAATGCCCGATTGCGCTAAAGCCGCGCGCACGCGATCCACAAAACACGGGGCGTGTAATTGGATGCTGGAGACATTCACCGCCACGGTAATGCGCTCACCCAGCGGCACCCGCCAACGGGCAATTTGCAGGCAAGATTCTAAAAGCACCCAGCCGCCAATGTCGATAATGAGCCCCGATTGCTCAAGCAAAGGGATAAATCGATCGGGGCCGGCGGCAAGATCGGGCGTGGTGTGGCGCCAGCGTAATAAAGCCTCAACCCCCGTGATGGCAAGGCTGTTGGCATTTTGCTGGACTTGGTACACGAGATAAAAGCGGTTATCGGCTTGGCCTTGGCGCAGCGCCGTGAGCAGCAGCGCGCGCCAGTTTTGTTCGGCGGCAATCTGCGGCGAGAAGATGGCATGGCCATTGCGCCCCTGCGCTTTGGCGGCGTACATGGCGGAATCGGCTAAATGCAATAATTCGTGCATGCTGCGGCCATGATCGGGCCAAACCGCCATGCCGGTGCTGGCGGTGGTGAGTACCGTGAGATGATCCATGTGGAAGGGGTTGGCCACTAGGGCTTTAACCCGAGCGCCTAAGGCATCGAGTGCCGCCGGGGTGCCATCGGTGGGGAGTAGCAGCGCGAACTCATCGCCGCCCAATCGGGCAATTAAAATGCGCTCAACCGTGCATTCATCGTGCAGGCGCTTTGCGATTTGCTTTAGGAGCTGATCTCCGCGCGGATGGCCGTAGCTGTCGTTAATGGAGCGAAAATAATCCAAATCAAACTCAATGAGGGCGAGTTTTTGATTGTGTTCTTGCGCGAGCTCATCCATCCAGAGCTGGGCTTGAATTTGGAAAAATTGGCGATTGAGCAGGCCGGTTAATTCATCTTGACTGGCCAAGGTTTCGTAGCGTTTTTGGGCTAGTTCCCGCTCGGTTACATCACGGCCAATAATAATTAATAGCTTGCGCTCGCCTTGCTCGGTGAATGACGGCAGTTTGATGGTATCGAACACGCGGTGCCCGCCCGCCGGCTCAGGGAGTTTTTCAAGCGTGCGGGTAAGTTTTTGTGAGGCCCAAGCCTGTTGATCGGTGTCGATACAGGTGGTAAGCCCTTGTGTGTAAATTGGCAGAGTTAATTCGGCTAATTGCGCATCGGTTTTACCCCACCACGGTTTGTTTTGCAGATGTAAGAGATCCAGCGCGGCTTGGTTGGCCAATAGCCAGCGCCCCGCGCCATCTTTAATCACAATAAAATCGGGTGTGGCATCAATGAGCTGCCGCATTAATTGCTCGTTGTCACCTAAGGCGTGTTCGAGGGCTTTAATGTGTGAAATTTCATGCGCCAAAATAAATTCGTGCAACGCCGAGGCTGGCGGCGCTTGGATCAGCATGCGATGAAAAATTCGCGTATGGCCCTGATTATCGATAACAGCGTGTTCGTCAAAGCTATTTGAGCCGTCAAAGTGGGCGATATTTTGGGTGAGCTGTTGTATCAGTGCGGGGTCAGCGAGTTCACGCGCGGCCTGATTCAAAAACGCAATGGCTTGAGATTCATCGCGACCAATCACGAAATCGGGTAAGCGATCAAGCCAGCCCATCGCATCGGGTGACACGCCGGGATAGGCGGAAATATGCAACAAGCGCACCGACGATTTTGTATCGGGTGTCACGGGGGCTTGCGGGATGAGCGCGGCTAGGTGTTGGCCATCAAGCCAGCACGCACGCCAAATCCACCCTTGCAGGCTTTCTGAGGGACCCGCGCGGCCGGTGTTTTCCTGCCAGCGTGCATCACCTGCGAGCATGCCTAGGATTAAATCGAGTCGATGAGGCTCGCCTTGGGCGAACGGGGCGGCAAGCGGCGTGTTTGGCAGCGCAAGAGGCTGCCAATCGCAGATTCGATTGGCCGCATCCAGTCGTACCCACAACCAAACCTCGCTGTAGGCGTGCGGCGGGCTATCGGCCATGACGTCGAGGCTCAGCATGGGTGGGGCGCCGCAGGGGGTGTGGGTAGGTAAGACAAAATGCGTGAAAATCCTTTTTTGCGGGCTGTTGTAATAATCATTCTCATGTAGCAAAGCATAGCCAATTAAACCGCCGGGGTATATTGCAATTTCATGACGCAGGGATGCTGGATTCGTTGTTTGCAGGCGGGGTGGGGTCGGATGCTAAAAATACGGCATCGCCTTCGATGCGAATGGGCACGGCTTGCAGGCTCGTGCCCGGGCAAGGGCCTTGGGTGCAGGCGCCGCTTTGAATATCAAACTGCGCATGATGCACGGCGCAGCGCAGCGTGAGGCCATCGGGTTGGCCTGTCAGATACCCGCGCCGGGTTTTGCACAAAGGCGAGCCGTTGTGCGGGCAGCTATTGCGATAAGCGTAGAGGGCTTTATGGGCGCGCACCACGATGATGCTTGGGACGCCATTTTGCGGGCGAACGCCCACGGCATCGGCTGGCCCCAAATCATCTAAGTGGCACAGGGGTTCTATTGGGTTGGCTTGTTGGTTGGCTTGTGTGTTCAATCCATCAAAGCCGATTTGCCTAATTTTTTGTTCCGCAAGGCGCACGCCAAAGGTCACGGCGGGCGACCAATCGGCGGTGGCAGCCCCGCTTGCACGCGCATGAATAACGCCGGCAATTAAGGTGTCGCCAGCCCCCAGGGTGTCTACTACCGGATTGACGATTTGGCTCGGTATGCTGTGAATCGTGCCCAGCTGCGGCGCCAGCCAATAAGCACCCGCCGCGCCCCAGGCGAGAATGAGCACGGCTTGCGGTGCCCAATGATGCGCGGCGGTTAAAAAAGCCCGGGGGTCAGTAAAATCGCGGCCTTCTGCAAATGCGCGCGAGAAGAAAATCACATCTGGAAATTGGAACAGCTGCTCAAGGTGCGGGCGCTCTTTTTCAATTTCAAGCGATAGGGTTTGCGTGCGGCTCATGCTGCGCGCCCAAGCCAGCATGGCGGCGGTATCCATGCAGTTTCTGGCTTCAAAATGCAGCCAGTCAAACGGGGTTAAATCGATGGCGAGAAATGCGTTTAAGTCAAATTCGGGTGCATCACGATAATGCACAATGGTGCGGCTGCCATTGTGCCGATTGAGGGTGATGTAGGAGGTAGGCGCATGACCAAAGCCTATTTTTTGGCTGGGCGATAAATCGATGCCGCGCTGCGTGATTTTTGTCTGAATCAGTACACCATCGGCATCCGGGGTGAGTACGGCGGCCAGCGCGCAGTGGTGTTCAAATTGGCGCAGCACCTGCAAGGTGTTGCAGACATTGCCGCCCGTGCTCTGCCGCTGGGCTAGCGCCCGTTGCTCACTATCCTCAAGGGGGTAGTGGTCTACTTCATTGATGATGTCGATGGTGGCAATGCCAATGCCTAAGATAGAGGCCATAACGCAAGCTCGCTCCAATTGATGGGACGCGCCCGATGCCTGTTTTGCGCGGGTGCGATTAGGGCGGTGATTATGCCGAATTTATGATGAAGGTTCAGTAGACTTGGCGAGCGTTTTTTCTTCAATCCACCAGCGCTCGGCTGAGGCATGCAGCACAAGGCAGCCCGCACCGCCATAGGCGCGCACCTTGCCGGCCGCCCCGGGGTTTAGTACCCAAATTTCATGGTCTGTATCAATGCTGCGGTGATGGGTGTGGCCGTAGACAATCGCGCGCGCTTCTGGGTGGCGCATTCTCAGCTTCTCATGGCGCTGATGCGCGGGATTAACGCGATGGCCGTGCTCAATAACGAGCAAGCCGCCGGGCAGCTTGAGCCGTGCCAGCTCCGGCAGAGATTCGAGTAAGTGGGCGGTACCTTGCGGCCATTGATCAACGGTGTCGTTGTTGCCCCGCACTGCCATGATATGGCCTGATTTTGGTGTGGCACGCCGCAAAATATCGGGGTCTAAAATATCACCCGCATGCACGATGACATCGCATTGCTGCATCAAGGTGAGGATTGCGCCCTCGATTGCCCCATGCGTATCGGAAATAATGCCGACGCAAACGGATGCCTGTGCTTCAAGATCCACATTGCCTCCTGTGTTTGCGGTGGATGGGTTATTTTAAATCGTTGTCGGCTCAGCGCGCTATGCGGTAAGACCCCCCAATTGGGTGCGCGTTCCTTATGCAGGGCATCACTTTTGTGCGTTGCGGGCGCACTGCGAGCCTTCGGCGGGGTTAGCCCGCTGACTAGTATGTTAGGTGGCGCGGTTTCTGTCATCTTTCATCGGGGTTAAAAGCGTCTTGTCTTGGGCTAAACGTAAGGGCGCGTGCATTGAGACGCGCCAAGTCCGCCCATCGCACGTATGATGTCTGCCCATTCCCGCGCAGGCCGCTTGTCGTTGGGTATCGAGAGGATTAGCAGCTTATGAATTATCAACATCTCTTTCACGCGGGCAACCATGCCGACGTGCTCAAGCATTTGGTTTTGCTTCAACTGATTGAATTAATGCAGCAAAAACCAGGTGGTTTTTTGATGCTCGATACCCATGCGGGGGCGGGTTTATATGATTTAACCGCTGCTGAGGCGCGCCGGGGCGATGAAGCGCGGGGCGGCATTGAGCGCTTGCGTGCGGCCATGGCGCTGGCACCGCCCTGTGATGCGCCCGCGATGCGCCTAATGTCGGATTACCTGGCGCGCGTGCAAGGTTTCGGCCGGGCGCAGTATCCCGGCTCCCCGTTGCTCGCGGTGGGGCAATTGCGCACGCAAGATCGGTTTATCGGCGTGGAGCTGGTATCTAAAGTGGCGCGCGAATTGGGTCGAAATTTAGATTTATGCCCCCGGCACGAGGCGGGCATTGCCCAGCGGCGCACGGTGGCGCGCTGCGGTGAAGGCTTGGCGGCATTGAAATCAGATTTACCCCCTATTGAGCGTCGCGGCCTGATTTTAATTGATCCGCCCTATGAGCAACCGAGCGAGCGCGATGAGATTATTGCCGCACTTGAGGCCGGTTTGCAGCGGTTTGAAATCGGGGTTTTTGCCCTGTGGTACCCCATTAAGCAGCGCCCTTTTTTGAGCCGTTGGTTGCATCGGATTGCCCGCTTAACCGAAAGGCCTGTGTTAACCATCGAAAATTCGCTGGTACCCGATGAACTGGGTAATCGCCTCACGGGTTCGGGCTTGCTCATCATCAACCCGCCTTGGCAGTTTGAGCCGTTGATTCGCCCCACCTTAACGTATTTAAATGCGGCCTTGCGCGAGGATACAGCGGCACCCTGCGCGATCACTTGGCTTAACCCGCAAAAATAAATCAACCAGAGGCCATGCGATGACCGGTTTTGGTTATGTTTTACAGGGTCTTCGCTTGATGTGGCGCCCGGGGATTCGGCGATTCACCCTCATTCCGCTGGCGATTAACCTTCTATTATTCGGCGCAGGCACTTGGGCGCTGATCCATTACGCGCAGCACATGCTCAATCAGCTCTTACCCGATTGGTTAAATTGGCTGAGCTGGTTGTTGTTGCCTGTTTTATTTATCGGGCTTTTGCTGATGGCGTTTTTCAGCTTTACGCTGGTCGCTAATTTCATCGCCGCGCCGTTTAATGCGCTGCTCGCCCAAAAAATTGAGTTTGAGCTGACCGGCGAGGCTACGCCGGAGGATAACACCGCACTTTGGCCGCTCGCGGTCAAAACCCTCGCGGCAGAATGGCGAAAGTTTCGATATTTTTTGAGCTATGCCATTCCCCTTGCCCTACTGTGGTTCGTGCCGGGTTTAAATCTTTTGGCGCCCTTTTTGTGGTTTGCCTTCTCGGCGTGGATGATGGCGCTGCAATATATTGATGCGCCGGCGGGCAATCACCTATGGGAATTTGAAGCTCAGCGCCGATGGTTGCAAACCATGCCCGTCACAAGCTTAACGTTCGGCGCCACGATGACGGGCATGACCCTCGTGCCGGTGCTGAATTTGTTGGCCTTGCCGGTGGGTGTCTGCGCGGCCACGGCGCTTTGGGTTAATAAAAAATCAGCGCGCAACGCCTTTGCACGCGATAACCCAAAGGGTTTAATTGTGCGGCGCACTGGACAATAAGTTAAACCTATACTAATTAATAAGAGTAACTTTAATCAGGAGATGCCTATGAAACGCCGTGAATTTATGACCACCGCCTTAGCCGGCACTGCCGTCCTTGCCCTGTCATCTCAAGCTGCTCACGCGGCACCGCATGCGCAAGAAAATGTGGTGTTTGATGCGCAAAACCCCGGCCACTGGAAATCCGTGGAGGCACTCCATGTGCCCATTATTGAGCGTAAGGGCAGCCAAATAACCATTAGAACCCCACATCCGATGAGCGAGGATCATTACATCGTGAGCCATACCGTGGTGTTGGCGGGCGGCAAGTTTCTAGATCGAAAAACCTTTAGCTGGAAAGATCAACCGGTATCAGAGCACACCTTGCCGACCGGCTACACCGGCAAAATTACCATAACGAGCACCTGCAATTTGCATGATTTTTGGATCAAAGAAACGCAGGTTTAAACTTTGCGGGCACTGCCCAATAGCAGCAAACCACCCAATACAATGGCACCCAAACCCGCCCAAATTGGGATATTCACGGTTTGGGTTTCTTTAACATTCAATTCAATGGGGCCGATTTTGGCCTGATTGGTGTTTTTGGTGTAGCTAAAACTGCCATAGGCTAAGCCCAAAGCGCCGCCCACAATCAAAGCCAGTGCCATGATGCGTAATCCCTTCATTTCGTAAGCCTTTGGTTTGCTTAACAGGGGCGTTAAGATGCTTTTGAGTCTAACACGGTTCAGTGTGGCGCACGGTGCGTGATGTTCTGGGCGGTGGTTAAATCACCCATCGATTATTTTGGATAACGCGCAAGCTTGCCGCAAAATACCAAAGGCTTAAGCTTGAGCGTATTCCCCCATCACCCCATCATGAGCAACAGCATGGCAGAGTCCCTTTTCGATCAGCTTAAAAAAGCAGGTTTAGTTGACGCTAAAAAAGCGCAAAAATCGCAAAAAGAGAAAGGCAAAGCACACTATCGCGAGGTAAAACAGAACACCCCCGTGAACCACGATGTGGCCGAGCAGGCGGCGCAGGCTTTCAGTGAAAAGGCGGCGCGAGATCGGGCACTGAACTTGGCGCGTGAAGCAATGCAGGCGCAAAAGGCAGCGCAGGCGCAAGCGCGTCAGATTATTGAATCGAACCGAATAAGCGCGTTTGCCGGACAAATTGCCTATCATTTTGCGGATAACGGCAGCGTAAAAACGCTGCACGTAAATCCGCAAACCCATCATAAGCTGGCCGCCGCAGGGATTCGAATCGCCCGCTTTGAGGGGGGCTATGTGCTGATTTCTGCCGCCGCCGCTGAAAAACTGGCCTCGCGCGATGCCTCTTTATTAATTGCCCACCCGAGCGATGCACCACCCGTCACGAACACGGACGACCACTACGCGCAGTTTGCCGTGCCCGATGACTTGATCTGGTAGGGCGCAAACCATGCCGGCGCGGCCTTGGCGGCAACGAGTTATCGGCCGGAAGGTTTGCGCCCACCGCCGGGTTTGCCGCCGCTGCGCTGGGCGGGTTTTGCTGCCGGGCGCGCAGATAGCGCACTTTTGCGACCAGCGGGCTTGGCGGCCGCTTGGGTGTGCGCTTTCACTGAGGGTTTTGCGCTGGGCTTTGAGCTTGGTTTCGCCGCAGGCCGCGCAGCGGGTTTGGTGGCAGGTCTTGCGGGTTTGGTGGCGGCTTTAGCGGAAGCGGCAAGGGGTTTGCCTGTGGTGCCGGCAGAGCCGGTGGCCGCTTCCATGCGGGCGCGGCGCTCGGCGTTGGCGGCAGATTTGCGTTTCATGCCGGCAATTTGCCGCTCTTCTTTTTGCTCTTTGTAGCGTTGTAGCGGGGTTCTGTTATCGAACTTGCCTTCAAAGGGGTTGCTATCGGTTTTAAATTCGAGGCGAATCGGCGTGCCCATCAGCATAAATTCCCGCCGGAACCAGCCTTCTAGATAGCGCGAATAATTGCCCGGTAAGCGATCGGTTTGTTTGCCGTGAATGACGATGATCGGTGGGTTGCTCCCGCCTTGGTGGGCGTAGCGTAATTTAATGCGCCGACCATGCACCAGTGGCGGTTGATGAGCAAATACGGCGGCTTCGAGTGAGCGGGTGAGTACATTGGTGCTTATGTCGCGCATGGCGGCGGCGTAAGCGGTATCAACGCTTTCAAATAATCTATCCACGCCTGTGCCGTGCAATGCGGAGATATAGTGCATTTCTGCGTAGTTAATAAAATCGAGCTTCAAATCGATTTGCCGCTTGACTTCCGCGCGGGCGTAGTCGGTCATGTTGTCCCATTTATTAATGGCGATCACCAAAGCGCGGCCTCGGTCGTGAATAAACCCCAGGAGATGTTGATCTTGCTCGCTGACACCCTCGTGCGCATCGCAGACCAAAATCACCACATTGGCAGCTTCAATGGCCTGTAAGGTTTTGACAATACTGAATTTTTCGATCATCTCATTCACGCGCGCGCGCCGCCGCACGCCGGCGGTGTCAATCAAAGTGTATCGCTTGCCATTTTGCTCAAAGGGGATGTAAATGCTGTCGCGCGTGGTGCCCGGCTGATCGAATGCCAGCACGCGCTCTTCGCCCAAAAGGCGGTTGGTGAGGGTGGATTTGCCTACGTTCGGGCGGCCAATGAGCGCAACCCGAATGGTTTTTTCGTCGTATTCGGGCGCGCTTGGGGTGTTGGGGAATTTGCCAGCGATTTTAATTGCGACCGCATCCCAGAGACTACTAATGCCGCGCCCGTGTGAGGCGGTGGTGAACACCGGCTCGCCCAAACCCATCCGCGAAAATTCTGCCTGAACGAGCGATTCATCGACGCCATCGACTTTGTTCACCACCAGCTGAATAATTTTGCTGGTGCGGCGGAGTTTTTCTGCAATTTCTTGATCGGCCATGGTTAAACCGGCGCGGGCATCCACCAAAAACACCACGCAATCGGCCTCTTCAATCGCGGCCCAGGCTTGGTCTTGCATTAAGGCTTCAATGCCGCCGCGCTCGCCGGTGAGCCCGCCGGTATCAATGACGATAAACTCGCGCCCCTCGTGCTCAGCCGAACCATACTGCCGATCACGGGTTAAGCCCGCGTAATCTGCCACCAAGGCGGCGCGGGTACGCGTCATTTGGTTAAACATTGTGGATTTTCCGACGTTTGGTCGGCCAACTAAAGCAATTACAGGTTTCATGCAGATATCCAAGCCATGCGCAGTACAGACAATCAGAGCCGCGCGCGGTCGTCGCGGCGCGTATTGCGCGCGATTATCGCAGCCTTAAGGGAAGATTGCCGAACTATCGACACTTTGGCCATTGATTTGCCAGCCCTCTGCGCCATAGCTTATGTTCATGGGCAGATCCTGCGACGCGCTTTGGGTGCGCGCTTGCCGTAGCGTGGCATGCAGCTGCCAAGTCAGCGGTGGTGGGATTGGATCGATGGCGGGCGCTTGGGATGCGGCGGTTTTGTACCGCGGGCCCAACGCCTCGCCCGCTAATTCAATTTGGCCGGCCAAATTGTGCCAATACAACGCCCTTAAGTGCACGTCGGCGGCGCGCAAAGCTACCAATACCGCAGGCAAGGTGTCTTGCGGGAGCGTGCGAACCAGTTGTGCCAAGCGGGGTAGCAGTTGCTGTCTTAGGGGTTCTGTTGGGGCTTGTTCATCGGGCGGCGACGCTTGGGCAGGCATTAGCATGAGCGCACTGCGCACATCGGTGATGAGGGTTGCCAGATTTTTGAGAAAGCTGGGCTCTGCCCCCCCAATGTTGATGGCCAATTGGCCGCCGCCCCAAAGCTTTTGATTGACGGACACCGAGCGCGCCGCGCAGAACACACTCATCGCGCGCGCGGCGCCCTGATTCATCTTCGCTTGGCTTAAACGCAATTGAAACTGATCAACTCGGCCGCGTTGGTTTGCCGTAACCCAGCCTAGTTGGCGGATATCCAAATCAATTTCACCCACGGCTTGGCTTAAATCAATAAGTCCGTTGGACGCGGCAAGCTGGGTGTGTGCTGTTACCCTCGTGCGGCCAAAGAGGTAATCCGCCTTATCCCAATGAATCACAAAGCCTGGGGTATCGATTGTGCCGTGCCAGGTATCGCGCGCCGCATCAAAGCGCAGCTCGCCGGTGTTTGGCGCGTCTGCCAATGTGAACAGCACATGGCCTTGCCAATTGACTAAGCCATCAAGGCTCAATGGCTCATCATTGGGTACGCGGGGCAGTGGGTAAATTTGCACCGGGCAATCTTGCGTGATTTTAAGCTTAAAACGAGCCCACCCCCATTGATTGCCGGATGCCGTAGGCCAGCCGGGCGGCAGCGTGTGCAGCGTGAGTCGGGCTGCAAGCGCGGGCGTGCCCGCAAAACCATGGCGCACCAGCGTAAAGTCGCGCTGATACGGGCTTTGCGTCAGACGAATCAGCTGCCAGTCGGGGTTCGCCGCAACCCAAGCGGCGAGGGCTTTATCGAGCCGCACGCCGGCTTGATAGGGTATGACATAGCCCCACAGCGCCGCTAAAAGCAGTAAAAATAGGGCGCTACGGGCAGGCCATCGACTGCGACGGATGAATGTAAGATGCAGTTTCATAGCCCAAGGGGTTGTTTGCCCATAAAAAAGGATCGTTCAAGCGATCCTGCATCACCATGGCGCGCGAATCTGTGGCGGATAACCGGCTGCTAGGGGGTAACCGGCCGCGGGGTTAGGGCAGCTGGAACACCACCAAATCGCCGCCCCGCGTGACCGCAGCCACGGTGTTGGCTTCCGAGCGCATCGGATCAATAAGCGCGCCGTTTAGCCGAGTGCGGCCAACTATCGCGCCGGTTTGGGTATTGAGAACATGCAGATAGCCTTCTTGGTCACCCACCACGAGTTGATTGTTTTCAATGGCAGGTCCTGTGACACCGCGATAGGCAAGAGCCGCTTGCCGCCAGAGGGGCTCACCCGTGCGCCGATCCAGCGCCCAAACCACGCCATTGGCATCGGTGGCATACACGGCATGGGCATCCAAACTCATATCGGTGTAGCCCGAAAATTTCCGGCTCCACAGCGTTTGGCCGCCTTTGGCGTTGATGGCGGCTAAACGGCCTTGATAGGTCACGACATAAAAGGTGGCATCAGCAAACAGGGGCGTGGCATCAATATCCACCATCCGATCAATATCGGTGCGACCCATGGGCAGGGCGATTTGATTTTTCCACAAAAAGCGGCCATCGGTGCGGGAGAGTACGGCAAACTCGCCATCGTCATAACCCACGGCAACGGCATCGGGGAAGAGTAACGCGCGGCTTTGGCCTTGCAGCGTCATGGCCGGTTCGTTGTGATTAACCGACCAGGCAATGCTGCCATCTTGGGTTTTAAGCAGGCTAACCGAGCCGTCTTTGGCGCGCACCACCACATCGGTATCACCGACTGAAGGCGCCGCTTCAATCGCGGTTGAAACCTGTGCTTGCCACAACAGTTTGCCGGTATCGATGGCCAGCGCAAAGACTTTGCCCGTATCGGAACCGAACACCACCATGGCATCGCTGGCACCGCCACCCACACTTAAATTAGCCTTTAAGTTGGCTTCCCAGAGCCGTTTGCCGGATTTGATGTCGTAGGCAAATACTTGGCCGCGCGCATCGGCCACAATCACCCGCCCGGCCGATACGACGGGGGCAATGCGCAATAATTCATTTTTTTGCCCCGCCCCCGCGGTGGCTTGCCATAAAATTTTTGGCGCCGATTTGTTATCAATTTGGGTTAAAGGGGTTGGTTTGACCAGCTCGCGGGTCTCAGAGCAGCCAGCGAGCCAAACTAATGCGAGGGGGAGCAGCAGCACATGGGCAGTTATGCGCCGCCAGGCGCGCGGGTGCAGACGGCGAGCAGCAGTGGGTGCGTCGGGTGAATTTAAAAGGTTCATGATTGGGGGGCTCCTGATGCGGGCGCTTTCTCGGTGGCACTGGGCGCCGTTGGCGGATTGGTTGCGGGTAAATTATCGAGTTTAATTTGCACCAATCCACCGGCTGAGGCCGGATCGCGCAGGGCTTGCCCGTAGCTTAGCCTTGCCGCTTGCCAGTTTTTCTGGCTCGCTTGAATATCGCCCGTCAGTTCAGCAAAAAGCGAACCATATGGCGCGGGTGGGACGACTTTTAGGGTGGCTAGCGCTGCATCCGGCTCGTTTTGCGCCCATTGCACGCGGGCTAAGCGCAATCGCGCTAAGGCGGCCAGCCCCGGCTGGTGGGTGCTTTGGATGGCATCTTGTAAATAAATGCGGGCTTTTGCCAGATCGTTTTGGCTCATGGCCTCATGCGCGCCGATCATGAGCGCTAAGGTGGCGTAAACCGAGCCTTGCTCGCTGGTCGCCAGTTTGCGCGCCGCTTGCATGGCTTCTATAGGTTGATTGGCCTGGCTCAATTGCTCGATTTGGTGAAAAGCCAGTGCCGCTTGGGTTTGGCGTTGGCCTTGCCAGTTTTGCCAGCCCAGCCAGCCGGCAACCACCATGAGGCCCAGCGTGATGCCCAAAAGCAGCGTTTTGCCGTATTGCGCCCAAAACTCCTTAATTTTATCGAATTCTTCGTCGTCCGTTGTTGTCACAGGGCACCTATCGGGTTAAGGGTAAAAAATAAATCAGAATAAAAAGGTTAGCATGCCGATGGCCGAGCGCCGATGGCTTGCGCAAGCCAAGCTATGGCTTCGGTGGGGCTCATGCTGGTGTCGGTGATGCTTGGCGCTGTGGGCTCAGCGCGCAAGGCTTTGATGGTCCAGTGTGGCACTGTTTGACGTGGCGCTTCAACATGCACTGTAAATGCCGCGCCACTGCGATCGGCTCGGCGTAACTGATTTTTAAGGCCGCCGCCATCCAGCGCGCATTGCACGCGCTGCGAGGGCAGCGCATTTCGCAGGGCATCGGCGGCATTCAGCGCGGCCGCTTTGCTGGCCGGATCGGTCCAGAGCACATAAATATCGGCGGTGCTGTCGTTCTCTGGCTTATCGCACAGCTCAATCAGGCGCTCAAGCCCAAGCGCAAACCCGGCGGCAGGGGTGGCTTTGCCGCCCAATTGGCTCACCAGCCCATCATAGCGGCCGCCCGCGCAGATCGTGCCTTGCGCGCCTAGCGCGTGGGTGACCCACTCAAATACGGTGCGGTTGTAATAATCTAAGCCCCGCACCAACCGGGGATTCACCACAAAGGGGATGCCGGCGGCGGTGAGCAAGGCTTGGACTTCGGCAAAGTTTTCTTGATCGGCCGCATCCAGATAATCACCCAGTGCTGGCGCGTCGGCCACAATGGCTTGCACCGCCGGGTTTTTGCTATCCAAAATGCGCAGGGGGTTGGTTTCCAGCCGGGCGCGGGCTTCATCATCCAGCGCTTCGCGGTGGGCTTGCAGATAGGCAATAAGCACGGCGCGATGGGCAGCGCGCGCAGCCACACTGCCTAAGGTGTTGATTTGAAGTTCAACTTCGGTAATACCGAGTTGCTGCCAAATGCGGGCGGCCATGAGCATAAGCTCAACGTCCAGCTCTGCCCCGTTAACGCCAAAGGCTTCAACCCCAAATTGATGAAACTGACGGTAGCGACCTTTTTGTGGCCGTTCGTGCCGAAACATGGGGCCGATGTACCAGAGTTTGCGTTGCTGGTTGTGAATTAAGCCGTGCTCTAAACAGGCGCGCACGCAGCTTGCGGTGCCTTCCGGGCGCAGTGTGATGGCATCGCCGTTGCGGTCGATGAAGCTGTACATCTCTTTTTCTACGATGTCGGTTACTTCACCAATGCCGCGGGCGAACAGCGCGGTGTGTTCCACGAGCGGCATGCGGATTTCTTGATACCCATAGCGGCGCGCCGTATCGGCCAAGACCGATTCTAATTGCGACCAGCCGAGCGTTTGGGCGGGCAGCACATCGTGCATGCCACGCAAGGTTTGTAGCGTTTTACTCATTTATTCTTTATTAGTCAGGGGGTTGGCCGCCTTGGTGTGCGCAGCAATGTGGTTTCGAATGGCGCGCTCAACGCCATCCACTAATTCGGCTTCGCTGAGTTTTCCCGCCGGCTTGCCATCAATATACAACAAATTAGGCTGGCCGCCGGTAAGACCAATGGCGGCCTCACGCGCCTCCCCAGGCCCGTTGACGACACAGCCGATGACGGCCACATCCATTGGGGTATCGATGTCTTCCAGTCGGCCTTCAAGCGCATTCACCGCTTTAATAACATCAAACTCTTGGCGCGAGCAGGAAGGGCAGGCAATTAGGTTGATGCCACGATTGCGCAGGCGTAGCGATTTTAAAATATCCCAGCCGACCTTAATTTCTTCCACGGGATCGGCGGCCAGCGAGATGCGGATGGTGTCGCCAATGCCTTCGGCTAACAAAAGCCCGAGGCCGACGGCGGATTTCACCGCCCCCGATCGCAGCCCACCGGCTTCGGTGATGCCTAAGTGTAAGGGTTGCTCGATTTGGCTGGCCAGTGCGCGATAGGCCAAAACGGTCATCCACACATCGGAGGCTTTGAGTGAGACTTTAAACTCGGGGTAATTGAGTTTGTCGAGAATATCAATATGGCGCAGCGCCGATTCCACCATGGCATCTGGGGTGGGTTCGCCATATTTTTGCTGTAAATCTTTTTCGAGCGAGCCTGCATTCACGCCAATGCGCAGCGGAATGCCTTTATCGCGCGCGCAATCAATCACCGCGCGCACCCGATCGGCTCTGCCAATATTGCCGGGATTAATCCGCAAACAATCTGCGCCAAGCTCGGCCACGCGCAGGGCGATGCGGTAATCAAAGTGAATATCGGTAATGAGGGGAATATCCACTGCGCGGCGAATTTTGCCGAAGGCTTCAGCCGCCGCCATGGTCGGCACCGAGACCCGTACCAAATCGGCGCCCGCTTTTTGAATCGCCTGTATTTGGGCAATGGTCGCCGCCACATCGCAGGTATCGGTGTCTGTCTCTTATACACATCTCCGAGCCCACGAGACTAGG
>ERZ1669249.73-NODE-73-length-63480-cov-7.042255_pt1 | contig 63480 bp, 56 predicted proteins | sample MGYA00579293_ERZ1669249 | MGnify/ENA primary metagenome ERZ1669249 (study PRJEB41166, sample SAMN08046057) | hot springs metagenome | biome: hot spring; feature: neutral hot spring; material: thermophilic sediment; isolation source: thermophilic sediment from... | reverse complement strand
AGGAATACAGGGGGAACAAGGATGAAGGGATGAAACCAATTTAAATAAACCTATACCTATATAAGACCTAACCCCTTTAACATAGAGCTCTAACTAAATATTTCATGAAGAGAGATAAAAACATGTAGTCAAGGTGGCTTCATTGAGGGGATCCCTTGGGGAAATGGGTGAGGAAGCTGTAATAAATCTTATAGCTGATAAACTGATCAGTAAGCCTGAATCGGGCGAGAGTCTCACGTATCCCGATGATGCTAGAGATTTACTGCCAAGAGGCCCTAGGTTAATATATTCTATGGATGCTTATAGAATAAAATCGCTTATGCTTCCATGGAGGACCTGGAGCGATATCGGGTGGATGGCTTTAACCGGTGCCCTTAGCGATGTAGTGGTTAAAGGCGGAGTGCCTAGTGTAGCAATGATTGGGTTAGGACTTAGCAGTGAAACAGATATCCTGGATTTAGAGGAGCTGGTCAAGGGGCTCCGTGAAGCGAGTAACTACTATGATGTGAGGATTACAGGGGGAGATACAAATGAAAGCCTTGATCCATGGATAGCTGTCTCAGTAATGGGATTTACAACCTGTAAACATCCCCCAAGTAGGCGTGGAGCCAGGCCAGGCGACATCGTTATCGCCACGGGATCTTATGGCTCGATGGGTTTTGTAGCGCTCCACGGTGTCGTGGAGGCTAGTGGAATAAGCTGGGTCGTTGATAACACTAAGAGGGTGTATTTGAAGCTCGAAGTAGCCAACGTGATCATGTCTACTTATAGATTCATTCATGCTTCAATGGATGTAAGTGATGGACTTGGATATACCTTGGAACAACTCTCAGAGCTCAGCGGGTATGGTATACTCCTTGAGAATCTCCCGGTACACCCAGCAGGACTTAGAGAGTATTGCAAGAACAGTATTGAATGCATGTGGAGGCATGTACTAGTTGGAGGAGAGGAGTATGGTGCCGTGCTAATTGTCGCTGGAGAGTACCTGGATAAAGTGGCTGAGGAACTAGATTACTATGAGATACCATATAGTATCATAGGGAGGGTGGGAAACATATCCCCGGGAATATATATTAATGGAGCCAGGATCACTGTGGAAAGATGGGATCAATTCAGGGGGTGGGGGAAACGTTTTCCAATGGGTGATGCCCGGTAAGCTAGCTCAATCACCTATGCCTAGATTAAGTGATATTCCTGCACTAACACGATACTTTACCGGGGTAGTGGCATTAATGGATCAGCATGATGCACCGTTAAACTATGTTGAATCACTAGCCAGCCACGGCCTGGAGGTCCTATACATACCTACTAGGGATCAACATCCTGTTGAACTACTCGATCTCTTAAAGGCTACTTTCTTCATAGAGCACCATGTAAAAAACGGTGGAGCTGTTCTAGTACACTGTGTCAGCGGGCTCGGGAGGAGCAGTGTGGTTACGGCGTCATTCCTGGTCTTCAATGGTTTAACCGCATATGACGCAGTTATGGAGTTGAGGAGTATTATACCAGGGGCGCTTGAAAACCCTTGGCAGGTTAAAATGGTTAGGACATACGAGGTCTTCCTGAATAGCCTAAGTGAGCTGGGGTTACTCCGTAGTGTAGCCGACTGGATTAAAGTAGCTGACTCCAGGATAACTAGGCATTTATCCAAGGCCATCCAGTTCCACATAGAACTACACGACCCTCTTCACATTAATACTCCCTGTATGAGGCAAGGATTAAGGCGGCTCATCACCGCGTACTTGTCTGGGAAGAATATACTGAGCCACATAGACGAGGAACTATGCCTCCCAGAAACACTAGACTACGATTACAGTGGTAGAGTGGTTACATTATACATAGATACCATTGACAAACCAGTTGTTACGCTATTATGTGATGACGATTGCAGTGTAATAACTAATAAAGCAATGGAGTGCAGGAAACATGCATTAGAACTCCTCGGAGGGGATATTGTTTTCAAGTGGGATTACTACTCCAATTATGTTTAGCCAATCTTCTTGGGAAAGCCCAATCATTTCATAGTGGTTTCATTGATGTGCCTAGGTTTCCCCAGCTCACTCCACGGGTTCATGTGTGGCTGCAGAGCCCAACGGCACGGGGCTCCCATCTAGGTCAATCCAGGCTCGGAGTAATACTCCATCACCTAGGCGGGGATCCATATCCATTGTCACCTATCAACCCAGTATAAACCCCTCCTCTAAACACCAAAAAGACTCCAGCCCCTTGAAACTCGATCACCGTTTTCCACGTTCCAGGAGGATCATTGAGAAGGCGTTAACTAATTTCTCAACACTCTCAGCCACTTCACTAGAGATCTCTACTCCATAATCTAGGTTCAACGGTACTACACCAATCACGTATACTTCTTTAATACCGGCATCATGGAGCATCCTTGATAATAACCCAAATGGTATTGTATGAGTTGTCGCTAGACTGTATTTCTCTGCTAGGGAGTCTTCACTAGCTATGATTATCTCTCCTGGCCTGGCCCCCCTATATATCACTGCATCAACTATCACCAGCTTCTCCACTTCGGCATTTAGTATTTCGCTTATACAGTTCTCTAAACCATACTCGCATTTAATGCATGCAATACCTCTTCCAACTAGTTTATCGCAGAACACCAGGCCTGCTTGATCATCCATCCTAAGAGGAGATCCTACACCAGCTACTAGTACTTTACCGCTTAAAATATGTTTAAGTAGAGTAAAAAACCCCTGTGGATCAGTGGTCTCGGGTCGTGGACTACTTTGGTGCATTACTAGCCCTTCTTAAGAGGTCTTCCCATACTTTGTCAACGTATTCCTGGAATTGCTTTAATAGCTCCTTGTTCTCCGGCTTTAATAGGTGTCTGAACCTACCTTGGACCTCGATGTATTTTTCAATGGGTTGCTTTAAAGCCGGGTTCCTAGCTATCGCTAGACTCCTATCTGTCAACATATATCCCTGCTCAGGTATCCACTCCCATAATGGGAAGTAGCATGTATCAACTGCTCTCCTCATTATCTCTACTGATATATCTGTTTCATGCCTCCATCCACGGTTACAATCACTTAATGCATGGATGAATGCCGGACCATTAACCTCTAAGCCCCTTCTAACCTTCTTCATGAAATCCATCCAGTGGGCTGGCGTAGCTGTAGCAACATATGGTATTCTATGGGCCACCATTATATCGGCTATCGGCTTCTTAGCCTGTGTTTTACCTGGTATCACTTCACCGGCTGGTGATGTAGTTGTTGACGCGAATTGCGGGGTTCCACCGGATCTCTGTATACCAGTGTTCATGTAGGCCTCATTATCGTAGAGTATGTATAATACGTCGTGGCCCCTTTCAGCCATACCGCTTAAAGCCTGGAATCCTATGTCAAAGGTTCCTCCATCACCGGCAAACACTATAACATCCACGTGATCATAAGGTAACCTCCCGGTTTTCTTCAATGCCTTAATCGTTGATTCAACGCCTCCGGCAACAGCCGCAGCGTTCTCGAATGCTACGTGGATCCATGGAGCAGCCCAGCTTGTATAGGGAAATATCGTGGTTGCTACCTCGAGACACCCGGTGGCGTTAACGAATATCGTTGGACCTCTGAGAGCAAAGCTAGCTAGCTTTACTACCAATGGTGCAGCACATCCAGCACATAGCCTGTGACCAGGTAATAGCACCGGCCTCTTTTGTTCAGCCAGTTGCCTGAGGTTGAAGTTTAACGGTATCTCGCCCTTCCAACCCGGTTCGAAAATCCATACCTTGTATGCTGGCTCACCCTTTTTAACAGGGAATTCTGGCAGAGTTTGGACCGTCATGGCTACTCCCTCACCCCTAAGTACCTTATCTTCCTTTCAACACTTTTGGACTCCAGGTCTTTCTTTACTTCTTCAATCATCCTGTAGACTAGTGAGGGTGGCAGGTCTCTCCCTCCTAGGCCGTAGATGTAGTCGAGTAGCAGTGGTCTCTCATCGAGATCATATAGACTTGCCGCTATATCCTCGTATAGCGCGCCAAACGAGCCGGGTCCTATAGCTTTATCCATTACAGCCACTATTTTAGCGCCTGAGAGTATTTCTGCTATATCACTGTATGGGAAGGGCCTGAACATCCTTATCTTTAGCAATCCTATCTTCTCCCCCTTTTCTCTTAGCTTCTTCACAACACTCCTGATTGTGCCTGCCCCACTACCCATCGCAACAATCACTATGTCGGCGTCCTCCACGCCATATGCATCTACTACTCCATCACCATATCTCCTGCCCGTTAGCTTATACCATTCTTCATTTATCTCCCTTACAACAGGAGGCACATTCTTCATGGCTTCCACCTGCTGGACTTTATGTTCAAAGTAATAATCGTATAGATCCAGTGAGCCGAATGTTAAAGGCCTGGCCGGGTTTAGCACTAGTGGTACTTCCTCGCTGAAATAGTCTACTTTAACGTTTACCAGTTTCCTCGGACCTCCTAGGAACTCATAGACCGTGTCATCCGGTAACATGTAGAAGTTCTCCAGGGTGTGGCTTAGGAAGAACCCGTCAAGGTTTACGGCGACAGGTAGTTGTACACGTGGATCCTCCGCTATCTTGAACGCCTGTATAGTGGTATCATACGTCTCTTGCACGTTTTCCACGAATAACTGTATCCATCCAGAGTCCCTCATCAGGTATGCGTCACTGTGATCATTATGTATGTTTATCGGTGCTGAGAGAGCCCTGTTGACAACCGCCATAACTATTGGTAGTCTTAGGGCTGATGCTATATATACTATTTCAACCATTAACGCCAATCCCTGGGATGATGTGGCCGTGAAAGCTCTGGCACCAGCCGCTGACGCACCTACGCAAGCACTCATAGCTGAGTGCTCTGATTCAACCGGTATGAACTCCGTGTGTACTAATCCATCATTAACGAACTCTGAGTATTTTTCAACAATAATTGTCTGGGGTGTTATAGGGTATGCTGCCACCACATCTACGTAGCTCTGCTTTACAGCGTAGGCTACTGCTTCATCACCATTAGCGGTTGTTAAAACCTGTTTCTCAATAGGGATCTTCGGCTTGAACACGGTTTTCTCCATCACGCTTACACCTCCTCAAACTCGGGTACCATTGATATAGCTTTGACAGGGCATTCGTGAGCACATATCCCACAACCTTTACAGTAATCCAGGTTTACCCGTATCTTCTCGCCATCCCATACTATAGCCATCTCAGGGCAGAAGAGCCAGCAGATCATGCATTTCGTGCATTTATTATGATCCACCACAGGCCTCAACGCACGCCAGTCACCAGTTTTAACATCTGTGGATAACCTATACGCTACCCCACCTATTGGCAGGCTTCTCCATCCTCTAGGCTCACTCATGCATCTACACCTCTATAGATTCCTCATAAGCCTTCTTTATTAAGGCAAGATTCTTTTCAGCAACAGGACCCTTAAATCTTGCCTTCACGGCTTTCTCAACACTATCCCATCCAACGACACCACCATGCTTGAGTATTCCACCTATCATGGCTGTATTAGTTATATTGGCCCTAAGTATTTCAAGCGCTAGCTTGGATGCCGGTACAAGTATCAGCCTGTAATCACCTTTTTTAATGCCTAGTTTCCCAATAACCTGGTCAATACTTCCAGCATAATTGGTTATAATAGTACCACTCCTCTTTAAGCCGCTCACTAAGCCTGGAGAGAGAAGGGTGTAGTCTAATACTACAGCTATATCCGGCTCATATATCATACTGTGTATTTCTATAGGTTCATCGCTGATCCTAGTGAAGGAAAGCATTGGTGCACCTGATCTCTCAGGACCAAATGCTGGAAAACTTTGAGCATGACGTCCCTCCAGAGCGGCTGCCATGGCGACAATATTACTAGCGGTCCAGGCTCCCTGGCCGCCTCTTCCATGCCACCTGATCTCAATCATCATTTACTGGTCACCATTTATTCTAACGTGATAAGTTTATTCATACATGAATTAATAAAGGTTCAACATTATTGGATACCACATATTTTTAAAGAGGCATATTGGTTTAAAGATTCGTATCTCTGAAACACATTAAATTCAGGTCAATTTAACCAGGTGTTCTAAATAAAGGCGCCCCTGTTTTTGTAAAGAATATATATCGCGATGGATAAGAATAGTAATCCAGCAAGGCTCCCCACTAGGTACAATAATAGTATCATGTATACTGTTTCAACCGGTAAACCATATACCCCAGCTAGATAATTTATTTCACCCGGGTCAAGTAATGCCCTTGCAACGTACCCGATCATCCATGAAAATATGGCTAGGGGCAGTGGTGTCGACGCGTAAGCCAGCATCAGGCCCATTGAACGCCTCCTCCTCATGAAGTACATGGCCATTAATGAGGGGAGGGCTATAAGTAATGCTGAAACAGCATATATTTGCGTATAGGTTCCAGCCAGTACGAAGAATAGCATCATCCCGTATAAATAATACCTGTACCCCTTTCTCACATACTTTATTCTATCTGTGAAATCATATGGAATTGTTTTACACCATTTTACTAGTTTCTCCAAGTCTTCAATGATTTCCCTGGTTAACTCCTTGCTGACGGATATCTTAGATACTGTTTCCCTGGTTTTATCACTGATAAACCTAGCTAACTCTATGTTGTTGACACTGATCTCCCTAAGGGTTAATTCAAGGGACTCGATAGCTTCCTCGATTTTTCTCTTCAATCGTGGATCGCTCAACTGTTTTAGACTTAACAATGTCTCCAACGTGTTCAACGCATCTCTTAGTAGCTTGACGGACTCCAATATATGGTGACCCCCTTGTGAGGATGATTATGATTAGGGTGGAATAAAAAAGATATGGTTTAAGTATTTACTTCTTCTGCGCCTTAAGATTCTTCCAGATACACCAGGCCGACAAGCCCAGTATGAATAGCCATGATCCCAGCATGAAGACTATCCACAACTGCTCCATGTCTTCCACCTCTACTCGACCACTATGATCTTCCTGTTTTCAGCCAATTCCTTACCATATTTCTTCTTGATTCCATAGTATGTTTCAATCGCTCCGATGATCAATACAAGTATTATAGCTATCCTGGCGCCCACTATCAAGGGATCTGCTTTCGCGAAGACCCCTCGGTTATAATAATCTATTGTTGTTCCAACCAATAGTATTAATATGTATATCGGGGTCAACGTCATTAATATATACTTGAATAATGATGGTACACGTATCAATGCACCAGTATGGAGCTCCTTCCATAAGTTATCTGGTTTAAACAGGTAGACTCCCACTATTACATCGAATAGCCCAAGAACCACCAGCAGGTATGAGCCAACCCAGTTATCTAGTTCACCGAAGTATGTAAGAGAAGAGTCTAGCGCCACCGGTAATCCCAGCAAGAAGTACAGTATAAATACTATAAGTGATCCAAGCCTCCTATTGATGCCTAAATCCTCCTCTAGTAATGCCACTAGATAATTATACATTGCTATAGCGGATGTCCACCCTGCGAAGAACAGTAGGAGGAACCATAACGTGCCGAAGACCCTGCCCACATCACCTAGGGCTGTGAAGACATTTGGTAGTGCCATGAAAGCTAATCCCAGCGAGCCTTGTTTAACCACGTCTGGACCTAGATATGCGTATGCTAATGGTACCGCTATTGTACCGCCTAGTATTACCTCTGCCATCTCGTTGAGGGATGCTGTTGTTAAGCCTGCTAGTGCTATATCATCATCCTTCTTAACGTATGACGCATAGTTATGTATTATACCCATTCCAAGGCTTAATGTAAAGAATATCTGGCCCGCCGCAGCTAGCGAGATAACCCAGAAGTTGCTTCCCAATGTTTCAAAGTCCGGATTCCAGCTGTACCGGAGCCCGGCCCAGGAGCTCCAGTCAGGCCTCACCGGTGCTCCAGTTGTTATCGATCTTATTGCTAGAATAATGGCAAAGACATAGAGCAACGGCATCATGACCTTGTTAAATAACTCAATGCCTTTGGCCACCCCCCTATAGGCAGCTATAAAGAGCAGTATCATGGGTATACACCATGTGGCAAGCACCATGCTGGTGTTAGCTATATGGTTATTGAAGAATTCTACAGTGTTTGCTCCATAGTATGACCCTGCCGCACTATATATAACGTATGCTGCTGTCCAACCTATCACATGGATGTAATAAGAGTTTAGCAATGTGGTCACAGCAAAGGCTAACATGCCCCCTATAATGCCGAATATTAATGCTGTCCTAGGCTTAACCGACTCCCTGGCCATCAGGTAGAACATTGGACCGAGCGTTCCATGCCCGTATTTACCGCCATATCTCCCTGTACTCCATTCAACCCACATCAATGGTATACCCAGTAACAGCAATGCTATGAAGTATGGTATCATGAATGCGCCGCCACCGTTTGCAGCGAGTAGCCTGGGGAATCGCCAGAAATTACCTAGTCCAATAGCGTTCCCAGCCATTGATAATATCAATCCGAACCTGGTTGCCCATGTTTCTCTTTCCCTACTCACTGGACCCACCTAACATAATACTTATTTTTATAGTATTAAGTATAAAAATATTAACTGAATTATAGAACAAATATTTCTAACCCACCAATGTTTCACTTTAAAAATAATAATTGGGAACATTAATTAATTGGGGTCATCCGGTAAACGCTGTCTACACTGTATCGCTGCTGTGCTGTCAAGAGCCGGTCTTTGGATTCAGCCTATACCCGATTAACTTCGTTATCAGTATGGTGCACGCATTATCACCCGACACGTTTACAGCCGTCCTTATAGTATCAGCTAATGGATCGATAACCATCATTATACCAACACCTTCTAAGGGTAGGCCAATCACGGATAACACATATGCAAGCATTATTGTCCCGCCACCAGGTATAGCAGCTGTGGCCACTGATCCAATAAGGGTCGCCATTACGACCATGCCTAGCTGGGTTGATGTTAGATTTATGCCGAATAACTGCGAGATGAATAAGGCGCTGAGCGCCTGGTATAAGGCTGTCCCATCCATGTTAACGGTAGCGCCTATGGGGAGCGTTATATTGAATACTTCATCGGGCACACCCACTTTCCTAGCTGCCTCCATGTTGAATGGGAGTGTTACAGCTGATGAACGGGTTGTGAAAGCTATTAGGAAAGGTGTTAGCTGAGCCTTAAAGTATACTATAGGGTTAAGCCCTCCTAGCATGACTACTATAGAATATATTACAATGAAATGGAATAGTGTGAACCCGTATTGTACACCAAGGAATTTCGCGTAAGCACCCAGCATGGCTGGTCCGTAGGATATCATCAGCCAGCCAGCATAGCTGAACACAGCTATCGGTGCATAGTACATTATAACTGATACGAATTTAACCATGAGGGTTGATAAGAGTGAGAGCATTGAAGCTATCTTCCTGCCTGGCTCCCCCATAAATACTACTGCGACACCCAGTATTATAGCGAAAATTATCATCGTCATAGAACCGGAGACAGTTAAGAGGTTTACAAAGTCGGGCATGAAGAATGAAAGCAGTAGATCCGGCCCGCTTGGAGGGGTTGGAGGCTGGTAGCCCTTAGGTGGTTGGAGGCCCACCCCGATACCGGGTTGGAATAATACTCCACCAAGGACGCCCCAGAAGGCGGCAAGGATTGAGGTGATAATATAGAGGAACAGCATTACCGCTAATATCCTGCCCAGCCGTCTGGCACTTGCTATAGAGGATGTTGCGGCTGCAATAGTGAATAATATAAGGGGTGGGATAATTATCCTGATTAACCTAACGAATATGTCTCCTAATGCCTTTAGCCATGATGCAATAGTGGATGCTGTGTCTTTTGGAACGGTAATGCTTGTAATGTAACCAAACGCTGTACCTATACAGAACGCTAGCAATATAGCTATTAAGAACCTATATGCTCCTCTTCTTGGGGAGGCGCTCATTGTAATTCATCCATCAATTGTAGAATATAATAGAGAGGCTTATTTATAAACCTATCTTTTATTAATTGATATATATGTTGAAAAATAAATGATAAGTATATACTAACCAAGTAACCTCAGGTATATGCCTAGATCATATATATTCTCGAACACTTTCTTTCTTGGATTCCACTTGGCAAATCCTATTATTTCATTATCTCTGGAGTCGACTATACTGACTAATCCATCCACGGGCTCATACTTCTCTATAATGCTTTCCAATAATATGTCGTTTCCGTAGAGGAAGGCCTTTACGCCTTTTTCCCCTACTAGTACTGCTGCCCTGAATCCTTTCGATGAGTATATTTTTTTAACCAGGGGTATTGAGGGTGTTATTTCTCCTTTAACTATGGTTGCCACCCATTGACCCTGGTAAATGGTATTTGTGCTGAATTCTCCGGCCCCGGCGATGATACTATGTATTATGCATAAATCATTAATACAAAGGTATTCTAATTCATCTCTATTAACTTTACCAATGTATTCTTCAGGGTTAACGTTGAATGTGTTCTTAAATAGATTATAGAGCCTGTTGTACAGGGTTTTCCCAATTCTTCCCGTCTTAAACTTTATCTTCCCCTTCATGACTTAATCCTCCTGATCAGGCATGTGGTAAACCCGAATAAGCCGTGTCTATGAGGCCATACCCTGATGCATTTCTCAAGGTCCCTGGGGAACTCCATTGACCTATAATGGGTGAGCCAGGGGCTATAATTGAACAGTTTTAATTCCGGCTCAATTATCTCGATATCGCTCCTTGAATTCAGTATCCTACTAAGAACGTACTCGTTTTCCTCCGGTGCAATACTGCACGTTGAGTACGCTAGTACCCCATTTTCATCCAGTAGATCTATTAATCTATCCAGCAACAATATCTCTCTCTTGGCAAGCATGGCCAGGTCTAAGATACTTGTTCGTGTTTTCCGCCCTGGATCCACAGATATCCTTCCCTCCCCACTACATGGTGCGTCCAGGAGGATCCTCTTAAATCTTCTACCTAGTTTCCCCGAAAGGTTTAACGCATTACTCCATGCTACTACTACGTTATCTAGTTTCATCCTTAATAGATGCCCCACCAGGGTCTTTAACCTGTATAAGACATAGTCGTTAGCGTATACAATACCTTTTCCCCGCTCCTTAAGGATTTGAGCCATAAACGTTGCCTTACCGCCTGGGGCGGCACAGGCGTCGAGGACGTCTCCTTCATAGTTATGTAGTAGGAGTAACACTGGTATCAGGCTAGAGGCATCTCTGTGGATATAGTAGTAGCCCTTTAAGTATTCATGTGTCGAGCCTATAGTGGGGCTTCTAGGGGTTTTAACTACCCAGAATGAAGCGGGAGCCCATGGTATTTCCTCTAACTGGAATCCCAGGGATTCTAGTCTCTCCATTAATTCACCGGGCCTTATAAGTAACGTGTTAACTCTGACAACTGGTTTAACAGGTTTTTCGAATGCTTCAAGAAGTTCCAGGGCCTCATCTGGGCCAAGCATCTCAAGGTATCTTTGAACCATGTATGGGAGATACCCGTATCTTAACGCCAACTCGACTGCCTGTTTAGATGGCTCCAAGTATATGTCGCGATATATCTCATAGAGCCTCAAGCAGAGGACCCCTCTTAACCCCTAAGCATCCCCATTAGTGAGCGGGCATTTTCAAGCATCCAGTGATCGTTATTGAAGAACACATATACTTTCTCGGGCTTCATCCTTACTATTCTTCCCGCCACCTCACGTAGCTCATCCATTGTGTACTCATGTCCGTACCATGAAGATCTTCCATGCATCCTTAAGTAAACTATCCCCATAATATTGGTAATCCATGAAGCAATGGGCGCATCTATTGACACTATCACTATAGCTTTATCAATCCCCCATGAGGCAACACTATCATTAAAGCATGATACATGCCTGAACTCAACAGCCATCCTGGAGGCTAGGTTGGATGCCTCATGGAATCTCTCAATCTTCTCCAGATTCTCCTTACTGCATGTGAATTGAGGAGGCATCTGGAAAAGATAGAAGTCAATGACATCATTCATCGGGGTGAATAAGTTATGGAACCTCCTCCATATCTCTAAGGCGTCTCTCCCAAGCTTCCTGTAATGGGTTATAGACTTGTGCACCTTAATACTCCATCTTATACCCCTACCCTTCCTAGCCCATGACACCACTTGATTCCTGTAGGGGAACCTGTAGAAGCTGGCGTTTAATTCAACAGCGTTTAACCCGCTTTCCCTAATATACCAGTCCAGTGAAGCCTCCTCATTCCAGTCATAGAGCCAGCCGCTAGTGCCTACATATACCTCCATTACTCTCTCCCAGTTAATATACTGGCTTCCCCGACTATATACTGACATATAATAGTATTCTAGTAGCAATATATGTAACTACAGTGGCTACTAGGAAACCAATATACCAGTATGATAGCATCCTTGAAAATAACCTGGTATTAACACTTGAGATACCTCTTCCCAGTCCAACCCCCATTATGGAACCAATGATTATTCCGACCATACTGCTCGGTAACCCAAGCCTGGTTACAATGAGTGTTGTCTGCGCGCCAGCTATGTTAGCAATGAGAGCTGACTCGGGATTTAATACAGTGATCTCTTCCCCAATAGTTTTCGCTACGCTAACACCCCATGTGAGGATTCCTGTGCTCAATCCTAGTGAAGAATAGGTGAGTATCAGTAGTGATTCAATATCATGATTCAACTCCCTTGAACCCAGTATAAGCATTAATGGTGCGGCAGCGTTTGCGACATCATGTCCTCCATGTGTAAAGGCAAGGATCGCTGATGAAGCGATGAGCATTCTATTATTGAACCTATTTACAACAGTATCTACATCTATCACTTCATGTCTACTTCCCCATATATTCATGTAGAGGTATATCATTATTGATGCTGTAAGGACAACGATGATCGATGACACGGCTGCGAGAATATATATGTTCTCCAGTAACTGCTCCGGTATAGCCATATATACGGCTGAAACAGTGAAGGAGGTGTATAGGAGCAAGAGGGGGAGGAATATCTTTACATAGATGTTTCTTCTCGAGCGCAGGTAGCTATATAGCCTATAATATATATAGCCGACCAGTAAGCCTATGAAAGGTATTAAAAGCCATAGAACAAATAACTCGAGAAGTAGGCCTGTATTAACATATTCCACACCCATAGCTAAACCTATTCCTGAAATAGCTCCCACTGTAACTATGCTTATACTAAACGGCATATGCTTTCTAGTCGCCAGGAACACTATTATAAATGAGACAAATAAGGCGATGACGAAGCCAGCGGTAATTATCCTCGACGATATCTCTGCCACGCTGACTATCTTGGAGGAAAGAGTTGAAGAAATGAATCTCCCGTAAGCCAGGCCCCCGATCAACTCGAAGATCGATGCAATCAACAAGGCCCTTCTTACAGGCAATGCACGCACACCTATGATTGTCCCAATGCTGTTTGCAGCATTGTTTGCCCCATCAATCCATGCAAGCATGAACGCTCCTACAAACCCTGCTAAAACTATTGGATCCATGAAGTAACCACCAGCCCTAAATACACTTGTTGCGTAGATATGATTTAGATTATTAAATCGTTTAAAATCGCTCCTAAATATATTTCACTGAGATTCACTTACCTCAGGATCAAGGCTCCTAGATATACAGGTAAATCAAGTCCATGAATTAAGTATTTTGGAGAAGTATCATGGATGAGGGCATTAAAAATATGTTGGGCTGTGAATCCTTTGCTTACAAGCTCCACGGGAGAAAAGTAAAAGGTAATAGTCATCAAGGAAAACTAGTAGAGGCGTCGAGAGAATAAAACGTGTTCAAAAATATTAAGAATTTAAAAATAATTTAGAGCCCACAACAGGCTCCTCATAGCTTATTTTATTACTACTCCCTTTATGCTTTGAATCCACTCAGGCGTTGCCTCCTCTATGAAGGCCTTAGCTAGTAATGATGCATTGTAGAGGTCTCTTAAATCCACTACTTCAACAGGGCTATGTATATACCTTGAGGGAATAGAGATCGTTCCAGCAGCAACACCCTCCTTGTTTAAAGCTATTGTTGAGGCATCGGTTGTACCACCTGAGACCACATCTAATTGATAAGGTATCCTCTTTTTCTCGGCAACGCTCACCAGGAACTCAACCACCTTTGGATGCGCTATCAACCCACCTGCATTTCTCCCATCAACTATCTTTATAGCTGGACCATATCCTAGCCGAGTGAACCACTCGCTTTTAGCTACTCCGGGTACATCGCTTGCTATGGTTACATCTATCGCTAATGCCACATCCGGCGAGATACCGTAAGCCGACGTCTTAGCCCCCTTCAACCCTACTTCCTCCTGGACTGTTGCAACGAAATAAACGTCTACATCGTGTTTCTCAAGCATTTCAAGAGCCTTTAACATAACCACGACTCCAACCCTGTCATCGAACGCCTTACCGGTTATCCTGTTCCAGCCTAACTCAGCCACCTCTCTATCAAATACAGCTATATCGCCGACTCTTATACCCATCTTCTCCACTTCCTCCTTTGATGACGCACCAACATCTATGAAGAGTTCCCGTAGCTCCGGTACTTTCTGGGCTTCCTCCGGCTTAATTACATGAGGAGGCTTTAACCCTATCACACCCCTGTATAGTCTCCCATCCCTCGTCCTAACAACTACTCTTTGGTAGAGAAGAGTCCTCTCGAGTACTCCACCTATGGGTATAACCCTTAGAAACCCGTCATCCTCGATGTGAGAGATGAATAAGCCTATTTCATCCATGTGGGCTGCGATCATGATTTTACCAGAGCCCTTAGAGCCCTTCCTATATCCAACTACGTTCCCCCATACATCTATCCATAGTTTATCTACATGAGACTTCATCAACTCGGCAACGAGGTCTTTCACCGGGTCTTCTCTTCCACTAGGAGCATGAAGGCTGGTTAGCTTCTTAATTAACTCTATGTACTGGCCCCTCCATTCCAAGGTGTTCACCAGTGTGGATATATAGTTTACATGTAGAATAAAAATATACCTTGATCAGTGGAAGAGAATGCTCAATACTTTCTCTGTATCAAGTAGCTTATTATAGTTTGGTAACTCGATTACATTACTGCCTATCAACGCAGATACTCGCCCCTTTTTATCGAAACCATATAGAATATACATCGAGTCCACTTCAGCTCTTAAAACACCGTTTTCAAATCCGAGCAGCTTTAGCAACTCCATAACGATCTTATACCTTGTTAAACTCCCCCAATAAGAGCCCTCTTCCTGGAGTTCGTCCCGCTGACGAGGCAGAATTAATCCTAGAAGCATGCCTCTAAACGATATTTTTTTCTGGCTCTTTTCCCTCTCACTGATTAACTCCTTCATACTATGCCTTGCAGACTCATATAGGTTTAGGAGGTATTCCTCAACTCCTTTCTTACTACAGGTATCCCTATCAGCGTTTACGGTTCTAAAGCTCTTACCTGTGCCGGGCATTATTTCTCCCGGGCTCGTTTTTGAATTATATGAGAGTAGGAGCCTAGATTCAGGCTTATCGCTCTTGGAGTAATTGTGAAAGAAGCAGTCAATGCAGTAAAAGGTGTCAGAGTTATATGGTTTAACAATAGCTGTTTCAACCCATATGCATTGATATATGCTTCCGCATTTATCAACTAATCTCTCAGCAACACCTATAAAGCCCTTCACATCAGATCCCTCTATAATGTTACTAATGTTATTATGATGCCCTTCTTGATTTTCTAGAATTGTTAAGCCTATATTATACATTTAGCAAGCCCAGCAGCGTAAATACATTCACTACAGCCTACTTCATTACCATAGCAGTCGAAGATGTTTTCATCAACGTACCAGCAGTTAAACGTTGATAGATTGCAGTCTGAGCACCAGGGTATGTTCTTAGAGAATTCTTTTCTAGTATTCCTGAACTTAACGTATTCGGGCTTTAACCATATATCTCTTAAATGTTCCCTCCATAGGTTGCCGAAGATGACCCTACGGATAATCTTATAGTGGTTGTTTATGAATAACGGGTGCTCATATGCTAGATCCATACATGGAGATACTAGTCCATCATACCTTATATATGCATAATCCTTATCGATATAGGGACATGTACGCTTAAGTGCATCGGCGTAGACACCTGGTGCATTAATGATCAATCCCCTCTCCTTTCCTTTCGCCTTAGCCTCATCCAGGATTCTTATGGTTTCCTCAAGTATGTTTTTCCTCTCTAATGCCTGTCTGATATTGAATATGTTTAAGCTGTATCCCTTCTCCACTGCTTTATTATATATTTCATTATATATTGTATGCCACTTCAACTCCTGGCTTGAGTACTGGCTCTTAACGGTCTCTCTAAAGGCTAAGTGAGATATTTTCTCCCATTTCTCTAGACCAATATCCTCTATAAGTCTAACAGGGTATTCGCTGGACAAGCTATAAAGGATTTGATCTGCCAGGGTACTCGTGTATGTCACCAGGTGACTTATAGTTAACTCGCTGATCCCTAGCTCCACAGCCTTATCGACTAGGCTGGGTAACTCCGCTAGATTTTCACGCATTAACACGGTTGCTATACTTATCTTGCCATCGTATTTACTAGCTATCTTCACTGATTCAGCTAGATGCTGGAAGAGAGTAAGAGAGTATTGTGAAACACCTACTCGTATCTTGTTTAACTTGACAAGATCGTTGCTATCAATGCTGAACACTAATTCGTTAAGTCCATTTCTAAATAATTTATCAACAAGCTCTGGTGTAGCTAGGGAGCCATTTGTCACTACCAGTATATGAGTTGAACTACCATGCTTCTCCCTATATTCCTTGATAAAAGCTGGAAGCTCTGGATGTAGCAATGGTTCACCGAACCCGTAAAGTGCTAATCTCTCTAATGCATCATCGATTTCATCAACTATTTTACTGAATAGCCTAGGGCTCAGTAAACCATATTTTTCATCCTTCCAGGTTCTCCTTACACACATTATACAGGTGAAGTTACAATTATTGGTGACCTCCACCTGTAGACTACGTGGCATCTTACTCATTAGTACTATCCACCTGCTATTGGAGGGAATATAGCTATTACATCTCCATCCCTAAGCTTTAACTCCTCGATAAACTGTATGTGTCTACCATTTACGAGGATTATCCTATCACTCCTATATCCCTCACTCGTCAGGACTTCATCAATGAAGTCTCTGCCGAGGATTTCACCAGCTTTCTCAATAGCTTCCCTAAACTCATCACTCTCTACTTCAACCTCTATCTCGCTTACACCATATTTCTCTCTAAGGGAAGCAAATAAGCGTATTTTAACCTTGGCCAAGAGAGAACACCTTTCCAGTTCAAGCAAGTCTAAAAAGCCTTATAGATAAAAAAATCTTAGAGTTCTATCCCAAGCTCCCGGAGTTTCTCAATAGTGGGGACTCCATTTATCCATCCTCTTAACTCATAGTACTCCTTCAACATCATGTCTAGTTCAACTACCTGCCCCTCAGCAGGTCCTTTAGGCATAGGCTCTCTTAACAGTCTAGGTGGCAATGTATCGTCTTTGGCTGAGAACCCGTAGAGGAACATTATATATCTCTCTAGGTTGTATATTCTCTCACCAATAGTCATGATCTCCTGCTCGGTAAGGCTGAATCCTGCTACCGCATTGAATAGTCTAGCATAGTCTCTAGCACCTATCTCGAATGTGGTGAAGAGGCAGTTGACAGCGGAGTTTACGACTGATGTTAGATCCTGGAAGATCTTAACAAGTTTAGCCTTCCCCTGTGGGCTTAATGGATCTGTTTTCTCGGGTAAACCAAGTACTTCTGATGCCACAGTGTATCCTGATACATGACAACCTCCTCTATTGGCGGTTGCATAGTTTAACCCTATTCCTTTTATAGCTCTTGGATCGTATGCCGGCATCTCTAACCCCTTAACACTCATGCTCAGCTCTGGTGCACCATACATCTCTGCAAGCCTCTTGCTTCCAAGGGCAAGTCTTGCTCCAAACCCAGCTCTATAAGCTGTCCTCCATACAGCGTCGACTAATGCGGCTGGATTACTGAATCTCAGATCTATGCCCTCTAGATCCTCACTTGGTATTAATCCTTTCTCATAGAGCTCCATGGCCGTAGCAATGGTTGCACCCATGCTTATAGTGTCTAATCCTAGCTCATTACAGAGATGGTTCGCCTTTATTATTGCCTCAAGATCCATTACACCAGTATCATTGCCGAGTGCCCATATTGATTCGTATTCTGGGCCCTCACTGTATAGTACCTGGTATGGCCCAAACTGCACACGCGTCACCCTGCCACACGCTATCTGACATCCCCAGCATGGTCTGCGCTTTATAAGGTATTTCGATGCAAGGGTTTCGCCACTTATCTTATCTGCCTCAGGATTGTAGCCATACTGCCAGTTCTTATAGGGTAATCCACCGATCTGATTTATTATGTTCACCAATACTGCTGTACCATACTGTGGTAAACCGCCTCCGGTTACAGGGTTTTTCCTTATTCTCTCGGTCATTTCAGTAACAAGCTTTCTATACTCCTCTGTGTTAGCTATTTGAGGCTGATTATCGCCTGCTACAACAATCGCTTTGAGCTTCTTTGAGCCCATTATAGCTCCAACACCTGTTCTACTGGCTGCCCTATGCTCATCGTTGATTATTGCTGCAAATAACACTTTATTCTCGCCGGCTGGACCAATACATGCTACGCTGGTATTCTTATGGTTAACCCTCTTCTTGAGTATGCTTGTTGTGGTAAAGGTATTTAATCCCCATAGATCACTAGCATCGCGAATATCGACGTGCCCATTAACTATTTCTATGTAAACAGGTTTCTCGGCTTCGCCCTCAATGAACACCAGGTCATATCCAGCAAACTTTAAGAATGGACCAAACTCGCCACCGCTATTCGCACTTGCCACAGAGCCTGTAAGCGGGCTCTTTAAAGCCATTACATGGTATCTACCTGGCGAGGGAACACCAGGTATACCAGTAATAGGACCAGTTGCAAATGCCAGCACGTTTTCTGATCCAAGTGGGTCTATATCTCTTGGTGAAAGACCTTTGTTCATGTATTCCTTCAAGTATTTCTTGTATAGAACGTAGAGGGCGTATCCTTTCCCACCAATGTATTTTTCAGCTATACTTGGATTAACGTATTCTTCATGTATGGTTTTATCTGTTAGATTAATGAATAGTATTTTACCGGCATAACCCCCCTTCAAAAATATTTCACCATATATAATTGTGTTAACCGATTATGTATATTCTTTTCATTATCTTTTTTAATTAAAAATTCCTGAGATGCTATATGGCCTTCTTCATGTTAATTTCTATTAAGATTAAGTATATCTCTCATTGCTCCATATTTATGAAATTACAGCTGAAAGCCTCATCCTTTAGGACGGAAGAAAGTCAGCAATTAATATTAATTAAGGAGCATTGCTCATAGAGTAATACAGCCTCAAATACATCTGGGGGTTTTAATGGGTTTTTATAGCAGTATTAAGAAAATCCTGGTCGATGATGAATTGCTTATTGAGAAAGAGAAAGAGCTCAGGATTATTATTGCATCAATACTCGCTAAGGGACACATGATAATGGAGGGTGTCCCGGGTGTTGCTAAAACCTATACTGCTAAAGCTGTTTCAAAACTCCTTGACTTAGAGTTTAAACGGGTTCAAATGACCCCGGATCTACTACCATCGGATATAATAGGCTATTATGTATTCGACCAGAAAACCGGGGGGTTTATCGTTAAGAAAGGACCTGTTTTCACCAATATTCTTTTAGCCGACGAGATCAACAGAGCCTCCCCTAGAACACAGTCAGCATTACTTGAGGCTATGCAGGAGAGGCAGGTGACTATTGAAGGCGAGACATATAGGCTCCCGGAGCCCTTCATAGTTATAGCAACAATGAACCCCGTGGAGATGGAGGGTGTGTTCCCGCTTCCAGAGGCACAGCTGGATAGATTCCTCGTTAAAGTGGAAACCAGTTATACTTCTCACGTAGGCTTGGTTAAAATACTTAAGAGATCCGATGAGATCGAGAAAGCTATCAACGAGCTTAAACCAGTTGTCTCCCGCCAGGAGATACTAGAGGAGATTAATAGGGTTACAAGTATTAAGGTGGATGAGTCAATCTATGACTACGTTGCCTCAATAATCGAGGAGACTCGTAGGCATCCAGCAGTGAGGCTCGGTGGCTCGCCTAGGGCTGGGATAGCATTAATCAAGCTGGCTAGGTCACTGGCGTACATTGAGGGAAGAAACTATGTTATACCCGATGATGTCAAGGAGGCATGTAAACCAGTGCTACTGCATAGATTGATCCTCAAGCCCGAGTATGAGGTGCAGGGATTGAGCGTTGAAAGAGTAATCGATGATGTCTTATCAAGTGTTAAGGTGCCCTCTCCATGAAGAGCCTATTCATAATATCTATAGCCTTGGTAATTATTACAGCGTCAACTCCTCTAGCACCTATTGCTGAGGACAGGCATACAGCTGGGTTCCCGAATCAGCTAGATTCCCCTATAAGCATGGATGAGTTAATACGTGAACTATATAATGCATCGATAATAACCTTGGGATCCAGCCTAGATGAAGCAAGTATTTCGAGTCTACTGGATAATCTCACAAGAAGTGGGTTATTGAATGAGACATATAGGAACAAACTTAGTAGAATATTATTTGATCCCCCTGAATCACTCGTTGCCAATATAAGTAACCCCGAGCTACGCTTACTACTCAGCAAGCTAGTTAGTAAGGAGAATATATCATATGATGAGTTGTCCACTATACTTAAATACGTGGATACCTTGAAGGCCACTAATAGTCTAAGCCTTGAGGATGAGTTGATAGCCTATAAAATTCTCTCCGAGCTCTCAAGTAGAAACCGGTTGGGCGATACAGAGGTACCTGGTAGAATAATGTCAACTCTGATGAATATACTTGGATTAAGCCATATATCATTAGAGGAGACCATGGGAAATACATCGTTAAGCATACCACGCGTGAATTTACCGGGTGTAGCAGTGTCTGGCGTGAAGCAGGGTCTACCGAGTCTAAATCTACTGGTTCGAGGTCCTTTATGGCCTGGATTACTTGGAGTATTCATTGCTGTCTTTACAATAGTGTTGATCACGGCTACTAAGGGAGGTAAAATCATCGGAGTAATAGGTAAAATCTACTCAGGCATTACACTAGGGAGAACAAGGAGGTATAGTTATGGTGAACCAGGGGACTGTATCTCAGCATACTGGTTCACTGTAGCCATGCTGGCAAGTAGATACAGGGTCTTAAAGATGCCTTCTGAAACACATAGGGAGTATCTTGAGAGAATTATACATAGGGTTCCACCCGAAATAGTTAGGCTGGTTGGAGAGATCACTAGGTTATATGAGGTTTGTAGATTCGGAGAATCCACGAGGAAGAGAGAAGCTGATAGGGAGGCGATCGAAAAATATCGCGAATTGGTGAATAAAATTGAACATGGCTAGGCTTGTAATCGAGGCTGGCAGAAGGCTGGTTGCACTGGCCATACTTTACGATGCATCAACTATACTGGTAAGCCATATGCTCCCTAATGTTTTGGGCATGATTGTTTTAATAGTCACCATATTACTAGCGGCTTCAATGGCTTTAATAGGAAGTCTCACGGTATATATTTTAGCTGTATCATTGGTTACATTATTATCCGCAATGGTGCACTCTATTCCAGTTGCCTCGATCACATGTCTACCAGTACTTCTACTACTCGATACTGTCTCGAGTATTTACAAGGGTGGCGAGTTATCCTGGTCCGGCGTCAGTTCCATGGATATTGCTAGAAGTCTTGCATCATTGCTTCTACTATATATACCAATGCTCCTGGTATCAATGCTACTAGCCCATGTCTCATGGATGCTGGTTGAGAGCATGGAGAATGTATTCCTGGGTGCAGCTGTGACTAACCCACTGGTTTCACCTATAGTGTTATCCAAGGTGTTCATTACAGCTTTAACAATCATACTAGCGATCTACTTCTACCGAGTGCTTAAAGCAGGGGTTGAGGTAGTTGCTTTATTTCTTTTCGCGACTAGTAGGCAAGCCGTTAAAGAGCTTGCCAGGGAATCAGATATAGACATCGTCTTTTCCCCACCGTTTTCATGGTTTTTAGAGCTCCCCATAGTCTTCCTTATATATCCATTTTTCTACACCGTAATCTACGATGTCTACTTGCCATTAATTCTTGGAGACACACCGGGCTCTATGCCGCAGGGTATCACATTGTTTCTCCAGTTCGCAATCGGCTTACTCGCATTCACTATCTCAACAGCTCTAGTTAGAGACTTCATCGATCCAGGTGCTCTTAGAGGTGTGGAGATCGATGGAGGGAGAGGCCTAATTATTAAACCCTTAATATTCACTCTATTCATTTATCTGACCTCGGTGATGCTAGCATTACGGAGGGGCTATCCCATCATTGATTCATTACTTAGCCCGAGTTTCAGCGAGCTCGCCGGCTTAATCAGTTCTAACTACATTGATTCGAGTTCCTTCTTTGTTTCACTACTGAGTGATGTATTAAGAATAGTGGGGGTTGTTACATGAGTAGTGGACAGGGGAAGACAAGGGCTGGTAGGATGGGTTTCCAAATACTTATAGCACTCGGTGTTTCAGTTTTACTCGTATCACTTATCCTAATGATCCAATCGATAGGATATATGGAGGGAGCCATGGTAGGCGCTTCATTATTAACTGCATTGATAGGTTTCTCCCTCCTCTCGGCTTCACTATATATATTGAGGCTGGCGGCATATGTATACGCAACAGAGAGGAGGGGGGAGAGTGGAGAAAAAGAGGAGACAGGGGAGAGGTAGTCTAGTAGCAACATCCATGGTGCTAGCACTTGTCTTCATAGGTTTAATAGCCCTAGTTGAAAGAGGGCCAGTTGTCCCAGGGTTCCCAGTGGGTGCATCCCCATTTAACCCGTTATCTTTTGGTACACTGGGGTTAGTTAAGGATCTCGAGCATTACTACACTGTTAGAATAGCTAGCTCCATGGAGGATCTCAATAGATTAACCGGTGGTAAATGTATTTATGTAGTGATATCGCCGGAGAAGCCTTTTGTAGCCAGTGAAGCCGAGTACATAGTGAAATCACTCAGCGAGAGATGCAGGGAAGCAATAGTCTTCATCGGAGACGAATCAACTTATTCAAACGGGCTCTTGGAAGCGTTGAATACAAGTATCCGAGTTACCGGTAGCAGAATATACGTGAGCCAGTGTAGTGATATGGCATGCGGGTACTCGCCGTATCCGCGTGCCCGGCTAATCCTTGGAAACAGGTCGTTCAACCTAGTTCTAGATAAGGCATCCAATCTCATTGGTAGGGGAATTATACGGGGGTATATTACCGGGGGATGTGTTGTTACATTGCCTGGTGCAGGAGGCTTCGAATGCAGTAGTATCGCGGTTGGAGCTAACGAGACCGTAGAGGCAGGAATCCATGACCCTGTTGTAGCATTAGAGGATCACGACTCACGTATACCGGTCTACGTGATAGGGGATGGCTCGATATTTCTTAACCAGGTGATTAACTCGGGGAATCAGAGCGAGTACAAGGTGTTCGTGTTAGAGTTATTCCAGTATTTATGTGGAGGGGAGAGCGGGTGTATTATGGTATTTGACAACATGCACTATGAAACGATCAATGCATTCAACCTACTAGTGAATCCAGGCTTAATTACAGGGGCTGGAACTGGTTTAAGTGATATACTCTACGTATTCTCCCTTATACTTGCAACAATTATACATCCATCATTCTGGATGCCCCTGGTATTCAAATTTCTCGATGAATTATTCTCCACGCTTCTAGCCAACATGTTCCTAGCTATCCTCGTATTACTAGCAGTCACCATAGTTGTAGACAAGTACTTAACAAGGGGCATTGTTTTCAGGGGGGATGAAGTGTTAAGGGAGCAGGTTGAAAGAGATATTACAGTGTTTGAATCAGTGAGGAGGAAGATAATTGAGAAGAAGGAGAAGCTGGGCAGGGATGACTTCCTAAACATCTATTGGCTAGCGAACCAGGTGTTAACCATGATACTAGGGGTTGAACTATCCAGTCCAGCCTTCATTGAGAGAACATCACAATACGTGGGAAGTGATCTAGCTAGCTCGTACTGGAGCTACATGAATAAGCTATATAGGAGAGCAGTAGGGGAGTCTTGGAGACCGCTTATAGTGAGGTGGCATAGTGAAGCACTTAAAGCCTATAGTGAAACCGAAAAAATGCTTTCACTCATTACATCAAGGCTTCAGATAGGGGATTATAGAAGGCTTCTAGCGGGGATCTAAATGGCTATTCATGCTACAACAAGGCTGAGGCTCTACATGTTATCTACTGCCCTGCTTCTAGCTGGAGCCATAATAGTTGACCCAACTTTCCTGCCTCCAGCCCTACTACTCCTTTCTCTCCCAGTGTTCTCATACATAGCTATAGAGTCAAACTATAAAATCCTTAAGAGCATAAAGGTCTCAGGCTCAGTCGCCATGGAAACCGGTGGAAGATTCTTCGTCGAGTACACTATTATAAACCCTACTAGAATACCTATTCTGCCAGTTGAGTTCAGCATACAGTATAGCGAGCTGATAAAGCTAGTCAAGGGATCAAAGAGGGGCTTATTAATAATACCACCTAGAGCAAAGGTTAAGCTAAGGTTCTCCTTTCACGGCAGATTAGGTGAACACTTTGTTGGCCCGCTTAAAATAGTTCTAAGGGATCTCTTCGGATTCTATAGATCGAGTGACGAATATCTTGGAAAAGCACTGGTGGTCAATATACCTCCCACCGTTGAGGAGGTCATTGTCAGGAAACTACTCATATATGCGAGAAGTACTGGGCTCGTTAAATCAAGGATCCCTGGGGAGGGAGTCGAATTCTATGATATACGGGATTATTCGCCGGGCGATGAAGCGAAGAGGATAGTCTGGCGTATCTATGCTTCAAGAAGAATGCTTGCCATCTGGGAGCCTGAGAAGGAGGTGTTTCAACCAGTGTTATTCATACTTGATGGGACAAGAGAGATGTGGAGCGGCCCAATGAGTCAATCCATGATAGAGCATTCAGCGAGGATCATATCTTCCATAATATACTACCTAGTTAAAAGAGGCTACCCTGTCTCAGCAACCGTCTTCAATGAGTCACTAGTGCACACCAGTGGGAAACCCATGCATGGATATCACGGATACATGGAGGCTCTAAGAGTACTCTCCAAGGTAAGGTTTGAGGAGGGGGATGAATCACATAGGCGTAGGGCGTTATCAGGAGTACTCTCATACACGTATACCAGGATTCTCCCAAGAGATAGAAGTATAATATTTCTCTTTACACATCTCAGGGATACCATTATAGATGAAATAGCTGCGTGGAATAACCTATACAAGGATAAAGGCCATATCCTCTACATTGTCCACCCCCTTATAACAGCCTATGAGTCAGATAGCGATGTCCCTGAGTGGGTTGCGAATATATATAGGGTGAAACTAATAGAGAACCTTCGAGAAGACATGGCAGTCATCTCCAGGGCGCGTGGGAGAGGGTTGAAGGTAATAGCTGTTACCCCTGATCTAATACCCCAGAGGGTCATGGATATTATTGAGAGGTATAGCTCGTAGAGTTAAATAATTTAACAATAAAGTATAAATATGATTCAACCAGTAATTATCCCATGGTAGATAACTATGATGTCCAAGCATCCTCTTGACCTACCATTGAACAGGAAGCTTACACTAGATGAAATCATGGAGGCATTAAGACTATCCATAATAGCCGAGTTAGATGCGGTGAACCTATACCTTCAACTAGCTAGATCTATAGACGATGAAAAGGTGAGAAGAGTATTTGAGGACATAGCTAATGAGGAAAAAACGCATATAGGCGAGTTCCTGGCTGTATTGGAGTCACTGGATCCCCAGCAGGTAGAGGAGTTGAAGAGGGGGGCTGAGGAGGTCAGGGAGCTAACTGGTATAAGTAGCCCGCAGGGGCGAGGAGCTGGTGTGGGCACAAAGAATAGTGATGGATCAAACACCAGTGAAGACCCCCAGGGCATAGAATTAGTGGGCAAGATATTCCTCAACATAGTGAATGAGACCAGGTCTCTACGCAAGTACATACCCGTAGTAGATTTGGGGAAAGGTATTGAAAGCGTGGTCCTCGAGAAAACCGGGGAGACCCTACAGCGTATAGTAGTACCTTTGAGAGAGCTATCAGTATACTTCAGAATCACTCAAAGAAGTCTTGAGTACTCATATAGAACCAAGACCAGTATCGATGCACCAGACATGTATCAGGCTGCGCTTAAACTAGCCACCATGGAGGATTCACTGATAATAGGATCCATTTTAGATTCCAATGATGTTTCAAGGAGTAAGCTTAGTGATTGGCGGACTGAGGATGCACCAGTTATTGATGTGGTAAACGCTGTTAACAAGCTTTACTCCGCCGGGGCTACCAGGCCATTTGTACTAGTGATCAACCCAGCTAACTATGTTAACATGGTTAAATCAACTGGTAGAACAGGACTCACTGAGCTTGACAGGGTGAGGCAGGTAGTGGATCACATCGTTGTCTCACCGGTAATAGGGGAGGATAAGGCCATAGTGTTATCTGCTAAGCCATATGTTATTGATGTGGTGACCGGTGGAGATATCTCGGTGGATTATATTGGGCCAGAGAAAGATATGCATGTATTCAGGGCATGGGAGCTGATAGCTTTAAGAATAAAACATGGTGAAGGCGTAATAGTACTTGAGAGGTAGGTATGAAATGGGCCAGGAACTGGTTACTAGGCTATTGGCCTACTCTAAAATAGAGGAGGAACATGCTAGAAAGCTAGTAGAGCTGGGTGAGTCGCTTAACCACCCGGTTTTAAGAACAATATTTCTATCTATAGCCAGAGACTCGGAGAAGCATGGAATGATATACAAGGCCCTCTCAGAACTCGTATCTAATCCACAGCCATTTATAACTGAGAAAGAGTTCGAGAATATTAGAAAAGTAATATCAAACCATATAGAGACAGAGGCCAAAATGCTCAAGGTTGTTGATGAATTACTCAATGAAGCAGAGGACTCACGCGTAAAGCTATTACTGGCCGCTATAAGAGATGACGAGGTAAAGCATCACGCCTTACTAGCTTCAATAAGGGATAAGCTGGCCTCACTAGAAACATTAACAGAGCAGAAATTATGGGATATGGTTTGGAAGGAATCCCGGGCATGGCACGCCCGGAGGATAGACATTTAAAAATGCTTTTTGGCTTCTCTGTGCACGGGCTTCCCTCTCAGCACCCGCTCACCGCTCGCGGGGTCGTCGAGGGCTTCATGATGGGTACCGCTTGGCCAGTCTCGCGAGGCTTGACAGAAACTAAAATGGTGGACGCAGGCAACCACTATTTTTTCAACGACTCTATTAAGCCAATTATTTTATCCCTATACCTTTCCTCTTCGCCAGCCTTAAACTCGACTACCCCTACGACTTTGAAGCCTTGAGTACTCATCATTTCCTCTAGTATTTTACCTGCCTTACCTCCCCACCCATACTGTGCTATAATTGCTACCTTCTTTCCTCTCGGGGTCTTCCTGGTTATCAGTGATGCTATATGCTTCATCAATGGATATAGGTCTGCATCATAAGTTGCTGATGCCAGTATTATGTTTTCAGCATCAAATGCTTCACCAATCACATCGCTGATGCTAGGTCTATTGGAGTCGGTGAATCCAATCATATCTATATCCTGGTTCAAGCCCGAGAAGTATTCTCTAATTATTTTGACTGTTCTCTCAACGAATCCGTACATTGATGTATATATGAGCAGGGTTTTACCTTGCTCTGGCTCTCCATGCCCCCATGACTTATATTTCTTGTACATGTAGTCTAAGGGGTCTCCTCTGAGGAGGAGCCCATGGGATGGAAGTACCAGGTTTGGAGTCACGCCCCGTGATACTAGTTTCTCAAGGTTTTTCACAACCCACTCATAGTGGATCCCTATAACGTTGGCGAAGTATTTCTTTGCGTACCATAGGTATCTCTCATAGTCTTCCCCGCTGAGTTCATCTGCCCACACTTCCTTAAATACACCGTAGGAGCCGAATGCATCACAGGTGAGCAGTATCTTCCAGCTGGTTATGTAGGACATTATCGTCTCAGGCCAATGGAGCCATGGCGTGTGATAGAATATTATTTTTTCATCATCGAACACTATTTCCTCCCCGTCTTTAACAGGCCTGAACTTCATTGAGACGCTGTAGAATGATTCAGCCATATTCTTAACCAATGGGTGACCGAGCACTATTGGATCCGCCTTTTCAACTAGTGTTTTAAGTATCCCAGAGTGATCCGGCTCCATGTGGTGTACAACTATATACCTAACATCCCTTAAGTCAACTATGTTTCTAAGGGCTTCGAGAAACTCATTTCCCAGCCCCATCTTCCAGGTGTCAAATACTATTGCACCTTCATTACTCGTGTAAACATAGGAGTTATACATTATCCCCTCAGGTATCTCCCATAACCCTTCAAAATACTTGGTGCTTGTATCTTTGAAGCGTAACAGGTATAGGTTGCTTGTTAACTTAGATACATTATATTCCATCATGTTATCATCCATAAGCAGGGTTAGTTATCAATGTCTCTCAGGAAGATTTTAGAATGATTTCAGAATAAAAAAATAATTACTTTTAGGTTTAGGGTTTCGCGGCTCTTTCAAGCCAGGAGCGTGCTTCCTTTACTTCTTCGGGCGGTACCTTTCCTTCCTCGTAGCATAGCCACCAGTCGAAGCACTTATACTGCTTAACCCTCTCCTTTGCTTCCTGTATCGTTGAGGCTGGTGGAACGATTAATCCATCCCCGATTAATTCATTGTTAGGCCATCCAGCTGGCACAGCCCTCTTATACTTATCGTTCAACTGCAACGCTTTTACCAGTCTCAGTATTTCATCTATGTTGCGCCCAGTCTCCTGTGGATAGTAAATTACAGCCCTTATGATGCCGTTTCCATCAATGATGATTACTGCCCTAACGGTATGTGTAGCACTTTGAGCGTGAAGGAACCCGAGCCTCCTCGATACTTCACCATTAGGGTCAGCTATTATTGGGAAGGGTATTTCAACGCCTAGTTTCTCCTGGATCCACTCAATCCACTTGATATGGGAGAAGACGCTGTCAACGCTTAGCCCAAGTAGCTCAGCATTCAGTTTCTTAAAATCCTCGTATCTCTTTGCGAATGCCACGAACTCAGTGGTACAGACCGGTGTGAAGTCGGCTGGGTGGCTGAATAATACGAGGTACTTACCCTTATAGTCATCGGGGAGCTTCTTCTTGCCATGCGTGGTCACTACTTCCATCTGAGGGAATGGTTCGCCTATTAATGGGATTTGCCCAGGCATTTACACCACCGAATTCATAAAATATACTATAATGGTTTATAAATTTTTCCATATATAATCTTTATTTAATCAATTATTTAACATCTAATACTTCATAGAGAGATAATACACCCTTATTTGAAAATATAATCCAGGTGTAAACATGAAGACTATAAAATGCCCCTGGTGCGGCTTCATGGGTGAGCCAGGGGAGTTTCTGTATATACAGGAAGCCACATTATATTACACTGGAAAAGGCGTGGATAGGGAAGAGCGGGAGAGACCATTGATGGTGGTGTGCCCCCGGTGTAGAGAGGGCTTCTATCTTGAATCACCATATTCTAAGCTACTTGAAAAAACAAGGGACTATGGAAAAATTTATTAATATGTAATCATTAATATGGGCATATAAATGATCACATGATCGGGTATCAGTATGAAATGACAGAGGTGTACACACCTTTGACAACACCATATGAGGCGCATCAGAGCGAGTCATTATTCTCCTTGTTCATGCCATTCAATGCCCAGGTGCGTGACCCTATATATGGCTATATAGACTACGTGAAGGGATTCGAGGATGAAGTCATAGACTCATGGGTCCTGCAGAGACTTAGATATATCTATCAACTCCAAGTGGCCCACATGATCTACCCTGGTGCAACGCATTCAAGGTTCTCCCATTCGCTTGGGGTCATGTATTCATCCTATAAGTATACGTCATTCCTCATAAGATCTACGATAGCCTCAAATATTTCAGGTAGCTATAAGAAGGAGTTGGCCGCGCATCAAAAGGAGTTAATATATGCGTCGCGGCTACTCGGCCTCTTACATGACATAGGTCATGGACCATTCAGTCATGCTTTCGATAGATACGTGTATAAATCGAAGGACTTCCTGGAGTATAGGGTGGGCAATCATGAGGTAATGGGGTATCTGCTCTACCGTGATGCCTTAAGAGACATTATTGAGAAAACATTGATGAGGGAGCGTGAAAGAATACAGGTTGATCCAGAGCTACTTATACGCATACTGGATGAAGGCTTGAAGCCTCCCAAGGGGATGAGGGAATTCACGGATCTCTACGTCAATGGACTTCTCAAGGACAGCGACTTCTATGATCCTCGTACAGTTGAAGGATTGAATAATATTGTAAGACTTGTTGTAAGGGATTATGTGTATACCAGTGATATAATGGATTACCTCAGAAGAGACAGTTATTTCACTGGTGTACCTGTTGGGGAGATCAATGATGAATGGATAATAAGGAACTCCTATATTGTTGAGAAAGATAATACATTAATACCAGCAATATCTACGAAAGCGCTTGATGAAATAGCAAGACTGTTTGACGCGAGGAAGATAATGTATAAAAATGTATACCTTCACCCAGTCAACCAGGCTTTCATCGAGACTGTTGGGCTTCTTCTTCAATGTGTTAAAAGCGATATAATAGAGATCCTTTCAAGGATTATAGAGAAGGGTGATGCGATAGCCTACCTCGCTTTAACCGATCACTACATGTATTCACTCTTCAAGAAACTCCTGGTGGAGAGCCCTGGTAAACTGGAGTGCGAGAACAAGGAGCTAGCTAGAAACGCGCTGGAGAGCTTATTCATTAAGAGGAAACCCCTGTGGAAAATGGTTAAACGAATATCGATAGATCTCAGGAAAGCCGGCCATTTATACGGCAGATTCGGGGATGCACTGCAGAGACACATAGAGGAGGATATATATGGTGAGATATCTAGTTGGCTACGAGATAAGAATATAGGGCCTGACGACTTGAAGATAATATTTGACAAGATAGATGTGTATCCATCAGCTGGAGCCGAGGTATTAAAGACTATAGAAGTGGTTGAGCTTAAAGACGGAAGGGTAATAGAAGCCTACTCTAAGTCCCTCGAGGAATTTGCAAGAGAGTCCGGGTTAATACCCGAGGCATTGATCACGGTGTATGTGAGCAGGTTAAAGTACAATGAATTATCTGGTGAGGAATTAAGGAAGATCAGTGAGATAGCTGCCAGGATAATCGAGGACGCAGTAAAGGGTACATTCAACGAAGCCCCTGAAACAAGCTAGTGCCCTTGACAAGTTTTATTTTGTTCCACTTATATTCAGAGAATAAAATGCCGGCTTAATGATGGTGGGTTATTTAATGAAGGTATCAATATTGTTACCAACATACAATGAGAGAAAAAATATAGGTATACTCATTCCTTTAATAGATAGTGTTCTAAGAGGTGAGGGGATCGAATACGAGATCATTGTCATAGACGACAACAGCCCCGATGGCACAGCCGAGGAAGCTTTAAAGCTTTCATCCAGGTTCAACGTCAAAGTCCTTAAGAGACCCGGTAGACTTGGGTTATCCTCAGCCATTCACGACGGGGTTAGATATTCCAGTGGTGAAGTAATTGTAGTCATGGACGCGGATCTACAACACCCCCCGGGATACATCCCCATGCTTGTCAAGAGGATAGGTGAGTGCGATATCGTCGTGGCTTCGAGATATATACCTGGAGGGAGAAGTGAGGGTTTTCCACTCGTTAGAAGAATTATTTCAAGGGGCTCAATTCTACTTGCCCATCTAATAGTCCCGGGAACCAGAAAGGTGAGAGATGCCGTAAGCGGGTTCTTCGCTGCTAAGAGGAGTGTTTTATCTAGGTGGAGGCTTCTGGAGCCCTACGGTTACAAGGTCCTTGTTGAGATTCTTGGAGAGCTCCAGGATGTAAAAGTATGCGAGGAGCCCATAGTATTTAAAAAACGTGAAAGGGGGTCTTCGAAGCTTACGGTTAAGGTTATTCTCTCATATATTAAGACAATCTACAGGCTGAATCCACGCGTATTCCTAGGCTACGTGTTATTGACTTTGACTATAGTGTTGCTTCTCTCAATAACACTGCTAGCTATATAGCTATGTTTTTATTTTGGTTAGATTGTATCTTTCAAGATACTGAGTTAACCAAGCATTAACGAGGATGTAGTTAATGAGTGGAAACACAGAGTGGCTTTTACAGGGGGGTTATAAGCCCCGGGATGTCGAGGAAAAAGTACTTGGATTCTGGGAATCCATGAATATTTACAGGCTCGTTAAAAAGGAGAATGAGTCTCATACTAAGAGATTCAATTTCATTGATGGCCCACCCTATCCCTCAGGTGAAATACCGCATATTGGCACAGCATGGAATAAGACGCTTAAGGATGCCGTATTAAGATACAAGAGGATGAAGGGTTTTAGAGTATATGACATACCCGGGTACGATTGCCATGGACTACCAATAGAGGTAAAAGTAGAGCAGAAACTCGGTGTAAGTGTTAAGAAGGAGATCGAGGAAAAGATAGGTGTCGAACGCTTCATAGAGGAGTGTAAGAGGCTTGCCCTCTCCAATGCTAAGGCTATGACTAAATGGTTTAAAGAACTCGGTGTCTTCATGGACTGGGATAATCCATACCTGACTCTGAGAGACAAGTATATCGAGGCAGAGTGGTGGCTCATAAAGAAAGCTCATGAAGCCGGACTTCTTGAAGAAGAATATAGGGTAGTGCATTGGTGCCCTAGGTGTTCGACAACCCTGGCGGAGTACGAGTTAGAATACCAAGAACTAGAGGATCCAAGCATATATGTGAAGTTCAAAGTTGAGGGCAAGGAGAACGAGTACTTGGTGATTTGGACGACTACGCCATGGACTCTCCCAGCCAATACCTTCGTGATGATTCACCCTGATGAAGACTATGTAAAAGCCGTGGTTGGCGGAGAAACATGGATCCTAGCCAAGAAGAGACTTGAAGCAGTGATGCGTGAAGCCGGTGTAAAGGAATACCAGGTCGTAGAGGAGGCGAAGGGGTATCAGTTGGTCGGGTTAAGATATAGCCACCCACTCACCGATATCGTGCCTCTACAGGAGAAGCTGAGGGAATACCATGTAGTATTGCCGGCCCCGGAGTTCGTGACAATGTATGAGGGTACAGGGTTAGTGCATGCCGCGCCAGGTCATGGTTTCGAGGACTTCATTGTAGCTAGGAGGAATAATATCGAGTTTGTTGCAAGTCCGATCGATGATGAGGGCAGGTTTACTAGTGAGGCGGGTAAATATGCGGGTCTTCATGCTAGGGAAGCTAATAACGTGATAATAGAGGATCTAAGGGCTAGAAACGCGCTTGTAAACGCGTCAACCATAGTGCACAAGTATCCTGTGTGCTGGAGGTGTAAGACACCAGTTGTCATGAGGGCTACGAGGCAATGGGTGATTAAAGTATCCAAGCTGAAGGAGAAGTTGAGAGAGGAAGTGAATGGTGTTAAATGGATCCCTGAGTGGGCTCGGAGCAGGATAGAATCCATGATTGATAACCTGCAGGACTGGTTAGTTTCAAGGCAGAGGTATTGGGGTACCCCGTTACCTATATGGGAATGTCCGAACAAGCATAGAATAGTTATCGGGAGCATCAGGGAGCTGCTAGAGTATGGTGGTGAGAAGCCAGAGGAGCTCCATAGACCATGGATTGATAAAGTAGTTTTAAAGTGTCCCTACTGTGGCTTAGAGATGCATCGCGTCCCAGACGTTATCGACGTGTGGCTTGATAGTGGTGTAGCATTTTACGCTGCTAAAGGACATCCAGGAAACTTGAGTCTTGAAGATATAATACTAGACTTTATAGTAGAGGGACACGATCAGACCAGGGGATGGTTTTTCTCCCTGTTAAGGGCCGGTGTTCTAGGCTTTAACAAGTCTCCATATAAGATAGTGCTGGTCCATGGCTTCATGTTGGATGAGAAAGGTAGGGAGATGCATAAGAGCCTAGGGAATTATGTTGGCACGGATGAGGCAATCGCCAAGGTTGGGAGGGATCCGCTTAGACTATGGCTGGCTAGTAACACAATATGGGAGGATGCAAGGTTCTCGTGGAAGAGCTTGGAGGACGCCTTAAAGGATCTCTCAATACTGTGGAATGTAGCAGTATTTGCATACACCTACATGAGCTTGGACAGGTTTAACCCAGGAGAATACAGCCTAGAGAAAGTTGCCGGGTACTTGAGAATAGAGGATAAGTGGATACTTAGCAGGATAAACACGCTTATTAAGAAAGTCACGGAGCTGATGGATTCATATGAGCTATATATAGCCGTAAGGCTGATCAGAGAGTTCTTTATAGAAGATCTTAGCCACTGGTATATAAGGTTGATTAGGCCGCGTGTATGGGTCGAGGAAAACACCGGTGATAAACTGGCAGCTTACGCGGTGTTATACTATGTGTTAGATAGGGTTGTAAGGCTATTAGCGCCATTCACCCCATTCATATCCGAGTATATTTATCAGGCGTTAATGAAGCCTGTTTACGGAAAGCAATCAGTACATCTTCTTGAATTCCCAGAGACAGATTCAAGCTTAATAGATGAAGGGTTAGAGAAGGAGATGGATATATTGAGGAAAATATATGAGACAGCTGGAGCAGCCAGGATGAAGCAGGGTATAAAGTTCCGTCAGCCAGTTAAGAGGCTCATAGTGTATACAGACCGGAAGGAAATAGTTGAAGCCGTATCTAGAAACATGGAGCTTGTAAAAGCCATCACGAATTCTAAGGAAGTGTTGGTCGAACCCCTCAGGCTCATGGGTGAAATAGTTAGGTATAAGGTTGAGCCAGTATACAAGAGTATTGGTCCAAGGTATAAGTCCCTCACTAAACAAGTATTGAGATACATTGAGGAGAACCAAGAGAGAATAGCCTTTGACATACTTAACAATGGTAAGCATGAGGCAGATGTAAACGGGTTGAGAATAATTTTAACAAAGGATGATGTAGTGATAACGCCCTACTACATCGAGGGGTATAGTGTAGAGGATGCCGAGTGGGGCAGTGTTGCGATTGACACAGTGTTAAGTGAGGGGGAGATAGCGGAGGGAATAGCCAGAGATCTCGTCAGGAGGATACAGGTGATGAGGAAAATGCTTAACCTACAACTTGATGCAAGAATCAAGACAACCATAATGACCCCACCCGACAAAATGCAACTCGTTGAGAAAATGAGTAGTTATATTATGAATGAAACCAGGAGCATAGAGTTGAAGATCATGCCAGGCTATAATGGAAGAGACTCATTGAGGGGCTTCACTCAGTCATGGGATATAAATGATGAAGAATACATTATAGGGATTGAGGTAGTATGAGTGTTAATATAAATATAGAGGGTTTAATCGATAAGGCAAAGCTATTTCTCAGTAATAGCTATGCACCCTATAGTAATATCCACGTTGCTGCAGCCGTCTTAACAGACAAAGGCAACATATATACCGGGGTAAACGTTGAGAACGCAAGCTATGGTTTAACAATATGTGCTGAGCGTTCAGCCATCTCAGCAATGGTTGCAGCTGGTGAAAGGAGACCTGTTGCTGTAGCTGTTGTAACAGACATGGATAACCCAATACCGCCATGCGGAGCATGCAGGCAGGTTATAGCAGAGTTTAATCCAAAGGCATTAATCATAATGCATAGCGTTAAATCAGGGAAGACAATTGTGAAAAACCTTGAAGAACTCTTCCCGCAACCATTCATCCTTGAAAAGTAGCTTGTTTTTCAGCCACCACGAGGATATTCCTTGTTAAACTAGGCTTACCCGGGTTCTCTATGAAATACCTGTGCTCCAATATCGTAAAGCCTGCTTCACCTACATCTTTTAACAGCTCGTCAAGGGTGTAGAAGTAGTAGAAACGCTTTCCATCCCTTGATGAAAGCATAAACCCGTCGCCACGCTTCTCAAGAGGCATCTTGAACTCGAGGGGGGACCAAACCGTTAGCACGAGGATTCCGCCCGATCTCAGCAACTTAGCAACATTCCTAAGCACTAGAAGCCTGCATTCTCTATAAGGTATATGATGTAGTGATGCAAGCATTAGAACAGTGTCAAAGGATGAAGCCTTGAAGGGAGGTGAGAGCATGTCTCCTTTAACAATTATTGTCTCTTCATCCAGCTCTGGTTTAAACCACTCGGCATCGTATATTAGGTCCAGTAAAACCACATTATCCACTCTTCCATAGGCTTTGAGATCCCATAGGTAAAAACCAGGGCCAGCACCGAGATCCAGTACTCTGCCTCTTGCAGCCTTCAGTATCCACTTATTCCTCCATCCAGTACTCCTGTATCTCCCTATATTCCTGAAGAAACCCGCTGTCTCCTCTATTATTTCACGGGTTTTTTCACCACACTCCTGTTCCATATTTTTCACTACTACTTAGGTTTATCATGGAAGTCAAACAAGCTTTTTCTCTTGGCTTGCTGAACAGTTCCAGCTCCTAACCTTACTTCCGGCTTGAAGCCTGCTGGCTCCACCTCTATCTTCTCCATTTTCACGGTATCTACCTGTAGTGAGCCACGTAAGAGGCCTTCGACCAGATTCTTGAATTTATTGAACTCCTCTATATCACACTCCTGTTCCCGTACCTTAGAGACATGGTTTATGGGATCACGTTCTAGCATTATCTTGCAATCTCCTATTTCTTTCAATAATTCATCATGTGTTACGACTATTACTTGTCCTTCTAGATCCCCTATTTTACGTAGTACCTCACTAAGCCTTTTAACAAGCTCCTGGCTGAAGCCTGTTGTTGGCTCATCTAGTATCAGGACGGTTTTCCTCAGGAATGGCGAGTATGTTCTTACTGTAGCGTTTAAGGCGAGCCTGTATGCTAGGCTGATGGCTATGTTTTGCCCACCGCTGAGTGATGATATAGTGTAGATTCTACCACCTATCCTTATTTTCGGCTCTATTGTGAAGTCGTCTCTTATGCCTACTTCCACTGGTTGCCCCTGTAATAATGTATCTAGTATCATATAGAAGATCCTTCGGAATTCCGAGACCATCTCTAGTGAGACTCTTTTTTCAACCTCGTCGACTAATTTATCTAGTATATTCATCGTCGTGTCCATCCATTCATGGAATTTCTTCTCATCCTCGAGTTGTCTCAGTTCATCCTCTTCTTTCTCAATGTCTTGTATCTCTAATTCAATGTACTTAATTGATTTCTCAGTCCCAGCTTTTTCAGCAATTAATCCCTCCAGTTTTTCCTTGGCTTCACGGTACTTGTCTTCGAGTTCATGTATGATGCCTATAGTGTTTTCTTTCTCACTATTGATTCTGGCTAATTCTTCTTCCAGGCTTCTAGCCTCGGAGATCTCCTTTTCTATTCTTGAAGCCTCATCTACCAGGCTATTTATCTTTTCAGCAGTGTGCTTAAGACTTAGTAATTCCTGTAAAAGTCTTGTTGAATCTCTTCTCACTTTGTCCAGTTTTTCCTCTACTTCCTCTCGGTTTTCCTCGAGAGCATTGATCCTCTTATTGATATCCTCTAATTCCTTATAGCGACTAGTTTCTTCTTCCTTCAGCTCCCTTATCTTTTTCCCTACTTCCTCTAATCTCCCTTGGACTTCATCAATTAGTTTAATGCCGTGTTCATGTGGTATCGGCTGGAGGCATAGGGGGCATATCCCCTTGTTTAAGAGATCCCTGTATTTTTCGAGTTGCTTATTTAACTCTTGTCCTTGTCTTGTAAGGTTTTCCTCGTCGGCTTCAAGTCTCCCAAGCCTCATCATTATATCTTCCCTTTTTCTCTTAGCCTCGTTTAATTCTTCCTCAATTTCCTTACGCTTATCTACTAGCTCAGATTCTATGTCTTGTAGCTCCCTTACTTTCCCCTCTATTTCTCTTTCTCTTCTCCTTAATTCTTCTAGTAACTCTGTATAACCAGTCGAAGCATTCTTGCCTAGATTAAGCGCTATTTTAGCTAGTTCATTTCTCACATCTCTCAGCCTAGCCTCTTGTTTCCTAGCTTGCCCTATCCTGCTCTGTAACTCGCCTATTCTTCGCTCTATATCCCTAAGGCGATTCTGGTGCTCCTTTATTCTTTTATCTAGCTCATCACGCTCTTTTTGCTTCTCCACGAGTATTTTTTCAAGCTCTTTTAACTGCTTTTCTAATCTCTGCTTCTCTTCGAGTAGTTTCTCCTTGTTTTTGTCTTTAAGCTTTTTCTTCAGCCCATTGATTTTATCGGTTAATTCATCTATTTTATCCTTAATCATGTCTCTTACTGCATTGCTATTATTCTTGTACTCCTTGTACTTGTATAGTCCCAGGGATCTCTCTATGATCTCGCCTCTCTCCTCGCTATCTAGACTGAGAATTTCATGTATGTTGAATTGAGGGGCATAGAGCACGCTTGTGAATAGGAGTGGTTTCTCCCTAGCCCTCTCTTTTATCCCGAGGATCTCCCGGATTCTCTTGTTCAATTCTTCTGTTCCGAGAATCAGGCTGTTTACTTTGATCAACTTATCCTCCTTTATGATGTATTCTTCAAGCCTATTCCGGTCAACATTAACCACGCTGTTACTACTTCTCTTGAATTCTCTTTCAACAAGGTATACCCTGCCTTCATGCTCGAATAAGAGTCGTATCCTACCCCTTAATGCATCAGCCCTCAATAGGTCTTTACCTGTCGGATATGCAAATGCCCTAAATGGATCCTTACCCTCTTTTTGGAGCCCAAATAATGCTGCACTTATAGACATGAGTATGCTTGTTTTACCACTTCCTGTCTCGCCATGTATAACGGTTACCCCTTTCTTAGGGAACACTATGTACTCGTTCTTAAAGCTCCGTATATTTTCAAGCATTAATCCATAAATTCTCATCAGAGAGCCCCCTTAATCACAGGAGAATACTTTTTAGATCCTCCTTGCTGGATTTACCCTTATCTGGTTCACCGGGTTTCTCCTCTATTCTCCTTATATCATCTTCATGCTCAAACCACGCTGGTATATATACTGGTAATGGTTCTTTAATGGGGAGATCCGGCGTATAGAGATATCCCTCTCTATCATTGAGGAATGGAAGGGTTTCAGATGGTACTCCTATATCCTTTAGTAATTCAATATCGCTTCTACTCTTGGTCCTTAATACTATTAGGGTGTTGAAGTTGCCTAGTATCTGCTTCTCGATCATACTGGCAAGTTGCGTTATAGCTATAAGGCCAACGTTGAACTTACGGCCTTCCCTGGCTATCCTGGCAAAGGGGTTGAATGGGTTTTCAACCTTATCAGGGCTTAAATAGAGGGGGGCTTCCTCAGAGACTATGGCCACAACGGGTTTTCTTGCCGACTCTTCAACACCAGCCATCAACCTGTTCTCGAAGATCTTCCTTGAGATGGTTAGAGCAATTAAGTCTGCTTGTTCATTACTAAGTTGCGAAACATCCAGGATGACTATGTTCCCGTTTTCGATGGTGTTAATGATTTCATCTATGTTCATCCCTGGTTCACTAGTAAACACTGCCCCGGGTTCACCAACACTATCAGATTTAACACCATGTATGGATACAATGCTTTTCCAGGGATAATTAAAGTCTCCTGGTTCACCGAGTTCACTAAGTTTTCCAAGGAATTTCACAAGTACCACTGCAAGCGATACAGGATCTTTCAATAACTGGTTAACTTTTACAATACTATTTGAATCATCTATCACGTCTATATAGATGCTCTTCTTACTCATAGTGCTTGTATCAGTGATCTTCTCTCGCCTGATCTTCCATCCCATTATATTCAGGATGTTTCTTCTAATGATCCTGATGTGATGGGTATATATGCCTCTATCGATAAGCATTTTAAAGAGACCCTTCCTATCTTTTCCCTGGGCTCCCCTCTCATATACCACCATGTTAGCGTAGAGTAGTGGTATGAGAGCAATTAAGTTTCCATTCGGCTCGTTATCCGTACTTATGAATACACTACTTATTTTCCTCGCTATTTCATCACCGCTTTTCCCTAATTCATAGAAGATATTAGATACTATGTCGGCGAACTCCTCGAGCATCCCAGTCATTTCTATCCCCATACGTCTCTCAAGCAGAGCCATAAATTCTTTAAGCTCTATACTGCTGGCGTTTAATGGTGACTCAACAAGGCTGAATGTTTCATGGTGATAGCTTTTATCTTTATTGGCGTCTATGCTGGTTGTTAATCGAATCGCCTTAATTTCCACGTTGGAAAGCCATTTATTGTTGCGCAAAGCCGTATTCATATACCATATGAAGCCTTTTCCACTACTATATCCCTCAGTATATTCTCCATGCCTATCTATTATAAGCCATCCTACTTTCTCCTGGGACTCCAACGCGTATCTAATGAGTAATCCTTTCAGGCCGGAGGTTTTACCTGAACCAGTTTGACCAATTATAATAACGTGTTTTCTTAGCATATTCTTCAGGCTTACCTTGAACCCGGCCTCCCTAACATACTTTGATCCGCCATACCAGGTAGTGCCAGCTCTTAGGTATGCTATGGTTGATGTATCGTCTTTTTTCTCGCTTGTAAGCTCGCTGAGGGTCTTCAGTATCTCAAGGGCTTCGGTGTCACTGGGATCCAGGAGAAATACGGGTTGCATTAATCTAGGTGGCCTTCTCGGCTTTAGTAGAGTCGGCTTATTGTTGATACTGGATATCTCAAGGAATAGTGATGCGAGAACCCCCATCTCCTTGGATATATCGGTTAAAACGTTTTGACTTGGAGCCCGTATACTTGCAGGGGTTATAGGTATCCTTCCCTCGTAGCTTACTGTTTGAAGTATGATTGTCCTGTCTCCTTCTTTAACATATAATAGGTCGCCTAGTCCTGGATTATAATCTTGAGATGTAAGGGCCACCCTGATAGTATTGCCCTCCAATTCATATATAAATCCTATCTGAACGGGCATGTAGATCACCTGTAACCATACCTCATTTTCAAGGTAGACTCGAAAACCTGTATTAAGGGATGGTCTTCCCTACCGGTGATGTCATGAAGCTTTACCAGGAATGATTGATATATGATCTTGGCTTTATGCTTATCTATTCTGACCTCCCTATCAACCTCCATGAATCCGTAGGGCGGTAATCCCAGGATATTACTCCTTATGGCGAATACTTGTGGAAGAGTATAGTGTATTTTCTCAGCTAAGTGCTCTGCTAGTTTTTCATTGACTTTTACAGTGGGCTTGCTACCTTCATGAATTATATTTAACACGGGCTCCCTAGTATAGTATTCTGCGTGAAATATCTGCTTGAAATCGCCTGATACCGGTATTCTAAAGCTCCATATGCCTCCATCCTGGAATACTATCCTATTAAAAATTCTACTGGCCTCTTCAGCTACATCGACATCGAGCTTGGCGATAATATCCATTAATACATTAGCCGCCGCCCTAGCTGACTCGGAATCAACGTAGCCGTATACACCATTCTCTCGTTTCTCATACTTGTTGAATAAGTTAAAGGCTCTTGCAAGAGTTGTAAACTTTGACGTCTTAGAAATCCCAATAATGGAATCTAAGTGTGTTTCAAGAACAGCTTCATCTAACCCGGAGAGTGTTGAGAATATTCTATATCCACTTATCCGTGCACCTTTAACACTCAACCACCTGATCAATGTACCGTCTACGACGCCTATACAACCAGGTTTCCTACTGATTATCCTTGCGAGGTATCCTATCTCGATTAGTTGTGTGATATAACTGTGGATACGTTTCAGTATACGGGTTTTCCTAGCAATATTCATCCTTGAGCTTGCTAGATCCCTGTTTATTTTCTCCGAGAGTTCACTAGATATTTTATAGGAATCTCTTCCATCTAAAAACAGAGAATACCCTACGGGTTCCATGATGATCTTGAATGATAAATCCATGTCTTCCCTTTTCTCAGCACCAATGCTCGAGTAAACAATGATTGTATCCGCTAATGGAGCCTCGGGATTACCTAGGTACTCACCTGGAAGAATTAGCTCTCCTTCTTTATTACGTATTAATGCACCAACGTTAACTATCGTAAGCGAGGAGACATCGGTCTCTAAATCCAATCTCCCTGAGTCAACGAATACCACGGGTTTTTCCTGGGATACTAATGGTATATATGCCGCCTTATAGAATTTCTCATATAACCTGTTTCTCTCTCTAACAATTATGTTCTCACGTGATCTTAGGTAATCGCTGTGCATCAGCTTAGCATATTTCTCCAGGATCTCTGAGAAGACATTCAAGTGTTCTCAGCCCCCTTATAGGATTCCTGGAGAATACTCTTGATTTTCTCATAGAGTTCCTTATAATAGTATCTACCCCTTTCACCTTTTTCTTCGTAGAGTAGCCTCAGGATCTCCTTGATTTTCTCAATGGGGATCCTTAAGCCTAGTTTTCCAGCGTACTCGTTGAGGATTTTCTCTTCAATCTCCTCTATTGATAAACTACCTGTATCTACTTGATGGATGTCGTAGCCTGCGAAAACGTTTTCAACGCCGCTGACTTCAGGGAGTCTTAAGTATACCAGCTTATTATAGCTCCGCTGGATCTCCTGAATAAAGGAACGTAGCTCGTTTACCTGTTCATCCTTTAATCCTTCAACCTTAGCCTCGAATATGAATCCATGGTAATCTGCTCCGTCTTTAACAATACTTGATATGTGCTTCCTTAATTCATCAATACTAATATACGAGGCCTTCTCATACATTATCTTCGGGGATGATTCCAGCTCTACGGCTTCTACCAAGGGAAGATCTCCTTCTAAATCTACCATGAGGAATCTTCTCCTAACTCCTTTCCTCTCAAGTAGTGCTGTTTCCCTTAAGTCCTCAATATTCATGCCTATTGGTGCCCCGGGGTAAGCTATGTTGGATTTGAATTTTCTCTCCTGGGGTATCGGGATATGTATGTGGCCTAGTGCAACATATTTTATCCCAGAAGGCATTATCCTCCACAGTTCATTCTCAACGACATCTATCATACCATATTGCCTGTTGTAATCACGTGGCCTAAAACCAGCAAACTCCACGCTTACGTGTGCTAAGATGATTACATTATTCTCATTATTCTTCTTAACGAATTTCACCCGGTTTTCCTTAATATACTTTGACTCAGCCTGATTCCTGAAACCCGGTACACCATAGAAGTCATAGTCATTTATTCTCAAAGGATAAAGCAACAGGTGCCCCCCTATTTCCTCGTACCTGGTTAACTTGATTAACCCAGCTTCATTAAACAGGTCGAGCACACCTCTACCGCTTCTAGCATTATCGTGGTTTCCCGGTACAACAACCACCTCTATATTATTATCGCGTAATTGCCTGAGATACCTGGCTACCTCTATCATTAAAGAGTAGCTTACATCATAATGGTCGAAGAAGTCACCCGAGATGAGCACAACAGCTTTTTCACGAATAGCTTTCTCCACTAGCTCCTTTAGAACATCTATGTAGAATCTGGCGAGGGGGCTCTCCCTGGAAAGTGAGCACCCTAAGTGCAGGTCTCCTGTATGAATAATCATCATGGATGACACACTCAAGGCAATAATATTTAGGATAGGGAGTGAAAAACCTTATTTGATTAAGACTAGGCTAAAACACCATAGAATTCGCGGGCAGCCTTCCTGAATTCCTCAACATTTGGGTTTATTAATGGGGGTTCCCCGGCTGTTTTCCTAATTATATCAGGATCCTTTAGGCCGTGTCCTGTGACTAGTACCACGATTACTTCATCCCTATCCACCTGTTTCTCCTCAATAGCCTTTATTAGGCCGGCTAAACCGGCTGCACCACTTGGCTCAGCGAATACGCCTTCAAGACTAGCCAGCATCTTCATTGAATCCAGTATTTCCTTATCGCTTACAACTACACCGTAACCATTGGTGGTGTATAAGGCCTTTAATCCGGCATCGCCATCCCATGGATAAGTGTCTTCTAGCCCGGTAGCTATTGTATCCGGCGGCTTCTCCCAGGGACGTATATTCATCGGATCAGCCCTTTCTCTCCAAGCCCTTACAAAGGGGTGATTTCCCTCGGGCTGTACAGCTACTAGCTTAGGATACCGGTTTATCCATCCAACCATATTGAAGTCCCTGAACCCGTTGAAGACCCCGGTTAATAGGCTGGCTGCACCGGTTGGCACAAAAACTTGATCCGGAACCATCCATTTCAATTGCTCTACTATTTCCATAGAGATGGTCTTAGGTCCCTCCACCTGGTATGGGTTGAAGACGCCGAAGCTTGGACTCGGGTAGAAGCCGTGTTCCTCATAGAGGATACGCATCATTTTAACCGTGGGATCCTCTGCTTCACTCCATCTAACCTTAAATACTTTGGCTCCATAATAGAGTAACTGGGCTATTTTACCATAGCCAGCGAAATCAGGGACAAATGCATAGACTTCTATACCGGCTTTAGCCCCATAGGCTGCTAGAGATGCGGCTGCATTACCACTGCTAGCGATCACTGCCTTCTTGAAGCCGAAGTACACGGCCATGGACACAGACACGCTCATTGCTCTATCCTTAAAGCTCCCAGTTGGGTTCCTTGTTTCATCCTTAAGATATAGGTTTCTCAGGCCCAACTTCTCTCCAAGTCTCCTCGCCTTTAGTAGGGGGGTACCCCCTTCACCAAGTGAGACAATATAGTCTCTGCTTGGCACTGGGAGGAATTCCATGTATCTCCACATGTTGAATGATCTTTGTGAGAGAATATCTCTATTAATGCTCTCAGCTATCGCTTCATAGTCATACACTATATCTAGCCTACCCAGATCCTTGCTGGGGCATGTCAATGGTTTCTCGCTTAGAAGTAGTCTTCTACCACACCTACTACACTTCAATTCTCTTACATACAATATCTTTACACCCCGGATTCTTGAACTAAGATATTGAAGTGTTCTCCATATTAAACATTACTTGATGAACACGTTAATAGGAAAACTAATATGGTACCAGTATCTTAGAATCAATAGTAGTGTTAACCCTGCTCTCTCTCCCATATGAACTCTACTACTTCATCGTGCTGAGGGACTTGGTGCGATCCCAGTTTCTTTATCTTCAATGCGGCGACAGCGTTACCATATTGAACGGCTTTTCTTAACATGTATCCACGTAGTATTCCTGTTATGAAGCCAGAAGCAAAAGCATCACCTGCACCGGTGGTGTCTATAACGTTTTCCACGAGATAAGCAGGTATTTCACCAGTGTATTCTTTTGAGAGGACATATACTCCTTTACTCCCCCTCTTCAATAATATTACTGCACTGGTTTCATTAGCTATCACCTTAGCAGCTTCTCTATAGTCGTCTATTCCCGTCATTAATCTCGCCTCCTTCTCGTTAAGCATGATGTAGTCTACATTAGCCACTACATCCTTTAAGTTGCTAAGTCCCTGTGAAGCAAGTACCCTGCCAGGATCCCATGAAATTGTTAGACCATGTTTCCTAGCTAGCTCAATAGCCCTTATGGTGGTATCTAGCCTAAGGCTAGCTATATGCATCCATCTAGCTCTTGATATAGCGTATTCACTGATGTCGTCTGGCACTAGTTCTTCCGCTGCCCCCTTATACCCGTACATCATGATTTCCCCTCTATTATTTATAGCTACTATAGTAAAGCCTGTCTGCGTGAAACCTATTCTAAGCCCACTTATGTCGACTCCCTCCCTGAGTAATTCATCGACGATTATCCTACCGAAGCTGTCGAAGCCTACCCTAGCTATCAGGGAGGACTTCATGCCCAGCCTTCTCACACCTATAGCCACATTTACCGCCGAGCCTCCGGAACCCCATGACTGATTTAACACCTTGCTCTCCAAGTCTATCGTTGGGAACTCGTTCACAACTATCCGTATGTCGACTAGTGCGTGTCCTACTGTCACTACATCAATACTTTTATTCACCATGAACCACCATGTTTCTATACTCCCTTACTCAGCGTATTTGATAGCTTCTTCGGGCGGTATTTCCTCGTGTACGACCTTCATTATCGCTCTTATGGCACCGCCTGGGTTCTTATGCCTGAAAACGTTTCTTCCAACTACTACTCCTCTACCACCGGCTCTTATAACGTTTTCAACATCTCTGAGGAAGTCTATGAATCTCTCCCTGACAGCTCCACCGCTCATTAATACTGGTATACCTGATGCAGCCTCAACTACTTCTCTAAATGACTCCAGGCTACCCGTGTAGTACGTCTTGATTAAGTCTGCCCCGCTCTCGATAGCAGCTCTCACACCGTATTTGACTATTTCGACATCATACATGTTCTTTATCGCTGGCCCCCTTGGATAAGACAGCTGGAGACTGGGGTAGCCATATTTCTCGGCAAGCCTCTTTACTTCGAACCATTGCCTCAACATGGCGTCCTCGTATTGACTGCCCCAGTACACTGTGGCGGCAACTGCTTCAGCTCCTAGTGCCACAGCGTCTTCCACGTATCCAAAAATACTTTGAAGTAGTCTCTCATTCTCCGGCCTTAGATTGGTTTTACTGGTTATCTTGACTATTAGACTGGTTTTCCCAATCCATAGATCCCTAGTCATGAACGCTGTTGCCGGGAGCATCATTACAGCATCCACACCTGCCTCAATGATTTTACCTATTATTGTCCTTGGATTGATGTATTCACGGGGAAAGTCGCTGGGCCCGTGTTCAACACCGTGGTCGAATGCGAATACTACTCCTCTTCCACTAGGTAGCAATCTCTTAAGTCTGAGCTCCTTCCCAGCTATACTATAACTCATCATTGTTCACCTCCTTATCTAACTACAATTATTTAAAGGAGTTAATAATATTCTTCTCCCTATTTACGTATACGATTTATATAGTTATTTAAAGCATGAAGATCCGCCTTAATAATTCAATCCCTAGATAGGCGGCTGCAAAGACTATTACTGAGGCCACTAGGACACCGGTGTTAATGGCTATAATGGATCTTCTTCTATCAAGCCCAAGTATATATGCCACTAAACTACCTGTCCAAGCACCTGTTACTGGAAGCGGTATAGCAACGAAAACCATTAGTGCAATATAGGAGCTCCTCTTAATGCTGAGGGCTTTCCTTTCCCCAAGTTTCCTCAAGTACCCGTATGCCCTCTTAACAAGTAAGGATATCCACGGTTTTTTAACCAGGTTATCAAGTAGGTCGAACAATGGGAATGCTATGAATGGAATACACATGTTTGATAGAGTAGCTATTAGAAAACCATACACTAGCGAGTAGATATCTCCCTTGGAGGCCACCAAGAAAAACGGTATGGCGCCACGTACCTCGCTCACAGGGGCTAAGCCTAGTATTATTGTCCAGAATACTATGGTTGGATTCATTGAAGCATGCCTCACGTACTATGGTATGATTAATTAATTGAACATTTATTAGCTTATCTACCAACTTTCACATAAATAACCCTTCCAAGTGGGAGAATTTATTACATAAATTTTATATAACAGAAATTTTTATATACTAGTATCTACGAGTAATATATGTATAAGGTGAGGGGATACTATGAAGACAAATATCCTGATCGCGGTCTTCGTAATCCTAATAATAATAGCTGGTGCAGCAGGATTCTTCATAGGGCAATCCACGGCTCCAGCACAGGTTCAAAAACAATATACACCACCAGATAGGATAAAGGCTGCATGGATCTATGTTGGACCGGTTGGAGATGCTGGATGGTCCTACATGCATGACATAGGCAGGAAATACGTAGAGACATTATACAGTGGTTGGCTTGAGACAACATATGTTGAATCCGTTTCAGAGGATCAGTTGCTTGGAACAATAGATAGATTAGTTGCCAACGGGTATACGGTGATCTTCACGACATCCTTCGAATTCATGGATAAGACCATCGAAGCCGCTAAGAAGTATCCGAATGTAATGTTCTTCCACTGCTCCGGGTATAAGAGGGCCCCCAATGTAGGTACCTACTTCGCAGACCTATATCAGGTCTACTACTTAAATGGATTAATGGCAGGCGCCCTTACTAGAACAGGCCAGGTAGGTTATGTCGCGGCGTATTTAATACCTGAGGTTGTGAGACACCTAAACGCGTTTGCTATAGGTGCCAAGGAAGTAGGTGATGCACTGGGTAAGGATATCAAAGTGCATGTGATAGAGATAGGTGCATGGTATGATCCTACAAAGGCTAGGCAGGCTGCGGACACGTTGAAGACGCAGTACAATGTGGATGTGCTTGCATTCACAGAGGACTCTACGGCTATTGTAGAGTATGGTGAGGCAAATGGTGTATACGTCTTCAGTCACTACGGCCCCATGTTGAAGTACGGGCCCAACTATGTTGTGAGTGGTCAGATCGTTAGGTGGGAAATAATATATGCTGACATACTAGCCAAGATAAAGGCTGGGATATATAGGCCGGATAACTTGGATAAGGTTGACTACTGGTATCTGTTGAGCTCTGGCGCGGTGGATCTAGGCGCCGATATCGCTCCTGATGGCAGTATAGTAATGATAAATCCAAAGTACATCGATATCTTAAAGAGCATACAGGTGAAAGATAAGTTAACTGGTGAGAATCTCAGCGTATACGATCTAGTTATGAGGAGATACTGGCAGATGAAAGGTGCCTTCACAATAGTACCATTGGAGGAAACAGCCTTAACACATGTATATGAAAACCTATCCTCTATAACCATTGACTGGGGTGGTAGGATAGGTACTAGACCATACCCGATAGCACCGGTATTCGACCCGTTCGCAGGGCCATTCACAGCATACTGTCTATACACACCCGATAAGGCTACATCTACGTATTGTAAAGGTATGTCACAGGGTGCACAGATATCATTCCCACAGGGATATATTGCTGGACACGATGATTTATGGAACATGGACTACCTAGTATCATGGGTCATTAAACACTAATCGGGTTAATATCTAATATTATTTAAACACAACACGTTTTTTAATCCCTCTCCTCCTTATCATTTATACCAATAAGACGAGTAAATAGTAGGGTGTCCTATAAAGTGGGCGAAAATAAACCACTAGTATCTGTGAGAAACATATCAAAGTCCTTCCCTGGTGGGATAATAGCATTGGATAATGTGAGTTTCGACATCTACAGGGGTGAAATAGTAGCATTGTTAGGGGAGAACGGTGCGGGGAAATCGACAATGGTGAAGATACTATATGGAGTATACTTCCCTGATGAAGGCGAGATCTTTATTGATGGTAGAAAGACTGTATTCTACAATCCAGTAGACGCTATAAAACAAGGTATTGTAATGGTTTCACAGATACCGCAGCTCATAGATAGGTTAAGTATAAGGGAGAACCTTGTAATAGGATTAAGCATTCTCGGCTTCGGTAAACTAGCTAGGACTTCCAGGGTGGATAAAGTAATCGGAGAGATAAGTGGGAAACTTGGGATGAAAATAGACCCAGATACCATGGTGTGGAAACTGACGTATACGCAGAAGCAAATGATTGAAATACTGAGGGCCTTCCTTTTAAACGCTAAACTGGTAATCCTGGATGAAGCCTTAACATACTTGCCCCTAGAAGAGAGACGGAGATTCTACACGGTTCTAGACACGTTTAAGAAGAATGGGGGTTCCAGCTTAATTATAACGCATAAGATCACGGAGGCCATGGAGATAGCTGATAGAATAATAGTGCTGAGGCGTGGCAAGCTCTCAGGCATCCTGAGACGTGAAGAGGCGAGTATAGAGAAAATCCGCGAGCTAATGTTCAGGGAGGACGCTGGGAAAATAACGTATGAAAGACTAGCATCGGTTACACCGCTTAATGAGAACTGTATAAGCATAGAGGACCTCGTGGTAGTAGACGAGTATGGTAGGAGAATCGTGGATAATGCAAGAATACTTGTTAGGAAAGGAGAGGTGGTAGGCATTGCCGGCGTAGCAGGTAGTGGTCAAAAAGAACTACTACAGGCGGTCATAGGATTAATCAGGGTCAGTAAAGGAAGAATAACTATCATCGGCAATGATGTAACTAATAAGGGTGTAGGCCTAGTTAGACAGCTTGGGGTCGGATACATACCAGATATACCCCTACGTCATGGCGTCTCCTCAGATAACACTATCCTTGAAAACATTGCCGTATTATTTCAGAAAGATAGAGCTATAATTAGATGGGATGAGGCAAGGGAGATATCGGTTAGAGTAATGAAGAAATACCAGGTTCTAGCGAGGAATGAGGAAACACCTGTCAAGGTACTCTCTGGAGGTAATATAATGAAGGTGATTGTGGGGCGGGAACTAGAATACAGTAAGACTGCGTTGATAGCTTATAATCCTACAAGAGCCCTCGACGAGGTTACAGCTGTAATGGTGCGTAGAATCATTAAGGATAAGGCTGTGAATGGAAGAATAGGGGTGTTGCTCGCTAGTGAAGACCTCGATGAGATCTTCCAGTTAAGTGACACCATATACGTGATGAACTCTGGGAAAGTCTACGGTCCATTTAATGCTGAAACAGTTAAAAGAAGTGAAATAGAACACTTAATGGTGATGTAGCATGCGGATACTTATAGTGAGGCGGAAGACGCCTCTGAAATATGGAACCATACTAATAATATTGCTCTCGCTAACGATAGGTGTGGCGTTATTCACAACTATTTTAGCTATACAGGGAAGGAGTCCTGTTGAAGTATTAGGTACATTACTGATCTCGTTCGTGTCCCCATCTATTGTGAAAGACTTCATTATCCTAACAATGCTTGGATACGCATTACTCGTGTCATTTAAGGGTGCACTATGGAATATTGGAGCTGAGGGGCAGCTCTTCATATCAACAGTACCGGTAATAGTACTGACCCTGCATGTAATGCCTAATCCCCCCTCACAGCTACACGCTGTCACAATAATACTGCTTATAATCATTGTTTCAACGATCACTGGTGCTGCCTGGGCATCAATAGCCGGCTTCATTAGGGCATACCTTGAAATAGACGAGGTACCGGTGACCCTGATATTGAACTATATAGCATACTACGTAGTAAATATCCTGGTGATAGGCCCCCTTAAAGGTACACGTGTATATGGTTATAATAGGACTGATGAAATACCCAGCATATATAGGCTATATGTTACCGGTTTAGAGAGAAGGCTCACGGGTAATCCTGCAGTGGATACATTCCTGGGATTCATTTATGAGGTAATATATTATCTTCCATGGCTGGTAGCAATGATAATTATAATGTTTACTGTATGGTACCTATTAAACAAGACTCAAATAGGGCTTAGAATAAGGATACTTGGCTCAAACCCGGACTACTTAAGAAGCGTGGGGGTGAATACACGTCTCACACTAGTCTTAGCTTTAACTATATCAGGCGCTATAGTTGGCTTCACCTCGGCATTCTATACACTGAGCGATCTACTGAGGCTATCGTACCCTATAGAGGGACAAACAGCTGGATATGGTTATTTAGCAATACTGGTTGCGTGGTTATCCATGCTTGATTATAAATTAATACCTGTCTCAGCATACATTGTCGCCTCACTCAGGACAGCCGGCATAAATCTCCAGGTTGGTGGATTAGGTGGACTAGAGCAAACCCTGTTACTTATAGGCCTGATTCTCGCCGTGTATACCATAGTTAGATTCCTCCGCGACTATGAGGTGAGGGTGGTCTAGATGGATGGATCGGCTATAGAGGCTTTAGCTCCTTTAATAGCAGCCTTTTCAACAATGTATCTAGTTGCGGTGGGACACAGTATAGTTGAGAAATCCGGTATACTTAACCTGGCTATCGATGGAGCCTTCTTCTTCTCAACTGGTGTCAGCGTCTATCTCGCTGTAACACTATATAATGGATTAACGTTTCTCGGTATAACTTATCCAGTTACAACGATACTCGCAATACTTTTAACCGGTGTATTCACAGCTGTGCTTGGCGCGTTCATGGCGTGGGTTCTAACATCTCTACCAATCAGTCACGGTGCCCTAGGACTCTCACTACAGTTTGTTGGATATGGATTGGGTATAATGATGGGTTATCCTATACGCCAGAGTATCGGAAGCATTGAACCCTATGCGTTGCCATACGACGCAATAACCTATACCACACTGCTCATCGCATCCATTATAGCCGGGGTTCTCGTATACGTCTTCTTGGAGAAAACACCATTAGGTGCATCGATAAAGGCTTGTGGTGAAAACCCCCATGCAGCCTCAGCACTCGGGGTCAACGTATTAAAGACAAGGCTGTTGGCAGGTATCCTAGGATTCTACATTATCGGTGTAGGAGCTGCATTAAATCCACTGGCATGGCAGAGATACTGGGATATAAAGTCATATATCCTTGGATATGGGTGGTTCGCGTTTACAATAGCCTTGGCTGGTGGAAGAAACCCCATATACCTAATACCTCTCTCATTCGCTTTCGGCGGACTCCTAGAATACAGTATAGAAATAATGGTTATACTGAAAGTATCAGCCGACGTCGCAAAGCTAATACCGTTTATAGGGGCCCTCAGCGTAATGGTGATATATGGTGCCACCGAGCTGAGGAGAATATTTGCATCGCCTTCGAGCCTGGGTAAGGTATACTATAAGGAGGAAAAGACAGTATAGCATATAGCTTTTATCAAAAAGCTTTTTCTTCTTTTCCTTCCTCTTAGTATTCACTTAAATTTTGAAAACCAGGTTTAAGTCTGGTTCTCACTTAGTGTATTTAAATACTTCGAGGTACCTGAGTGCCTGCTCCCTACCCATTAGAGCGAGTAATGGGGCGGCTCTAGGTCCACTTGGTTTTCCAATATACAGCATGTAAAAGTATTTATAGAAGTCGTTAACCTTGTTTTTCTCCAGTGAGCTCGTTATATTAACCATTGTATTCTTAATTGCTTCCTCACTCCACTCGCTTAATGTTGAGAGCCCCTCATATAACCGTATGAATAGCCCTATATACTCTCCTGGTATTTCCCGAGCCTTCTTGCCGGCCTCTTCAATAGTATTCAATGTGAATACGTTTGCCTCGCCACCATATTTAACTGCCCATATATAAGCCCTTGGAATAGTTTCAAGGACTCTTTGAACCCCGTAGCGACTTGGTTCAGCTGGGAGTAACCCAATGTTCTTCAATCTCTTTAAGCCCTCATCCACCCATTTATCCCTTGGTATTATCTGGGCTAGAACAGCGAGGTGTGTATAGGGTATTTGCTCGGGAGGTTCCCTTGGTGGGGCTCCCTTTGGATAGCTTAGCTCATAGCTCCTCTTTAATATGACTTCCTCCTCTTCATCCTTCGCTTTCTCTAGCCCGTAATATATTCTCTCAGCCTTGTAGTACTGGCTATAATACTGGGGGACTTCGTGTAATCCAACAGCATATTTCTTCATTGGCGGCGTCTTCAACACGATAAACCTATATATATGTGGATGCGCTACCTCCACCCAGTCCCTTGGCGTGAATCCCAGAAAATCACTGCTTCCCATGTCTGCTATTTGTCCTGTGGGTGTCCTCCACTCCACCCACTCGTATGGTAGCCCCTCCGGTGGTTTTATCCCATAGACGTTTACCGCTAGGTCTACACAGCTATCTCTGCTTCCACCAGGCATCGCATGATCCTTGCCGTAGGGTTCGAAGTCTACTCCAAGCGTCCACCATATGCCAACCCATTCTATTCTCCACATTAGTTTCCCATTACTTATCTCTGTAACCCCTTTGTAACCACAGTGCTCGCAGACATATTCGACGTGGTCTTCATCGATTAGCCTTACAGCCTCTGTTGTATCTATTCTCCCGCATTTCTCGCATACTGGCTCGATTGGTATCCATCCCTCAGAGTATGGTTTTCTACCCCTGTACTTGTTGATTGTTTTCCTGACCTCTTCTCGCTTCTCAAGCGTTAGCTTTATGAATTGCTTCATCTTGTCCTTATACATGTCTGTTGTTGTAATTACCTCGATATTGCCGTCTGTGAACTCGTTGATGAATGGCCCAAAATCACTCCAATAGTGTTCAACCCAGTTACCATGGCACCCCTTTGGATCAGGTACTCTAATTAATGGATTACCCTTGTACCTTGCTGCCTCACCTGGATTGGGGAACTGCTTCAATTGTTGCTCCTTTCCCTTCCAAGCATCTTGCGTGTAGAGTGTGAGGTATTGTTTTATCTTGAGTCCTCGTTCACTGAGTATTTTCCTCAACGTCTCAGCTATTATTATTTCACCGCGTAGTCTTCCAACATGCTGTAGTCCTGAGACTGAGAGCCCACCATTGAATACATATACCTCTTTACCTCTCTTTATCAATGCGTTGTAGATGTTGTCGGCCAGCTCGTCGATCCAGTGTCTAACCATCTCAAATGCACCATGCCATAAATGGATAGTGGTGTCAAAGGCTTATTAATGTATTTTCAGCTCTATTGGTGTATTGTAACGATTATAAAATGTTATTGGGTGGCAGTGATGAGAAAGACAATCGTGGTATTCATACTCCTAGGACTCATATCACTTTTCGCTGACATGACCTATGAGGGAGCGTTATCTATACGTGGAAGCTACCTGGAGATCATTGGTGCCCCCATTATAGTGGCAGGCTTAATTAATATAGGCTGGCTTGTCAGCTATGGATCAAGGTTTCTGAGTGGTGTTTTAAGCGATTACCTTAGAAAGCCAATCATACTCTGGGTGCTTACTGTAACAGGGTATTTGATCAACGTTATCGTTGTACCGCTTCTAGCGCTTACCAATAGGTGGGAACTGGTGCTGGTACTTATTGTGTTAGAGCGGTTTGGGAAAGGCCTAAGGGCCCCTGCAAGAGACGTTATACTAGCTGAGGTAAGCGAGGGAATAGGTAAGGGGCTTGGATTCGGGGTTCATGAAACCATGGATCAAGCAGGGGCTGTGTTAGGGCCGTTACTGGCATCACTGATCCTCGTGGCGAGTAATCAGGATTATCCCAGAGTATTTCTAATGCTTGGTGTTCCCGGGGTCATAGCTGTAGTGCTAGCTATTATTGCCTGGTCTATGTATCCACAGCCCAGTTCGCTTTCAACGAGAAAAAGTATGCTAGGCTTCAAGGGTTTAACGCGTAGCTACTACATGTATACAGCTGGATTCTTCCTCTTCAGCCTAGGCTTTATATCGTGGGATATAATCAGCTACCACGCTAAAAATATAGGATTAAGGGGGGACTACATAGCCCTGCTCTATAGTATAGCTATGCTGGTAGACGGTTTGCTAGCCGTGCCCTCGGGGCTCCTTTACGATAGAATAGGGATGAAAAGCACTATCCTAGCCCCACTGGCATCCATGGCTGCAGGCATAGCGTTCACGGTGTTTATTGATAGAAACCCATTAATAATGGCGTTTACATGGGGTCTTACCATGGGAGTTTTCGAGACGAATATCAGGGTGGCTGTCTCAGACCTGGTACCGGCTGAAAAAAGGGCGTTTGCTTATGGGTTCTACGGCTTAGTAGAGGGGTTAGCAATGCTTGTTGGAGGTGTGATTCAGAGTATTCTAATAGCGGAGAACGCAATATTGCTCGCAGTATACATAGTTATCACAGAGTTCTCCAGCCTCATAGTATTCTACAGGATATAGATAGGAAGAGTTAACATGATACATAGAGTTTTAAACAAACTATATGCTTTATTTCTAGTCTAGAATAGGCTTGGAACGGTGTCCAGGATTGAATGAAAGGGAGTTTCTAGAGTGGTTGAGGAGTATAGAGGCTAAGTGGCAAGCTAGGTGGAGGGAGAACAGGGTTTTCGAGGCGAACCCGGAACCAGGGAAGCCTAAGTACTTTATAACCGTACCCTACCCCTACAGCAACGCACCTTTACACATAGGACATGGGAGAACATATACTATTGGAGATATTATCGCAAGGTATAAGAGGCTGAAGGGATATAATGTCCTCTATCCCATGGCCTTTCATATAACGGGTACACCAGTGCTAGCTGTTTCAGAGATGATAGCACGTGGCGATGAACGCGTTGTCAACATGTATAAGTCGTATATAAGATACTATGTCAGCGATGAGGGAAAGGTTAACGAGATACTTGAATCATTCAAGAACCCATTGAATCTAGCCGTGTTCTTCGCTGAGAGGATACAATCAGACTTCGATGCCCTTGGATACAGTATCGACTGGAGGAGGAAATTCCATACCGGCGAACCCATATACAACAAGTTCGTCACGTGGCAATACTATAAACTCAATGAGAAGGGATTGATTACGATAGGTGATCATATTGTAACATACTGCCTCCTCCATAAACAACCAGAAGGAGAGGACGATATACAGGACGCTGATGTGAACCCGGTTGAGATACTCGAGTACACAGCCGTAAAATTCCTTGACCCGGAATGGAAGGTGTACCTGGCAGCAGCGACGCTGAGACCCGAGACGATTTACGGTGTCACGAATCTATGGGTTAACCCTAATGCAAAATACCTTGAGATATCCTTTGGAGACGAGGTGTTAATAGTATCGGAAAAAGCATATGTAAAACTGGTTCACCAGCATCCTGAGAAGGAGATAAGGGTTCTCAGAGAGATACCAGGTAAGGGATTAGTTGGTAGAAGAGTGGTCTCACCGCTTGGTAAGGAAGTAATTGTTCTACCAGCTGAATTCGTTGATCCAGATAACGCCACGGGGGTAGTCTATAGTGAACCAAGTGATGCACCATACGACTACGTGGCTCTCCAGGAGTTAAAAGCCAATAAAAACGTGCTTAGAGAATATGGCTTAAACCCTGAGATAATTGACTCGATCACACCTATCAAGATAATTGATGTACCAGGGCTAAGTGATCACCATGCAAAAATAATAGTTGAGAAAATAGGTATTAAGAGCCAGATAGATGAGCGCCTGGAGGAGGTTAGCAAGGAGGTATATAGGGAGCAGTATTATAATGGAGTGATGATCGTCGATGACCCATTGGTGAAGGGTCTCACAGTTAAAGAAGCCAGGGAGGTCATTAGGAAGAGGCTGATCGACTCTAACCAGGCATTCATATTCTATGAGTTGAATAGGAAGGCAAAGTGTAGGTCGGGCGGTGAGATCATAGTAGCCAAGATAAGGGGGCAGTGGTTCCTCAACTATGGTGTGAAGGCCTTTAAGGAGAGGGTGAAGAAGTATATAGAAGAAGAGTTAGTAGTGATCCCTGAGAAATACAGGAAGGCTTTCCTGGACACGGTGGACTGGCTGGATAAAAGACCCTGTGCTAGGAAGAGGGGTATTGGCACACCTTTACCATGGTCGCCTGACTGGATTATTGAGAGCCTAAGCGATTCAACAATATACATGGCGTTCTATACTATAGTGCATAAGATCCGTGAATACGGTATTAAACCAGAGTCGCTGACGCCGGAGTTATTCGACTACGTGTTCCTTGGAATAGGGGACCCTGTGGATGTCTCTAGTAAAACAAGTGTGCCGTTGAAGGTACTTGAGGAGATGCGGTCTGAATTCATGTATTGGTACCCGGTTGATCATAGGCATACATCTATACCGCATATAAGCAATCATCTCTCTTTCTACATATTTCACCACGTAGTGATATTCCCGCGTGAGCACTGGCCCAGGATGATAACCCTGAACGAGACAGTGATACGTGAAGGAGCCAAAATGTCGAAGAGCAAGGGTAATGTAATACCCTTAAGGGATATCGCTAGACTATACTCAGCCGATTTATTCCGCCTTTACATATCATGGGCAGCCGGATTGGATAGCGTGCTGGATTGGAGAGAGAAGGAGGTGGCCATTGTAATAGATTCATTGAAGAGGTTTGTAGAGCTCGCTGAAAACGCTGTTGGAGCTGAGTGCAGGGATAACGCGGGTGATGATGCCGCCTCAAGATGGTTTATGGATAAATTCCATCAGTTGATCAGTGATGCAAGCAGTAATATCGAACACATGGAGATACGGGAATATGTGCAGAATGCGTTCTTCAACGTATTATCTCTGATCGATAAGTACCGTGATATAGTGGGTGATCGCTATCTCTGTAGTATTAAACAAGTATTAAGGGACTGGATCACAGTAGTGAACCCTGTGATACCTCATGTAACAGAGGAGATAAATGAATTAATGGGTGGCAAGGGCTTCTTGTCCAAAGGCTCGTGGCCAACCTCTCGTGAAGCAAGGTATCCTGAGATAACTACGGCCATCGATAACGCGTTAGCCCTTCAGGAAGATATAAGGGAGATACTTGGGTTAGTCAAGGGGGTGCCAGGGAAGATATATATTATAGTTGCGCCAGAGTGGAAGAGAGAGACAGCTGTTAAAACCCTGGATGGCATCCAGCTAAGAGAGATAATGGATTACATGAGAAGTAGATACGGGTTGAAGGGCAGGGAAGTCGAGATAGCCGAGGTCTACAACTACTTCAAGAAACAGCCAAATGAGAAGGTGAAGCTTATATCGAGCTCCACTGAATTCAATACTTACATGTATATGGCGCAATACTACTCCAGGAAGTTCAATGTGGATGTAGAGGTACTATGGGAGGATGATGCAAGGGCTAAAAGAATACCTAAATCAGAGAAGGCGCTGCCCCTTAAGCCCTCAATATATGTTGAATTAATCCATCAACGCTGATCAATCAGTCTTCTATTTTCTTTAAGGAGGTCCTCGACCGTAAAGTAGGATGTAAATGCTTAAGCCCGTGTTTTATAGCTGGGTGGTTGACTACTTGGTCTCAGTATTTAAATAGTTTTACAATTAGGATAAAACAATTAGAAAGCTAGGTGGTGTTTAACTGTTGACGCTACTCGTTAAGAATGCCGGCATCCCTTTACCATCAGGGGATATAGTGGTTGGCAACATATATATTGAGGACGGTGTTATCACTTATATTGGTAGGAAAGAGATACAGGCTGACAGAGTCATCAACGCTGAAGAGAGATTAACTATACCTGGAGGCATAGACATACATGCCCATATATATGATCCGGCTTACACTAGCAATGAAGACTGGGAGACAGGTAGTCTAGCAGCCGCATTCGGTGGTTTAACAACAATAGTTGATATGCCTCTCAGAACAATTGTTGATAACAGGAAAATCCTTGAGGAGAAGCTGAGTGAGGCTAGGAAGAACTCATATATAAACTATGGTGTGACAGGCGGCTTCATTAATGAGAAGAACTATAATTCTATACCCGAGTTAGCACGATATGGTGTTAAAACATTCAAGTTCTTCACATGTAGACCATTCAAAATAAGCGATGAAGCATTACCCGATGCCTTCGAACAAGTGGCTGTTGCTAATGGAGTCGCAATAGTGCATGCTGAAGACGAGTCATTGATAGGATACTGGGAGAAGAAGCTGTTATCGCAGAACAGCATCGCGGCGTTTCACTTAAGTAGGACAGGCGCCACCGAGGCTTCAGCAATATATAGAGTCGGCTATATAAGCATAGATGTAGGTGCAAGGGTGCATATCGCCCATCTCTCCAGCAGAGAGGGGATTGAGGCTGTTGCAGTCCTTAGGAAGAAGATTGGTTTAACTAGTGAGGTGACGCCTCACCACTTATTCTTCACAAGGGATGAGACATCGAGGTTTGGAGCATACCTTAAAGTAGCCCCCACGATTAAAACAAGGGAGGATAGGGATGCATTATGGAGGGCTCTCGATGAAGGCATTATAGACGCATATGTAAGTGATAACGCTCCAGCACCTAGAAGCATGAAGGAGGCTAGTGTATGGGAGGCATGGGCCGGTATCCCTAATCTGGAGATAATGATTCCATTCTTATTTACATATGGTATTCTCCAAAGACGTATCTCGCTAGCTAGATTCATAGATGTTACATCAAGGAATCCGGCTAAAATACTTGGCATCTACCCCTTAAAGGGTGAGTTATCGATTGGCAGCCATGCTGACCTAGTGATTCTTGAGACAGGAAAGTCTAAGAGAATAACTGCTTCAACCCATCATCATAAAGTTGATTGGACCCCATGGGAGGGCATGGAATTGTATGGCTATCCATATTACCTAATAGTAAATGGGGAAGTAATCATAGAAAAATATGAGCTCATAGGTAAAAAAGGCTTTGGAACATATATTGGCGAGTTAAAGCCGAGGAAGAGGTAGTGTATTATGGATTACTTGATTATACTGCTAAGTTACTTCACACAGTTAATAGCTATAATGAATCCTTTCTCGGCTATACCTACATTTATGTCTCTTACCGAGGGATTAGAACGCCGTAGGAGGCTTGAGATAGTTAAGAAAGCGTATTTCGCGGGATTAATACTGGTAATACTTTTTACCCTGGTAGGTCGCTACATCCTTGAAGCATTCAACATCTCAATAGCCAGCCTCAGGGTTGGAGGAGGCATAATATTGATGACTATAGCGCTAGACATGCTCGGTGATGAGGTTAGAACTAAGCGTATGCATCCAGGCGATATAGCGGTCGTACCAATAGCAACGCCCCTTATCATCGGGCCGGGTACCATAACAACCATACTCTTGTTGACATCGTCTCTCCAGGAGACAACTGGTATGGTAGTGGTTTTAATTGCTGGAGTTATAGCTTGTAGCGTTACATTCCTTATACTAGCTCTAAGTGACATATTGACAAGGCTCTTAAGCATGTCTACTGTGCGCGCTATAGGTAGATTCATGGCGTTGATTATCTCCGGTGTAGCAGTTGAGATGATTGTCCAGGGGTTGTATAGCTATTACGTTGAGTTATTTAAGGGCTAGACACCTCTATACATACATCCACACCGTTCTCACCGAGTTTTTTCTTTAAATTCTTCAGGTTTTCATACCTGGTGCTCCCAGGACTTAGTACTATGTCCCCGTGATACTTACCGGGCACTATTGTTCTAAGCCTTATGGATTTAATTGAGAAACCCTCAGACTCAGCTATTCCCACTATTTTCTCGTAGATGCTTGGCGGTGGTGCCTCATCAGCCATGAATGATGTTAGGTTACGCCCCTCCTCATATATCTCGTAGAAAATATAGGAGGTGAGTAATACGGCGCCTCCATAATCTATTAGATAGCTGTATAGCGCGCCGCCTAGGCTGGCTATAATGCCCACTACGCCTTCTAGAACCTCACTTATAGTGAATGCGCCGTATGCCCTAATAGATGGAGGGGCACTCCTCGATAAGAATATGGCAATAGAGTATGCTAGGATGGCTGTAACTGCTAAGTAGAATGCATTAAGTTCTACACTGTATTCTCTCACATAATATAAACGGGTGATGCTGATGCCTGCTACAAAACCATAGGTCACAATCATTACGAGTATACCAATGTACTCGAAGCGTTCGTGCCCGAAGTGATGATCAGAGTCGGGCGGTATAGTGACCACCCTTCTTGACCATATCACCACGAGTAGTGCTATCATGTTTGCAATGCTTGTTAAGGCATCAACGAACAATGTATTACTACCGTAGAGTATGCCTCCAAGTATTTTCAGTATGCTTCCAATGGTTCCAGCGCTAAGGATCGCGATTACCTTGTTCAAAAGCGTTCCCCCAGCCCTGTCTAGCACTAAATCCTTACCCCATACGACTCGATATTTTTATAACCTATGACGAGTTATTATATCGATGGTGCTAGGCTATGTATAGAGTGAGAATTGAACCAAGGGAAAACTGTATATCTGACATGGTATGTGTCTCAATATGTCCCGACGTCTTCGAGATGAATCCTGAAGACAATAAGTCACAAATAGTCGAGAAATACAGGGAGAAAGGTAATATAGCAGTGGGCTTGATCCCAGATGACCTAGCTCAGTGCGCGCAGGATGCAGCTAATGCATGTCCTGTTCAAATAATACATGTTGAAAAAGCCTAGTTTTTTTAAAACTAACCATCCAACCCCATCTTTAGGGGATGCTCCTTGACTATTTCTCAAATACATGAGATAGCTAAAAAGATACTTGTTGATAGTATCAAGTTCCCCACTGTGCTTGGAGAAACCTATGAGGATATGGTTGACTATTACCGGGAGCAGTTATCGGAATATGGTATCCATGTGACAATACACAGGGTTCCCGATGAATTCCTTAGGAAGACTCTTCCCAGGGAGTTCAACCCTGAGAAACCCAGGTTCATATTGCTGGCTAGAATAGGTAGCGGTGAAAAGGTACTTCAATTCAATGGACATTATGATGTAGTATCACCGGGAGAGGGCTGGGAGACGCCGCCCTTCGAGCCCGTTGTCAGGGATGATCTAGTATATGGGCGTGGCACAACGGATATGAAGGGTGGGATAGCGTCTATACTTACAGCCCTCATATCTCTTGCACAGGAGAGAAGAGAGCCAAGTGTAATTATCGAGGCCGCTCTTGTACCGGATGAAGAGATAGGGGGTAGGACTGGCACAGGCTACCTGGTTAACGAGCTTGGTAGTAGGCCTGACTATGTTATCATAGCTGAACCCTCCGGCTTAGATAACATCTATATCGGTCATAGAGGAAATGTATGGGGTATCATAAGGGTACATGGTAAGCAGGCTCACGGCTCAGCACCGTGGCTTGGAGACAACGCGTTCGAGAAGATGCTTGTGTTCGCGCAGGAATTCCTTAAGAGATATAGGGAGCGGGTTTCCTCCAGGAAGAGTAACTACCTATACGAGGATGAAAGAGCAGCCTATCCCACGATTACACCGGGTGGACTCTTGATCGCACCTGGATCGATAAATATAGTGCCTGGAACAGCGGGTTTCAGCATAGATAGGAGGTTGATAGTTGAGGAGAGGGTTGAGGATGTGATTGGAGAAATCCAGGAATTACTTGGTCAGGTCAGCAGGGAGCTCAATATAGATTCATCATTCACACTTGTAGAGTCCTCGCCGTCAGCGTTCACCCCGCCTGATAACAAGTACACTCAAATACTCGGTGAGATCATAAGGGAGAATACTGGTAGAGAACCTAGGAAAACCATATGTATTGGTGGGCTGGATTTGAGATACTATACAATTAAAGGAATACCAGCCGTATCATACGGACCAGGTGAGGTGGGGCTAGCTCATAAACCCAATGAATACATTAGGATAAGCGATGTAGTAAGGGTTAGCAAGATATATGTCGACTTTGCTAAGAGATTTGAGAAAATCCAGGTTGATACCTAGAATTGAGTAGCGGGAGTAGATTCGAGCTGACCTCCTTCCCGCTCTAAAGGGTGAGGGGTTCCTTTAGGGGGTTCACTGGTTCCCTCCATCTATTCGGGGATGCATCTTTCATCTGCGGAGCAGTCGATGGAGCCAGAGATCCCCCATCTGGAGCTTAGCTAGTGTTCTTCTCTCAATGTTTAGAATCGCTATGCGGTCTCTATCCCCTTCGAAACCACAT
>ERZ1669249.72-NODE-72-length-64285-cov-25.764362_pt1 | contig 64285 bp, 64 predicted proteins | sample MGYA00579293_ERZ1669249 | MGnify/ENA primary metagenome ERZ1669249 (study PRJEB41166, sample SAMN08046057) | hot springs metagenome | biome: hot spring; feature: neutral hot spring; material: thermophilic sediment; isolation source: thermophilic sediment from... | reverse complement strand
CTAGCTGAATCCTGTCCCTCTATAAAATTCGGAATAGCATTTAATGAGTCCTCCGGCCCCAGGTTGATAAGACACTCTGGGAATGATCCGGAGCTTGAGAAGGAAGCTGTGGAAAGAGCCAAGAAGATAGGGGCTGGTCATGTCTTCGTGGTTATAATAAAGGATGCATGGCCAGTAAATGTCCTAAACAGGATAAAAGGACTTAGTGAAGTTGCCTGCGTCTATGCTGCTACTGCAAACAAGCTGAAAGTAGCAGTGATAGATGTAGGCGATGGAAGAGGGGTCATTGGCGTCATAGATGGGGAAACTCCCCTCGGCGTGGAGGATGATAAGAACAAAAGGGAGAGAATGGACTTTCTGAGGAAAATAGGGTATAAAAGCAGGTATCCGTAGATCACACAGGTCTCATATAACCCCACTTCTCAAGTGCTCTTTTGAGCTCCTTGTGTTTTTTAGCATACTCCTCCAGATCTATCCCCTCTAGCACTGCCTCCATCGCCTGCCTAAGAGCTTTAGCTCCTGCTCTTGGCCCATCTGGATGACCTAGGACTCCTCCTCCAGCTTGTATTATCACATCCCCTCCAAATATCCTCATTATCTCAGGAACTAGGCCCGGATGAAGCCCCCCGGAACTAACAGGCATGACTGGCTTTAGATCTAGCCAGTCCTTCTTCAGAAGCTTTAGATCCCAGTTATCCTCGACTTTTTCATCCCTTATTATCCTTATGAGGGACATTACTTCCTCCAGTGGAGATTCGAGCTTCCCAACGACTGTTCCTATGTGAATGTTGTCCACTCCAACTAGCCTTGCGCTCTCAGCAACAACCTTCATTGATACTCCATGCTCCCTTATCCTGTCGAATGCAGCATGAAATGCCCTGTGAGCATGTATTGCAAGCTCATGCTCTTCTGCAAGATCCCTAATTGATTGAAGAGCAGACCAGCCAGCCGTCAGTATGTCGACCATTACGAACTCATTTCCATAATCGGAAACGAGCCTTAGCCTTCTTTTCATCTCCTCGTATGGAGCGGTTATGTTAACCAGATAGGATTTCCTCTCTCCAGTCTCCTTTTCAGCCTTCTTTTTCATCTCCATCATGAGCCTCAGCCTTCTCTCAAACCTGTTAAATGTCTGGGAGGTGAGGTTCTCATCATCCTTGAGCAGATCAACTCCACCACACCAGATGTCATATGCAGCTTGTGCATGTTCCTCTGATGTCATTCCAACTTTTGGCTTTGGGACAGTGGCCAATATTGGCCTTTTCTCCACTTTCATAATCTCCTTTACTCCATGCAGGCCGAATTTTGGTCCCTTAAATGATCTAACAATCTCCTTTGGCCAGAAGACATCCTCAAGCCTCAGCCTTGACACGGCTTTCATGCCAAATATATTTCCGGCTATAGAGCTCCATATCTGAGGCATGTTCCCCAGCTCGAATAGCTCCACAGGATAAGACACCAAGAACCATCTTCCATCTATCCTGAAGACCTTTGCGCTAAGCTTCCTTATCCTCTCACTCATCAGAGGAAGATCTGTCCAAGTGCCATTTGAGCTCTCAGATGCAACTCTTGCAGCTGCTTCCTCAACGCTTATCCCCTCAGCTGGCTCAACGTAGAAGAGAGCTACTAGCTCATCCTCTTCAGGAGCATGAGAGAGATCCACAAATCCAGAATAGCTCATACGAGCCTGGGCTCGTGATGTTTATAAAATTAACTTCGGCCTAGAAAGGGGCACAAATAGACCTTTAGATAGGGCCTTTCTCCATCCCTGAAGCTATGATGAGGATGAAGCAGATTCGCATTGGCAAGCAATGAGGCTGATGAGGGCTCCGATGAGCTTAAGAGGAAGGCTAATGAATCCCAAATTATGTAGTCTTAAAGATTACATATCTCAGAACTCATTTTAGAGATCTTCCGAATCAATAGTCTTTAATTATGAATATTATTCTGCGATTCTAGATGAATATATTCTAAATTTGCAAAAAAAGTTTATATTTTAATTCCACTATTGTACAATGAAGAGACCATGGTGCCAAAAGTTGCATTTGTTCTGGGCGTCCTGCTCCTTGCAAGCGGAATAATCCTTCCACAGCAAGGGATTCAGTACATTCATAACGAGAAAACCGTATGTGATTGGTGTGCTTGTGCTTATGCACATGTAGGTGCTTGGAGAGATCTCAGAACTGGCTATGTGTGCGAATTTGATCATGACTGGAGCTATTCCTGTTTCTGTCCGCCTTGTCAACCCAGTATTTATACAGGACATAAGTGTGGATATTCCGGTTGGTATGGCTACACCACTTCCTGCGTGGCCTATGATCTTCGGTCTCCCAACCCGGGTTGGATATGTGCGACTGCTAGAATAGGAGGATAAAATGCCAATCACTAGGAGAAGACTCCCCTTATTTCTATTTTTCTTGCTAATTCTGGGGCCTGTTAAGACTTTGAGTGGAGAAGAGATTGTTCTTCCAGTTGGATATGGGGGAACATTAGAGTTCGGGGGAGAAAAATCTTCATGTATCCTAATTTTCGATGATAATGGTTATACGAACCGATTTGCCTTTATTGAAGGTAATTTTGTCCCTGGACACGTAAAAATTTTATATAAGTGGACTATAGTGAATAGAAGTAGAGGGATTGCTAGAGTTCACGTGAATCTATTCCTCATGACAAACTTTCTAATCTACAGAGATAAAGAGGCAATCAGAATGGCGAGAGCGGGAAATTTGTCCTTCATAAAGAGAGTAGATCACTCCAACGCAAAAATACTGATAGAAGGGGTGAACTGTAGTGGTTGTGGTGTCACCCTTTTGGGCAATCTAACCTTAAATAGGTCACTCGACCTCTTCCTTGATATCAATAATGGTATGATATATGATAATGAAAAGGGGCTGGGAAGATGGGTTCCCTGGATAAATGCGGCCAGATATCCACTAAAGGAGGGCAAGGATGAGTTTCTCATGAGATGGATTGGAAACACCACAGTGATCTGGAGGATAATACCACACGACAATATCTTCAAAACAGATCTGGTGAGCCTGAAAGGGGGATATGCTGCCATTACAAGCAACTTTGAGGAGCTAGCAGAGGAGCTAAAGAACAGATACTTCTCATTTCCAATTCCATTCTATTTCCCGCTGATATCTAATAGATACTCCCCCGATGGGATCCTGGTTGGCAGTACGACGGGAGGATATGTTGACCCAGTCTTATATAATAAGATTGGGATTGCATATATACTATGTGAGGACGAAGAGGAATCCCTGAGGGGAGATTCTGTTGGCTTCGAGTTGATAGAACTGCATGGACCTGGTATAAAAATGGAAAAAGAGAAAATTTTATCAGCAGATTTGTTTCTCACAATAGCTGTCGTGATGATAATAGCTTCTATTCTTATCCTGATAGTCCAAAGGAAGGTGTCCCGATGATCTCCGTCAAGGAGCTGAGCAAGAGCTATGGGAAAATAAAGGCCCTCAATAAAGTCTCCCTTGAGTTCTCTGGAGGAGTGGCCGGATTGATAGGCCCAAACGGAGCTGGAAAGACCACTTTAATAAGGATATTGGTGGGCTTAGCTAGACAGGACTCAGGAAGGGCATATTTATTCGGGGTGGAGGCATGGAAGGACAGAAATATACTCAGAAAAGTTGGAGTTCTTCATGAGAAGCCTAGACCTCCTAGCTGGACATCAGGAAGGAGATTTCTGGAGCATATATGCAGAATTAAAGGAATAGATGATGCGAATAGCCAGATAGAGAGAGTATCTGAGATGCTCGACCTGAGGTATATGGACAGACCCATATCCAGCTACTCTGCAGGCATGATTCAGAGACTTTCGGCTGCTGCATGCTTAATTGGAGATCCAGAGCTTGTCATAATGGATGAGCCTACAGCCAATCTGGATCCCATGGGAAGATTAAAGCTATTAAAAGTGATAACAAATTTTAGAAAAAGAGGGACATCATTCTTCATCTCAAGCCACATACTGCCCGAGCTGGAGAGGGTCTGCGATCATATTTTCTTTTTAAACAATGGAAAGCTTGTCATGGAGGGCTCTCTAGATCGCCTGAGAGACCTCGGATCATTTATCTTGTCCTTTAGCTGGGAAGAAGCTCCAGATCTCTTGAATATATTAAAGGAGAAGTTTCAGGTGGAGATCATGGATAAGACTGTGTTAATTAGATTCAAGGACTTGAATGGACTCATGAGGGAGATCTCCGAGTATGTCCTGAAGGGAGGCAGAGTCCCCAAGGATCTTGAAATTAGGCCTCCAACGCTGGAGGAGTTATTTCTGATCTCCGGAGGCGGAGCAAATGATGAGGTTGCATAAAGTGCTCCTGGAGGAGATAATATGGGAGCTAAGCTCCATAACAAGATGTCCAATTCTCGAGATCGTGCTTGGTTTCTTCACATTTATTGCTATGCTAAACTTCTCAGAGTTCAGTGAAATCTCCTCATGTTACATGGATGCCCTCCTCAGAGGGTATTCATTGCATGAACATTTAGCTTTTATAATTATAGTAAATTCAGAAATCATTTTATTTTTAATTACTTCCCTTCTATCAGCTACTTTGTTCACAAGAGGGCTGGAGTTTGGATACCTTAGAGATGAGCTCTCCCTTCCGGTAACAAGAGGGCTCATCTTTCTGGCAAAATCCACAGCGGTATTTCTCTTTTTATTTTTATCTATTATGATCGTATTTTTATCATGTCTTTTATTCCTCGACCCCATCGGAGGGATAAGCTATGTAGTGCTGTCCCATCGCATGTTGCAGGTTATCGCTTTTGTGACAACGGAGATAATGCTCCCTCTGAGCATATCTCTTCTCTTCTCCGTCCTGAGTAGGAGTTATCTGCCATCTATGCTCTCCTCCTTCCTATTCCTCATGGGTTTGTATTTCCTATCACCTCACACACCCCTTTTTCAGGTAGTCTTTCCTATAGCCACTAGGACCCTGTTGAGGGATTTCTTTTCCAAAGAAGATTTAGTCAGTTTAGTCAGCTCGATAGCAGTAAAATGGGGCTTATCACTTATTTTAATAGTAGTATCATATTATTATTTTGAGAAAAGGGTGGAGGCATGATCATCGGAAGAGCGGGCCTTGTTCTCATCTTTCTCGGCATATCCACTGCTTTGGGGCTGGTACTTAATCCCACAATACCTAAGATGCCAAGAACCGATAGAACAACCATGAATCCAGGAGAAACAGTGTACACAAAAATGTTCCTGATGGGATCTGATCACGTCATCAGAATATTAGTTCCAGATGGATTCAATGGCTCCTTTGCCCTGCTAAATGCGAATGGTGATATGGAGGTTAGAAAAGATCTAAGCGGGCCTGTCATTGAGCATATGAATCTCAAGAGAAGAGGCTGGTATATTCTAGTGATCAATAATTTTTCGAATGAAACAGCAGAAGTTACCCATGAGATAGCCAAAACTAACAATCCAGATTGGTCTGCTATCTTTGAGGCTTTAATTATGACCTGCATAGGGTTATTCTTGTTCCTTTATGGAAAGGTAAGCAAAAGGTTTCTAGGTAGGTGATAGCTATATTCATATTATGAAAAAGACTGGAAGCCTTAAGTAAAATTTCTCTTGTAGAATTTGTTATGAGGATTGAGATCGGCAGATACATAGTTATAGACGATTAAATATGCCATGGAAAGCCTACATTTAAGGGCACCAGAGTTCTAGTCAGCGATGTGATAGAGCTCCTCGCAGCAGGGCTTTCTCCAGAGGAGATAATAAGGGACTATTATCCCAGCTTGAACGAGGAGATGATAAGGGAAGCTCTGGAGTGGGCTGCTAAGATAATAAGAGGCGAGCACTACGTCAAGTACACTGAGCTTCCTGCTTGATGCAAGAAATATGGCAAGGTCCTTCCAGCTCTCACTGTAATGTTCCATGACTACTAAAATTGAATCTATGTGAAAATCTGTTATAGCAGCTTTGATGACACAATCCCTCACCTTTCTCAGAAGCTTCTTACATGCATTAGTGTGATTCTCTGCGAGCTCCACCTCCAGGAAGATATTGGAATCAAGTAGCATCACGGTACTCAATGGATTTTTTTCGCTCTGATCTCCCTGACCTCATGCTGCAGCTCCACCCCGCTCTTTTTTACATGGGAAAGCATTCCGTATATTGCCTCAACGGGATCCTCTATTGACTCTGCGATATCAAGAACATCGGAGACTTGAGACAACCACATGCTGAATGCGTTTTCGGATGCAATGCTCAAGGATCCCCTCCTATACCCATAAAGCCTCATAGCGGCCTCTCTAAACTTCTTCTCGAGCTCATCTGGTATGTAGACCTTTATGCTTCCCATAAGCCTTCTGGGCACCAAAGATCTTTAGACCTTTATATCTTACTTTCATTATTACACATTAATTCAAATAACCGACATCTAGATGTTTTTATCCTATTGCTCCCTTCCCAGAAGGGGTGTAAGTGGTGAAGTTGTATGGCAGGGATCTGATAACAACCCAGGATTGGTCTTTGGAGGAGATTCATGAGGCCCTTAGGATAGCTAAGGAGCTTAAAAAGCTGAGCAGAATGGGGAAGCCCTGGCCGGACATACTCAGGAAGAAGACCTTCTTCATGGTTTTTTATGCATCTTCGACGAGGACTAGAGCTGCTTTTGAATCAGCAATGACATATCTAGGAGGTCATGCAGCTTACATAGATGTGAGCACCACGAGGTTGAAAGCAGGAGAAGCAACAAAGGATGTTGCAAAGATGTATGAGGCCTATGGGGATGGAATAGGCGTCAGAATACTGGATGAGATAATAGACTTCAAGTACGGTGAGGGAAACAAAGTGGTAAGAGAGTATGCAGAAGCGTCGAAGAAACCCGTGATAAACATGGCTGATGACATGTTTCATCCAACCCAGGGAATTGGAGATATAATGACAGTACAGGAGAAGCTTGGCGAGCTTAAGGGAAAGAAGTTCACCGTTATGTGGGCTTATTCTAGTAGGCTCAGGGGTCCATGTAGCATACAGGAGGAGATACTCATAGCAACTAGGCTCGGAATGGATGTCGTGCTAGCTCATCCACCGGGGTTTGAGATAGATCCTAAAATACTGGAATGGGCTAGAGAAAATGCTAGAGAAAGCGGTGGAAGCTTTGAAGTTGTCAATGACTATAAGGAAGGGCTCAGAGGAGCCAATGTGGTGTTCCCCAGGAGCTGGGTCACATGGGGCTTAATGCAGGTTGGAGCCTCTGCATTCAGCAGGGAGAGGGAGCTAGAAATACACAATAAGTACAGGGACTGGATGCTCACTCAACAGCTTGTGGATGATCTGATGGAAAGAGGAGCCATAGTGACCCATGTTCTTCCGGTGTTCAGGGGAGAGGAGGCAACAGATGAGGTCATGGATGGGCCCAACTCAGTCATATACGAGCAGGCAGAGAACAACCTTTACTCAAAAGCAGCAGTATTAGCACTGACCATGTCTGAGAATCCTGGAATATGATCAATATCCCATCTCATCTGCTATGAGCACAACCAAGCTCTCAGCTTTTCTCGGAGGGCCGTGGAGTATTAAAGTGAAGTTCAGTATGCTTTTAGGATTCACTCCGAGCCTGATGGCATTTATCTCAACGGCTTTCCACCAAGCCCTCTGAAGGGCTGAGTTCAAATCCCTCTCTATCTTATTTGCACTGAGGAGGAATATTATCTTTTTGGGCCCTAGGGTGGAGCCAACTATCCTGTTTCCAGTGGCATCCAGCACCACTATCTCTCCCGTTAGGGATGCTGCATTTGCACTTGATATGAACACATCTGCCTTCGTCTCCATAATCCTCATCTCCTCTGCTGTTTCTGGATTTGTCCAGTGCTCAAACAGCTTTGCTCTCTTCTTCAGGGCATCTATTAAGCCCAGCTGCCTTGCTGTCACGCTTCCAGGTATTCCAACAGATGCGCCCTCGGGTATCTCCATTAGAATTGCATCTCTTGCATCCTCTGGCCTATCAAACACCTTTGTTCTCCAGCCTCTGCTCTTTAAAGCCTGTTCCATTGAATTGCAGAGCTCAATATAGAACTTCTTCTTCGCCAGCTCGTAGCCCATCATCCTGCTCAGCAGGAACAGCTAATAAACTTAGGGTATTATCTCAGTTGTGTTATTGTACTTTGGATATATTAAATCCTCCTTTTTCACAATTCCTCTCGACACAAGCCCCATTATCTCGTCAAAATTTCTCCTAACAAGCTCTATAGTGTATTTTGTGATTCTACACACATCCCTAAACCCCTCATCTCCCCACAATCTCTCCACATGAGCGTAGAGACACCTTCCACCGCAGTATCTGAAGTACTCGCACTTTGTGCATGGATCTCCTATTTCAGGGGATTTTCTCACAACACCCGACTTTATATCTCCTAGGCAGGCCCATTCTGCATCGACAGCTATTGGGCATGCAAGTATTCTTCCATCAGTTGATATAGTAAGCGCGCTCCTGCCTGCTCCACACGGCGGAGCTTCAAGCCCTTCATCCAGCATTCCTCTTAGTATGCCCAGAAATGGAACTATTCCCAGCACCCTGCCCCTCCTCATGCTGGCCATCCAGACATTCATGAGCCGTTCCAGACCTCTTAAATAGCTTTGAGACCACTTCTTGAAGTTCTTCCATCTATCGCTCCAGATCACATCCAGCTGCCAGTGGACGTGGTCGAACATTCCAAGGGAGAGGAGATGAATCACGTCTCTGTAAATGTCTGTTGCCTCAGATGCCGTCATTCTAGCTATTAGATCCCCTGAAAATCCAGACTTCCTTATGAATTCTGCTGCCCTGATAACAGCTTTGTACACCCCATTTCCTCTGTACAGATCAGTAACTTCCTCTCTTCCATCCACAGATAGTAGAACTGTGTCCATCCTCCTCCAGTAATCAGGATCCAGCTTTCTCACCAGCATTCCATTCGTCTGGATTATGTATCTGGCTTCTATTCTGTCCATCACTTTTCTGATGAGAGCTGAATTGAGAAGAGGCTCGCCTCCATAAAAGGCTATTGTCGAGCCGGGTTCTATGAATTTCTCAAGATCCTCCAGGGAAAAGCGTTCTTTCCACGGGACAACACTGTCAGGAAAGCTTCCACCGCAGTAAGAGCACTTAAGGTTACATCTTCCTGTGGTCAACAGGAAATAGAGCATTTTTTACACCTTTAAGCCAACCCAAGTGCTTTTTTGAGCTTATCCGGCCTCCTCTCCTTAAATGCATTTATGAACTCTGTCTCACTTGCATATACACCTCTCTTGGCCAGCTGTATGTAGAGAAGCTTCAGATAAACTACAGCATTTTCGCTGCCTGTAGTTGACATTAATGCCTCAAGAAATTTTCTGGGATTTTTCTCCACCACGATGAAGGGATCTTCTCCAAGGTGTTTCCTGAGATGAAACTTGAGCACATCATGTATTCCTGGACCCAGAGCTTCAGATGCCCTTCTGAGAAGATCCCCTACGCTCACATTCAGCCCATCAAAAGGAATATTTTTAACTTTGCTGTAGAATAATCCGCACAATCTCGTCTTAAACTCTTTTTGTCACCATCCCCATTAATCTAGTCATCTCTCCTCTGAAAGTCTTGTCTAATTCAAATAGGCTGGTGTAAGCTTTGTCCTCTGTTTCATCGCTTCCTCTCATTACTCTTTCCTTTTCCAATGAGAATGGAGCCCAGATAATCTTCTCCACAGAAAAGTGAATGTCCGGCCCAAAAACCTCTTCTACTATGGCTTTTGACCAGTTGGCTTCTGCTAAATCCCTGCTCTGCTCTATTATCCTTCTTCCTGGCATTACTATTGATTCCAAAGCTCTTGTTATTCCAAAGCTCTCTCTCAACTTCCTTCTTTCCGATCTTATCAGCTCAACAGCCTCAGAATAGCACTCTTGAATCAGTTTTTCGGCATCCTTTGTGAGTGGATTTAGCAGGATGTCCCTCTCAGAGATTATAACAATCGATGTGCGCTCCGGTTTTTTAATCAGGACAGCTCTTCTGATGTTCTTATCCAAAAAAGAGGAGAAATAGGCATCAAACCATATCTTCCTCTTTCCTTTTAGCTCAAAGAAAGGTATCCAGAGGAAGCCTTTATCCGTTCTGCGTGGAGGAACTCCCTCTATCTGTCTCATTCAATACACCGATGGCAGTATGCCCTTCTCATATGCTGCTGCATGAGCTGCTGCAAGCCTGGCCACTGGAACCCTCATTGGGGATGCGCTTACATACGTAAGCCCGATCTTGTGGCAGAAGTGTATTGAGCTTGGATCTCCTCCATGTTCACCGCATATCCCTATCTCTAGATCCGGCCTAGTTGACCTCCCCATCTTAACAGCAATCTCCATGAGTTTGCCAACTCCCTCTTCATCTATTCTCTCGAAAACATCAAACTTTAGTATCCCTTTCTCAAGGTAGTCGGCCATGAACTTGACCTCGACATCATCCCTTGAGAAAGTGAAGACTCCCTGAGTGAGGTCGTTTGTGCCGAAGCTGAAGAACTCTGCTTCCTGAGCTATTTTATCTGCTGTCAGACATGCTCTGACAACTTCTATCATAGTTCCAACCTTGAACGGTACTTTTATCCCATATCTCTTTTCAACATCCTCTCTAGCAGGTTCTATGCAGTGTTCCTTCACGTATTTTATCTCATTGACGTCAGCCACCTGGGGTATCATTATCTGAACTTTTATGTCCTTTCCTCTCTTTATTAGTTCCGCAGCTGCCTCAAGTATCGCTTTAGCCTGAGCTCTATAGATCTCCGGATGAGTTATTCCGACTCTCACTCCTCTATGACCCATCATCGGGTTGGCTTCAACAAGCTTCTTCACTAAGTTGAGCATCTTCTCCTTTTCCTTTGCTTTCTCATTCTCCCCTCTCATTTTTAACTCATATATCTCCGTGAGGAGCTCTTCTATACTTGGGAGAAACTCGTGAAGAGGAGGATCAAACAATCTAACGGTAACAGGAAGACCTTCCATTATTTCAAACATCTCCAAGAAGTCCTTCTTCAACAGAGGCACTAATTTCTCAAGAGCTTTCTCCCTCTCCTCGCTGCTTGAAGCCATTATCACACTTCTGAATATCTCCAGCCTCTCAGGAGCTCTGAACATCCTCTCAGTTCTAAGCAAGCCTATTCCCTCTGCACCGAACCTTCTGGCTATTCTTGCATCCTCAGGAGTATCCGCATTAGCCCTTACTCCGAGCCTTCTCACCGAATCAGCCAGCTCTAGCACCTCAAAGAACTCCCTTGGAAGCTCAGGTTCAACGGTCTTGACTCTCCCGAGGTAGACCTCGCCTGAAAACCCATCTATTGTTATTATATCACCTTCTTTGACTACAACTCCATTCACCTCAAATAATCTCCTATCATAATCCACTTTTATGCTTTCAGCCCCTACAACACATGGCTTTCCTATTGCCCTAGCTACAACAGATGCATGGCTTGTCATGCCTCCTCTGCTTGTCAATATTCCTTTCGATGCATAAAACCCATGGACATCATCGGGCTTTGTCTCCACTCTGACAAGAATTACATCCTTTCCCTCCTCAGCCCACTTGACAGCTGTATCCGCATCGAAGACAACATGACCGCTTACAGCTCCTGGAGATGAGGCAAGTCCTTTTGCTATAGGCTTTGGCCTGGATTTCTCGTCTATTCTTGGGTAAAGAAGTTGTTGTATGTGTTCTGGCTTTACTCTGACTAGAGCCTCCTCCTTTGAAAGGAGACCCTCTTTGTACATATCCACAGCAGTCCTAACTCTTGCAAGAGCATTCATCTTCCCATTTCTGGTCTGAAGCAGGTATACTTTCCCGTTCTCCACGGTGAACTCTATGTCCTGAACCTCTTTCTTAAGTCTCTCCAGCTTCTTAGCCATGTCATAGAGCTGTTCATATACATCTGGCCACTCCTTCTTCATCTCCTCTATTCCCTTTGGAGTTCTTATCCCGGCAACAACATCCTCTCCTTGTGCCTTTGGTAAGTACTCTCCGTACAGCTCATTCTCCCCTGTAGCCGGATTTCTGGTGAAAAGCACTCCTGTAGCTGATTTCTCTCCCATGTTCCCAAATACCATTGCCACAATGTTCACAGCAGTTCCATCAGCTATATCCGGAGTTATCTTGTTAGCCTTCCTGTAGTATACAGCTCTAGGTGAGTTCCATGACCTGAAAACAGCTGCTATTGCCATCTCCAGTTGTTTCCATGGGTCCTCAGGAAATCCTCCTCTCTCATTTTTTACAACCTCCTTGAACTTCTCAACAACTTCCTTTAATGCCTCCACTCCCAGTTCTGCATCGCTTTTTGCCTTGTACTTCTCCTTTATCTCATCCATTATCTTCTCGAACTTCTCATGCTCTATTCCAAGCACTATCTGTCCGAACATCTGTATGAACCTCCTGTAGGCATCGTATGCAAACCTCAGGTCATCCGCTTGTTTGGCCAATCCCTCAACTATCTCATCATTTATCCCGAGGTTTAGCACTGTATCCATCATTCCAGGCATTGAAACAGCTGCTCCGCTTCTAACAGAAACCAAAAGTGGGTTTTCCTTGTCTCCAAATTTCTTTCCAGTTTTTCTCTCTATGTACTTGATGCCCTCCCTCACCTCATCCATGAGGCCATCTGGAAGCTTTTCTCCATTTTTATAGAATTCCTTGCAAACTTCAGTTGTTATGATAAAGCCAGGAGGCACTGGCAAACCCATCTGGGTCATCATTGCGAGACCGGCGCCCTTACCTCCCAACAGCTTCACATCCTCGTAATCCCCTTCCTCAAAGGTGAGGACTCTTTTCATGAACTTCACCAGAGTTAGCTGAAAGCGAAAGTATAAAAATCTTCCGATTAAATGACATTGAATCAAAAAATTTGAGGGATATTATAATTTTATTATATTGTCTCCAGAAGTTCACAATCATCCATTATTCCATCTCCATCTACATCTATTCCTCTTACTATAAGGGCGGAATCCCTCTTCACAAGCTCTGAGAACTTCTTCAGCCCTATTATGGCAGCACTACTCCCCCTGAAGCCTGTTCCGGCAAGAAGAAGCACTTCCTTCTCCTCATTAAATGGGTTTTTCCCTCTTGCTATGACTCCTATGCCCTTCCCGAAGTAAGAGTTCCAAGGAGATCTTATTATCCATTCCTTCCTCTCATCGGAGTACTCGAACCACGCTTTCATCTTTCCATTTACCTCATCTGATATTGTGTTTGCTTTTGGTCCCCCGACAAGTATGAGATTCTCCTTCAGATCTGACTCCCTGAGCTGCGTGTCCAGCTTGTATGCTGGAATTTTCTGTTCCTCCAGAAAGCTTCCAAGGTATAAAGCAAGGCTTATTGCAGCATAGCCGTCGGAAGCAGGTGCTCTATACCTCCCATGAGGTTCTGGGCTTCCGACAACTATTATTGAGTTCAACTTGCCCTCCTCTACAAACGGCCTCAGGTTCCCTGGATCCTTCACTCTTCCAATCTTTATCGGCTCCTCATCTGAGAGCTTTACCGATATAACTCCGGAAACTAGCTCGTAGAGCTTAGCAGTTCCCCCTCCTCTCTCCTCAGTTCTAGATATTTTTATTAGACCTGCATCCCTCAGTTTCCTCATGTGATAATGAACTTTTTGCTCAGCTTCCCCAAGAGATCTAGCTATATCTGCAGCGCATTTTGGGCCTTTTGATAGCTCTATTAGTATCTTCTCAGCTAGATCGCTGCTTATAGCCCTAATTGATCCAAGAGGGATAAATACAGTTCTGTAGATCTCCCCCTTTGAGTTGAGGACGTGCATACTAAGAGGAAAAGCTAGAAAATATAACTTTTACTGGAAAAACTTATGTTTTAGTAATGATGCCATTTCCTTTCTTTTCCGGGAGAGGAATTTATTTGCCCCTTCTCCTCATTTTTCAGCGAGATATATATCTTCCTGTTTGGCTGAGCTTTATGCAGGAATTAAAAAAAGTAAAGAGATGCATAGTGAGTTTTTCTGATATACAGGGAAAGTTAAGAAGCTTTGTCATATCAGGAGATCTCATTGAAGATCTTGTGACAAGCGGAATAGATGTAGATGGCTCATCTGTCGGCATAACAGATATAGAGAGATCTGATATTGTGCTAAAAGGAGATGAAAGCACATTCAGGCTTGTGAACTTAGATGGAAGGGAGATGGGCTTTATAATGGCTGAGATAGCCGATCAAGCTGACCTTGATCCCAGATATATCCTGAGGAGAAAGTTGAGCGAGATAGCTAAGATGGATATGAGGTTCATGGTCGGAGCTGAGGTTGAATTCTTCCTCCTGAAGGGAGATAGGCCTGCAGATGAATCCATTTACTTTGACAGCGTGGATGATATGATGAGCACTAGGCTCATGCTTTCAGAGGAGCTGGAGAGAATGGGCCTGAAAGTTGAGCTCATGCATCATGAGGTGGCGCCAGGCCAGAATGAGATAAACTTCAGGTTTGATGATGCCGTGAGGACTGCTGATAACATATTAGTATATAAGATGGCTGTGAAAAAAGCTGCAAGAACTATAGGTTTAAGGGCTACCTTCATGCCGAAGCCGTTCGAGGGGGTGAACGGATCAGGGATGCACATTCACATGAGCCTTTTCTCAGGCGGTAGAAACCTATTCTACCATGATAGTGACATTTCGGATTATGCAAAGTGGTTCATAGGAGGAATATTGGCTCATGCAAAGGGGCTTTCTTTCTTCGCCTCGCCCACTATTAACTCATATAAGAGGATAGTTCCAGGCTTTGAAGCGCCTGTTTACATATCCTGGGGATATAAGAACAGATCTGCTCTTGTTAGAATACCATCATATAACGGACAGAACTCATGCAGAATTGAGTATAGAGCACCAGATCCAACAAGCAACCCCTATCTTCTTTTCTCCGTAGTCCTAGCTGCTGGTTTAGATGGAATAAGGAGAAGAATAGACCCAGGGGAGCCAAGGGGGGACAACTTGTATCACAGCAGAGATGCTGATACCCTTCCTGGAAGCCTTGAGGAGGCAATGAAGCATGCTATGGAGGATGATGTCCTGATAGAAGCTGTGGGAAGGAGGTTGTTTGCAAGATATGTGGAGCTGAAGAAAGCAGAGATAACAGAGTCCAGAAAACATGTGAGCGAGTGGGAAAGAAAGTTTTATATCGATTTTTAAGTGGGAATTATCAGATCCTTTGCTCTCTCATGTGTATGTGGTGTTTTTCTTGCCAATTTAGCCTTCCTCCAAAGCTCCTCTATACATGAGGCCCCAGCATAACCAAAAGCAGCTTTAAGAGCTGCAGAAAGCTCCTCTACCACCATGTGAACCTCTCCTCTGTATGGAACAAATGCTTCTATTCCCTCCGGCATGCCCTTTGCTGGCTGGTTATATCTGTCGAGGGCCATCCTCTTCCTTCTAGCTGCCTCGCTTCCCATGCCTCTATGCCTCTTATAGTACCTGCTTCCTATTGATATAAGCTCTCCCGGGCTCTCCCTGCATCCAGCAAATATGTAGCCCATCATCACGGAGGAAGCACCAAGAGCAAGGGATATAGCTATGTCCCCAGCTCCTCTTATCCCACCATCCGCTATTATCGGCAGATCTGCACCCATCTCCCTGACTGCATCAGCAACTTGAGCTACAGCAAATGGCGTTGGTGCTCCAACACCTGTCACCTCCATTGTCGTGCAAACAGACCCGCTCCCTATTCCTACCCTCAGACCGGCAACTTCCATCGATGATATTATGTCGACAGCCGCTTCATAAGTCCCTATGTTCCCCACCACTACATCCACATCAACCTCTTTTATCAGCTTTTTAGTCGCCTCCATCACCCTCAGATTGTGGAAATGAGCCACATCCACGACTAGAAGGTCTGCTATCTTTGATAGCTCTTTAGCTCTCTCCAGGTCAAACGGGGAGATGGCTGCCCCAACTCTGAGCCTTCCCTGCTCGTCTCTTGTTGCATTTCCATACTTTCCCCTTAGAGCTATGTCTTTGTATGTTATAAGGCCCCTAAGTCTTCCCTCTTCATCCACAACTGGGAGCTTCTCTATCTTATGGCTTTTCATTAGCTCCTCAGCCTCATCCATTCTTATACCCTCTCTAGCAGTTATGACATCTCTTGTCATCACATCAGCAACCCTGAGGGATGGGTCTGCAAACCTGACATCCCTTCCCGTTATTATTCCAATAAGCTTCCCTCCCTCCACAACAGGGAGCCCGGATATCCTGTTCTTCTCCATTATCTCAGCTGCCTCTTTTATAGTTAAGCCTGGATCTATCGTTATAACATCCCTTATTATGAAAGACTCTGCTCTTTTCACCCTTTTTATCATCTCCACCTGCTCTTCTTTGCTGCAGTTCCTGTGTACTATCCCTATCCCACCACTTCTGGCCATCGCTATAGCCATCTCGCTCTCTGTAACTGTATCCATGGGAGAGGATATGAATGGAACCTTCATCCATATGTTCTTTGATGCTCTAGTGCTAAGATCCACATCAGATGGCTCAACTGATGACATACCAGGAAGAAGAATAAGATCATCGAATCCTATCGCATCCAGGGAATTGGTTATCTTGTTCAGGAACTCCCGCATATGAATGATGCCGAACCTTATTTAAATCTTAGCCTAGTTTTTAAAGATTGATTTACATGCTTTTTAATCTTTGTAATAGAGAATTTCATTTCTACAGTATATTTATTAAATCTCATTTCCTCTTGAGCATCTCCACTGTTCTGAAGAACATCGGCCAAAATGGGTCCTCAGAGGGCATCTCCACAGCTCTGCCATCCTCCATGAAAACTCCCTCTCTTTCAACAACTTCTCCTATTATTCCTGCCTCTATCCCCTTCTCCCTCAACTTTCTTAATGCCTCAGGAGCCTTCTCTGGTTTAACAGTGGCTATTAGTGTTCCCTCGCTTATAGCAGCGAATGGATCTGCCTTTATCCCTGTGAGCTCGGAGAAAGCGGAAATTATAGTCTTGACATCTTCTCTGATGAAGAGCCCCTTCTTTCTCACGACTATTCCCACATTGCTAGCTCTAGCTACATCATAAAGGGCCCCCCATACTCCATATTCTGTTGCATCATGCATTGACGTCACGCCTGTCCTCAGCCCTATAGATGAAAGTGTCAGGGCATCCTCCACGACGCTTTGTAGATAGAAGATATCTTTTGCCCTATCAGCAAACTCCTTTCCGAATTTTTTCTCCAGGTACTCAGGAAACATAGTTGACAGTATCCCTGCTGCCTCTACAGCAGGACCCTTCGTCATTATGACCAGATCCCCAGGCCTAGCCATCTCTGTCGTGACATACTGATCCCTTGTGGTGACAGCAAGCATTGTTGCTCCGCCAACCATCGGATAATCAGTTCCCTCATACTTGCCCGTGTGGCCAGCTACTATGGATATTCCAAGCCTCTCGCACTCCCTGCTTATACCAGTCCAGAGGAGCCTGAACTCCTCCTTGCTCATCTTAGGTGGGAGGTTTAAGTCTATCGAAAGGTATCTAGGTGGAACTCCTGATACAGAGACATCACTTGCAAGTATGTGAACTGCAAACCAGGAGCTTCTATCCCATCCATATTCGGGTACAACAAAGACAGGATCGCTCTTCACTATCAGAGCTAGATCTCCCAGCTCCACTACGCCAAAATCAACCCCATGCTTTGGCGGCACGACCACACTTCGATCCTTTTTTCCCAAGTTAGGGTATATTATTTCATTAAATATGTCTGAGCTCAGCTTTCCCAGCTTCTCCATCACAACACCTCCAGCTCTCTGGATACAAGCTCAGCAACTTTTTTGCCGGAGAGAAGCATCCCTCCGAATATGGGGCCCATTCTCGGCCCACCTCTCACTGCAGCTGCAGCCATTCCAGCGACCCAAAGGCCTGGAAGGACCTCTCCAGTGAGCTCAACAACTTCTTTTTCTGCTCTCACAGCATCCATGGAATGCTCCCCTAGAACTCTTATTCCAAGCTCTGGGTTCTTTCTAGCAGCTATTGCCACAACTTCAGCGTTATGGCCAGTGCAATCAATGACGGCTCTGCTTTCAAAAGCAAGAGGATCGACATGTAGGCCTGCTGATGTTACAGCTGACCACTGAACTACAACTCCACATACGCGAGAATTCCTCACAATCAGATCCTCAACATTAGCACCAAGGAGTATTCGGGCTCCAGAGTCTATAGCTCCTGCAGCTAGTTTCGCTATGGTCTCTGCTACATCGGCAATCCACACACCTTTTGAGTAGGGCTCCAATTTGACACCAACTTCCTCTAGGATCTCCTGAGCTGGTTCCTGCACAACTATTCTTGGAAAAAGCATTCCTCCTCCACCAATTCCCCCTCCGAAGCTAAGCCTTCTCTCAATTATGCATGTCTTGAGACCTGTTTTAGCGATATACCTTCCAGCCACAAGCCCAGAAGGTCCTGCGCCCACTATTATCACATCGCTTTTCACCAAATCGACCAGAAATTTGGATCCTCTCTCTATTATCGCGCTGGAGATCACACTCTCCTCAACAGGAAACATTATAAGCACCTCCCTATCTCAACGAGTCTTCTTGCAACATCTACTGCACTTGGCCCGAATATCTTCACCATTGGCTCCTTTCCAATACCTCCAAGGTCTATTATAGCTTCTGTAAGCTTTCCAGCTCTTCTCACTGCCTGTTCTATCCCCCATGGTATGCTGGCTCCTTCCTTTCTCCTAACCTCATCGGGCTCCTCCCTTCTATCATAGTAGGATGACTCTATTCCAAGCCTCTCCAAGGCCCTGAGGATCTCATCAGAGTACTTTATGTTCACTGCTGCCCTGACCCTTGGATCATAATCTGATGCCTTTATCAGGGCTCTAGCCATGTGCCAAGAGGCGCCGAATTCCGGACATGAGGAGGCCTTTATTCTTGTCCCAATTCTCACTATTCTCCCAGGAATCCCTGCTACATCCTCAATTCCCCTCAGATAATGTTTTGGAAGGCCCATCACTAGGTTCATCTGACATTCAGGAATTAGATTTGATACTAAAGCTCCGTTTTCCTCGAGAATTTTTATGGCTTCCTTTATGTTCTCCAGAACTTTGAACTTCTCTGCATCCAATTGAAGAGGTGCAATCGGATTAACAGGACCATTTCCTTTTCCGAGGGAAAAACCATAATCTATTGCCATGTATATAAACTCTTTCGCTCTTTTCACAGCCTCCTCTATTCCGTTCCCTTTCGCCAGTTCAGCAGCTATAGCAGCTGAGAATGAGCATCCAGTTCCATGAGTGTTCTTTGATTTTATCCTTCTCATCCTGAACTCCCTGAAGTTGCCCGAATGATAGAGGATGTCCACGCTTTCCTCCCCTTCTGCATGTCCACCTTTTACAACAACAGCTTCTGCTCCCAGCTCCTCCACTATCTCCTTTGCTGCTTTTTTCATGTCATCCAAAGAGCTTATCCTCATGCCGGAGAGCTTCTCCGCCTCAGGGATGTTAGGAGTAACCACTTTTGCTAAAGGTATTATCTCCTTCTTTAATGCCTCAACTGCATCCTCCCTCAGAAGTGGAGCACCGCTTTTTGCTATCATCACTGGATCAACCACGAGAGGAAATCCGTATCTCCTGACAGCCCTTGATACAGCTTCTATTATCCTGGAACTGCTCAGCATTCCTGTCTTTGCTGCATTCACTCCCATGTCCTGCACAATTGCATCTATCTGCTTCTCCACAACATCTGGCTCTATCTCCTGCACTGCAATAACAGAGAAGGTGTTCTGAGCAGTTATTGCTGTTATAGCGCATGTTCCATGGACTCCCAGAGCTGCAAAGGTCTTTAGATCAGCCTGAATTCCAGCTCCTCCTCCGGAATCACTACCAGCTATCGTGAGAGCAACTGGAATCATCTCATCAACCTCCCCAGCACCTGCTGCATGGTAAATGACACTAAGAAGGAGGGTATTGTGGCTCCAAGCCAGCTAACGTAATTTATTATGAGGAAATATGTTGTGATTCCCAGCGCCCAGGATGTGAGAGAGTCGAGCCTAAGCTTGCTCTTCTCATCCCTCTTCAGGAGGAAGTCCGAGATGAAGGCACCTGATAATGGGACAAATAGTCCTCCTATCAGCAGGAGGAAAGATTCATATGTCTCTGGAGAGAAGAGGCATGCTAGGGATCCTCCTGCTATTGTGGCAGCAACAACAAGCTTCCTTCCACTTGCCTTCGGGAATACGTTCTTTATCGACATGGCTGTGGAGTATATGTCGGCCCATGCATTGTCAGTCTCATCTACTATGAGTGGAAGAAGTGCTGCTGAGCCGAAATAGGTCATGGCTATTGATGCAGGAGTTAGTATCTGGCCTGTTGCAGCTGCCATGGCTGCCCCCAGGAAGTAGTACCATGAGTTTGCAATCGTATATCCTACAACAGTTCCCAACAAAGCGCCTCTTGTGCTTTTTGCAAATCTGTTGTAATCTGATATCAGAGGCCACCAGGATATCGGCATTGCCACAACCAAATCCATGGCATAAAGCAGGGGCATCCCCTGGGCGGAATAGCCTGGAACCCTTGGAATTGTCTGATAGGCAAGCCATATCGATATTGCCAAAGCTATCCAGATGACGAATTTCTCTATATAATGCCTTATCACTGCTAGAGGCCCCCATAGGGCCATTAAAAGGCACCATGCGGAGAAGAATATTATCCAGAGGAGTCTATCAAGTCCTGTTATCCTGAAGGCTGCATCGGCCATTATGAATATCTCAAATGCCGTCCATCCAACCAGTTGAATTACATTTAGAACAGTGGGAAGATAGGAGCCCATATCGCCGAGAAATGGCCTCAGTGACACCATTGTTGGTATTCCTTTTAAAGTCCCTGGTATCCCTGTCAGAGCAAGCAATAAGCTTCCCACAAGGGATCCAGCCACAGAGACGAGAAGTATCTCCCACATCCCCAGGCCTGGGAAGAGAAGAGCTCCTGCTTGAAACACCAGAAGACCTATTCCCAAGTCCAACCACAAGACGGATATATCCAGAAAACCAAGTTTTCTGCTTGGAACTGGCTCTATCTCAAACTCCATTGGGACTCTCCCAGGGCAGGGAGATCCTCGAACCCAACCAGGTGGGCGCAATCCCTACGCCGGTATTACCCGGATCAGGTTCGAGGGGTCGGCAGCCACAAGCTGCCCTCTCAGCCGGGTTTCCCCAGCTCCCCCTGCGCCCATTAATTGCTCAAGAAGAAGTTAAAAAGTTTACCTTTAAAAAAATAAAAGAAAGGGGAGCTCAGTGGGCCACACCGAAGTAGGTGTAGGAGACGTATATCAGTATCACCAGCAGTATCACTGCTAGTATCAAGCTGTATGCAACAAGCTTCTTCTCCACTGGGAGCAGCGGATGGTATGCCTCTCCCTCCTCAGCTTTTACCTCAGTTGCATTCACCAGCTTGGAGATCAGGAAACCTAGGAACAGATTCCAGAACATCTATATCACCCCTTTGCAAGAGGAACTGGAACATTGTGGAAGAATATCCACGATATGAAGAGCCCTATCCATAGTATGAAGCCGAAGAGGCAGATCAAGTATACCAGAATCACCTTTCCAAGTCCCTCCTTCTTGAAGACCCTGAAGTCAGTCACAAGCCCTATTGACAGGAATGTAAGAGCGAAGAAGAAAACCCTCAGTGGATCAATCTCTCCCATTGCCGCGCTTGACAGCTTGGCCATTGCGGGGCTGGATGCAGCTATTGCTAGCATCACGAGGAAGGTTATGAAGTATCCTATTATGAACTTTGGAAATCTAAACCATATCTCCAGCTTTCTGACCTTCTCCCCCGGCTTCCTCTCTATCCACGTGACCCATATCACTGCAAGCACGAAGGCCCACACGCCTATGAATATGTCTATGAATATCTTTGTCGTAACCGCAGCTGTCAGCATCCACCCTTTATCTAGCTTAAGACCCATTCCAGCGGCTTTAGCCACTATCAAGGCATCCACCAGAGCTCCTGATGCAGCTGCTGCTCCATCTGTCTTCACAGCCAGTCCCATCCATGCTCCCATCACCATCCCGCTGAAAGTTGGATATAGAGCCACGGAAAGCCATGGAAGTATCAACAGCTCAACGACAGCAAATACAACAATTATGCTGGAGAGTGTTATCGGTATGAATGGTCTTGATTTCACGGCAGCTCCTGTTGCTATTGCCGCTGAAACTCCGCACACAGCTATACCAGATGCAAGAGGAGCAGCCCATTCTTTTGTCATTTTGAAGTACTTCCTTGATATAAAGTAAACTAGAGGCCAGTATATCAGATATGCCTCCACTATAGCACATAATCCTCGGAATAAAACTGTCATTGCATATCCAAGGGCTCCTGCTGCCTTAACTCCTATCGTAGTTCCGAGCAGGACTATTGCTGTCTTTATGTACCACTCAGGCCTTGCTGCATCCAAGAGCTTCTCTGCAAATCCCCTGAAGAAGTTCCTTATTATCAAGCCAACTATAAGTAGGTATATGAAGCCTCCCTCAGGAGTTAATCCCAAGGAGAATGGAAGGATCTCTTTTCCGACTTTTGGAACGGCTTTTTTCAGATTTGGATCCCATGTTGGAACAGCTGCGCTGTATCCCCAGCATCCAATTATCCAAACTATGAGAGTGAGGAAATAGATCACTGTGAAGCCTGCCGCAAACTTCTTCACATTGTACTTCATTGCATAAGCTCCTATGCACAGAAGAACCAGTAGGAATATGTACTGAAGTATGACGGAGCCCCATCCCAGCCATTCATATGCCTTGTTGTTCGGCGATACTGCCTTTGATATATCAAGCCACACATTTCCGTGCCAGTTCCACCCTATTAGGCTTATGTTTGCAAATGGGCCTAGGCCGAGGAAGAAGATCAGAAGACCGATCCAGAGGGCCCACCAGTCCTCCTTCTTCCACATAGCAGTCCAATCTATTTTCTGTTGCTGGGACATAGTCCCACCGGGATGGAACTGAATAAGAGATCATTTAAAGGTTGACATAGAAATATAGAAAAACAATTTTTTGGTAGAAAAATTCTAGAAAAAACTATAGTTATAAACAACAGCTAAATCATTTTTAACTCCTCACGAATTGTTTTAATGTGACAAAGGCCTTTTATCCGAGGAGGAAGTTCAGATCAATAAGCATAACTGGATATAGCTGCCAGCTAAACTGCGAGATGTGCAGAGGAAGATATCTGAGGGGCATGATTCCTGTTCCCTCTCCATTTTTGCTCAGAAAGATTATAGGGGAGGAGATGAAAAAAGGCGTAATAGGATTTTTGATAAGCGGGGGATTTAATGAGAGAGGTGTCCTCCCATTCAGGCCATTCTTAAATGAGATTTCTGAAGCAAGAAAAAGAGGAGCTATAATAAGCATTCATCCAGGCTTGGTGAATGAGGAGGAATCCTCTCTTCTCAGGGAGTCTGTGGACATAGTTGATTTCGAGCTTATATCAGGAAAAGCTGCTTATATAAAGGGAGGAAATCCGAATCTCTATGAGAAAAGCTTCAAGGCTTTGATGGAAAGAGGGCCAAGGATAATAGTCCCCCATGTGATAATAGGAATGCCATTCTCATCATTTGAGGATTTCAAGCACTCTGTGGATCTTTCCTATGAATACGGAGCTGAAGAACTTGTGGTTTTAGTCTTCATCCCGACGCCAGGGACTGCTTTTCATAACCTTACTCCATCCCTTGAGCTGATAAAGAAGTGCATTTCTTACGCAAGAAGAAGATCCGATATTCTTTCTCTTGGCTGCATGAGGCCTAATAACATGAAAAAAGACATAGATAGAATTGCGTTCGAGGAGGGAGTTGATAGAATTGTTCTGCCAAGCATGAACAGCGATTTTCAGCTATTCGATGCATGTTGCTCAGTCCCGGAGAATATGCTATATTTATTTAAGAAAGATTAAATAGGAAAAACAGATATAGCGCATTTATGAGGAAGCTAATTATATTGCTTCTTCTCTTAGTTTTAACAGCTCAAATCGTAATATCATCCCCTCAAAAAGTGTATCAAGTGACAATAAGCGCCCCTGCAGTAATGCAGACTGAAAACGGAACTGTAGGAGTTCTTAGCAATCTGACAGTTACTGTTTCATATCCCGGCTCAGGGAAGGTTTACTTTTCAGCCGAGCCCCTAACAGATATTGATACCCAGGGATCAGCTAGAGTTGCTGCTTTTGTTGCATGCTATCTGCTGGGAAAGGACTTCAACAGTTACGACTTCTTCTACCTGATGTCATCAAAGAGCACAATAATAGGAGGGCCGAGCGCAGGAGCTGCCATGACAGTAGCTACAATGGCTGCTCTCATGGAGACACAGCCCAGAAAAGACGTTATAATGACGGGGATGATAAATCCAGATGGGACAGTAGGACCTGTGGGAGGAATACCCGAGAAGCTGAGAGCTGCTGCAGAGGGAGGAGCAAAAATCTTTCTTATACCAGCTGGACAGAGGGTTGTAACTGAGAGCAGAGTTGAGAGGACAACCATAGGGATAATAACAATTATGAGGACTGTGCAGAGCACCGTGGATCTAGTGGAGCTTGGAAATAAGCTGGGCGTTAATGTAATAGAGGTATCGGATGTTGCTGAGGCCTTCAAATACTTTACAGGAATGAAGATAGAGGTGCCAGAGATCCAGAAATTGGGACTTCCAGAAAGCGCGAAGAGCACCATATCTTCATGGGTGAAGATGTACTTGAACAACGTAAGCTCTATGAACGAAAAATCAATCAATCTCTCATCGAAGCTCAGCTCAAGTCAGAGAGCTTATATAAGCTCTCTAGTTGGAGATTCTAGAAAATATGCAAAAAATGCATCAGATCTTATAGACAAAGGGTTCTATTACACTGCAGCAAGCGCTGCTTTTCAGTCTGCCTTATACTCCGAGATGGCATATGAGACAGCACTCTACCTGACAGAGGGAAAGTCTGCCTTCGAAAGAGCATTCAAAGAGGTGAATCTCAGCTTGGATGCATTATACAAGGAGATAATAAATTTGAGACCATCTCTAGAGGGAATTGATGTGATATCAGCAGCATGGATAAGATATTATGATGCAAAAAGAAATCTGGAGTTGTCATCTTCAGCCTACTCGAATGGTTTGATTTTTGATAAACCCACATGGGGCAGTGTTCAGCACGGAGCTATATATTATCTTGCATATGCTAAATGGAGGGCAATAACAGCAAAAACATGGCTTTCTCTATACAAACAAGGGAGTGCGATAAGCCAGACCTCCCTGAGAAGCATAGCAAATGTGTTGATATATGGGGCTGAGACCTCCTTGTCCTACGCTTACACTCTCTACAGTGGGACATCTAACTCCCTGCTTGACGAGTCGCAACAAAAGCTGAGCGATGCAAGAGATGCATACTCAGATGGCAACTACATAGCTGCCTTGGGCCTATCTGTTGAGGCCATATCCGATGCAACAACAGCAATACACGCTGTTTACTATACAGACATGAGCACGGCAATAAATGGAGTCAAGAAAAGCGCCTTAGCTGCAATATCTCGCGCTAAATCAGGAGGAATAGAGCCACTTTTGGCGATGAGCTACTATGAGCTTGCATCTTACTATGAAAAAAGCGATCCATTGACATCCCTTAGCCTCTATGAGATGTCAGCTGTCAGCGCAATGTCATTGGAGATAGCCTCAAGAGCCAAGGGATATCAGGTGAATCTAACTCCTGTTGCTCCAACAACACCGCTTCAGAACAGGACTGTGAACAAAACTGCTGAAATAATAGCTTCATCAATAAGCAATTATCTTTTCATGGTTGCATGCTTCCTCATAGGACTGATGCTGGGCGTATTGATAAGAAGAAAATAGCCAACAGAAGAATTAAGGGAACATTTTTAAGAGCATTGTATTTAAAAATGGAGAGGAATAAACAACTTATGTACGATGTGGAGGACTTCTGGAAGTTCGACCTAAGAGTTGGGTTAATTGAGGAAGCTGAAAGAGTCCCGAATTCAAGGAAATTGATAAAGCTTCTGGTTAACTTTGGAAAGGAGAAGAGAGTTATAGTAACTGGAATAGCTGATCAATTTCCTCCAGACGACCTTGTGGGCAAGAAAATGATCTTTGTGCTAAATCTAAAACCAAAGAAGATAATGAATGTTGAAAGCCAGGGAATGCTTCTATTGGCCGAGGAGGATTCAGGAAAAGTTCATTTAATAACAGTTGATGATTCAGTTCCCATTGGAACGAAAGTTTGGTGATCAGAAAATGCTCACAGAAGCTCTTATATCCCCATTTCTGATGTACGCGAAGGCCATCCTGCTTGTTGTGTGATAAAAACCTATATTTCCCCTTGAATCTACTGCTATTAGCCCACCAAGACCCCCTGTTTTCTCTTTCATGATCAGAAGGGCCTCTTTTACGGCAAAAGGTGCTGATTTTTTCTCCATTAAATCAACAGCTTTCTTGGCCAGTACAACCCTCATTATGGCCTCTCCATATCCAGTTGATGCTGCTGCACCAAGAAGATTATCAGCATATGCCCCACAGCCTATCAAAGGGGTATCTCCAACCCTTCCAGGGAGCTTCATCGGAGTTCCTCCTGTGGAAACAGCAGCTGCTAGATTCCCATCTGAATCCATTGCAACAGCCCCTACCGTCGAGAATATGTCCTTAATTCCCCCTTTTCTCCATCTTTCAAGTTCTCTCGGATGCACTAGCTCGGAGTTATCGCAAAGTTTCATCCCAATTTTGACAGCTAACTTTTCAGCTCCCTCTCCAACAAACATGTGATGCTCAGTTTTCTCCATAACTGTCCTTGCAAGGGATATCGGATTTTTTATCCTTTTAACTCCTGCAACAGCTCCAAATCTAAGGCTTTTTCCATCAACTATCAGCGCATCAAGCTCCACTTCCCCCTCTGAATTTAGAAAGGATCCATAACCAGCGTCGAAAGTTGGATCATCCTCCATGTATCTCACAGCTTCTTCCACTGCGTCTATTGCAGACCCGTCCTTCAGACGTTCGTATCCTCTTATAGCGGCCTCTCTACATCCCTTTATGTGATCATCAACAGCATCATCGGGTATGGACCAAGCTCCACCGTGAACCACTATAGCTCTCATAAAAGAGCATTATAGCCTCCACTTAATTAATCTTAGCTGACAGGTGGGCATAAATAGCAAATTATTTTTGTTAGAGGTAATCAAAGGATTATAAATGCTTTTATCAGCCTGTCATACTTATCAACACCCCTTGCTAGCCCTTTCTACTGAGCAAAAATCTTTAACGCTTGCAGGATGCATGCGAGAGAATCTTTTTAAGCAGGACATCAAGACCTCATGGTGTCAACTTGAGCTACGACTGGATACAAATGTTGTTTATAGAAAATGCTGATGTATACATTAAGATAATGGATTCTCTCTGGTCCGATGGAGAGGCCCTCTCAGATGGAATTGCGCGGATCTTGGAGAGCTATGGGATAAAGAGAGGGAAGATATTGGACTTGTTCTGCGGTAATGGGAGAGTGGCAGTCAATCTAGCTAGGAAAGGGTATGAGGTAGTGGGAGTTGACATATCGATGCCCTTCATCAGGAATGCCATCACAAAAGCTGAGAAATATGGCGTCTCAGATAGGGTGAGGTTCATTGCTGGAGATGCAAGAAGGCTTGTTGAGCTCTTAGGAGATGAAAAATTCGATGCTGCTACGATAGTTTGGACTTCCCTCGGCTATTATGATGAGTTAACTGATATGGAGGTGTTAAAACAGGTGAGAAGCCTCTCAAATGACAACGGAGTTCTGATAATAGCCGACACTATACACAGGGATAAGATAGCAGCAGATGGGAACAGAAGTTATTATCAGAGATATGGCGATGTAATAGTTCTTCAGAGGGATGTGTTTGATCCCATAAACTCCAAGCTGATATCGGATTGGACAATATTGGAGGACGAGGGGACTGTGATGAGGAAAGTGATAAACAGCATATCGATGGAGATAAGAGTTTACACTGTTACGGAGATGAGCTCCATACTGAGAAGGTCTGGATGGGGTGTTGACTCAGTATATGGGGATCTCAGGAAGCTTCAACAATTCCATCCATCCAGATCTTACATGAACATCATCGCAAGAGCGATATGAAGGTTTAAGTATAGGGCTGACAGCCATTGATTATGGGCTGCCTAAAATTTTATATTGGAATGTTATACATTTATATAAAAGAAAACTGGCTCAGGTCCCTGATCGGCTTTTTCCTAGCATTTATCCTTCCGATATCTCTGGCAATTTTGTTAGGATCCATTTTAGCCGGAAACCCACCTGTATCAGCTTCCTTTTTCGGAGGACGGGACTTCATCACCTTTTACTTCGTGGATCCCAGCAAGCTGCCGGAATATGCTGAGAAAAATCCCAGTGGAATTGTGAAGCTTGGGCTTGGGAAAGACGTCTTTATGGTAATATTGATGGTATCCATCATATCAGCCATATACTCAGCTTTAAGCGGAGGATCAAGGGCATCTATAGGCTCTTTGTTCACAGTGCAAGCAGCAACAACTTACTCCTGCTGTAGCTTTACTGTGCTGCCCCTCGTCCCGCTTCTTGGTGCTGAGGCATCCTCTGTGTTACTGCAGGATGTCCTGAGATATCTAGGTGAATTTATAGCAATAATTTTCTCCTTGTACTATGCAATATCAGCTTTTAAGCTTATGAGAGACAGGTTCCCCTGTAAACAGGTCTTCATCTCATCAGCTTCCTGAGGTCATTTACAATGCCCAGGTCGCTAAGTCCGACCTCCTCATCCACAACTATGACCTCCATATCATCTATTCCAATTCTCCTAAGCATGGGAGATAAAAGCTCCTCCCTTGAGGATGATAGAATGTCCTTCCCATACCCAAGCCTCACCATCGCCGGAAGAACGAGGATTCTAGGCTCTTTTCTCCTGTAGAGAGCACACTTATAGGAAACAGATGCACCGAAATCATCCCTTATTGATATAGCAGGATGCTCATGTCCCATCAACAAGCTCCTGTCCAATGGAACTTCTACATGACCGTGTGCAAATCTGTAGTTCCCTAGATCCAGATATGGATCATCAAGCTCTATGCCCTCCCTCTTCAGTATTGGTATCAAGTAGTTATCGTGATTTCCTCTTACAACTTTAACGTTATATCCTTTTAACTCCCTCAGGAGGGAGAGCACCTCATCCCACTCCTGATCGCTTGCTTTTCCGAACTCATGTTTTATATCACCTAATAGTATAATATTTCTTACATCATATACCTCAATTGTTTTTCTCACAATCTCCAATATCTCGGGAAACTGCCTGTAGGGCAGGTAAAGGCCCTCCTCCTCCACTGCTCTTTCAAGACCGAGGTGAAAGTCTGCAAAAACCAGAGAGGATAATTCCTTTATATAAACACCATATGGAAATATTATAAAGTCATCAAACTCCAGTTCCTGCATGAAGGACCTCCTTTATCCTTCTTTCAAAGTCCCTAAGCACCTTCATCCTGTCCTCCATGAATATCACATCGCTTAAGCTCTCCACAGCTATTAGCTGAGCAAATGGTGTTGGAACTTCCAGCAATCCGAGCTCAACTATCTCTATCTCCCCTTTTCTCACCTTATCCACCACAATCTTCGCCCTTTTTACATCCATGTAGTCCTCCATAATCTCCCTGTAGGTCTCCTTGAGCAATGGGAAGTCATCCAACCTTTTAACTATCTTGATCAAGCTATCGGCATTCATCCTCTGTTTTGAAACGCTTATCTCATATCCTTTATAATTTCTCAATATCATCAAGCCTCTTATTGCCACATGCCTGAACCTGCTCCTCATCAGATCTGTTGCCTCTAGGGCTTTCTTCAGAACCTCCTCTAGATCCACGTCGAGTAGGTCTTCAAAAGATACTACAGGCTTCTCCCCCAATGGATATGAGAGGGAAAAACCATTGTCCGTCACGGTAATTCCAACAGGCCTGCCCAATCTTCTAGAGGCAATGTAGCCGAGAGCCCTGCTTAAAGCATCATTTGTCCTTCTGCCAAAAAGAGAGAGGTATATCTGCCTGTATCTCCCGTCCTCGTCGAGGAATATCTCGCCCTGAATCACCTTATCGCTGGGTATTCTATCAGCTGGTATTCCCAAAGATTTAAGATATTCTATCTCTAGTTTTATATAGTTGTATATAGCTTTGCTTGCTCTCTCATCAGCTCTGCATCTCTCCCTCAGGTAATCAAGAAGTTTTTCATCCTCCCCCTTTTCTAGCAACATTGCAGCATACCTTCTGAACTTCCCTATTTCTACTGCAAGATCAAAACTAAGAGGAAGCATTTCAGAGTACCAAGATGGAACGGTTGGCTTCTGATCCTTGGCATGCCTCACTATAAGCCTGTCAGACCTAGATTTAATGTATTCAAATACTTTTCCAGCGAGAACAAATCTATCCCCAGGGCTCAACCTCTCGAAGAACTCCTCCTCTATCTTCCCAACAAATCTCCCCTGCTCTGTGTACACCTTTATCCCAGTTTGCTCCGGTATTGTCCCAACATTTGTTGAATATATGGCTCTTAGAGCTCTTCCCCTCCTACCGAAATGCTCTCCATCAAACCATATCTTTCCATAGACTTTTCTTCCCTTTAACTCCTCATAAGAACCTGATAAATACTTTAAAACTGATATAAGCTCCTCCCTCTCAAGATTTCTAAATGGATACGCCCTTCTTATTAGAGAAAGAGCTTCATCCACGCTCCACTTCCTCTCAAGAGCCATTCCAACTATGTGCTGAGCTAGGACATCAAGAGGCTTTTCAGGTATGTGAACTTCATCCAGAAATCCCTCCATTACTTTTTGTGCCATTACTGCAAGCTCAACTGCATCATCCCTGTCCATTGCTATAAATCTCCCTTTTATCACATCCTCATAGCCATGCCCGCTCCTTCCAATCCTCTGTACAGCTCTCGTCACGGATTTTGGGCTCCCCACTTGAATTACTAGATCTATATGCCCCACATCTATACCAAGCTCCAAGCTTGTTGAGCTCACTATTGCCTTCAATCTCCCCTTCTTCATGAGATCCTCTACCTTCATCCTGACCTCCCTGCTAAGGCTGCTGTGGTGAGCTGCTATCTCCTCATCTATCTCCTCCACATCTCTGAACTTCTGCTTCAAGTGGAATGTCACTCTTTCAGCACCGCTTCTTGTGTTTGTGAATATCAGGGTTGATTTGTGCCTGCGGACAAGCTTTGTTATCATGTTGTAGAGCTCATCGCTCTGTTTCTGAACTGGTGTGTTCACCATGTCCTCCGATGGAGCAAGAAGGGCTACATCCTTCTTTTTCAGAAATGAAACATCTATTATTAGACATTCTCTCGGCCTCCCGTTTTCACAACCAACGAGGAACTGAGCAACCTTATCAAGAGGATTTATCGTAGCAGACAACCCTATTCTCACTGGATCTCTGCCAAGGAAGTTGCTGAACCTCTCTAGAGAGAGGCTTAAGTGGCTCCCCCTCTTGTTCTCAACTATGCTGTGTATCTCATCTACTATGATCCATTTAACTGTCTTAAGCTTTTCTCTGAACTTAGGAGCAGTTATAACTATGGAAAATGTTTCCGGAGTTGTTATCAGTATGTGAGGTGGCTTTCTCAGCTGACTCTGCCTTTCAGATTGAGTTGTATCTCCAGTTCTCACGGCATGTCTTATCTCAGGTATTCCATTGCCCATCCCCCTTATCTCCTGCAAGGGGAGCATCAAGTTCTTGTATATGTCGTTGTCCAGGGCCCTCAAGGGGCTTATGTAGACAGCATATATGCTGTCCTCAAGCTTTCCCTCTACTGCCATGTCAAATAGCTCGCTTATTATGCTGAGAAATGCAGCTAAGGTTTTTCCTGAGCCAGTTGGGCTTGATACAAGCACATTTCTTCCTTCTTTTATGGGAATTATTGCGTATCTCTGCGGAGGAGTTAAGTCCTTGAACCTGCTGCTAAACCATTTAGCTACCAGAGGGTTCAGTCTCCCCAGTACTTCATCTCTAGAGTACTCTCTCAACTGGCTCAACGATGAACTCGCAGTGCTCATCCCCTCTTGCCCTGCACTTCACCTCTGTTGCCTTATAATCCCTTCCCCTTATAGCTGTTACATATCCTGCGAGCTCACCTCTCACCAGATGGCTTTCTCCCGCTACTTCGCACTCAAAGAGGTCATTTAACCTTATTATATACTTATCTCCATCCTTCTCCCAGCTTCCCCCGGATATCCAGCCACATCCCTTCATCATATCGAGCAGAAAATTGAGAAGCTCCTCTTTAAGATCTCCAACAAAGCCCACATGGCTCTCATGCGCAGCCTTTCCAATGTCAACTCCAACTACATATGCTAGGGCTTTAGCTCCCTCCTTCCCCCATGTTTTACCCACAGCTGCATGTATGTGCTTGAGCCACTCCGTCCTGAAGAGTATCGCCCTTCCCCCAAGGCAGATTATACTATCATGGTGTTTTGTTATTATTATCTTGTCTTTATGGATTGTGTAGTTGAGCTCAGAGACCACATCCAGTTTCCTCAGGGAATCTATCATTACATCGACAAGATCCTCTTTCACAAGGAGGAATGCGCACCACCATGCAAGACCTGGCTTATCTGATTCATGAGTTACTCCCCACTTTATGTCACCATTATATGATTTTATCACATTGCTGGCTGAATAGATTGCCCCAGGCACATCTTTTAGCAGCAAAGAGAGCTCTAAAATAACATATCCCTCAGGCTTGTGGATCGATGTTATAGTGAACAAAGGTAAGCTGTGCGTCATATGCATTTTTTTTTTGTTGGTTACTTATAAACTTTTCGTTCCACTAATGCTAAGTGTTTATTACGTGAAACGATGTGATCACCTTGACTCCTCCTCTCTTCAGCATTATGCTGGCTGAGCAGTATCTACTCTGAGACATCTCTATTGCCTTCTTGACAAGCTCCTCCGGCATGTTCCCTCTTATCTTGTAGAGAATTCTTATCTCCCTGAAAACTTTCGGATGTCTCTCCTCCCTATCTGCCTCGAGCTCCAGCTCCAAGCCCTGAACCTCATATCCTGCCTTTCTTATTATGGCCACAACATCCATGGCAGTACAGGCCCCTGTTGCAAGAAGAACTGCCTCCATCGGCCTGAGTCCATCCTCTGACATCTCCATTGAAAACCTATCTGTAGAAGCCCTGAACCTCATATCTCCCTCAAAAACCACCTTTCCCTTGATCTGAGGCATAGCATAGAGTTCCAAGAAAAGGTTAAAAATGTATCTATTGAGCAAGCTTAGATGAAAGTAGATCCAAGGGCAGCTCTTATCGTGGGAATATCTGCTGTCTCAACAGCTAGCATACTGATAAGGCTTAGCTCATCCCCTCCTCTTGTTATAGCAGGCTATAGAATGCTCTTCTCAAGCATGATAATGGGCCTTCTGGGAGCAAATGGAATCGATGATTTAAGGAGAATAAATGGAAAGGAGATTCTTCTTCTCTTGATATCAGGTGCATCTCTTGGCGCTCATTTTGGCACTTGGACAGCATCTCTCTTCTACACATCAATAGCTGCAAGCACTGTCATAGTTGATTCATCCCCCATTTTCGTTGTGATGATATCTTGGATATTCCTCAGGGAGAAAATAAACATGAGAGAAGCTTTTGGAATAGCTATATCGATTTTAGGAGCTATAATAATAGCCTTAGGGCATGCAGAGTTAAAGATGAATCTTTATGGTGATTTTCTAGCGCTACTAGGAGCTATTTTCCTCGCAATATATCTAGTCATAGGGAGAAGCCTGAGAAGAAAGCTGGGATTAGCTCCTTATACGTTCTCAGTCTATGGAGTGGCAGCAGCAGTCCTTCTATCATCTGCTTTTATCTCAGGGAACAGCTTAGCTGTGAGCCCCAAGGAGCTCCTCATATTCGTCCTTCTGGCCTTGGGACCCTCCTGCCTAGGCCACAATTCATACAATTATGCACTAAAGTATATGAAAGCATCTGTTGTCAGCGCGAGCATTTTGGGGGAGCCTGTCGGGGCAAGTTTGCTGGGCGCTCTTCTTCTGGGCGAGGTGCCATCAATGAGCACAATAATAGGTGGAGGGGTTGTTATTATCGGCGTCTATCTAACTGTATTTGGTAGAAATGAGTGATATTTATTAAAAACTGAGCTTTTTTATCTACCCATTTCTCCAGCTCTTATGCCTCCAGAACTAGCTCTTCTGATGTCCTCTGTTATCACCTGGATTGTGATCTCCCTCCCCATATACGTTGCCTCCAAGCTTCTCTCCAGAAAATCCAGTTTTGTAAGAGCAATGGTGGCATCCCTTGGATCAAGCCTTCTCTTCTCATTGGTATTTCTCTTAGTGTTGCATCTAGGACCCAGCATTATAACAGCTCCTTTGGGCCTTCTTCTGGGATTTCTAGCTGGCCTTCTTGTGTTCAAGGAGGTTTTTGATGTGGGTTGGTTTAGAGCATTCCTGATAGCAGTGCTGGCATACTTAGTTTTCATAGTCATAGCTGCATTAATATCTATGATTTTAATTCCATTTGTTCCGGCAGGGCAGCTTATCAGAGGATTTTGAAGGAGAGAAAATGGAGGGCAGATATCCTCTTGTCGGAGTTGCAAGCAAGCTTCGTCCAGTAGATGAAAAGTATAGGGAGATCTCAAACAGAATTTCAAGCATGTTTCATCCTCTAGGTCTGTTCTTCGATGTTCCGACTGTTGAAGAAGCTGCTGTTCTGGTGATGACAGGTGGGACTGAGGATGTCATTGAGAGAATCGGAGGGAACTGGCCCCTTCTTCTAATATATCATGACTCGGAAAACAGCCTTCCTGCAGCCATAGAGGCTACTTCATCGCTGAGAAAAAGGGGAAGAGTTGTGTGGATAGCACATTGGTCATCACCTGAGATTCCAAGCATTCTATCTGCAATCAGGGCTATCAGAAGAATCAGGGGATTTAGGCTTGGGATAATAGGGGATCCAAGCCCATGGCTGACCTATAGCAGGAGCTCTGATGATGATCTCAGAAGAATCGGAATAACTCCAGTGCACATACCGATCAAAGCCTTAGTGGAGGAGTATACAAAAATTGGGTCAGAAAGCAGTGAGAATGATCTTGTAAATGCGAGGAGAATGGGGGAAGCCATAAACAAGCTGATGACAAGAGAGAAGCTTGATGGCATAACAATAAGATGCTTTGACTTATTAGATCTTGGAACAACAGCATGCCTGGCCCTTTCAGAGCTGAACTCAGCTGGAAAAGTGGCTGGATGTGAAGCAGATATTCCGGCTTTTTTAGCGATGCTTCTCGGGTATCTCCTCAGCGAAAAACCCACTTTCATGGGAAATGTGGCCAAAGTGGATGAAGAGGGGATAGTGCTAGCTCACTGCACTTTTCCTCTGTCGATAGCAGAGAGATATAAGTTCATGACGCATTTTGAGTCAGGAAAAGGAGTAGGAATTGCTGCTGAAGTAAAGAAGGGTGTTAAGGCAACTATTATGAGGATTTCAGATGATTTGAGGAAAATCAGAGTTATAAAAGGGGTTACTGATGAGATAGAATGGAGAAGCGATCTCTGTAGAACCCAGATAAGGGTGAAGACGGAAGGAGATCCATCTATAATAATGAGGAGACCTATGGGCAATCATCACGTCATCTCCTTTGCCGATATCTCACGCGAGCTTTTCTACCTAGCAGACGCTCTCAACATAGAATATGAGATAATATAAAATTTACTTGAAAATGAATTTCATTATTATTTAGCACAGTTTATATGGTGGATATGGAGATTTCTAGGCAAACCGCAGAATCCCGATGTGCCCTTCTGAAGGAGAACATCCCCTTTGTAAAGAGCAGGCTACTGAGATGAAAGCTAGGAAAAATACAGCAATATAAAGCAATAGATCTCTTCTGAAATCGAAAAGCTAATTTTGTATTGCTATCCCCTGATTTCTCATCAAATCTGCCTCTTTTTCCAGTCCAAGCTCCCTTAGCTTCGACATTTTAGGAATTCCCGTGTCAATATCCCATCCCCTGAGCTCATAGTACTCGTTTAACATCTGATCAAGTTCCACTATCTGTCCTTTAGCTGGACCCTTCGGCATCGGCTCCTTTGTGAACCTATCCGGCAGGACATCATCCTTCCTTGTTATGCCATGTCTGACATTGAAAAGCCTTTGTAGATTCACTATCCTCTCCCCTATTCTCCTGAGAACCTCCTCTGTGTACTGAATGCCTGTCACAAGCGTGAGAGCCCTCGCTATATCGTTGTAGAAGAAAACTGGAGGTATCACAGTTCCATACTTGCACAATCCAACGGACTCAACTACAGCATTGAAGTCCTCCAGTTCCTTCACCATGACCCCCTTGTACTTCGGATTGAGCCTCTCAGCTATCTCCGGGAGATACTTCTCCCCAAACCTCTCCCTTATCTCCTTCTCAAATCCCACCTCATCGAGCACGGGAAATGCGTAGAGGTGGTCAGCCCCCCTTGCTGCTGTGACATGGGCAAGTCCCATGCTTTTCTGGGCTCTTCCATCTTGAGCAGGTATTTCCTGCTTCTTTACATGCATTGCATATTTCTCAGATCCCCTTCCTATTATCCTAGATGCTCTGTAGCTCCCCTCTGCCAGTATGTTCCCAAATCCCCTTCTGAAGGCTATATCATGTATTAGCTGTATGACTGCCTCATAGTTTCCCCAGCTCAGATCAACTCCTGCATCCTCCTTTGTTATTATCCCCTTTTCATAGCACTCCATTGCCCATGAAATCGATGCTCCAGCTGATATGGCATCCATTCCATACAAGTTAGCTAGATGGTTTGCGTATATCACTGCCTCAAGATTTCTAACCCCACATCTAGCCCCGAAGCTATCGAGAGCCTCATATTCCGGACCCTTTCCGAACATCTCATACCTTCCTCCTGTTCTCACTATTCTTCCACACCTCTGAAGACATGCCATATCCGCATGAGGCTTGACAAAGTATAGCTCCCTCAACCTCTCTCCTGATATCTCCTCGTAGTATTCAAATACTCCCTGCTGCATATTGTACGTCGGAAGTCTTCCTATCGCATTCATGAGCTCCACTAGGCTTGTTGTACCGTACTTCACTCTATCCGGAGTATAGGGGTGACTAAGCATCCTCTCATGGAGCTCATCATACAGCTTCATGAATCCATCCATATCAGCAACTTTTACAGAGCCAAATCCTCTGACAGCTATTGCCTTCAGCTTCTTAGATCCCATGACTGCCCCCATTCCTGTCCTTCCAGCCGCATTGCCGTAGTCGTTTATCACAGCTGCATATCTAACTAGGTTCTCACCTGCTTGTCCTATTGCAGCTATTTTCACCTCTCTGTCATCTAATTCCTCTCTTATCATATCAGCAGTCTCATATGTGTTTTTTCCCCATAGATGATCTGCTTTCTTTATCTCCGGTTTTCCATCGTATATGCACAAATAAACTGGTCTTTCAGACCTTCCCTGTATAATTATTGCATCATATCCTGAGAACTTCAGCTCCGCTGATATAAAACCAGCGGCATGAGCCTCACCATATATCTCAGTGAGAGGTGATTTAGCTGCTATCACATGCCTGCTGGCCTGTGGAAAAAGAGTTCCCACAAGAACACCGGATGCAAATACAAGCACATTTTTGTCGCTGAAGGGATCAACCTCAGGTCCCACCATGTCGAACAGGAATCTTGCGGCAAATCCAGTGCCTCCTAGATAGTTTAGTGCTAGATCCTGCTTTAAGGGCTCATCCTTTAATAATCCACTGCTCAGATCGACCCTCAGGATTTTTCCGGCAAATCCGCCTTTCCACATATCAACCACCCATCCTCACAAACTTTCCATTATTATTTAGTATACTACCATCATTATATACCATAACCCCCCTCACAAAAGTGGCCCGGGGCCACCCCTTTACCACCATCCCCTCATAAGGGGTCCAACCAACCTTGTAGTGCATCTTATCGGATGAGATTTTCATCTCCTTCCTTTGATCTAAGATGACGAGATCAGCATCCATGCCAGGAGCTATGGAGCCCTTCCTTTTGAGGCCAAAAATCCTGGAGGGATTTCTGCACAGCAATCTTATCATCCTGAATATGCTCATCCTTCTCCTCACCACACCCTCATAAAATGTCAGGGGAAGCAGGGTCTCCAAGCCAGGTATCCCTCCCCAGGCCCTCCATATATCGCTCCACCCAACTTCCTTTTCCTCCTTCGTTCCAGGGGCGTGATCTGTTGCTATTACATCTATGTAATCAAGATGGCTCCAGAGCTTTGCCACTTCCTCCTTGCTCCTAAGAGGAGGTGTCATCTTCAGATATGGGCCCATTTTCTCGATGTGCTCTCTGCTGAAGACAAGATACTGAATGCAGGTCTCTGCTGTTATTCCTTTTCTCTTTCCTTTTTCAGCTGCAGCACTTCCGGAGGAAACATGAGCTATGTGTATTCTGCCCCTAGCTCCATCAATGATTTTTTTCACAGCTTTGACCTCAGCTTCAACAGGCCTGGAATCACAGTGAGCAAATATGTCTCTTCTATCCCCAATCTTCTTTCTTGCATCTTCGAGCACATCATTGTCCTCTGCATGGACAACGACAACTCCATTCACCTTCGATGCTTCCTCGGAGAGCTTGTAGATCAGTTCATAACTCGCCATGAAAGGTGGGCATGTGAAGACCTTGAATGACCTTATTCCAATGTCTGCCAGATTTTTTACCTCTTCTAGCTCGTTTATCCCTGTTATCATGCCTGCATGAATTGAAAAATCTACTATGGATTTCCTCTCCCCTTCTTTTATCTTCTCCTCAGCGAGAGAGGAGAGGGTTTTTCTGACCAATGGCATATCTATGAATGTAGTCACTCCTCCTGCTGCTGCAGCCCTGCTTCCTGTTGAGAAATCCTCCCTGTAGGTATAATCAGGGTCATAGACATGAGCATGTACATCTATTGCTCCTGGCATCAACAAGCTTCCATCTGCATCAACTACTGAGCTAGCTTCAGGTAGATTGGGATCAAGAGCTATTAAAGCTATTTTCCCATTTGAGACAGCCACTCCAGCATTCTCTACAATGCAACAATCCAGGAGCAGCTTTGCATTCTTTATGACTAGATCCAAGTTAAATCACCTTATTCTGGATATCTCCTCCTCCACATCAGCTAGATCAAGCTCCAGGAGCTTATCTTTTCCTGGTATCCCATTTCTATCCCATCCTCTGAGCTCATAGTATTCATCGAGCATCCTATCCAAGTTGACCACTTGTCCCCTCCCAGGTCCATCAGGCATCGGCTCCTTTGTGAACCTATCCGGCAGGACATCATCCTTCCTTGTTATGCCATGCCTGACATTGAATGCTCTCTTCACGTTGTTTATCCTCTCCCCTATCTTAAAGAGCTCTCTTACATCCCCGAACTCCTCCTCTCCTGTTACGGCTACCAGGATTTTTGCAAAATCATCCATCCAGAAGACAGGAGGCCAGCCAACTGAGTACCAGCAAACTATTAAGGAATCCCTGATTGCATATGCATCCTCATGCATCTTCACAGCCAAGGCCTTGAAGTCCTCTGAATAACCGTTGCACACTCTCTCCACCTTATCCTCCCCGAATCTCTTGGCAGCCACATCCCTGTATCCAAGCTGATCGACTGTGACCAATGACCTCATGTGATCAGCTCCTCTTGCTGCTGTTGCATGAGTAAGCCCTGCTGATCTGTGAGTTCTCCCGTCCTGTCCGCTTATCTCAAGGCCTTTTACATGCATTGCATATTTCTCAGATCCCCTTCCTATTCTCTTTGCCATCTCCCTCACTCCTTCTGCCATCAAATCTCCAATTCCCCTCCTGAAGGCCACCATCTCAACGGCCTCTACTGCAGTTCTATAATCACCCCACTCGAGCTTGAACCCTCCTGTCTCCTTTTCATCTATTATTTTATTTTCAAATAACTCTGCCAGAAAGCCCATCACCACACCTAGAGAGATCACGTCCATTCCATAGGCATTTGAGAGGTAGTTCATCCTGAGAATGGCAGGCATATTCGATATCATGAGGTTTGATCCGAATGCGTAAACTCCTTCATATTCTGGACCTGCTGTAAATGTGCCCTCGAATTCACCAGCTCTCACAACATTGTTCTTCTTGCATGCCAGAAAGCAGGAGAAACATGCCTTAGTCCCAGCCCAGTATCTTCTCCTTATGGTAGGGCCATCTATTTCCTCGTACTCACCGAAGATCCCAGTGTAATGATTCTTTGTCGGAAGCTCCCCTATAGCTTGCTTAGCACCAACAAGCATCGGAGTTCCATAGTTTCTGAGTTCCATTGCCTGATCGCATTTCAGTATTCTCTCCCTGGCATCATATGCTAGATCCAAAAGTTTATCCATATCAGCAACTTTTACAGAGCCAAATCCTCTGACAGCTATTGCCTTCAGCTTCTTAGATCCCATGACTGCCCCCATTCCTGTCCTTCCAGCCGCATTGCCGTAGTCGTTTATCACAGCTGCATATCTAACTAGGTTCTCACCTGCTTGTCCTATTGCAGCTATTTTCACCTCTCTGTCATCTAATTCCTCTCTTATCATATCAGCAGTCTCATATGTGTTTTTTCCCCATAGATGATCTGCTTTCTTTATCTCCGGTTTTCCATCGTATATGCACAAATAAACTGGTCTTTCAGACCTTCCCTGTATAATTATTGCATCATATCCTGAGAACTTCAGCTCAGGGCCGAAGAAACCACCGAAATGAGATTCCCCCCATATGCCGGTCAGAGGGGATTTTGCCACAAGAGCAGCTCTGCCAGCTGTATGCCATATTGTCCCAGTAACAGGACCTGTGACTACAATAAGCCTGTTTTCAGGCCCCAATGGATCAATATCAGCTTTAACCTCCTCCCAAAGTATTCTAGATGCCATTCCAGTTCCGCCTATATAATTTCTAGCTAGATCCTTTCTAAGTGGCTGGATCCAGATCTTCTTAGTTGTTAGGTCCACCCTTAGCATTTTTCCAGCATATCCCATGTAGGAAAACATTCATCTCCCTCCTGTCACCTCCTTCATGTACCTTGCTAGGCTCTCAGATGCCCTTCTTCTCTTCAAAACAGCAGCTCTATTCGCCATTACGTACTCTATTGCTCCTGTTGGGCAGTATTTTGCACATTGTGGATCTCCTCCGCAAAGATCACACTTTATCACCTTTCTCTCAACGGGATCCCATCCTATACCACCAAAAGGACATGCGTACATGCACGCCCTGCAGCCTATGCATCTCTCATAGTCCAGCCTTACTAGGATTTCTCCCTCTACTCTGTATAAAGCTCCTGTTGGGCATGCCTTTATGCAGGGAGCATCCTCACACTGATTGCATAGAGCTGGAACGTCTACTCCCCTTTCCTCCCATGATATAACGCTTACTCTGGATCTTGATGGTGAGAACTCCTTGTAGTGGAAGGCAGAACAGGCTAGTTCACATACTCTGCACCCGGTACATTTCTCCACATTCACAACTAGGACTTTCTCCATCATATCCACCTCCTGCTGAAGCTTATTGCCCTCTCAGGGCATACGCTTACGCACATGCCGCAACCGTAACATTTGTTGCTATCAACAACAGCAACTTCATATCCTCCAACATCCTTTACATGTATAGCATCATATCTGCATACCTTCTCACAGAACCCACATGCTTTGCACTTCCCTTCGTCCACAATGGCATATCCAACATCGTATATCGGCTCCTCCGGTAGATATCTTAGGGCAATCCCCTTTATGTCCTCTACTGAATCATAACCATGCTGCTTAAGCCATTGTTCTATCTCCCTAACAACTCTTCCATATATGCCTGGCCCCTCGAGTATGGCCCCTGTGCATATCTGAACAGCTGAAGCTCCGGCCATGAAGAACTCTATTGCGTCCCTTCCGCTCATCACACCACCTACCCCTATGATGGGGATCCTGACGGATCTTGCTGCCTCAGCAACTATCCTTAGGGCTAGAGGCCTTATAGCAGGTCCTGATATCCATCCATATCCCATCTTTCCACCCAAAATAGGCTTTCCTGTCTCAACATCTATTGTAAGACCAGGTCCTAATGAGTTTATGGCAACTATTCCATCCACGCCTATTCTCTCAAGCTCCCTAACGAACTCCTCCAAGTTTAATATGTGAGGAGATAGCTTCGCGAATATGGGTATATCAACGCTCTCCCTGAGAGCTTTTGCTATCTCAAGTATCGGCTTGTAATCTATGCCGACATAGTGCAGGGAGAACTCTATCCCGCTAACTCCTGTTCTCTCGATTTTAGGTCCCAAGAACCTTAGATCTTCAGCAGTATAGCCGATGCTAGCTATAACAGGAAGTCCTGTGGACAATGCTTTTGGTATCTCCTTCTCTATCCATTGTTCATATGTGAGATCCGTCCACAGCTCTGCGTTCATCATCCCTCTGGGTATGTGCACCCTCAGAACCTGCTGGCTTATCACTCTGCCCCCTATTGCATACCTTATCCTGTAATCTGTCTCCCCTCTGTCCAACACAGCCATGTTGGGCCTGGGAACTTTAGCTGGAACAGTGCTTATCGTCTTTGTGACGAGACCTCCAGCTCCTGCCCTAGCTGCCATCATCAAAGCATCCCCGTTCATGCTTGGGGGACCTGCTGCTGTCATGACCGGGTTCCTGAATTTTATCCCAGCTATCTCAACTGAGAGATCCATCATCTATACCTCCCCGCGAGATCTCCCAATCCCAGCCTTATCAGGGTCTCATCCTTCGGTATTCCGGTTGTCTTGTCTATCCCCCTGTGCTCATAGTACTCATCGAGCATCTCATCAAGCCTGCATACATGGCCTTTTGCAGGACCGCTGGGCATGGGTTCTCTTAGAAATCTCTCCGGAAGGGTATCATCCTTCCTCCTTAGGCCTTCTCTGATGTTAAACATCCTCCTCAGTATTACTATTCTCTCTGCTGCTTCCCTCACATAGGATACGGATGAGAACAGATCTACTCCAGTGACAACATGTAAAGCCTCGGCCATCTCATCGAAGTAGAAGACAGGAGGCCAGCCAACCTCATACCAGCATATTATCAGACTATTTCCCAGCGCGTAAAGATCCTCCAAATCTTTCACGAGCATTCCCTTGTATTTAGTGGACAGAGGATCTACAAGGTCCTTCACCTTATCCTCTCCATACCTCTCAGCTGCTACATTTGCATATCCCCTCTCCTCCAGGCAGGAGAGAGATGTTAGATGATCTGCCCCTCTTGCTGCTGTTGCATGAGTCAACCCGGATGATTGTTGAGCTCTTCCATCTTGAGCGCTTATCTCAAGGCCCTTTACATGCATTGCATATTTCTCAGATCCCCTTCCTATTATCCTAGATGCTCTGTAGCTCCCCTCTGCCAGTATGTTCCCAAATCCCCTTCTGAAGGCTATATCATGTATTAGCTGTATGACTGCCTCATAGTTTCCCCAGCTCAGATCAACTCCTGCATCCTCCTTTGTTATTATCCCCTTTTCATAGCACTCCATTGCCCATGCTATTGTCATGCCAAGGCTTATGGAGTCCATCCCGTACAGATCAGCTAGGTTATTGGCATAAGCCACTGCATCAAAATTGTCTATCAGGAGACAGGAGCCAAGAGATACTATGGCCTCATACTCAGGTCCCTTGAATAAACCTGATAAGCCCTCCTGCTTTGTCTTGACGAAGTACTTGCACTGAGCTAGACAGCCAAAACAGCTCCCCTGCTTCACTCTATACAACCTTCTTATCGTGTATCCACCGATCTTCTCTGCTTTATCCCAGTATCCAGTCCAGTGGTTCTTCACAGGCATTCTTCCCATGTCGTTTATCGCATCAACTAGATTTGGAGTTCCATATGTCGTGAGAGATTCCCTGTATGCCTTTCCCCACTTGTTCAGCACTAGATCGTATGCTTTCTCAAGGACTCTCTCAAATTTCTCTGGATCGGCCACGTTCACTGAGTTAAATCCTCTGACAGCTATTGCCTTCAGCTTCTTAGATCCCATGACTGCCCCCATTCCTGTCCTTCCAGCCGCATTGCCGTAGTCGTTTATCACAGCTGCATATCTAACTAGGTTCTCACCTGCTTGTCCTATTGCAGCTATTTTCACCTCTCTGTCATCTAATTCCTCTCTTATCATATCAGCAGTCTCATATGTGTTTTTTCCCCATAGATGATCTGCTTTCTTTATCTCCGGTTTTCCATCGTATATGCACAAATAAACTGGTCTTTCAGACCTTCCCTGTATAATTATTGCATCATATCCTGAGAACTTCAGCTCAGGGCCGAAGAAACCACCCGAGTTCGACTGGCCCCAAACTCCAGTCAGAGGAGATTTCGCTCCCATTTGATATCTGCCAGCTGCTGGAAACATTGTTCCAGTGAGAGGACCAGTTGCTATGACCAGTCTATTTTCAGGTCCCAAGGGATCCGTCCTCTCATCTATTTCATCCCAGAGTATCCTAACGACAAAGCCAAGACCTCCTATGTATTTTGAGATCAGGTCCTTTGAGGTCTCCACATCCACTATCTTTCCACTGCTTAGATCCACTCTGAGAATTCTCCCCATATAGCCACCCATCATGTCACCACCCCTTGCTCTGAGATAAGGAAATAGCTCCTGCAGTCCTATCAGCGTAAGATCTCCTCCTCATCTCTCCTGCTCTCTCAACTCTCACATACTTTATAGCCCCAGCTGGGCAGTATTTTGCACATTGTGGATCCCCTTTGCAGAGATCACACTTTATCACATTCATTGTTACCCTATCAACCGAGATAGCTCCAAAGGGACATGCCAGCATGCACATCCTACAGTTTATGCATTTTTTTGTATCAAGCTCAACAGAGCCATCTGCTCTGTACATCGCCCCTGTTGGACATGCATCAACACAAGGGGGATTGCCGCAGTGAAGACATGTCATGGGAATATATATTCCTTCTTTCTCTATCTTTAACACCCTTATCCTCGATCTTGAGGGGTTGTATTCCCTATAATGAAAGAAAGAACATGCCATTTCGCATATTCTGCATCCAGTACAATTTCCCGGGTTGAAAACGAGTATTCCAAAGGCATTTGTCATGTAAATCCCGAACAGAAAATTCTCTAGGAAAAAAGATAAATTTTTCGTTAGAAGAGGAAATCCATCAGCACAATGAAGAGAGAAATTCGCTCAGCCTCGACATATCATCTTCCTCATAAAATAGGTCCACCTTTCCTATCATGTTCGCAGTTTTTTCCGCTATTCTCCTGCTTATTGCAACTATTTTTGCATTTCTCTTTAGGAGGTCATCTTTTATCATGAGAAGAGCTTCCAAGACGGATGTTGATGTGAGCAATATGAAATCGCCATCCGATAAAATCCTGAGGAGATCGCCCGCTCTTTCAACTCTGGGAATAATTCTGTATATCTTAAAGAGGAGAAGTCTCTCACCACATAGCTCTTCGATGCTTGAATCCACCCTATCAGAAGAATATATAAATGCATTCCCATTAAAAGAATTTAGAAAATCAACTATACCTCTTGATGAATTCTTTCTCGGGATTAAAACATTCTTCGCTCCTCTTTTGAGCAAAGACTCAGCAGTTCCTGGGCCTATAGCAAGAGAAAACTTCTTTGCAGCCTCAGCTGCATCAGGAACAAGCTCCCAGATATATTTTACTGCACTTTTGCTTGTGAACACGCTTATATCTGGTTTTACTTTTTTCAAGCAGGATCTAACCTTATCTATTGCCTCAGGTATGACAGAAGTGTCTATAAGCTCCAATGCCTCTACATCAAGGCATTTCAACATTCTTTTAAGCCTCTGAGCTGTCTCCGCAGTTCCGAGAACAATGAGCTTCATAATCCCCACCTCAGCTTCTCCCTCATCTTGACAACATCGCCGAAGACTATTACAGCTGGTGGGGCTATTTTCTCCTCAGCAGCCCTCTGAACTATGTCATCAAGTGTCCCTGTGATCACTCTTTGCTCCCGTGTCGTAGCCTTCTCTATTATGGCCACAGGGGTTTTGATGCTGAGACCGGCATTCACTGCCTGTCTCACTATCTCTGCCAGATTGGAGACTCCCATGAGGACAACCACAGTATCAGCCGATCTGAAAGTTCTTACAAGATCCGGCTTTTTTCCCTCCTTTCTGTGGCCAACTGTTATCGCAACAGATGAGGAGTAATTTCTGTGCGTCAGGGGTATTCCGGCATAAAGAGGGGCTGCGAGAGCGGAGCATATTCCCGGAACCACTTCATATTCTATTCCTGCATCCCTCAGAGCTTCGCATTCCTCCCCTCCTCTTCCAAATACAAAGGGATCACCATTTTTTAGCCTGACAACAACTTCATACTGCCTTGCTTTCTCTATCAGGAGCTCATTTATCTCCTCCTGCTTCTCAGATTCTCCTATATGCTTTCCTACGTATATCAACTCCTTTGCATTTGTTGCTACAGCTATCAGATCCTCGCTCACAAGCCTGTCGTATATCACAACATCTGCTTTTTTCAATATATTCAATCCTTTTAAAGTTATGAGCTCTGGGTCTCCCGGCCCGGCGCCCACTATGTACACCTTTCCCATCAGGACCTCCTCCACTCAGACAGTATCTCCATTCCTCCTGAGGAGAGGAACTCCTCTACAGCCTCATCCGCTGCTGAACTTATATTCCTTATTTCCACAGAAGCTCTTGCAATCCTTTTGAAGTCCCTTGACACAGCCGATATCGTAATAATCCTCCTTCTCAGATCTGCATGAACTCCCACAGGGGTCTTACATCCAGCCCTTAGACCAGACATCACCTTTCTCTCGAGCATGACCTCATTAAAGCTTATCTCATCATTTATCCTGCTGAGCAGAGGGACCATCTCCTTCCTTGAGACAACAGCCAGAGCTCCCTGTCCTGCAGCCGGGGTCATCTCCTCTATTCTCTCTCCCTTCACATTCAGATTGAGCCTTTCCAAAGCTGCCTCGGCCACTACAATTGCATCTAGATTCTCCAGTTTTCTCAGCCTGGTATCAACATTTCCCCTTATTGGAACAACTTCTAGATCTGGTCTCAAGTATTTCAGGTGGCTTATCCTCCTCATGCTGCTTGTCCCAACCCTTGCGCCTCTTGGAAGCTCAGCAATGCCTGATCCATCCCTTGTAACAATGACATCATAAGGGCTTCTTCTCGGCGGAACTGCTGCTATCGCAAGCTCTATTGATGTTGGAAGATCCTTCATGCTGTGAACAGCAAAGTCTATTTCCCCCCTCTCAACTGCTGAATTTATCTCCCTCTCAAAAATCCCTTTCGATTCTATCATGTAGAGAGGAGTTTTGAGATCGACATCTCCTCTTGTTCTCATCACGACTATCTCAAATTCAGCCCCTGGAATCTCTTTTTTCAGCAGATTCAAGACCTCTTCCGTTTGAGCCAGAGCTAATTTGCTTCCTCTCGTGCCAACTCTGTACTTCAAGGGCCGAGCTCACCATTTTTGTGCCATCTTGCATAATCCTTTGCGAAATATGTTATTATAATATCAGCACCAGCCCTCTTTATAGAATGAAGCATCTCCCAGACAGCCAGCTTCTCATCCAAAAGCCCAGCTTTACAGGCGAGCTTCACCATTGAGTACTCACCGCTCACATTGTATGCAGCCAAGGGAACTGGCAGTTTGCTGAGCCTCCTTATAACATCTAGGTACCAGGTTGCTGGTTTGACCATTATTATGTCGGCTCCCTCCTTTATATCCAGAAGCGCCTCTCTCAATGCCTCATCCGAGTTTCTGGGATCCATCTGATATCCGCGCCTGTCTCCAAACTTGGGAGCCGATGAAGCTGCTTCTCTGAAAGGTCCATATAGAACAGATGCGTATTTTGAGGAATAGGACATTATAGCTGTTTCCTTATAACCTGCATCATCTAGAGCTTCCCTTATTGCCTTTACAGCTCCATCCATCATTCCAGATGGAGCTACAACATCAGATCCAGCTTCTGCATGGCTTACAGCTATCTTTGCTATTTGTTTCAATGTCTCATCATTATCAACTGAATTTCCTGTTATTATGCCACAATGCCCATGAGTTGTGTACTGGCAGAGGCAGACATCAGTGAAAATAGTTATCTCATTTGAAAACTCATCCTTCAGCTTCCTTACTGCTCTCTGCACAATCCCCTCTTTATCATATGCAGATGATCCAATCTCATCCTTTCTCTCAGGTATTCCAAAAAGTATGATATTTCTCAAGCCGAGCTCCAACAGCTCGTTCATCTCTTTCAGCAGCTCTTCCAGAGAAAACCTGTACTGACCTGGCATTGCCTCTATTGGCTCCTTTTCTCTCAGCCCCTCCTTTACAAAGAGAGGGAATATGAGATCTCCAGGGTCGACTTTTGTCTCAGCCACGAGATCCCTGATAAACTTTGTCCTTCTCAGTCTTCTAGGCCTTGTAACAGGAAAACGCAACATATCACCCATTATTCCTCCTAAGATAACTTAAAAAGATTTCCAGAGGAAAAAAGATGGGAAGGGAATTTCAGAATTTGAACTGGGTTGTCGTCCTGAAGTCCCTTATGGAGAATATGAAGTCATCTATGTGCTTGTCTGTGAACGGTATTCCTGTTATCTTGAAGAACTTCTCCCACCCTATTCTCTCTATCCACTCCCCTATTCTCTCATCCTCTCTCGCATTCTCAATCCATGCTTTCACTATCTTCTTTATTGCCTCAACCGTCTCAGGCCATCTTGGTGGATTATTGGGCAAATACGGTATTACAAGCCTGGAGTACATCGGAGGACTTCTTGCATTTGGCACTTTTCCTCCGACCCAGAGCGAGAGGCAGTCGTACTTCGGGTTTATTATGTTCAAACCTGGACAGACAGTGTAACAATTTCCGCAGTACATGCATCTCTCAGGATTTATCTCAACACTTCTCTTTCCATCCGGAAGGACCTTCGGCTTTATGGCTAATGTTGGACAGCTGGCCACTGTAGTTGGTATCTCGCAGAACTTGGCTACAATCTCATCATCAACAACAGGAGGCTTTCTGTGCATGCCAACTATTGCTATGTCGGAGCAATGAACTGCACCACACATGTTAAGGCAGCATGCTATTGCTATCTTCAGCTTTGCTGGCAGATCGTTCCTCTTGAAATATTCAAAGAGGCCATCTGATATCGCTTTAGCCAACCCAGGCGCATCTATCACAGCTGTGTGGCAGTGATTCCACCCTATTGTGTGGACTATCGGCTTATAGGACTTTCCAGTCCCTCCCACGGGCATTCCCTTGCTCTCAAGCTCTTTTATCAGAGGATCTATTTTGTTTTTATCTGTTATTATGAACTCTACTGCATGCCTGCTCGTGAACTTCACATAGCCGTCTGAGTATCTATCAGCTATATCGCAGAGCATTCTCACAAAATCGACACTTATTATCTTTGGAATAGCAGCTCTTACTGTATAAACTTCGTCTCCTGTCTCTGAGACATGTTTTATCACTCCAGGCTTCACATGCTCATGATAGAGCCATTTCCCATAGTTCTTCTTTATAACAGGATGCAACATCTGCTCATAATGAGGAGGACCTATCATTATGGGCATCCATAATCACCCCCTCATTTCACCTCCTCAAGCTCCTCAGGAGCCCAGAAGTAGTATGGATTGTTCCTAGGTCTGAACACCATCTGAGGAACTGCAGGAAGTCCAACTGCCTTTAGAAATACCCTCATTCCAACCCTGTATATTAACTCGGCCACTCTCTCCCTTGTTCTGGCGTTCTCATCCCACCATGTTACGATGCGCTTTATCAGGTCTATCAGCTCAGTATAAGGCTTTTCTATCTTCATAAATGGCACTATCACCCATCCCAACATAGCTGTTTGCAATATTGTGGCCTTTCCTCCCAGGAGTATTGTTGCACCTCTCTCCTTTCCAGGTCTTAGTGCTTTTGGCATCTTGTTTATGCAATACATGCATCTCGTGCAGTCCTCGTTGTTTATCTTCAGCTCCTTTCCATCCCATTCCATGCATCTCGTCGGGCATCTCTCAGTTATCGCCTTTATGTCCACTCCAGCCTTTGCATACTCCCTTACAGCCTCTTGATCTATCTGTATCTCATCCCTCCATGTCCCTATTATAGCGAGATCAGCTCTTGCAAGGGATGCAACACAGTCGTTAGGGCAGCCAGATATCTTTATCTTGAACTTGTATGGAAATGCAGGCCTGTGTATCCAGTCCTGGAACTCCATCGTCAATGTGTGATAGACATCCAGTGTATCAAAACAGGACCACTCGCACAGAGCTGGTCCCATGCAGCAGCTAAGAGATCTTATGTCGGATCCAGATCCTCCCAGATCAAATCCCTTGCTTGAAAGCTCATCAAAACATTGCTGAAGCACCTCTGATGGAGCCCCTAAAAGTATTATATCTCCAGTTGATCCATGAAGGTTCATCAAGCCGCTTCCATATTTCTCCCAGACATCACACACAGTTCTTAATGCATCTGTTTTGTAGAACCAAGCTGCAGGCTGAGCAACTCTGAAGGTATGGCATCCAGCGGGAGGACCAACTTCAGGTATAGCACTATACCTTCCTATAACTCCTCCTCCATATCCCTTTACTGTAACAGCTCCTCCATGCTTCCAGTAAGTTCTCTTGTCCCTGTAGGAAAGCTCAAGCTGATTCAACATCCTCTTTGCTATCTCCTTTTTTGCAGCCATTTTCTCATATTCCTGGACAAAGCCAGGCCAAGGTCCCTTCTTCAACTCGTCCAAAAGAGGGGTCTTCGACACCATGATTTCCCCCGTTGTTACCAAAGGTGTAAGGACTTAAACCTTGAGATAGAAAAATAGAGAAAAGGGATGTCTAACTTTACTTTATTACTTCATATGTTATACACTGAAGAGGGCATGTTGTGACTGCTTCCTTTATCTTGTTCAGCAGATTCTCAAGCTCGCTCTCCTCGACCTCTATTATATCCTTTGTAGGCCAGGCTTTTCCATCCTCTCTTACCTCAAAGATTTCCGAACACAAAGCTTGGCATGTAGCACATCCCTGACATGTAGCAAAATCCACAGATACCCTCACCTTGACCTTCGCCATGTGATCACCCAACGGCCCTCCTGAAAGAAGTAAAAAAATATTGCATGGAAAAATTCATAAAATCATGGAGGATATGGATGCGTGCCAAGCACAACCTTCTTCTTGAACTTCTCCTCAAGTTTTGCCTTTGTTGAATCCACGTCTATGGGACACTTTCCTATCTTTGTTGCGCTAATTATACAAGTTCCTATGTGAATTACGTCTATCTCTGCCCCATAGTTCTTCGCCTCTCTCAGCATCAAGCCTACTTTGTTAACGACAAATCCAGGGCAACCTCCGCAGCTTGTTATGAACAGAACATCTGCTTTTTCATAATTGGAGAACATCCCCAGTCCCTCTTTTGCTGAATTCAGGCACTTAAGACAGCCTAAACATATTCTGTCCATCATCTTCTCGCATGCAACTATCCCTATGCTCACCTCCTTTTTTATCTCTTCCATTGGATCACCTCTTTTATAATAATAAAAAAGAAGAAAGGATTAGAAGACTAGGGCGTTGCCAACCAGTTCGTGAACTCCTCCGACCTTTATCGGCAGTTTGTAATGTCTCACATAGGTGTCAAATGATGCTTTATCTATTGCGCATATCATTGCAAGAAAGTTAGCTCCAGTTCTCTTTATCGCCTCCATCTTAGGCTTTATCGCCTTAAGCCTCAGCTCTAATGTCTCATCTGCAAGCAATCCTCCTCCAGCAGTGCAGCATATTGTTCTCTCCCTGTTGACGGACGGATCGAGCTCAACATAATTCCTGCATACGCTCTTTAATATGTATCTCGGCTCATCTATGAGCCCCATCGATCTAGCTGGATTACAGGAATCATGATATGTCACGATGTACTGATCGTTCTTGCTTGGATCTATCTTGAGCTTGTTGTGCTTTATCAGATCTGCTGTAAACTCACATATGTGAACCATCTTCGTGTAAACAGCGTTCTTGAACTTTGTTCCTGTTATTGGAGATACAGGCTCCTCTAAAAAGTCAGCAGGTCCGTTCATAGTCCCCATGAAGTCATGTATGACCCTCCACATGTGGCCGCACTCTCCTCCAAGTATCCACTTCACCCCAAGCCTCTTAGCCTCTTTATATATCTTTGCATTTATTTTCTTCATATGCTCATAGTTGAGGAATAAACCGAAGTTCCCTCCCTCGCTAGCATAAGTGCTTATCGTGTAGTCCAAGCCTATCTGATGGAACATCTTCACATATCCCTTGAAGGTGCCCCAGTGAGGGCCTCCGAAGAAGTCAGCTGATGGGGGGACAAACAGGATCTCTGCTCCCTTCTTGTTTATCGGTATCTTCACCTCTATCCCAGTCTCCTCCTTTATCTCCTCCTCCATGAACCTACATGCATCTGCAAGAGCTGCTGGAGGTATGCCCATGTGGTTTCCTATGTACTCACATTTCGCTATGGATTCAGTAGTAGATCTGGGACTTAGCCCTATTGCTGTTAGCACCTCCCTTGCTGCTATTGTTATCTCAGCTGTGTCTATTCCATACGGACAGAAGACAGCGCACCTCCTGCACTCAGAGCACTGGTAGAAGTAGGTGTACCAGAGCTTCACCATCTCCTCATCGAAATCCCTTGCTCCAGCCTTCTCTCCAAGCAACTTCCCCTCTCTCGTGTAGTACTTCCTGTAGACAGCCCTCATCAGATCCTGCCTTCCAACAGGCATGTTGTATGGATCGTTTGTCGCCAGGAAGAATGGGCACTTATCTGAGCAGGCACCGCAGTGGACGCAGAGATCCATGTAAAGCCTCACTGATCTGTACTTCTTCAGGACTTCATCGAACTTCTTTAAAGCTATCTCCTTCCAGTTCTCGGGAAGCTTGAAGTCATCTCTCGACCACTCCCTTGGGAATGGAAGTTTCATCAACTCCATATCGCTCTTCTTTGATGCATGCAACCTGAACTTTTCACCAGGCCTGGAGAAATCCAGCTTCACATCAACCACCCCTCTCTATCATCTCCAGCTCATCCTTGAACTTCTCATAATACTCTTCCCAGCTCATTATCTCAACTGGAAAGTCCCATGGGTTCACCTTCCTCCTCATCCTAGCATCGTTTCTCTGATTCTTCACTGGATTGAGAAATATTCCTATGAAATGCATAACTTTGCTAAACGGTATGTAGATCATAAGGATCTCAACAAGCAGCATGTGAAGAAGGAAGTATATATTGCTTGGAGGCTCCACTGGCCTGAGGTATATCAAGCTGTAGATGAATGCAGACACCTGCTTCACATCAACTCCGGAGTAGAACCTGACGTAATCCCCCAGCAGGACTATTGATATCAGCAACAACAGTATTAGATAATCGGATAGATGGGATATGTACCGGACGTTGGGCATCACAATCCTCCTCACTATGAGAAATGCGAGGGCTCCAGCAAATATTATGCCAGTGTAGCCCACTAGATCATACCAGAAGTAGCCAATGGCTCCCCATAGATCGTGGAACAGGATATTTATTATATGAGCTATTATTGTGGTTAGAAGTAGCACATGGAATATCCATCCACCCATCCAGAGTTTCTTAGCCCCTCTCCACAAGCTTCTGAACACAAACACCTCTGTTGCAAGCCTTGCAGCCACGCCAGCATATGTGGTTGGACCTGGTGTTAGGGGGACTTTCAAGGGAACTGGCACTCTCATCCACGTGTAGAACTTGTAAATTATACCTATTACTAAAACTATTACAGATATGTATGCTAGCACAATTCCTATTGTGAACTCCAGAACTCCCATGAAATCACCTCACGTAAAATACCATCAAAAGAAGAGCTAAGATTATGAAAGCGATGCCTGCAGCTATCCACTCTTGATCGTAGTCCTCTCTTATATTCTTGTATAAGTAAAGTATGATGGCAGAAGCTGTCAGCTCTGCTGATAAGCCTGCTGCGAACTTGTTTTGGGACGTTATTGGATCAAGATAAAAGATATATGCGAGAACTACGAGCTGAAATATGAGAATTGCAAAAATTCCTGCCTGAAATCTGTCCATTTTTATCACCTCCTGATCAAGTTCCTCGGCTCAGCTGAGTAGAGGATCAAGGTCGACATGATGAGCGATATTAAGAGGGATATTGTGTTTAGAACAAGGCTGAAGGTATTTGTGTACATAGTTATCATGGAGATAGAACAGCTTCCCACCACTATGAAGAAGCTCATTGCAAAGAAAAGCAGGAGATTATTGGATGTGGATGCCTCGATGAACTCCCATGCAAACTTCTTTGGCATCCTTAATGCTTTCACATGCTGATATCTCATGTAGATTACCCTGGAGATGAGACCAACTATCAGTATGGGAAGCCCCAAGATTATTATTGCTGCATCCAGGGAGACTCCTTTTCCTGGAGTGAGCGCCCCCCATATGGTGAGAATTACTATCTCGACAACGGCTATAACCCCTACTGTTGTCGCAAAAGGTCTTTCCATTGGATTCCTCTTCTCAGATCTGTCTATGAAGGGCAGGAATGTGACAACAAGAGCTATGAGCATGAATAGGGATAGTGCTGCTTGAACTCCTGTCTTCCCCTCGAATATAGGTATTTTCAGTATCTGGTACATCCAGAGGAAGTACCATTCTGGCTGGGGCGCGTATTGGGCTGCTATCTCAGGGGAGAATTTTGGCGGAAATTCCGCTGGAAATACAGCAGATATCAGGAAAAGAACTGAGAGAAAGACAAAGGAGAGCATCAGCAGGTATACGAGCACGTCGGGGAACCACCTTACCTCTCTTCTGTCTGCCTCCTCAGACAACGGCTCTGAGGCACCATGTACTTCAAACATGTGTAATTTTATTGCAAAACATAGTATTATTATTACTGGAAGCACGACTACGTGAAATGAGAAGAACCTAATGAGAAGCTCCTCATCGCTGCCGGTACCAGCTATTATGTATATTATCATCCCTCTTATCGGATCGGGCAGATTGTTTATCAAGCCTATTGAGACATCAACAGCGCTCTTAGATATGACAGTCCAGGGGAGAAGATAGCCAGTGAATCCCATTGCTAATGTAGCTAGGCCCATCACCATGCCAACTATCCACATCAGCTCTCTAGGCTTTTTGTAAACTCCGACAAAATATCCTCTGACCAAGTGCAGGAATGCAAGCAATATCATCGAGTACGCACCATAGAGGTGTACTGTCTCTAGAAATAGGCCATAAGAGACGGAAGAAACTATCTGCATCGTTGATTCATATGCCTTGTCGGGAGATGGGACATAGTACTGCATCATCAAAATTCCAGTGACACCTTGGAGCAAAAATACGACAAAAGCTATTGCACCAAGCCAGTATGTGGGGCTTAGAGAGTATCGAGGTGCAGGCCTCAATATAGTCCTGCTGAAGCCGAACCTGGAATCTATCCAGTCAACTATTTTGTATATAGTGCTTTTCTCTTCAGCAGCCATAAAAACACCTACCCTCCTCCCACAAGCTTTCCTCCTATAAGATCGCGCCATACCTCTGTTGATCCAGGCGGTCCCTTCCCGAATATAACGGGGGGTCCCATGCCGACTGCATAAATATCGCCTGTTGAGCTATCATATTCAAGCTTCACTGGAGGAAGAGGATATAAGGGAGGACCTGCTAAAATCTTAGCTCCATCATCTGCATCATAGAAGCCTGCATGGCAAGGGCAATAGAATAAATCCTTGTCAGGAAACTCTGTTGAGGATCCAGCGGGCATAAATCTGACCATACAGCCTAGATGTTGACATATCTGACTGTATGCAACTATATCTTCATCTGGCCCAACCCCGCCGCTGACCTTCTTTCCCAGCTTAACTAGGATGTTTGGCGTGCTCTCAAGAGGATAGTTGAATATTATGGGTTCCTTCTCCTTCAGATCCTTTATATTAGCTACTTTTATCCTAGGCCATTCCGGTATCTTCATCTGAATTGGTCCTAAGGCTCTTACAACTCCAAGAAGTCCAGAAAAAGCAAAGACAGCCGAGAGAAAAGCCATGCTTTTGAGGAAATTTCTCCTGCTCTCGTTTATCACCTCCTCCTCTGCAACTTTCACCACTGTTTTCTCCTCAGCTTTCTTTTCAGGAGTGCTGGACATCCCAGCACCTCTTCAGACGCACCCTGTCGGCTTTGGCAGGCCAGCTATCTTGCATGCACCATTTGCAGGTCCGCTTGGGAACAACTCGTATATCTTCTCCAGGCTAAATCCTGTTGCTTTTGTCAACATCCTTATCGGAGGGGCTATGCCATATTTCAGGAAGTAATCTCTGAGGTAGTTTACAACCTTCCAGTGTTCCTCCGTCATCTTCTCTATTCCCTCAAAATGCTTTGCGAAGAATTCAGCTAACTCTGGGGTCCACTTCTCAGGCTCCTGCAGGAATCCATCCTCATCTACAATATACTTCTGACCCTTGAATTCTATCTCGGGCATCACCTCTCACCCCAGCTTTCAGCAGAGGAGGGAAAATATATAATCTCTCATGGAAAAACTGAAAAATAGTTCAGATCAAGTAAGCTTTGTAGCATGTTTTGCATGATTCTGGAAGAGGGGGCATTTCCTCAGACAAACTGAAGATATCCACAGGGCCCTTCCATGCCGACAATCTTCTGCGAAAATGATCTCTAAATTCCCTGTATTCAGGGGAGCTCCATATCTCCTCAAAGCTTTTCTCAGTCAGACTGCCAAATATCTTCTTGTTGATGCGGATCTCTCTTCCACAGAAGATCCTCTCTATTTTCTCTTCCAATGTGGGAAGGTTCAGATAGACGCATGGTGACACCTCTCCTTCCACTGAGATGAAAGCACTCTCCAGCGGATCCTCAGCGCACATAGGAGATTCCATCATCTCAAGAGATCTCTTTCCGAATGTAATTCCAAGCTCCTTTGCGATTTTCTCAGCCTCCTCTATTTTTCTTAAGAAATTTTTGTCCGGTTTTGAGCAGGAGAAGACAACTATTTTCTCCACTTCCTTGTTCGGCACATAATCCACATTTGGAGCTATGACCTCGTTCACACCAAGCTCGTACGCAAGCCTCACAACATGGCTCAGTTCCCCTATGTTTTCCCTTGTCAACTGGAAGGTTATCGCTATAATCGGTCTCTCCCCCTTTTTTCCTTTAGACATCATCTTTATCCTGCTCAAAAGCCTCTCATAACTTGACCCAACTCTTATCCTCTCATGAGTTTCTTTGGAGGCTCCTCCTAGGGAAAAGGTTATCCTATCAAGATTTTCGAGCAGAAACTCAGCCATTTTATCATCTATTAGAACACCGTTTGTCGTCAAACCAACTTTACATCCACTTTCTCTTGCAATCCTTATCATCTCCGGAAGACTTGGGTTATGAAGGGGCTCCCCCCACCCCTGAAGATGCACATAATCAACTAATGGAAATATCTCTGCTATCCTCTTATAAAGGCTTAGATCCATGTTTCTCTGCTTCCACTTAGAGGAAAAAATGCTTCTAGGACAGAAAGAGCACCTCATGCCGCAGAATGTTGATACCTCAATCTGGAGGTTCTTCAGCATTTTTCCACATGAAAAATTAGGCAAAGCTAACTAATTAAAGTATTTATTCGACTTTTGCCTAAGACAGATAAATTTTTAGGCTTCATCCAGAATTTTTCTAGATGAAAATGCAGGAGAAAATATTGAGAGGTCCCCTTTCAAAAACTGAAATTAAAATACTAAAATATCTTGCAAATAAAGCTGATGGGGCAACCGTTGAGGAGATTGCCTCCTCCGTCGGATGTTCACTAAAAGGCCTTTACTTCATGCTGAGGTTCTTACACCTAAACGGGTGGGTCAGAGTTGAGAGGATGAGAAAGGGGGTTGGAAGACCTAAAAACGTCTACGTTCTATCGAAAAGCCTGGATGAGATATTGTGCGAGGCCTGTGGAACATCGGAGAAGATGGATGGAGGAAGAGTCCTGAACTTGATAGGCTGCGAATATCCCTTCTCAATAATAAGGTTCAGGAGAGTAGCCAGAAACCTTGACTATGGGGAGATACTGATGGTTTGTACTGATGACGAGCTTTCCAGGGATTGTATGATAAGAATGGCTGTTCAGAGGGATCTAAAGCTTGTAAATTCCGTGAAGAGAGGGAATGTTTTTGAGCTGGTGTTCAGGAGGAGATGATATGGAGAGAGTTCCCACAGGAATAGAGGAGTTTGATAAGTTGATAGAGGGTGGAATACCGAGAGGCTTTTCAGTTGCGTTACTTGGAGTTCCTGGAACATATAAATCCCTTTTTTCCAGAATTTTTGCATCAGAAGGCCTTATAAGAGGAGAGCCAGTCATCTACGTGACTTACGATAGATCCCCTGATATGGTTAGGGATGCGCTGAAGGAAATACTTGTAGCCAAGGGAAGAAGCCCCAGCCTAGTTGATAAGCTCCATTTAGTGGACTGTTGGTCCTGGAGGGTGAAGAGAGCTGCAGAGGAGGAGGGAATAAGCAATCCAGTGGACTTTCAGAATGTATACAGAAGGCTGAGGGAGATTGCTTCATCTGAGAAAAACGGAAGAATTGTACTAGATTCTCTCACTGGAGTCATATCAGTGAGCCATGGGGAGACGCAGAGGGAGATAAGCGAGGTGTTCAAAGTGCTGAAAGCGATGCTCAGACTAAATGGTTATACTCAGCTATACATACTTTACTCAAATGTATATAAGAGGATGTTGGGTCCCCTCCTCTACTGCATGGACGGCATATTTAGGTTCAGGAGAAGGATTGTAGACAACAGATACAAATATTATATCAGTGTGGACAGGCTTTTCCTCACAAGCCACCCACCTGAGCTCGTTGAGTTCATCCCATCGAAAAACAGCATAAAGTTCTTGATCTAAGCAGAGGATGAGAGAAGCAGGTTTAGAAAGACATCTCTTTTGTGCAGCACGTGTACATGGGTGTAGGATGCAAGAAACCTTTCCTTCGCTATGCCGTCATGCTTCCCATCCACCCCATGACCTCTCATTACCTCATAGGCAAAGCTCTCCTCCCCTCTCAGCTTCAGCCTGGAGTGATGAAATTCATGTCCGATCAACTCATCCCCTTTTTTGGCAAAGATAGTGTCTTTCACAGTTTTTAAATGCACGTATCCATGACCAACTGGTCTTCTCTCCATGAAAACATCCCCGTCTATTATTCCAATGAGGTCATGCTCCTCACCACTCAGATCCACGAGTTTATCGCACATCAGCATCAGTCCACCGCATTCAGCGTATATAGAGATCCTTCCCCTGTCATATCTAGCTCTTATCTCCTTCAGAAGCTCCTTGTTTCTGCTCAACATTGATGCATATACCTCTGGAAATCCCCCTCCAACATAGAGAAGATCTATCTCAGGCAACGTCCTGTCATTAAGGGAGTCTATAAAGTATACCCTATCAGAATGGGCCTGTAGGAACTCTATGTTCTCAGGATAATAGAAGGAAAATGCTCTGTCCTTTATAATACCAACTTTCACATTAATTCTCTGAGCATCGAGGATTTCAGGCTCTACTTCCAGTTCCTCAGCTTCTTTTGCTATTTCCAGCACTTTCTTTAGATCTATCTGTTCGGATATTTTTCTTGCGACTTCCTCTATCCTTCTTTCCTCCTCTCTTCTCTCCTCAATGGGAATAAGACCTAGGTGCCTGTATCCCATCACTCTCTCAATCTCCTCATCCCTTCTTATCATTCCAACAATTTCAACATCATAATATTTAAATATTCTTTCTATTTTATCTCTCTGTCTATCATTTGCAATATTGTTCACTATTATTCCTTTTATTTTCACCTCTTTGTCGAAGGAGAGGAACCCCTTTAAGATGGCTGCAAGCCCCCTGTTCGTCCTCTCAGCACTGAGTATGAGTATTACCGGAGATTTTATTATTTTTGCCACTTCTGCTGTGCTTCCAGCCTCAGTTATCCCATCATAACTGTCATAAAGTCCGAAAACACCCTCAACAACTGCTATATCTGCATCCCTCGTGTTCCTAATGAACTGGGATATCAGAGTTCTTCTTGCGAACATCACAGAATCCAAGTTTCTGCACTCTCTGCCGGCTAGAAGAGAGTGATATGATGGATCTATGAAGTCAGGACCTATTTTAAATGGCTGAACTCTTAAACCCATCTTTTTAAGGCCCTCTATTATGCCCATTGTGATGGATGTCTTTCCTATTTTCCCTCTGTATCCCGATATGATGACAGCTGGAGTCCTCACAAGAAGCCTAGCTTCATCAGGATAAAAATACTACCACCATGAACTTCACACAAAAGCATCCCTTATCATGACAGAGGAGAGATGCGATCCGTCACATGAGACGCCTGGACTGTGCATCTCCGGCATTCCCTCCCTGCATGTGGCAAACGTCATCCCCAGGTTTAAAGTAATTTTTCTGACTTTTTCCATAAGGCTTCTTCTAATTCTGTATGGAAGATATAGGTATCCAGAGATTCTTGTTCCTTCTGAGTATAGCTCATGGAGTTTTAGCCAAGGGAATGCATTTTCCAGCTTTTTAAGGCTATCCTCTCTGGCTTTGTATGTGGATGAGACTACATGAGATGCCCCTGCCTCTCTTGCCACCTCGATCACGCTCTCAAAATCCTCATTTAGTCCAGGTATTATTGGATCAAGCCTTAGGATTAAGTTAGCTCTTCCTGAAAGTTTTTTCATCGCATCTATCCTTTTCAAAGGAGAGGGTGCTCCTGGCTCCAATATCTTTGCTATGCCCTCATCCAGCGTTGTTATGGTGAAGCTCACTGCAGCTTTTTCGAGAAGATCAGAATCCCTGGCGACGAGATCTGATTTTGTCATAACCAGAAGCCTCATTCCTGCTCCTCTTATCATCTCTATTGCCTTTCTGGTTGTCTTCATATCCTCTTCAGGGGGAGTGTAGGGATCGGAGCTTGTGCTCATTGCTATTATGCTTCCAGGCTTTATCTCCCTGAGATCCATGCTAAGCTTCCTAAGCACATCCTTCTTCTCCCTCGGACTAAATGGATCCCTTATATAAGATGAGATGTAGCAGTACAAGCAAGAATGACCGCATCCTGTATAGGGAGAGAAGGAGAACTTCTTGGGGCATGTGCAAAGCTCTCCTCTCCAGGGATCGAACTCCCTCAGCACTCTCATCATGCTCAGAGCACTTTTTTCATTAATTTCTTTTGCTTTATAAAATTATATTTTTGATAAAAATCTAATTAACTGAAAGCACTTAAATACCCTCTGTGTTGCATCTATTGTGCTGATAAGAGCATCTCATGGAACCCTTGTCAAAATGGGAATGCTCAGAGGAAGGATGGAGGCTGAGCCGAGAACGGCATATCTCCTTCAATATAGCAGGGATGGATGTATGGGTACATGCTCCTTCTGCGCTCAGTCGATGCACAATCCAGCGAGAAAGGACAGGCTTTCCAGGATCACCTGGCCGCCAGTGGAGCTTGAAAGCATAATAGATAAACTTCACGATTTTGACAGGATATGCCTTCAGACTATAATAAAGCCCAGATTTGAGGAGGAAATCATAAGCATATTGGATGAGCTGTCCAAGTGCGGAAAAAGCATTTCTCTGGCCACAACTCCTGTCTCTATTGATTTTTTAAAGAGGGCAATGGAGAAAGGCGTTGATTTTCTGGGAGTAGGGCTTGATGCATCGTCCGAAAATGTATTTAGGCTCGTAAAAAAACCGTTCTCCTGGGAGATTTACATGAAGTTCATAGAGGATTCTGTTGGCGTTTTCGGAAGAGGGAGGGTATATGTCCACCTGATATATGGAATAGGAGAGACAATTGAGGATATGATGAGGATTATGAAAAAGTTGAGATCCATGGGGGCTGAGATAGCTCTGTTCTCCTTCACACCAAATGAGGATGGAAAATATCCAGATATCCACGGGTATAGAGCTGTCCAGCTCTACAGATATCTGTTAAGTGGAGAAAGTGAGCTTAAGGATGCCTTCCTGACAAGCGGCTGCCCTGGATGCAACAGGCCTTTCTACAATGAAAGGCCAGGAGGGCCTATATACAATTATCCAAGCAGGGAGATGCTTGAGAGAGATTGGAATAAGATTAAAGAGGAGATTTTAGATGTTATGGAGGGAGCAGCTTGGAGGAGATAACTGCTTTTACATCCAGCCTCAGCAGGGTCAGCAGAAGGAATTACAGATACATAGTCCAGTCCTTTTTGAGGGATATAGGCAAGGATTTAAGCTCCCTGGAGAAGAAGGATGTAGACCTGTGGATCTCGAACAAGAACATATCCAGGAGGACCATGAAGACCTATCTCTACGTCCTCTCCAGGTTCTTCAGATATATAGAGAGGGATGATCTCTCAAAGCACTGTAGGGAGAGAGCTAAGGAGATCAGAGCTTCCAACCCAATACCGAGAGTGGATGATGATCTGCTGAGAAGAGTGGAGGAGCTGAAGGGGAGGGTATCGGAGATGGGAGGGGAGAGATCTGCTGTCATAGCTCTTCTTTTGTCCACTGGAATGAGGCTTTCTGAGGTCCTATCGCTTAAGCCTAGAGATATTGACCTGAAGAGAAGGACGATCAGGGTGATGGGAAAGGGAGGAAAGGAGAGAATAGTCTACATGACCTCCTGGTGCGCTGATATAGTGGGTAATTACATAAAAAACATGAAGAATGATGACAAAATCTTCAAGATATCAGCCAGAACTGTGCAGAGATGGGTCAAGGAGCTGCTGGGAGTCAGTCCGCATGGAATAAGGCATGCTTTTGCCGTGATGTACTTGGCGAGAGGTGGAAACATAAGGGCTCTTCAGAAGATACTGGGCCACAGCAAGCTCTCAACAACAGAGGTCTACCTGGATATAGCCAGAAGCTTGGTTGAGGAGGACTTCAGGAGGACAATGGAGCACTCTTGATGAAAACCTTTCAGCCAACGACCTCTGTTAACCTATATTTTATGTTTCTTCCTCTTCCCTCAACGCTCACCAGTCCAAGGCTTACCAGTTTGCTGAGATATCTTCTGGCTGTCTTTTCAGATACTCCAAGAAATCTCTGAACCTCCTCCCTCGTCGCCACGCCTTTCACTCTAACGAGCTCCAAGGCTTTCCTTTCCCCTTCGTTGAGGATCTTCTCAACATATCTCTTGCTGTGAAGCACAACTCTCATAAAGCCCCATTCTTCCGAGAACTCCGGATCAGTAAGCCCTGCTTTTCTGCATTCCTCAGTCATCATCGTGGTTCCAGATCCCCATTCCTCAAGGAAACCCCATAGATAAAACACTCTAGCTATTCTGGGATTCCTCGGAATTGATGGATGCTCCCTCTTTAGATCCTCCGGTTTCAGCTGTGGAGGAAGACCGCCTGGATTCATCACTTCTAAGGAATCTTCCCTCAGCGTTATCTGCACCGCAGAGGTGGAGGAGTAATCCCTGTGAGCTAAAGCATTTACTATTGCTTCTCTGACTGCTTTTATGGGATATTCCCAGATCTCCATCCTCTCGGCTTCCTTTATGATGTATCCCTTTGATATGTTCCTCTTGATGAAGTCTAGGGCTCTATCAACCTGTCTAATCACAGGCCCTGTGATGAGATCCTCGTCCACAATCTTGTTGTCCTTCATCACCCTCAGCTTAACAACTGCCTGAGGAAAGATGAAAGATGCATCTGGGGAGAAGAGGAGAACTGCTCCGTTTTTCAGACCTTTGTCATCCATAAGATTCAGCCTCGTGAGCATATCAGCAGTGTTCGTGTACTCTATCTCCATTCCTCTTCTCTCCCTAGCTCTTCTCACTAGCTCTTTTAGCAATTCCTCATCTATTTTAGCTCTTCCCTCGAAGGGAAGGGAGTCAAAAGATGGCTTCTTAAAATAAAGAAGCTCTTCCATCCCCTTTCTATCCAGTCTTCTGTTGACTGAGCCTACCCTAACGAAAGCTCTTCCTAGGTATAAGTAGGGCTTATTAGGACCCTCTGGCACCTCCACTGAGAGCACTATCTTTTCGTCTATGGGAATTATTCTGATCCTTGGATATACGGATGGCTCTATCCTATCATGTATCTCCCTCTCAAGCTTCTGAACAGCTTTATTGGATATTTTCACTCCCACTATGCTTCCATCAATCATCTATACCGATAAGTACTATCCCTCCATGAGAATTAGCGAATGCACATACAGTTTCTAGAATCTCCTTCATCTCTGAGAGGGATTTCTTAAATTCTAGCTCTTCTGACTCTCCCTTAAGTATCATGTCTCTTATCCGGTCATTGCCGGTCATTGACC